>ERZ1673788.34-NODE-34-length-33037-cov-28.771815_pt1 | contig 33037 bp, 36 predicted proteins | sample MGYA00580128_ERZ1673788 | MGnify/ENA primary metagenome ERZ1673788 (study PRJEB41219, sample SAMN04549589) | soil metagenome | isolation source: soil | place: USA: Utah, Baker Hot Springs | collected 2009-04-27 ...
GATACCATGTTTTTGGCGCTGAAAAAAGATCAAATTCTTAACTTGATGGCTATGGTGTTTTTCCCCTCTTTCCACACTTTTTTGGATATCCAAAATTATATTAATTGAAGAGAAACGAACTTAATTTCTAGGAATTCGTCCAGCCCGTAGTGGCTTCCTTCTCTTCCAAGGCCGCTCTCTTTCATTCCGCCAAAAGGTGCTTGGGCGACAGACGGAAGGCCGTCATTGATTCCGACAATGCCGTATTCTAGATTTTCAGAAAACCAAACAGCCTTTTTGAGAGATTGGGTGTAAACATACGCAGCCAAACCAAATGGTGTACCGTTTGCACGTTGGATAACTTCTTCATCATCTGAATATGTGCTGACCGGTGCCAATGGACCAAATGTTTCTTCCTGCATGCACAACATATCATCTGTTACATCAGAGATTACAACCGGCTTCATAAAATATCCTTTGTCCATATTCACGGAAGGTCCTTCATGGAGTTTCGCGCCTTTTTCGACTGCATCTTCTAATTGATGTTGAACTTTTTTGACTGCATTTTCGTCAATAAGCGGTCCAATGTCTACCTTCTCGTCAAGGCCATTCCCTACTTGCAGTGTTAAAACAGCTTCATGAAATGCTTTTAAAAACGGCTCCTTAATTGACTCATGGACATAAATCCGGTTGGCGCATACGCACGTTTGACCCGCATTTCTGAATTTTGATTGCACAACGCCCTTTACAGCTTCTTGAATATTTGCATCTTCTGTTATGATAAAAGGTGCCAAGCCTCCAAGTTCAAGCGATACTTTTTTTACAGTATCCGCTGCTTTTCTCATTAACAGCTTTCCAACTGGAGTAGACCCTGTAAAAGTAACCTTCTTAACGCGTGAATCTTCCATCCAAACATCAACGACTTCAGCTGGTTTTTCAGTCGTTATAACATTGATGACACCTGCTGGAAAACCTGCTTCATGAGCACATTCTGCTAATAAAAGTGCTGTAAGCGGTGTTTGTTCAGCCGGTTTTATGACAACTGTGCATCCGGCTGCAAGGGCAGGGGCGACTTTCCGTGTGATCATCGCCGCCGGAAAGTTCCAAGGAGTTATGGCAGCAACAACTCCTACAGGTTGTTTTTGAACGATAATTCTCTTCGAATGAACAGATGCCGGAATCGTTTCGCCATAAATCCGTTTCGCTTCTTCTGCAAACCATTTCACAAAGCTGTTTGCATATTGTATTTCGCCTTTCGCCTCGGCGAGCGGTTTTCCCTGCTCGATTGTCATCGTGGATGCCAACACTTCCAGCCGATCATTTATGAGCTTATACCATTTTTCCAGTAATTCTGCTCGTTCATAGGCTGTCGTTTTTGACCAAGTTTTAAAAGCTTCGTGAGCTGCATCGACAGCCAGCTTTGCTTCCTTGGCGGTTCCGTTCGGCACATAACCAACTGTTTCAAAAGTGGCAGGGTTTTGAACGGCAAAATTGTCATCCAACTGAACAAATTCTCCGTTAAGATACAGCCCTTTTGTCAATGGTTGTTCTTTCATACTGCTTGAATCTCCTCTCTTTCTTTTTCTTCATTCGAGTGGTGCGTAAATATGCGGTCGTTTTCTCCGCGCAGAAAATCTTTCCCATACAGCAGGATGCATAAAAGGATGCCGGCAGCAAAAGCCATTGTTGCTCCTTTTATGACGAGGATTGCACCAACAATCCCCGCAATTCCAAGATCACGCTGGCTGCGGGACTGCATGACACCGATACGAACGCTTACATAACCTTGCACCAACAATGTCAATGCTAAAGCTACCCCAAGTATCGGTTGTACTAAACTTACTATAGGCAGCAAAAATAATCCAGTATTTGTACCCCAACGGAACGATCCTGCTCCGCCGAAAAACGAATGCATCGCTTCTTTACCTTTTTTAAACCGCTCAATCACGACCACTTGCATAGCAGCCCACATCGGACCGCACATCGTAATATCAGGGCCGATCATGCTCATCAGAATGTTTCGGCCACCAAATATTAAGTGGGCGCGGTTCGGATTGTAATCAACTTTTTCATCCGTACGTATGACATCAGATTCAGAAAGGAGAGCTTTCGTTTTCAGCACATCTCCAAACACAACTAAATACGTTGCAAAAACAGCAGGTACTGCCTTCACGAAAAACGATAACGCAGGGAAGCCCAGGCCAAATACCGTATATTCCGCCCAAAGTGTGGCGAAATCTGGTTTACTGAAACCCCATTGAATGTCCGGCCATTTCGCTTCTCCAACAAGAGGCGCTACAAAAACAGCTAGCAAAATAGCAGGTAAAATCCCTAAATTCCCCAACAAAGCCCAGCCTTTGTTTTTTTGCTTTAATTTTTCGAAATGTTTAGAGAATATTAGATAAAACGCAAAGCCAATGCAAATTGTGATCGTAATCGGGAATAATTCAAACTTTCCTCCGGCTTCAAAAATCGATACGACAGCTCCAATTCCGGCACCCAGTATAATACCTGATTTAATGGCGTCAGGCACTAAACGCACCACTTTGCTGGCAAGTCCCGTTACTCCTAAAATGATGGATAAAATTCCAAGAGTCAACTGAAATGCAATGAGTGCATATATTCGGTCCTCACCTTCAGGAAATTGTTTAACAAACAAAACAATCAATGGAATCGCGGGAGTGACCCAACCTGGAATGACCGGGTCACCAAGCAGATGATGCAGTAAATATAAAAGTCCATTCAATACAACAACAGCGAGAGCCACTTCAAACGGCATCCCTAAATGATCCGCTAAAAGAGTAATAGCCCCAAGGTCTACCGCACACATGAGCAAACCCTGCACATAATCGGGCCATTCAAACCGATAATGAATAAACGGCAGCCGTATTTTAAAGGGACCTGCAGGGATATATGGCGTTTCAGCGCCGTGCGGGCGATTTTTCCATTTCATGATCATGATTTTCCCTCCTATCAATAGGCAGCACGGTATATTTGTTCAATATCTTTTTTGCTTAATTTTCGAGGGTTATTGCGCAGAAGTCGTGTTTGCTTTAAAGCTTCCTCAGCCATTTCAGAAATCGCGGATTCCGGAATATTAAATTCACGCAAAGATTGCGGAATTTCCACATAGCGGCATATCCGGATCATCGCTTCAATCGCTGCATCAGCCGCTTGATCATCGTTTAGATGATCTACTTTTTCTCCTAACGCTTCTGCGATATCACGGAATCTTTCTAAACAAGCTATTTTGTTCCATTTCATGACGTATGGAAGCAGCAAGGAGTTGCTTACACCGTGTGCTATATGAAAACGTCCTCCAAGAGGATAAGCGAGAGCGTGCACTGCTCCAACGCCTGCATTACCAAAAGCCAATCCCGCCATGAGACTCGCTGTAATCATCGCCTCACGTGATTCGATGTTTTCCGGGTTTGAATACGCTTTCGGTAAATGGGTGGAAATAAGTTTCATAGCACCAATTGCCAGTGCATCCGTAATCGGAGAAGCAAACTTCGAAATATATGCTTCCACAGCATGAACCAATGCATCCACTCCGCTTGCTGCTGTCACGCTAGGAGGGCACGTAATGGTCATAATCGGCGAAACAATTGCGACATCAGGTAATAAGAACGGACTGACAATCCCTTTTTTCACCTGCTCTTTCGTATCCGACAAGATTGAAATATTCGTAACTTCGGAACCTGTTCCGGCAGTTGTCGGAATGGCTATTAAAGGCAGCCCTGAGAAAGGTCGAGTCCAGTAGAATAGTTGATTTCTAACTTCCCGCTTCTAAAGGATGCAAAAAAAAATGAACATTGTTTAAACAAAATCGAATTTGCAAAGACTTGAATTAAAAAAAATGAATCCTTGCATAAAGTTAATCGTAAATTATATCAAAAGCATAAAACATTAACCGTCATATCGAAGATCAAATTTGCGGGGGAAACTATGTATACACACGCTACGAATAGAAGTCAAATGCCCAGTGTTTTAAAGGCGTTTGCCGTTTCTTTGGCTATCGCCATGCTAGGAATGGCAGCGGGAATATATGTGCCGCCATCACTGTTTTTGCCTCTTGCCATAATTGAACTTGGCATGATTATTTTTGCATTCTTTTTGCGCAGAAAAAAAGCTATTTCTTATACATTTCTATATAGTTTTACGTTTATTTCAGGGATTACAGCCTATCCAATGATCTCGCATTATGTTTCAACAATCGGCGCGCACGCGGTCATTATGGCACTAGCCGCCACAACCGCTGTTTTTACTGGATTAGCTGTATATGCAACTGCAACAAAACGAGATTTCTCATTTCTTGGCGGAATGTTATTTTCTGCCCTGCTCGCTTTTCTGATCATTTATGTTCTTAATCTTTTTTGGCCGTTGAACTCAGGCGGCATGCTCGCATTTTCCTTCATAGGAGTATTAATTTTCAGCGGCTACGTATTATATGACTTTAATCGAATGAAGCATTACGGTGTTCATCCAGAAGAAGTGCCGTTAATAGCCCTAAATCTATATTTAGACTTCATCAACCTGTTCATTCAAATTTTACGAATCTTTGGCATTCTTTCTTCAAAAGATTGAAGGAGAGCTAAAAAAAGAAAGCTGCTTGCAAAAATTTCGGGTATTTAAAAATTTGTAGAACCGGATCAATTTTATGTCAGAGTCATCTAGTGCCGGTTCTTCTTTTCACTCGTTAGGAAAGCTTTTACGGTTCCTTTTTTTCATTTTACTTTTGCTTGCTGCTCACCTTTTTTGTCCTTGCAACAAGCCTAATATTTCAGCATGTTTGTTCTTTTTGCCCGGCGTTTCACTGCAAGCTTCAAACGCGTTTGCCCTGTACGGCTGACGGTTACGTGCAGCTGAATTTTGCTGTAATCAACTCTTTTTGACAAATACCCGATTTGAGTATTTTCCAGAATTATTCCAACTTACATTTTTACCTATAATCTTTTATAATAAAAAATATAGTTAAAAGAAAGGAGGCAGCCCTTTTAATATGGAAGACGTTGCATTAAAAACAATTTTGCAGGCGCTGAAAGAGCATTCTGAGCACATTGACTCAAGATTTGATCATCTTGAAAAAAGAATGGATGGCTTAGAGGCAAGAATGGACAAACTGGAATCTAGAATGGACAAACTGGAATCTAGAATGGACAAATTGGAATCAAGAATGGATAAACTGGAAAACGATTTGCAATCTTTTAGAAAAAACGTGGATGAACGCTTTACACGCTTAGAGAAAAAATTGGAAGGGATTCGCGCCGAATTAACAGACGCACAAGAAACCCTCGACTTCGTGTCCAGCAAAACATTGAAGCATGAAAAAAAGCTTAGACAATTATAGCTTAAGTTCTCATCTTCCAAAAATCGCTGCAATATTTTTTCCTTTCCTATTCACCTTCAGTTTCTGCATCTTTAGCCTTTTTGACAAAACGTAATAATCAAAAAATAAAAAGGGCGCCAAAAAGAAACTTTCGGCACCCGTATTATTATTTAGTTATTTAATTGTGACTTTTACTTGCTTACGTCCGAATTGGATCGCATCTTGTTCAGTAGGCATATGGATATCAATTTTTTTGCCGCGGATTGCACTGCCCGTATCAGCAGCAGTATATGTTCCGTATCCTTCTATATATACTTTGCTTCCTAACGGTATAACACTTGGATCTACAGATACAACTTTTGAGTCTTTTGTTAATACAGTTCCATTTGCTGTTTTATTTCCTACTAAAGAATATGCGGTGGCTTCCATTGTAATCGTTTCGCCAGCATCTTTCGCTCCGTTATCTTTTTGAGCTTTCGTTGCAGTTTCTCTCGCTTGAACTTCTTGCTTGCTGACAGTTTGATTAGAGCTGTTTTCCTCTTTAGGTGAAGAAGACGTTGCTTCTTCTTTTTTAAAACTCTTTTCATTCGCAGCATATGTACTGGTTTTATTTGCAGATGCTGTGTTTTTATCATTCGTCGTTGTTTCTTGCTGTGCGACTGGTTTGTTCACTTTCTTTTCTACTGTACGCTCCTCTTTCGCTGCTTGATCAATTATTAAAACATCACCAGCAAAAATTAAATCGGATGTTAAGTTATTCGCAGATTTTAGTGACGAAACGGTCACACCGAATTGATCAGCAATACTGCTTAACGTATCTCCAGATTTGATTGTATATTTTATTTTTTCACTTACGACTAATTCTTGATTTGGATAAATCGTTTCAGTCGTTAAGCCGTTCCATTCTTTTATATCTGCCACTGATACATTATATTCTTTAGAGATTTCCCAAAGAGAATCACCTTGTTTTACCTTATATGTTTCAGCAGAAGCTTGACCCACAAATGGAAGCGAAGTCGCTACTGCAGCTGTAAAAGCGATGATTGTTTTTTTCATGATGAAAAATCCCTCCTTTTCCCTACAACGACAATCATAGCAATTTTATGTAACAATAGCTTTGCAAAAAGATATTAAATAGATAACAGTTGCTTTTCAAAGAAGAAAAGACTGTAAAATTTCATACTAATATTTAGGAATTTTTCACTTCAGTTACTGTTACGCCAGTGCATAATTCCTTCTCTTCTGATTGCTCAGGCAAAATATAAGCCTTGCCATATTTTCGCTTAAACCTCACTTCACTGCTATTTCATCCAGTCCTCAAATAAATTTGTCGTGTTATATATGGAGGGATTTTCAGACATGAATTGATAGCTTATCATTCTTGATCTACATTGATTGGACAGTCGATCTTTATCCAAACCGATCTATATGTCGCACGAAATAGTATAAAATCTCGAATCCAATCGTTATACACCATTCTAGAAAAACAAGGAGACGGTGCTCAGACCAACCGACTCAGTGCCATCATCATGGATATCTCTGGTAAAATAACGAAAGACATGAACCTCCATTTTTGCTAGGAGATTCATGTCTATTTCAAAAGGCCGCTTTCCCCTTCCTTGACTTCAAAGTTAAATCCCTTTAATGCCGTTTTCGCTTGTTTTGGGTATGTGTAGGTTAATTGTTTGATCTCAATCATTCCTCCACCAATCCTTTCGCCAGCCATTTCGCTTGAAGCACTAACGCTTCGGCAAACTTCTCCCCTATCTCATCGCGGTACAAAAGCTGCAAAAAGAAGCTGCGTATGACCGCGACGATTGTACGTGGGTTTTCTTTTACCATAACTCCTTCGTCTTGCCATTTTTCAATAAGAGGCACAAGTGCATCTTCATCCTCTGTCGTATGATGGTCAGCATATTCCGGCGGTAACTTCCGCATTAAAAGTTCATATTCTTTTCGATCAATCATCAAGCGCAAAATCGGTTCTTGTTCGATCAACTTTACAGCTTGTACTAACAAATCTATCTGCCAATCGTTCTTGCGTTAACGGCTTCTCTGTCCACTCAACTAGAAGTATTTCTCTTAATTTTCGTTCCTCCATTTGAAACACTTCATAAAACAACTCTTCTTTGGAGGGGAAAAATAAATAAAACGCTCCTTGTGAAATGCCAGCAGCTTCAGTCAAAGCCGCAACAGTTGTTTTTTGTATCCCGTATTGACGAAACATTGTTTTGGCTGCTTCTAATAATGTTTGACGTATCGTTTCCTTTTCTTCCTCACGAAATTTACGTGGGCATCGAATCACCTTCTTTATGTTTATATGAATATTTTTATTTTATATTCACAGCAAGTGTGAAAAAAATCAAGAAAAATCTTTCTTCAAGAATGGGGCTGTCTAATAAGTCGTTTTTTCGGCTTATTGACGGCCCCTTTTATGTTTTAGAAACGTTGATATATCATCGATGTTTATGATTTTTTGTTTTCAATAGGGATTTGACTTTCTAAGACAGCTCCTTCTGTTTTTTTACCATATTTACTAAATTCTATTTCATTTTTTCACCAAAGCATGCAGAAAATTCTCTTAAACCTGAATTTGTCCAAAATCTGACTTCTTTTTTTCAAGACTTATTGCACAGCTCTTCTTTTAACAGCTTCGGTAAATAATCGATATGAAATACATCATCTGGAAAGGTGATTCCTAAGTCTTCATCTTCATATAAAAACTCTTGAAGCACCTCATTTAATGCCGTCATATAAAATTCATGCAAAAATTCGTAGCTGAAGGTTTCCCGAGGCATTAAAGATTGCGCACACACATTCGGATGGCAATAATTTAAATACGTGCGGCACGGAGTCGGTCTGACCTCGTAAACTTTGCAAGTATTGGACGACCGATCTAAAAATGGACAGCTCACTTGTTCAGAAATGTACTTGAATTTAAATTGGGGATCTTCATGAAAATCGATGGAGCATACTTTTTCCAGTTGCTCCTTGTTCGATTCGAAATAATTCAATAAATGTTCAAAAATATCTTGCTTCTGTTCTTCTGGCAGGCTTTGAATATATTGCAAAATTAATTTGGCTTCCAAGCGGGTGGTGATAATCGGAAAATAACAACAATAAGCACAGCCTTTAAAACAGGAAGGTTGTATATTCACTTTTGTTTCAATTTCTTTAATTTGGGAATCTATTAATTTTAAGAGTGCTGTAAATGTTTCTAAAATAATTTCGGAAGCACTTTCGTTTTCTGGGTTTTCTAAAATATGATCAATCGTGTCATAAAACAGCTGCTCATCCGGAATATAATGTATATTAATTGTTTCACAGATTTTCAACATGTCTTCGTAGGTTAAGCGATTATTCAAAAGACTTCGACTCCTTGCAACAATGTCTTTTCAAGATCGTAAATCATCGCCTGCAAAAAATCCATCAGGTACATCTTTTAAAATTTCAACAACCAAAATGCACCTTTAGCCGTCAAACCGCTTCCAATCAGCCGCTTTCTACAAATGATTCGATAATTTTAACATTCGTTACAGTCCCAGTTTGTCTCAAGTACATTCAGGTGCTGAGCGCTGGAATATGTCTATTTTCAGGAGATCATACCCAAAAGACTTTCCTTATTTTAAATATTTTAAAATTAGCTCATAGCAAGTTTTCTTATAAAACTCATGAAGATGATCTTCATCACGCATTAACCACTGAATGAGACATCCATCGATGATCGAGCGAATCATTTTGGAAGCTGTATCGACATCAATGTCAGCTGAAAACGTTCCTTCCTCTTGACCAAGAGCAACAATGTCGCGGCCGATTTTCCAGCAGTTTTCGTAAAACTTGAGATTTATAAGCCGATATTGCGGATTTCGGCTCGCTTGTGCCATAAAATCAAGGTACACTTTGTAAAATTTTTTATTCTTTTTTGGATCGATAAAAACAGAATGGAGATAAGCCTCTAATTTATTTATCGCTGCTGTCTGCTTACTAACTGCTTTATACTCTTGTTGATAAATGCGATCCGTCACCCATTCCAGCAAGCTTAAAAAAACATCCTCTTTATTTTCAAAGTAATAATTCGTAACCCCTTTGCTTACACCTGCATAATCAGCAATATCCTGCAATGTTACCGTTTCGTACCCTTTATCTGAAACAGCTTGAAAAGCAGCCCTTAAAATTTGTTCTCGCCTTTCTTCTGCTTTTTTCTTCATAAAAACACCCCTCGAACTTCGGTCATAACGCTATTATACATGAATTTTTTGACGTTAAAAATATTTTGACCAGTCAGAATAATTTTGTTATCGTAAAAGCAAGAATATGAAAAACAATGAGGGGGATGTCGAGTGGACCACTTCAAAGCGTTAGTAGTGAACAAAACGGAGACAGATTTTTCAGTGAAAGTACAAACCATTTCCATGAATGACCTTCCAGAAGGAGATGTCGTCATAAAAGTTGCTTATTCCAGTGTCAATTATAAAGATGGATTAGCTTCCATTCCGAATGGGAAAATTGTAAAATCGTATCCGTTCGTACCAGGTATCGATCTAGCCGGCACTGTTGTTTCTTCTAAAGATCCGCGCTTTAAAGAGGGAGACGAAGTTATTGCAACAAGCTATGAAATCGGCGTGTCGCATTACGGAGGCTACAGCGAATACGCCCGCATTCCTGCAGATTGGATTGTCCCTCTTCCAAAAGGATTGACGCTAAAAGAAGCTATGGCTTTAGGAACAGCTGGTTTTACGGCGGCATTGTCTGTCCATCGTTTAGAAGAAAATGGATTAACTCCTGAAAAAGGAAAAGTACTCGTTACAGGAGCAACCGGCGGAGTCGGAAGCATCGCAGTTTCCATGTTGGCAAAACGAAATTATCATGTTGTCGCAAGTACAGGTAAAGAAACAGAACATGAATATTTACGCGAGCTTGGCGCAAAAGAAATCCTTTCTCGTGAAGAAGTTTGTCCAGAACAGATCCGTCCGTTAGATAAACAATATTGGGCAGCAGCCGTTGACCCTGTAGGCGGGAAAACCCTTGCCGCAATCCTTAGCAGAATTCAATACAATGGCTCTGTAGCAGTCAGTGGGCTAACTGGAGGCAGCGACGTCCCAACGACTGTCTTCCCATTTATTCTACGCGGAGTCAACCTGCTTGGCATCGATTCGGTCTATTGCCAAATGGAATTGCGAAAACAAATTTGGGAGCGAATGGCCGCTGATTTAAAACCTGATAAATTACTAGAATCTATTGCGCAAGAAATCACACTCGATCAGCTTCCTGACGCATTATCGAACATTCTAAAAGGCAAGCTGCGCGGCAGAACGGTTGTAAAGATCTCATAATACTCGCAGCACTTTCTGGGTTTTGATTGAAAATAGTTCCCTTTTTGAAACGGGAAATCGGTATTTAAAAAAATTTTTAGTGAATTGATGACAAAAAGCTCAGCATATGCCGAGCTTTTTGTCTGTCAACAGTTCTTAAAAAAGTTTGTAACTCATTACCAGCAACTAATCCGCAGCTTTTTTTTAGATAAATTATTTCTTTTAGTTCGGTCTCAGTATTTTTTTATATTCGGCAAAAAAAGCCAGCCCATCAAAACTATATTTTTTATATGAGCATTTTGCACATTTTTCAACCCAAGAGCCATAAGGTTTTCTAAAGCATAAAAAAGGACTTCACCCCTTATTTGTAGAATTTTGAAGTGACTAAAACACAAAAATCCACAAGGAGGAAGTCACTTTGTATATTCTACAAGAAAGTCTATTTTCCTTTGAAGAATTGCAAATTTTAGAGTCAAAAGAGAAATTACCGATCTTTTTTAGTGCTCTAGATTTGCGTCCTTATGCTAAACAATTGAAAAGTTCTTCACCCCTAGGGGCTGAAGGACATTCCAAAGAAGGGATATTAAGGGCTCTTATCGCTGCCCCATTAGAAGGTATTGATACTTTTACTTCTCTTCACAATCGATTGAAAAATGACCTGCGTTTTCGTTACCAATGTGGTTTAGATATTAGCAGGCCTGCACCATCCATCTCTACTCTTAGCCGAGTATTTTCTTCACTAACCAAAACTGGACTCGTGAAAAGAATCTTTCAAGATCTCGTCCAGTTAGCTCAAGAGGAAGGAGTAATTGATGGAAAACATCAGGTATCGACAGTGCCGCCATTGATGCTTACGAAAAGAAGCAGCCTAAGAAGCGAAGTGAACAAACAGGCAACGCCAATTGGGGGGCAAAGTTTGATTCCTTCGGTAATAAAATTACTTGGTTTGGCTATAAGATGCATCTTGCCGTTGACACCAAAAGTGAATTACCAATGGCGATTGAAGTAACCCCTGCTCATATCAACGATGGGGATGTCGCACCACAATTAATTGAACAAGTAAAGAGTTGTACAAACTCTAAAATTGATTTCCTGATAATGGATGGTGTGTACGACCAGCTTAAAAACTACGAATCTGCCAAGAACATCGGGGCTCAAGCTATTATTCCACTCAATTTGCGTAATGAAAATGACTCCCGAAGGAATTGCCTCCAATGGAACCCCACGCTGTTCTATGGGGTACGAAATGACTTATTGGGGAGCCAATAAGGACCAGCTCAAATTCAGATGTCCACACGCAACCGGAAAAGTGGATTGCCCATTAGGAATGGCAGCCTGTTCATCCTCCAACTATGGAATGGTAGTAAAAATTAACGTGAATAAGGATCTTCGCCGGTACTCTAATCCACACCGCGATTCCAAACGTTGGAAAGAACTTTACAATGAGCGAACCAGTGTAGAACGGTGCAATTCAAGAATGAAAAGTTATCTTACAGCGAACTCCCTGCATGTGTGGGGAATCGATAAAGTAAAAACTCATATTTACTTGAACGCCATCGTATTACTGGTTTCAGCTCTCGCAATGGCAAAAGAGAGTAAAAAGCAACAAACCGCTTAAAAAATTTTTAAAGCGAAAAATTCTGCAAGTACGCCCAAAAAAGGACAAACAGAATATTTGTAAACCAAAGATACAAAATACCCCAATTTATTTGGGTTTCTTTTAAAACTCTTTTTAATAAAAATCTAATTTTGCAAAATGCTCACATACCAAAATCCCACAGAATTCTTAAAGTATTTCTGCGGGATTATATATTAGATTTAATCTTTAAACTTCAAAGAAGTGCTTGTCGGGAAATGAAACAGCACCGTTAGAAGCAACTATTGTGCGATTTTTAAAATTGGTTTGATGGTGAACCCATTCTTGGAATCTTCAAAGGCTTTGTTAATATCGTCAAAATTGTAAAAACGGACTAATTTATCAAACGGGAACAGGCCTTTTTTATAATAATCAACCAATTCAGGGATGAACACTTGCGGTACTGCATCTCCCTCAATCACACCCATCATCGTTTTCCCTTCTGCCATCAGATCATTGTGGACATCGAGGGTCATTTCAGGTGTAACACCTACAATGGCAACTTGTCCAAGCGGACGCAATGCTTGAAGAGATTGGCGGACAACAACAGGTACACCGGTCGTTTCAACGGCATAATGAGTGCCGCCATTCGTAATCTCTTTAATGTTTTTCACAATATCGACTTCTTTGCTATTTAATGAGCAGTAGCTCCTAATTCTTTCGCCATCTCCAAACGATTCGCATGAATATCAATAGCGATGATATGTTTGCATCCGACGATTTTGGCTGCCATAATCGCGCTTAACCCTACAGCCCCACAGCCATAGACGGCAATGGAAGAACCGAACTCCGGCTTCAATTTATTTAAAACCGTGCCAGCCCCCGTTTGAATTCCGCAGCCCAACGGTCCTAATAGAGAGATGTCGACCTCTTGATCCACTTTCACAACGTTTCTCTCATTTGCAATCGCATATGCGGAAAAAGAAGATTGGCCGAAAAACGTTGATATTCCTTTGCTATCCTGATGAATCCGATGATTTCCGTCTTCATCCGTTCCGCCGAAATTCAAATCATTAAAATTGACGCATGTCGAAGGATGACCGGTTAAACAGTTTTCACAATGGCCGCAGGAAGCATAAGAAATGACAACATTATCTCCCGGCTCCACAGTTTTTACACCTGATCCGACTTTTTCTACAATTCCGCTGCCTTCATGTCCTAAAACAACGGGAAACGGCGTCAACCCCATATCTCTCGCAACTGCATCCGTATGACAAACTCCGGAAGCCACCACTTTAACTAATACCTCATTCGCCTTTAATTCGGATAGCTCCACATCTTCGATTTTAAAGTCTTCCCCTTTGGTATGAATCACTGCCGCTTTTGTTTTCATGAGAGTATCCCTCCTGTTCGTTTGTATGTATGCCCATCAAAAAAATTTTATGAGGATTTGCCTTTAATATTGACAAGATGCTTGTCATTTATACTCGATCTCATGAAAAATTAACTTTTACATCTCACGCGAGACCCTGCTTCGGAAAAACACTCTTGAACGTACAAAAGAGCGGCAATTCCATAATTGCAAGTGTTTTTTTATGATTTGTTTTTAGGTGCTAATTCAACAGCCTGCCTGATGGCTTCAATCTGTTGTTCGGAAAATTTGTTCATGAACTTTAAAGTCATTTTTTGCTTGTTATTCTCCTTTTTCCCTTGTAAGATTCTTTTACTCTTCCTGATATGAGCATTTCCTCTTTATACTTTCAATGAGCCTCAGGCCTTGCGCGAACCACATAAAAATATTCTCCTTCTATACATCTGGCAGAAAAAAGGGAGGCACTCGACATAAGCTCTTATCAACTTTTTATCAGCGGTAGTAAAATTTGTTCCATCTTCGGACAATGCTGCATTGCACCTTTGCACCACACCTTTATCTTTGTTGTTTCTATTATAACAAAACAGGAACAAATGTTCTGTATTTTTTAAACCTTTTTCTGTCTTTCACAATGAAAGCTGCGGAATGCCTTAAACATTTTCCTGATTAAGCCATTGAATCTTTTTTTGGATGTTGTCATGTCATTCAGACAGCTGCTGCCCGCAATCAGCGACTCGGAATTCCTTAAAAAGAAAAAACAGCCGCAACTCAGAAAGAAAATCAGGTTGCAGCTGCTTTTTCAAAGGAAGAAGATTTCAAATCTTTTTATCCTTTCAAATCAACAGTGTTTCCAAGATGCAGCTCAAGAGAGACGGCAGGCTGTGATCCCTTCAGCATTTCCGCAATGTTTTTCCCATTTTGTTCAGCGGTGTTCATGGCCAGCTTTAATACCGATAGACTTGCTTGCTGCTGAACATTTGATTGACTAAGTGCAACAGAGAGCGCAGCAACATCCATATGATCAACTCCAATTGAAAGTTTACTCCTTTTTATTATCGGCTGCTTTTACCAAATCTGAATTTTTAACATTATTCTAATTATGTTAATATTTACAATAAAATTGTTGAAGGGAGAAACTAATGAGAATTTTAATTGCTGGTGCCTCTTTAACATTACCAAGACCGTATCGCATTAATGAATTTAACCCGGAGAAAGATAAAGAATTAGCAGTTCAATATCATGAAACATATGGAAGTTTACTTCAAAAAGAATTAAATCGATTATATCCAAATAAATATTTTGAAGTTATAAACAGAGGACAAAGAGCTTTTACAATAAAACATGTTGTAAACCAGATTTTTGATCACGTTTATTATTTTCAACCAAATATTTTTATATTACACGTTGGTACGGGAACAGGCCTTTTTTATAATAATCAACCAATTCAGGGATGAACACTTGCGGTACTGCATCTCCCTCAATCACACCCATCATCGTTTTCCCTTCTGCCATCAGATCATTGTGGACATCGAGGGTCATTTCAGGTGTAACACCTACAATGGCAACTTGTCCAAGCGGACGCAATGCTTGAAGAGATTGGCGGACAACAACAGGTACACCGGTCGTTTCAACGGCATAATGAGTGCCGCCATTCGTAATCTCTTTAATGTTTTTCACAATATCGACTTCTTTGCTATTTAATGAGCAGTAGCTCCTAATTCTTTCGCCATCTCCAAACGATTCGCATGAATATCAATAGCGATGATATGTTTGCATCCGACGATTTTGGCTGCCATAATCGCACTTACCTTTCGTCAACATTCCATATTTTTTATATCTGAATACTTATGATTAGAATCAAATCCTTGATAGGTCTAGGTTTTTGCTATGTTGAACAGTTTACTGAACTCATTTTTCTTGTGGATTTAATGACAAAAGTAAGCAAGCAAAATGCCAGTTTGACTCAGAACTTCCGTAATTAAAACAAAAACAATCAACTTACTAATTTCGTTTTTCGACGCCTGCCCAACTAAATTAGCTTCTCAAAAATTATCAAGAAACTTTAAAGTACAAAAAATAACCCTTTCTGAAAGAGAAAGGATTATGTCAAGTCAGATATGTTTCTATTTTCGCTAGGCATTCATCAATGATTTTATCTATTTCTTCAATTTGTGCATCTTCTGGATTATACTTCTTTAAAATTTTTAGATTACGAGCTTTCCAATCCAATGATTTAATTTGATCAGTTAAAACTACCCCTGTTATTGGATAGCCATCGCCATCAAGGGATATTCCTTCTTTTGGTAAATCCACTTCGAAAGGATAACCCTTCTTTTGATTGGTAATCGGACAAACAGCTATAAATCCTGTTGCTTGATTGAATTTTTTAGGCGACAAAACCATAGCATTTCTTCTCCCAGCCTGCTCATGACCAGCTTGTGGATTGAAGTTTAAAACAACGAAATCGCCTCTCTCTGGTACGTCTGCTGGCATTAAATCAATTCACGCCCTTCTGTTCCGAAATCAATTTCCTCGTGTCGATTTTCAGGTATAATCTGTGATATTAGTTCTTCCAGTGTGTATTTCTTCCGTGTTCTTTTTGGCTTTAATCTGATGATACCTTCATTTTCAATCACGTTTAATTCCATTTCGGAACCTTGTTTGATTCCTATTTTATCAGCAACATCTTTTGGGATACGAATGCCCAAACTGTTTCCCCATTTTTGAGCAACAACTGTAGACATGTAGTCCCCTCCTTTACTTTGGTTTATTTTGCTTTCTAAATGTTCCTTTGAGTTCATTATATCACCCTTAACCCAAAATGTATATACATAGTATATACATTATTCCAAAAAATGATACCCCTGATTTTTCGACAAACAAAGTAAACGTTAAATAGTCTCCACCTTTTTGAAGGCCGGGACTTGAAGTATTATTTAGTTAACTTATTTAAAAAATAAACATTTTTATTTCTTAAAAAAAATTCACACCATTCAAAATCATTTATATCATCAATATCAATAGAACGATCTTTTGGCATCAAATAGGCAATTGTTTCTGAACTTAAAAAAGAGCGATTTTTTAACAATGCTTCTCTTTGCCCAACATATACTGCACCGTTTAGTAAAAATGGTTTTTTAGCTTTTTGCCTTTGGTAAGGGAAATTGTTATTAATTATTGGTTTTAATATACCTTGTTCATTTATTTGAAACATCCATTCTGGAATAGCTTTGCTTTCAGCAACAGATACTCAAAATTTATGATTATTCTTTACACATAAATCAATTGCTCCATCAATATCTTCTGCCAGTCTTAAAGGAGATGTTGGCTGTAAAACAACTATGTATTCATATTCAGGAAAGTATTCCAATGCATGAAGAATTGGATCGATACCTGGTGTGTCATCTTGGGCTAATTCAGCAGGTCTTAAAAACGGGACTTCCGCCCCCCATTCTTTAGAAATCTTAGCAATTTCTGTATCATCTGTTGAAACAATTAGTTTATCAATAAATTTGGATTTCTTTGCTTCTTCGATTGTCCAAGCAATTCTTTACAACCTGCTTCTCTCGCTACGCGAACCGTTTCGTCTAATTCAGCTACGGTTGCCATTCCCGTTGAAATAATCATTGGTTTCCCTGTTGAAGCAACTTTTTTAATGAGTGGAATATCGGTATTTTCAAAAGATGCAACCTTATACATTGGTACATTTCTTCTATATAGATGCACTTTGAAACATTAACGTCCGTATAAGTGGCTTCCACCTCGGTTATACTGCTCCTAGGTACTTCACGAAGAAAAGGAGCGGAAAAGGAATGAAACGATTGAAAAATCACCAATAACCATGGATGGACGCAACAAACCCTTCGAAAGGAATAGAGAAAAATCAAAAACATTTCCCTGCGTCAACGCGTCATGGCCGCTCGCCTCGTCATGGAAGGGTATCTGGGGAAAGACGTCGCTTCCATGCTCAAACTGTGCCGCCAAAGCGTCGCATTTTATGTCTCCTTATTCAACGAAGAAGGGCTCGATCTGATGCTCGATCGGAAATATCCGCCGGGCCGGGAGCCGTTTTTGACACCGGAACAGCAACAGGAACTGAAACAGACGATCTTGACCCACACCACGGCCGAACTCGGTTGGGACATCGCTTCTTCTTGGAATACGCGGATCTTTTAGTCTTATATCCGCGAATACTACGGGGTAGCCATGTACCGAGAAGGGATCCGCAAACTGTTACATCGAATGAGATTGTGTTGGACTCGTCCCACCTATACCTTTGCCAAAGGCGACGCCGAACAGCAGAAGGCGTTTGAGAAACAAATGGATCTTATTAAAAAAACTGATCACTCCCGATACGGTTCTTTTGTATGCCGATGAGACTCATGTCCGGTCTTATCAAATCCTGCGGGCCACATAGTCGGAGGTCGGCCGGCAAAAACAACTGCCCACGTACGGCCATCATGCCTACGTTTCTGTATTTGGGGCAGTGAATGTTCTCCATGGGGACACCGTTCTTCATCGCGCAGCTGCTACGATGCGACGACGTTTTTGGATTTTTTAAAGATCTTGAAGAGCCGTTATCCAGACCAGCTGATCGTGCTCGTGCTCGACAATGCCCGCATCCACCATGCCAAAATGGTAAGAGATTCTTACGCCAAGAGGGAAAATCGTTTCACCGGATCTTTCTCCCTCCTCCCCCCCCCCGTATTCCCCACAGCTGAATCCCATCGAACGCTTGTGGAAATGGCTCAAAGATGCGGTCATTGCCAATGTGTTTCACAAAGACCAAATGGATATTCATCGAGCCATTGCCCGGTTGATGGAATATATAGATCAACAACCGGAAGAGGTGCTTCGACGCTTGGGGTGTGCAGCGTGATGCAAAGGTTAACTTTTCAAGGTGCATTTATAGTAATGTGAATGGGCTGGAATAGTTGTCCTCAAAAAATCGTAAGAACCTAGTGAGTGTTTAAAAGTGTTTTTGTTCTAAATAAATATTCATCACCAAGCGCTTAATCCGCCATCAACAACAATGTTCTGCCCAGTAACATAACTTGAGGCGTCTGATGCTAAATAAATAATCGCACCCACCATTTCTTCTGGCTGAGCCATTCTCCCTAATGGAACACGATTACTATAGTTTTGTTTAAAAGTGTCATTTTGTCCACTCTCTACTCCTCCTGGAGTAATAGCATTGACTCTTATTCCATCCTTCGCCCAATAAGTTGCCAAATATTTTGTTAATCCAATTACTCCTGCTTTCGAAGCGGAATATATTGCTGGTGTATTAATTTTTCTGCCAAGGTAAAATGAACCCTCATATATTCTTTGGTCAGGAGCTAATATTCCGTAAATAGAGGATGTTTGAATAATCGATCCACCTTTTCCTTGTTTTTTCATCACTTTTCCAACTTCTTTTGCTACTAAAAACATGCTTGTTAAATTAGTATCCATTATTTCTTTCCATTGATTTAAATCGTAATCTTCAAAATCTGCGAAAAACGCATCTAAATTATTAGATTTACCAGCAGCATTGTTATGTAAAATATTTATCTCACCGAATACATTTAATACTTCTGCCGCCATCTCTTCAATAGATTTTTCGGAGGAGACATCACAATGAATAGCAATCGCATGACCTTTATAATTAGAATTAATATGTTGAGCAACTTTTTTTGCCTCGTCAATATTAATATCAACTACTGCAACATTTGCTCCTGCATCCGCTAATCCAGAACAAAAATGTCTCCCAAGAATGCCTGCTCCACCAGTTACAATAGCAACCTTTTCTTCAAGAGAAAACAATTTACTATAATTCATCAATAAACACCTTTCTTTTTTCCTTACGAGCTACTTCCCCAGCTATCAATATTTTTATTGAATTTATCGTTTGTCCAGGCTCCATCGTTGGTGTCGATGATAAAAAAGATTCTGAAAATCTCCACAACAACCTTCTGAACATAGAAAAATTGTCTTCAATTTCATGATGAGTCCTTTTTTTTGTACCAATTAAATCCAATGTAAACATTTTGGGAACATTCCCAAGAGCATTAATATATATAGGAATATCATTCTCAAGATGGATTATAAATGTATCATTAATGGAATCTATATATTCAATTGAACTAGGTTTGTACGGTATTACACCAAAAATTGCATCGATTAAATGAATACCGTATTTATTCCAATCATTCACAACAAATCCATTAATTAACCTTAAATCTCCATAATCATCTAATCTGTTTCGAACGTCATCTAGTTCCCTTGCATATCTCATTCCAGAAGCAGACATTAATTGCCCTGTATGTAAATAGGGAATAAATTCATAAAGCTCATCTATTTTCGTTGTCAATGGTTTATCAATAAAGACCTTTAAACCTGCTTCTAAAAATGATTTTGCCATTTCATAATGCGTTTCATAATCGTCTCTTGCAATTATAACTCCATCTACTTCATTCACCATTTTTGTATAATCATCTACAGAATTAGGTATCTTACATGCTTCCATTAACTTTTTAGTGACACTGCTATCTTGAGTCCAAACATGTGTTATTTTGATATTATAAAACCCAAATTCTGATATATCTCTTTTAGTCACATAATCATATATTACTTTCCAACCTGATCTTTGGAGTGCATTATGATCATATCCATTAATAATAGACCCAAAAGAAAAAGGGTGTCCATTCCCCTCAGATAAACCAATGAGTCCGATTTTTTTTACCAAATTGTCCATCCCCCATCGACACAAATATTTTGTCCAGTTATATAAGATGAGGCATCAGAACAAAGTAAGGCAACAACACCTTTTATTTCATAAGGTTGTCCGATACGATTCAACGGATTCTTTGCGGATAACCTTTCCATAAATAGTTTATTTTCTTGAGTAGCAGGATGAGGGAATGGTCCTGGACTTATAGCATTTACTCTTATTCCATCTTTAGATAGAAAACTTGCTAGGTACTTGGTAAGCTGAATAACTCCGGCTTTTGCCGCTCCATAACTAGGAGGATTTGTTAATTCTTTACTATCATATATTCTATAATCTGGTGCTACATGCCCATACATTGAAGCTATATTTAAAATTACCCCTTTTGACTCTTTTAATAAAGGATAAGAACATTTAACCATTCGAAATACTGAATTTAAGCTGATTTCAATGTCATATTCCCAATCATCATCTGTAATAGTTTCAAATGAGTTTTTATTACCTGACCAAGCATTATTCACTAAAATATCCAATTTATTAATACTATTAAATAGATTTTTTATAGAGGTTTTACTAGTTAAATCTAACTCCATTACTTTAAATTCAGAGTTTGGATACATAGATCTTAATTCCTTACATTTTTCCTCACATTTTTGATAATTACGACTAGCAATTATAACATTTCCGCCCAATTCCGCAATGGTATTACTAATCTCAGCTCCTAAATACCCAGCACCACCAGTTACTAAGGCTACTTTACCCTTTAGTGAAAATAACTCATGAACTTTATAAGTCAACCTTTATTCCTCCTTTTGTTTTTTTAAAATTGCCTCTGCAATTATAAAGTCTAATGAATCATCTATATCAATTGATCGATGTTTTGGCATTATTACTGCCCCTGCTTTTCCAAAAAACAATGCAATGCTCTCTTTTCTTATTTTATCAATTCTTGCAACATATACAGCGCCATTTAATTGGTAAGCTTTTGGCAATTTTTGCCTTGGTAACCAAGGAATTGAACCATCAATAAATACTTCTGCAGTATTATTATTTATACGCCATGCACGATATGGATGGAGACTTGCTTCAGTAAAGGTTGCCACACTATCTAACTGTTTTTCCTCAATTAACTTTAAACATTTTAATATATCTTCAGTAGCTCGAAAGGGACATGTTGGCTCTAATAATATAACATATTCAAATGTCTCTCCGTTTTCTTTTAACTTCTCAATAGTATATTTTATAGTATCTATTACAAGTGAATCATCTGTGGCCAACTCTTGAGGCCTTTTCATTACAAAGGCATCATATTTTTTAGCTACTTCCATTATCTCAGTATCATCGGTTGATACTACTATTTTATCAATAACTGAAATTTTTTTTGCAACCTCAATTGACCAGGCGATTAATGGCTTTCCACCTAAATTTTTTATGTTTTTCTTTGGAACTGATTTACTTCCTCCCCTAGCAGGAATTATTGCTAAAAATTTTTTTCTAGCTGTCATTCAAAAACCTCCGAATACTGTAATTGAGCTTTTTCGAAATCATGCATTCTACCAATATCTAACCAATATTCTCGAACAGGAAAGACATTTACTTTCTTTTGGAGTTTTATTAGTAATTCAAACAAAGAAGGCATATCAAAATATTCATTTTTGGGTATTAAATCCAATACTTCAGGGTTCAGTATGTATATTCCCGCATTAACAAAATAGCGTTCAATCGGTTTTTCTTCAATCGAACAAAGCCTTGTTCCTTCAGTTCGCACTACTCCATAAGGTACTTGATGCTGATACTCTCTTACACACATTGTTGCGATAGAATCATTTTCTTCATGGAATTGTAGAAGCTGCTGAAAATTTACTTTTGTCAAAATATCTCCATTCATAACAATAATAGGCTTTGTCGGCTTCTCAGTAAAAAGAGAAAGCGCGCCAGCAGTACCTAGTCTTTGATCTTCATCAAGGTACTGGATGCTTACTCCCCATTCCAAACCATAACCAAAATATTCTTTAATTACTTCACGCTTATAATTGACGGAAAAGTAAAACCGATGAAATCCATGTTCAATAAAACTTTCTAATATCGTTTGCAAAATCGGCTTTGTGCCGACTATTAACATCGGCTTTGGTATGGTTTCTGTCAAAGGACGAAGGCGGGTTCCTAATCCCCCTGCCATTAAGACAACCCAATTATCAAAAGAAACTGAATCCAATAATACATCCGAGAAAATGACATCTACTACTTGATTGTTTTGATTCAAAATTGGAAGCTGACGTAGTTTTTTTTCTTGAAACAACCTTTTAATTGCCTGCTTCGATGCTCCCTTTCTCATTGTAATCGGATTTCTATTCATAACTTTTGATACTCGGTCATCAAGTGAAATACCTTTTAAAATCCCTCTTCTTATATCCCCATCTGTCACTGTACCTAAAAGTCGGAAATCATCATCCACTACTAAAGCGATTTGTGCAGCGGTTTGGTCGATATTTTTCATCGTTTCGATAATAGATGTAAAAGGAGATACTAACAATTCTTTCCAGTCTCTCATTTACTCACTTCCTTAGCAGGACTACCATAAACTTTCTTATTATCGCCAATATCTCTTAAAACCAATGAACCTGCTCCGACTAGCACATTCTTTCCAATTGAGATATTTTGAATAATTTTTGCACCTGTTCCGATATGAGTACTTTCTCCAATTTTTATACCGCCAGATAAGACACAACCAGGAGCAATATGGCAATGTTTGCTTATACAGCAGTCGTGGTCTATACTAGTTGAGGTGTTTACAATAGTATTATCGGCAATGTTTACAAATGGTTGAATAACCGCACCTGCCATAATTTGCACGCCTTCACCTAATGTAGCTGTTTCAGAAATCACAGCAGAAGGATGAATTGTGGTAGAAAAACGATAACCTTTTAGTTTAAAAAAGTTAAAAATGTTTGCTCTAGGTTTTGTATCAGATATAGAACCGAGAGCATTAACCAATTCAATTTCTTGTGGATCATATTTTAATATTTCCTCGTCTCCCCCTAAATAAGTAATACTGTAAGGATTATTTTCCTCGTTAGGTGCTGTATAACCTATTATCTCTCTTTTCTGCAGTAATAGAATGTCAACCAATACTCTCGCATGCCCACCATTTCCAATAATAATCACCGGTTTTAAGCCCATTACTTTATAACCTCATCTTCTTCATAATCTTGCCCTGCTTTTTGTCCTATGTAATCCCAATAATAATATGGTTCAATTCCAGTTCCAGGCCGCTTCACCGTTAGATTATCAAAGGTAAATAGTTCTCCTTTTTTAATTGATTTAGCCGCAACTAAACTTTTTCTAGCCACTTCTTTATTTTTCAGCTCTGTCTGTGTCGGTTTTTTTTGCTTTTCACCAAGAGCTTTTTCAATGATTCGGATCGATTGAATCATTTCTTTTAATTCATGTGGATCTAATGATGCTTTATGATCAGGGCCTGGCAATGTCTTATCCAACGTGAAGTGTTTTTCGATGATTTTCGCCCCTTTGGCAACAGCGGCAATTGGAACGACAATTCCTTCTGTATGATCCGATAATCCAATCGAAAGATGAAATTCTTTTTTCATATCATGCATTGCATTCAAATGTACATCTTCGTATGGTGTCGGATATTCAGTTGTACAATGTAAAATGCTTACTTTTTCTTGCAGTATCATTTTGGCCTCATCTGTTTGATAAAAACGTTTTACTTTATCAAATGAAACATCCGTTTTTTTCGCAAAACCGTAAGCTAAAAACGCTAGTGCATGATGAATTTCTTCCTTTGTAGCCATTCCTGTCGATAAAATCACATCGACACCATGCAATGCAATTTTATGTAAATAAGGGGCATTCGTAATTTCACCTGATGGTATTTTTATAATATTCAATTTCAATTCTTGAATTAAAAAATCTACACTTTCTAAATCGAAAGGTGTAGATAAAAACATAATACCTTTTTCATCACAATATTGCTTTAGCTTTTTAAAGTCCTCATAGCTTAACTCCAGTTTTTTCAGCATTTCATATTGTGATAAGGATTTTCCAATATTCTTTTTTTGATATTCTGCCTGCTGCGCTGATTTTGTGACCAAATGTTCAGTTTTAAAAGTTTGAAACTTAATGGCATCCGCACCGGCTTTTTCTGCGGCATCAACGAGTTGAAATGCCAAGGTTAAGGAACCGTTGTGATTAACTCCCGCTTCAGCAATTATAAGTGTTTTCGACATACCTATAACCTCTCTTTTAAAAGCATAAAAGCCTCTGCTGCCTCGTAGCCAGCTGCCGCTCCTCGTAAATATGCTAATGATTTTATTGCTCTTAAACTACGAGGAAATGGGTGTTCACTAAGTTCTGATTCATATACTTTCATAATTTCGATTTTCTTTTCTAAGTACGGTGCGATGTCTACAAAAACATTAGGGTGGAAATGATTTGAATCGGGATTGATAGTAAAATCCGTTTCCGATAATGTTTCATAAACTAGAACTTTATTGACAAATGGGTAGCGAAACCATTTTGTACAAGCTACTGTAGCATCAAAAACGATTTTATGGTCGCTATGAATATCACTTCTATAAGGCAAATACACTATATTGGGTTGGAATCTGTTAAAACATTGACTAATTTCATTAATGATATTTCCTAATGGAATAAAGTCTAAAGTACCAGCATCAAAATTCAATTGAAAAACTTCATCAAAACCATACATTTCTTTTACTCGTTCAATTTCTTCATTTCTCTTCGTACGTCTGCTAAGTTCAAATTCATCGCCCATTTTCGTCACAATTAACCAGCAAACTTGGTCTCCCTCTTTTTTATGACGAAGTATGGCACCTCCGCACCCAAGAGTTTCATCATCAGGATGAGGAGTGATAATTATAACCTTCATATTAAATACTCTCCTTCTTTCGGAAGGTTCTTAAATTCATGTTGTAATACTTCGATAATCCCGTCACCTGTTTTTACTATAAAACTATTTTTATTCTGAAACACTTTAATAACCTTTCCTGGTTCAATATTTTGTTTAACATTAAATTTGTTCATGTCTTCAATCGATACTTTCCATATTTTATAATCATGGTCATTATAACAACAATGAGCTCCAACATACGGTTCAGATAATGCCCGTACTAAGTTATAAATAGACTCACTTGTCATTCTCCAATCAATCAAACCATCTTGTTTTGTTCTTTTTCTCCAATAATTTGCTTTTTGATGGTCTTGAGGTATCGGTGTTAAACTACCTTGCATAAGTTCCTTTGTAAATTGAATCACTTGTTTTTTTGCTACATCCATTAGCTTTTTATAAAGATCCATTGCTGTATCATGTTTTTCTATTCGTACCTTAACTTGACTAACTATATCCCCGCTATCCGCACCTTCATCCATAAAGAAAAAAGTTGAGCCAGTTTCCTCTAATCCTAAAGCTAAAGCCCAAATAATAGGGTGTCTTCCTCGATTTTCAGGCAATAACGCAGGATGATAACCTATCGCTCCTAGTTTTGCTGTTTTTATAATATTCAAAGGTAGTAAATGAGACCAACCGAAACAATAAATTACATCATATTCTAAACAAGATAACCATTCACTTAATTGTTCATTGTTCAAGAAATTCAAATAAGGAATATTATTTTCTATTGCAAAAGGAATAAGGGATTTAAAGTCGGCATTAAACGTAGAATGTTCCTTCGATACAATTCCTACTATTTCAGCCTCAGTCTGCTCATGAACCGTCTTTAATAATTGATAACTAAACTCTACACATCCGATAAATAAAACCTTCATACTTCCACATCCACGTGAAAAAAAGATTTTTTCAATATATTCGTTAAATCAATCTCTTTTAATTTTTCTTTAATCTTTACTGCCGTATCACCAATTCCGTATAAAGATGTAACTTCCTTTAAAGAGTTTTGGAAATCTTTGCTTTGTGATAGTTTGATTGCTCTAATTATGTCATCTTTAGATGGAGAACAATCTATAACAGATTTCGCTTTTAACCGACCTCTTTGCCGATCACCAATATTAATGGTTGGAACCTTAAATAAAGGAGCTTCAATTAACCCACTTGAAGAATTTCCAATCACTAATGAGCAATACTTTAAACTAGCTAAATATCTAACTTGCCCCAATGTTGTATATATTTTTGCACGATGTTTATTTTTTTTTACATATTCCTCAAATAGTTGATTAATAATCCTTCCTTCAGTATCTGAATTCGATTTAGTAAATAATAATTGTACCTCTGGAAAACTATCAAGAGCCGATAATAATTCTTCAACTTGCTGCTTTGTTGTTCCTTCTTCTAATGTCGTTGGATGATAGGTGATTAAAAAAACTTTTTGTTCAAAATCTATTTGCAAATCTTTTTTTAATTGCTCTTTACTAGGCAAATTCAATTTAAAAATATTATCAATTCCTGGAGCCCCAAAGTTAAATACCCTTTCAGGCTGCTCCCCCATTTGTATAACTCTTTTTCTATATTCCTCAGCTGCAGTAAAATGGATATGAGACATTTTTGTTATAGAATGACGTATTGGGTCATCAATTAACCCTTCTGTTAATTCTCCCCCATGAATATGGGCAATTGGTATTCTGGCAATCATCGCTGCTTGAGCCGCTGCTAATATTTCAAATCGGTCTCCTAGTAAGACTAAAATATCAGGTTTTAACCGATTTAGAGAATCTGCAAATCCGATTGTTCCTAATCCCAGCGATTTTGCAATTCCTATCGGCGTATCGCTAGATAGCAACATTTCAACTTTTTCATTAATCACAAAACCGTCTTCCTCAATTTGCTTATATGTCAACCCAAACTCTGGGGATAAATGCATGCCTGTCGCAATAATTTGTAGCTCTAAATCAGGATCTGACTGTATTTCTTTCATTAACCAATATAAAAGACCGTATTCTGCTCTCGTGCCTGTTACAACACATATTTTTCTTTTATTCATCCGCATCTTCCCCTAAGTATGGACTACTAGGAATATTCAAAATTTGATACTGCAATTGTTCTGTTACTGATAAATCGGCTTTTGGACAGTTTTGAAAATGTGTCAGCAGGTGTAACGGCTTCCATACAGGCCTGGACATCACGTTATGGTTATTTAACGTTTCCAAAACCTCATCTATGTTATAAATTTTTTCATCAAAAATTAATGTTTGCAGCCAGTAATTGCTTTTCGCAAACTTAGGCTCTTTAAATAATTTAAATCCATCATAACCTTCTATCAATTGCTCATATTTATTAACAAGTTGACGTTTCTTTTCAATAAAATCTTCTAAATGTTCAAATTGCGCGCATCCTAATGCTGCATTTATATTTGGCATACGATAATTGTAGCCTATTTCATCATGTTCATATTTCCAGCGATGAGGAAGTTTAGCAGTAGTAGTAAGATGCTTCGCATAATCTGCCAGTTTCTCATCATTCGTCAAAATTGCTCCTCCACCACCGGTTGTAATAATTTTGTTCCCATTAAAACTCGTGGCAGAAGCTTTTCCGAAATTTCCTGTATGAATCCCTTTATAATAGGAACCTAGCGATTCCGCGGCATCTTCAACCATGATTAAATTCCATCGCTCACATATATCTAACAATGGATCTAAATCAACAGGATGGCCAAATGTATGCATCGGAACAACCGCTCGAATGATTTTACCGGTTTGTTTATTTACACAAACATTATTTTTTACTATCGCTATATCTTTTAAATAATCTTCAAGCTTAAATGGATCAATACCTAATGTTGTTTTTGAGACATCCACAAAATGCGGAACAGCCCCACAATAAACAACTGCATTCCCAGTTGCGACAAAGGTTAACGAAGGAATTAACACTTCATCATTTGGCTGAACCCCAACAATCTTTAAAGCAATATGAAGGGCGGCGGTTCCGTTCACAACAGCAACCGCTCTTTTTACACCAGTAAACTCCGCTAATAATCGTTCAAATTCATCTACATATTTCCCTACAGAAGATACCCAGCCTGTCTCAATACAATCAGTTACATACTTTTTTTCATTTCCTGTGAATATTGGTTCATGCAATGGTATAAAGTCTTTCTCTGGACACATGTTTTTAATTTTTTTAGCTAATTCTAATAAAACATCGCTCATATGTTATACACATCTGCCTTATATTGAGATAAGTTTCTTTCGTCTGTAAACCATTCAATTGTTTCTTTTAAGCCTCTTTTAAATCCTTCTTTTCCACCATATTTAGGCTCCCAGCCCAGTAAAGCTTTGGCCTTCGAATTGTCCGCCCACAATCTTTCTACTTCACTTTTTTCCGGACGAATCCTCACATCATCTGTTTCAATTTCAATATCGACACCCATTACCTCAGCAATAAGTTTCGCTGTCTCACCAATGGATACTTCAAAGTTACTGCCGATATTGATGACTTCACCGATTGACTGATCATGCTTCATAACAGAAATAAAACCGTTTACGGTATCTTTTATATAGTTAAAATCACGTGTCGGATGAAGCGAACCAAGTTTGATTTTTCGCTTACCAGATGCAAGTTGTGTAATAATCGTCGGGATAACCGCTCTTGCCGATTGTCTTGGACCATATGTATTAAAAGGACGAATAATCGCAACAGGCGTTTCAAACGAACGGTAAAAAGCGATTGCCATTTGGTCTGCCCCAATTTTAGAAGCAGAATACGGAGATTGGCCTTGAAGCGGATGATTTTCATCAATTGGCACATATTGTGCCGTCCCATACACTTCACTTGTGGATGTATGAACAACTTTTTGAATATTTAATTCACGTGCTGCTTGTAGGACGTTTAATGTCCCCTTAATATTCGTATCGACATATGTATCAGGTGAATGATAAGAATAAGGAATTGCGATTAAAGATGCTAAATGTAAGACGACATCGCATCCTTTCATCGCCTCTTTTACACCATGCGGATCACGTATATCTCCCGAAAACACTTCAAACTCGTTTTTTAATGGCGAATGATCTAACCAGCCCCATGAATTAAAAGAGTTGTAATAAACAAAAGCTTTTACATCATATCCTTGCCGAACCAATTCTTCTGTTAAATGAGATCCAATAAATCCATCAGCACCAGTAACTAAAATTTTCATTTCTGCATCATTCCTATTTAATAAATTTTGATATCAAATCTAAAAAGTTTATATCTTCCATGTTTTTAGCGCTATTGGCTATATGTTCCCCTGCTACATAAGGAGCACCTTTGATTACTGCTCCAGTATATGATGTATTTTTAAATTGAATATTCGGTGTTTGTTGTATTTTCTGTTCGATCCATTTCCGAAAAACTAACCAACTTCTTGATGTAGCTACTTTTTGATGATTGTTTGCTTCAGTGAATGTTGGTTGACTAAGTGAAATCGTTTTATTAGAAGTTGAATGAATAGAGTGAGACTGATTCTCTTTATAGGCCAAATCCTGTCCAAAAAAGACAATTTCCGCAAATCCCATTTTAATTAACACATCTAATCCAGTTGTTGCAACTGAACCACCTGTCTGAATCAATGGAATCTGATGTTCTTTTGCAAATTGCTCTGAAAGAGGATACCTTGCTTGAAACAAAATAATTTTAGTTCCTGACCAATATCTGACCACTTCTTTATTAACCGTAGCAAGGAAAAGTAACGGAATTTGACCGCTTACCCCCTTTATTTGTTCAAACACTAAATCATGCGGATCGGATATCACAATGGCATCAGGTTCAATATTATGATGCAATAAGGTTTTATAAGCAGCACCAACACAAAGTAAAAAGTATTTATTTTTCAATTGCTTCAGAACATCAACATTATCATCTAGTGATGGTCCAGCCGCCACTAATGCAGCTTTTTTGCCTTCAAATTGTCCTAAAAGTGGACCGATATGCGAGTCAAACAACTGAATATTATTTTGAAAGTTCTCCTCCATAATATTTTTCATTCTTAAGAACGACATTTCTTTAATTTTTATATCTTCGAGTATTTCCTTGAAACTGCTGTTTGATATCGTACTAATCCAAGATTGCGGAATAATCCATTTAATATTTGGACCATCTGACTCTTGACTTCTAATAAACTCCTGAATTTGTATTGAATTATTAAGTATAACAATTTGGACATTTTCATTGCTTAAAATATTGGTTAAATCGATATGATGCATCGCCGCTTGAATCGTTGATATATCCGTATCAATTACAATAATTTTTTTATTTGGCTCTTTAGCCATTAACTGTTCGACATGATATCCAAGCCCGAAACCAAATAAACAATATAAATTAGCCAAAGGATCAATTTGAGAATCAATAAACTTCGATACTTCTTTTATTGGATCGTATCGACTATATAAGTAGTGATTATTTTTCTTCAAGGTTAAAGGACCTCTTTTAGATGTCTCTATTTCAATATCTTTACTATAATTATACCTATTTACTAAAAGTTGCTGTTTCAATACTTTATCCTTTATGGCTTGAGCATTTTTAAGATATAGTTCCAATTTTCTATTCCCCTACTTTTTCGAAACGCTTTTCTTTTGCTTCTTCAAAAAACGGTTGAATTTCGTATTCAAACATATCCGCCACAATGACGTAGTCTTGGCGCTCAATTCCATCATTAATTTCTTTCAAAAATGGATTAATATGGCTAAAATTAATATCAATTGTGTATTTGTGACTCTCCATTAACTCAACTACTTTTGTCAACCAATCCATTCCTTCACTAAACTGAACAATAAGTTGTATGGCCTCACCGATCTTATCTTCACGTAAATAATCTGCAATGGTTTGGGATCCTGTTGCCACTCTTTCAATATATTGATAAAAGCTTTCTTGTGTTTCTAAAACGATATTTGTCATTTTCATCCCTCATTATCAAGTAATTTTATCTTCGTTTCAATCATTCTTTTCAATCGTTTAAAGTATATTTTCGACTCAGTAGTTGCGGCTTTTAAACGTAAATATAAATTCAACGAGCGTACAAAAACCCGCTCATAAAATTCCTGCTTCGATTCTTTTTCTTTAGGAAGATAATTATGAAAGGTTTCATTGATTATCGGCTGTACAATTAAAGACATCATCCCTTCTTCAAAAAGGGGCTTTAATTTTTCATCAATTTTTTCTAGCTTTCGTAATATTTTAGGATCAAAGTGCGTTTTTGATCTATTCTGTTTTAACAAAAGAACAGCCTCTTGAGAAAGCCTTTCTATCTTATCATGTTTTCCTATTTCATTTTTTACTCGGGCAAAAAACTCCTTCCACTCCTCAATTGTTCGGTTAGAAAAAATATCCTCAGTCAATGAAGGAGGGAATTTTTTTGGATTTACAAACCGTTTACAAAATTGTTCAAAAGGAATTTGTTGATACCCTTCTAATTTTACTCCGCCCTCTGTACAATTATAGATTCGTTCGGGATGTTCAAACGTTTTAAGCAATTGTTCAAAATTATGTTTCATTAAGAAAAACGGATAATCTGTGAGCACTTGATCTCCATTATAACCTTCTGTAAAAAACATTCCCCTTTTTGTTTGATCTTCTTTATTAATAACTTTGAAATTTTTATTAAATTCAGCATGGGATTTATTGTCTGTATAAGCTAAATCTTGTCCAATTAATGCAATAGAACCGGTAGTGATTTTATTGGCAATGCTTAAAGCGTAAGTAGCAACTGACCCTCCGCCCAATAATAGATCAATATTTCTATCTAATAGCTTTTTGGCATATGTTTGAACTTCCATATTTGTATTAAATATAAACGCTCTCCGATGATAATGTTTTCGGATATCGTTATGATTTGATAAAGAATAAATCATGTGTCCGTGTTTTAATTTAATTCTCTCGAAGTGTTCATAATTACGAATCGTCCCATCAATTGTGACAACAAAGTCAGGTTCCAAATGATAATTTAAAAGTGTATTAATTGTAGAACCGGATGCAATTAGCACGACATGTTTTCGAATCTTTTTTAATAGAGGGATTTGTTTTGTCAATGAAGGACCACCTGAAGCAACAATGACTGGTACATCAAAATAGTCCTCTAAAATTTTCAAAGGATAATCATTGAATGCAAAAAAGAGATTGAAAGTAAAATTCCTTTGCCAATCTTTTGAAAAATAATTGATTGTATTGATGTTCACCTGTTCCATATATATAAAATCTTTTACTATTTGTAAAATATCACGATAGTAAGTATCTGCTATATTTTCATAATTAGGTGATCCTATGAAACATATTCTTTTTCCAAATTTTTTTACAAACGGCTCAATTATTTGTTTAAAGTGCACTTTATTTTGACCTTTAAATAACAATGTTCTTTCAAATTGTTGAATGTTTTCATTTTGTCCATCTACTATTTGCTCAAACGGTTCAACAATGATTAAAAACTCATCTTCCGTCATCTTCTCATATAGTGCTTCGGCGATATAGCCAGCTCCCAGTCCAAATAAAATATGTAAAAAATTCTTTTTAAAATGGCTGTTGGCAAATTTCTTTGCTTCTTTTATTGGATCATATTTGCTATGCAAATAATAACTGTTAACTTTTAATATTCGATGTCCGCTTTTGGAACATTCTTCAACAATTTTTAAGTGTTCTTCCATACATTACACCTCAATATTTATATCGGCTTCTTTATTATATTTTCAAGAACTGCTATATTATCGGAAAATTCATAAAATAAAATCGAGTAGGAGGGGGTGACTAACCCCATAGCCATCAAGTTAAGAATTTGATCTTTTTTCAGCGCCAAAAACATGG
>ERZ1673788.35-NODE-35-length-32559-cov-39.702467_pt1 | contig 32559 bp, 35 predicted proteins | sample MGYA00580128_ERZ1673788 | MGnify/ENA primary metagenome ERZ1673788 (study PRJEB41219, sample SAMN04549589) | soil metagenome | isolation source: soil | place: USA: Utah, Baker Hot Springs | collected 2009-04-27 ...
CTTACTCGGGTTGGACTTGCACCAACAAGCACCCTGCAACTAGCTGGGCGCGCTGAATACAAAAACCCGGGCTGTCGAAAAAGTCGACAGCCCGAGGAATGCGCTTGATAATATCTCTTTTAATGGTAGCCGTTTTGACCGTTCGCACTTCCGCTTGTTTTATGCTTCGGCTTGGATTTTGAGTTTTGCTTGTTGTGTTGACCGCCTTTTTTTGATTGCTTTGCCACTCGTATGTCCTCCTGTTTACGTCAATTTTTTCAGCCTCATTTTTAATATGACCATGTGAAATGAAAAAAAGTCTTCGAAATAAATGGCGCCTTTATTAATTATTGGAATTTTTTGATAAAATTGCATTGATCTCCCCGCCTAATATAATAATAACCGCGGAAAGATAAAACCAAATTAGAAGAATGATCACCCCGCCGAGGCTTCCATATGTCACGCTGAAATTCCCAAAATTTCCGACATAGTAAGAAAAAAGAAGAGAAACAACAATCCAGCCAACGGTAGCAAATAAAGCGCCTGGATATGCTTCAGAAATTTTCATCCGTTTATTTGGCGCAATAAAATACAGTCCTGTAAAAACGATGCACAAAATAACAGCACTTAATAACCATCTTATCGTATTCCATATCGTTAAAAACACTTCTGTAAATCCGAACGCCCGAAATATAAACAAGCCTATCTCTCTGCCAAACACCGGAAGCAGCAGTGCAACTAAAATGACTAAAATCATGGCAAAAGTCAACAAAATAGACATCAAGCGAGCTACAAGGAAATGACGGTTTTCTTCCACTTGATATGCTTTATTAAAAGCTCTGACAATCGCATTAATCCCATTTGAGGCAGACCAAATTGTTCCAATGACTCCGAACGACAAAAGGGTCACATTTTGAGTTTCAATAATATGCCTCACATTGTTTTCGATCAATTTCATTGTATTTCCCGGTGCATATTGTGCGACAAAATCAAGAACAACATCTGAAGAGAGGGGCAAATATGCAAGGAGATTCATTAAAAAAATAAGGAATGGAAAAAGAGACAACAGAAAGAAGTAGGCTAGCTCCGCAGCTAAACTTGATATTTCATCTTCTTTAAACCGTTTAAAAAGCTCTTTAGCGATTTGAAGAAGGTTGATGTGGTCATCCATCTTGGCACCTCATTTCAAACTAGTTTCTGTCAAAGGCGCTCCTTCCATTTCTCTTTTGCTTCTTTCATTATTTCCATTACTTTCGGTGTCGTTTCTTTTAATTCTTTCACTTTTTCAGAAACAAATTCAATATCTTCGATTGTTTGCTCGATTGTTCTTTTGACAGAGTTCATTTTTTCCTTTGTTTTATCAGCAATCTCCATCGGATTTTCTGCGCACTGCTTGATTTTGCTAAAAGCTGATCTGCTTTTGCTGATTACATCGTCCCTTGTTTTTTTATCCAATAAAGAAAGCGCTGCGCCTGCGATCGCTCCGATGAACAGCCCTTTTAACAATTTATTTTGCGATTTCATTTGACTTTCACCTCTTCTACGAAAGATGGTGTTCTTCTTTGATCTTCTGGAGCAGCCCTTTGCAGCCTTTGACAACCATGTCATAAACCTCTTCAAAGTTCCCAGTATAATACGGATCAGGGACGTCCAAAATATCAGCATCTGGTACGAAATCCATTAAACGACTGATTTCACCCGTATTGTTATATCCTGCCATCCGGCGCAAATTTCCTAAGTTTTCTCCATCCATGGCAATAATATAATCAAAATCTGATAAATCATTCTTATGAATTTGACGTGCTTTTAAACCTTCATAAGAAATTTGGTAACGGTCTAATATTTCTCGAGTCCCTCTATGCGGCGGGCTTCCTACATGCCAGCCTCCCGTTCCCGCTGAATCGACAAAAATTTTATCTTCCAGACCCTCCCGTTTAACTAAATCACGAAAAACCGCCTCAGCCATTGGCGAACGGCATATATTTCCTAAACAAACAAAAAGTACTTTTATCATTGCTGAAACCTCCTGAAAACATTGCTTCAATCGTTTTTTCATAAGCTGCAAAGAATAGTTTGGAAAGATTAATTTTTTTCTCATAATATTCAATCTTTCATAATACATGATACAATGAAACAAAGAAAAAAACGAGAGGATGAAATCAATTGAATTTATGTGAAAAATCAGCAGAAAATATGGAATACATGATTAAAAAAATTACAGAAAAATTGAATATGATCAACATCAGTGCAGTTCAACCAACACATTTTAATGTAAATATGTATGAAGACCTAAAAGAAATTTATGACCATGTAATGAAAAAAAATACTTTCAGCCCCAGCGAAATGCAAGCAATTGCAGAGGAATTGGGGAACCTACGAAAGAGCACTCTTTAAGTGAATTGAGCTTTCTGCTGCTCATTGCGAATGGGCTTGTGCAAATGACGGCAATAAGTGTTTAACTTAGCGATGTTGAAGTGTTGTGAAAACTCGCAGCTGCTGTCCTCATCAGCTTGCTTCAGTTGATTTGTTATATGTGGTTCTATACGCTTCTCAAAACGATGTTCGAGTCACATTAGGAACCGCCCAATCTGCCATCCATCAGAGGTTTAGCTTGGATTCTAAAGCAGGCGAATCGTGTTCGCGCTCCATTTTCATCATTCTCTTTTTTCTTTTGCAAGAGAAAAATAAAGATAGACCTCCTTGTTGTTTAGATGCCAGATTTCAGAAGAAATCGTTTTTACTTTAAAGCAGCTTTATAAATTCAGTATAAGCTGCTTTTTGTATAATAACTTTTTGTCAAAACGGTGTCTATTTTTTGAACAAAATGTGAATTTTTTGTTTCGTTTTTGTGACAAATGATTTATAATAAAAGAAAACGTTTTCTTTGTTTGGGGGTCAAAAAAATGGTCGTGACACTTATGAAATATTTTTATTTATTCGTTGCTCTCTTCTGTTTATTGTCTGGAATTTTGGTCGGTTTTGCAAAGGAGCTTCCGCTTTCGGTGATAGTCATTTTCTTAGGCTTTTTCAATCTTGCTTTATATTATGTCTTCCATAGAGAAGCCTTGAAAAAACAGCAAATTTAAAAGAATGGCGAAAATAAAGGCACCATTCTTTTTCGAAAACGTCAAATAAGCTTTTTATAAACTTTATCTTTATAAAATTGAGATGCAGATGTGTTGAATATATTCCTTTTCTTCACGATTCGTTCCAATGCTAATTGTTTTTCCGACAGCTTTTGTTGTAATTTTTTCCTTTCGGCTTCATCTTCACAGCATTTTAGTAAATCTTGAATAGTTAATAGTTCCTTTTTCAAGTCATTTTCTTGATCGACCATTCCGGCGTTTCTCAAAAGACGATAAGCCATTCGGAGTTCTTCCGGAATATCAGACAAATCGTCATGCGGGAGAGGCTTCCCCATCCCGGGAAGTTCTTTAAACTCTCCCTCTTCATATGCCTTTTTGATCCGATCCTCAGCAATTTTTGCAAATATATCCACGCTTCACCCTCCCTTCGACCGTTATGTTCGTCCCTTTTCTAAACGCTTTACCCGCTTTTTCATCGCTTTTGTTAAATATCCGCCTTTAAAAGAACGAATTTCATACGAGCTTAAAAACGCTTTTGGTTCTATTTCATTGACAAGGTTTAAAAATTCTTCCTCCCGAGAGCGTTGAGCAACAACTTCCAAACGATACCTGATCGAATTCATTCCTTCTCCTTGAAAGACCGTAACCCCAAAACCAGCCTCCCTCAATTTTTTGACTAATTCAGAATTTTTATCCATTAAATTCACATTGTATGTTACATATCCAAAAGCCAGCTTTTTCTCCAGTTCACCGCCCAACAACAGCCCTGCACCAAAACCGATAATATATGCACTAATATTGTAAATATTAGATAAATCTTGAAAAACTATTCCTAAAGCGACAATATAAATCGCTGCTTCTAGCAAACCTATACCAGCAGCAGCCTTTGTTTGATTTTTCACTAACAAAATAGTTCGGATCGTCAATACTGGTACATACAATAATTGCAGCAAAAAAATAAAAATTGCTTGTAGAAACATGTTGCCTAGACACTCCCTCTATAAACTTTAATTTTCTTCAAAATTCTCGCGTTTTCTTTAAATTTCGCTAACACATAATAGCTTCTTCACCTCAAATGAGTGGATATTACTTGTATTTATTCAATATATTTACATGGTAAGGTGCATCCTATAATACAGATTTACAATATCTGTAATATCATGTATGACCGTGTAAGAAGTCTCCACACTTCTCATGGTCGCTCACCCTCCCATGTATCACTGGATTTTAAGATCCACACATTCCTTCGTCCTGCGTATCCATGAGGTGGAGGTTGGATATGCTCCTTTACAGGGTCTAATGCCCGAATGGTGAAAATATACTCCAACTCTGCACTATTGGTGTTTGTCAGAATAACAAGTCGTTTGAAAGCTTTTATGCAGCCTGTAATGCTTTTAATTGAGGTAATCCCTTTAATAGCTTTAATCCATCAAACTCACACTGTTTCTTACCAATGGAAAATAACACACGTAATAATTTACAAAACAAGGCAATCAGAGACTGTTGTTTTTTTAACGGCCGGGAGTGATCACTTTGGATAAAGGAACGATTGTAAAACACAAGGCAATCAGTGATTGTTGTTTTTTTAACGGCCTGTCTGGCCGATTGGTATAGTAATGATGCAAGGCTTTAAATACAGGATTATGGGCAACCAATGGTCGAATGGCCAGGTATAATGCTTTTCGTAAACGTCTTCGACCCCTTTTGGTTATGCGTGTTTGCCCTTTATACTTTCCTGAACTGTGTTCTCTTAAAGAAAGCCCTGCCAGATTGACTAATTGTTGCGGATGATTGTACTTGGTTAAATCTCCTACTTCCGCAAAAAACAAAGCGATGGTGGTATGACCGAGTCCCGGGATATTGGTCATTTGTTTCGCACCTGGTATGCTTTCAACAACACCTTCTAGTTCTTCATCTAGTTGTGCTAACTGTGTCTTGTAAAGTTGATATTGATCCAATAGACAATCCAATTCTCTTTTGGCGAACTGGATTCCGACCTCAATCCCAACGCTCTTGTTCGATACCTCTACGAGTTTGGTTGCACGTTTTATCCCAACCCCACGTTGTACATGCGGTTTCCATTTTTGAAGTACTTCTTCTGGTGTCAACTTTTGAATATCAGAAGGAAATGGAAACATGCGCAAGGTATGCGGCTTTCCCTTTCCAATCTCCAAACACATCGAAAAACTCTGGAAAATAACGTTGAATGACGTTTTCAATTCGACCTTCAATCATCATGAGTTGTTTGATGAGCTGATCTCGTAATTTGACGCCTTCTCTTAGTTCAGCGTATACGCCCTCTATTAGGTTCGGTACAGAGTATCGCCCATCTTTGATTAACTGTGCAATGACACGAGCGTCTTTTGTATCGTTTTTTGTAGGTGAATTATCATCCAGTTCTTTGCTTTTTTTGACGTGCATAGGATTCACTATCACTACATCATATCCTTTTGCCTTAAGAAAATAGGCAAGATTTAGCCAATAATGACCGGTAGGCTCCATTCCAAAAATCACGTGATCCTTATGATTGTCTTTTTGGAGACGCTTGACACAATCTAATAAGGTTTGAAAGCCGTGTATACGATTTTCAAAGATCAACCTCTTGCCAAATTCTAAGCCTCGATCATCTTGAAAACGGGCTACGTGCTTTTCTTTCGCTACATCAATACCTACAATAAGAGTTGATGGTGTAATTTGAGAGATTTTTTGATTTTGTGTATAATTCATTTTGAGTTCTCCTTGGTTAATTTAATTTCGGGGTCAATGCGCATTGACACCCTGTACTATACCAAGGGGACTTTTTTTATCAAACCTCAAATTTCTTCATTACAGGAATGCTCCTTTGTTCAATCATACTATAAATTATTTTCAAAAAGAAAGAGCTATCATAAACTCAAAATCTGAGATTTGAAACTACATTTTTACAATTCATCTTGATCTGTTATTATGCTTCGAAACTTCCTTTTTCATGCGAATAGGCTGGCGCTTGAAATACATCGCTGTTCTCCATACCCACTCCAACGGCCCTAATTGAAAATATTTAAACCAAATATGGCTGATGATAAGCTGCACGGCAAAAATTGCGAGTGCAAGCCAAAAACCGGCGAAGGGGTATACTTTACCGTACAATCCCAATCCGTAATGATAAAAAATATATGTACAAATAACAGATTGCATGATGTAATTTGTCAATGACATGCGTCCAACAGGCGCAATCTTCTTAACAATTTGCCGGCAGATTGGGTGAAAATATAAAAATATGAGAGAGGTCACATAAAACAACATGAGAAATGGTGCACCGAACACCATGTAAAAACTATTTTCAGCGGTGACCGCAAAAATATTTAACGGAAGCCCAATGATAAGCCCGAAAAACCAGATGGCTGTTAATAACCTTCGATGCTTCTCCGGTTCTTGAAAAAGCTTTTGTTTCGCAAATATCATGCCAACTAAAAACATGCTGATATATGGGATCATGTTTAATAAATAGACAAGCGGTTGAAAAGGCCACATGCCAGACATAGACATGTAAAAAAGCCGATCATGAATACGCTGATGGAAAATATCAGCAATACTTCCGTTTTGATATGAATGGATTGCGTTTCTTGCCTCCTCTTCCAGTAAGGCAGCCTGCTCTCTTTTTTGGACTAAAGCATCCTCACCATTGGATACAGCCGTCATCAAACCAATAAGGAGCAAATATAAACTAAATAAACATACAGTCCATACCAAAAGGATTTTCCAGGAACACTTCCGGAAAAAAAGGAGAAGAAACCCCAGCACAGCATAATCCATTAAAATGTCTCCATCCCAAATGAAAAATGAATGAATTAGTCCAAATACAAAAAGCACCACCAGTCTGCGTATATATATAGAAACAAAGTTCCTGCCGTTTCCTAAAGCCCGTTCCTCCATGATGATGATTCCAAATCCGAACAATAATGAGAACATTGTAATAAACTTCATTTGTACAAATATTTCCAAAATATTTTTCGTTAGAAAATCCCATGTTCTCCATGTTTCAGTAAAAAAATTTTCGCTGCCTATTTGGTATAAATATACATCTGGATAGCTGAAATGCGCCATATTCACAAGTAAAATGCCAAATATCGCAGCCCCCCGCACCACATCCACTACTTCATAGCGCTCACGTTTAAGATTCAAACCAAAACCCCCATTCTGAAAAAAGTTCTTATTGTTAACGCCCTTTTTTCATTACTTTTTGTCCAAAGGCTGCATTTCAGCTTTATCGTGTTTAAATTTATTTGAATATAGCGAAAAAAGAATGACAATTTTCTTATAGTCTATTATGATAGACATAAGATTCGAATATCAACAGATCCACAAGGGGAGCTATATGCTGAGAGTGGACGGATATTTCGTCCAGACCCTTTGAACCTGTTAGTTAATGCTAGCGTAGGGATGTGGAAGTATACTGATCCATGATACAGCCTTTTTCCCCCTTATGGATATTTGTTGATAGCAAATAATATACAGGGGGTTTTATTTTTGGAAAAAAATCGCTTATTACTATTAATAGAAGCAGCAATCTTTGCAGCATTGGCAGTTATACTTGATCTTCTCCCTTCCATTCAATTATCATCAGCCATTTCTATATCCATTGCCATGGTGCCTGTACTCATATTATCGTTTCGATCCGGTGCAAAGATTGGCTTCATTTCCGGCTTTTTATGGGGATTATTGCAAATTGTATTAGGTGATGCATACATCCTGACGCCTGTTCAAGGCTTCATCGACTATTTTCTAGCTTTTTCCTTTATCGGTTTAGCCGGTCTTTTCAGCAAAACTATCCAAAATAAGCTGAAAGATGGAAAGAAAAGCTCTGCTCTTGTTTTCATCATCTTTGGCGTCTTCATCGGAGCTTTTGCACGTTATTTTTGGCATTTTATCAGCGGTGTCTTTTTCTTCGGAGAATATGCACCAGAAGGAATGTCAGCGGTCGTTTATTCTTTGATCGTAAACGGCATTACGATGATAGGAGCCTTTGTATTATGCGCTGTCGTTACTGTTATTCTCATTATGGCGGCGCCAAGATTGGTTGTAAAATAAACAAAATCATCCTCTGCAAAACATGCAGAGGATGATTTTGTTTATAGGGTAAATACTTTCGTTTCAACAGTGTATTTTTTTAATTTTTCACGGCTTACATGAAAACCGATCCCTGGGTTATCAGGCAAGGCAATTTTTCCATTATAAACTGATATTTCCGGTTCAATAATATCTTCTTCCCAATACTTAGATGAACTGGATATATCTCCTGGCAGTGTGAATTGTTCAAGTGTCGCTAAGGCTATATTATGGGCCCGTCCAATCCCTGATTCAAGCATCCCTCCGCACCAAACTGGAACATTTTGCTCTTTGCAAAAATCATGGATTTTTTTTGCTTCTGTCAAACCGCCAACACGGCCGATTTTTATATTCATAATTTTGCAGCTTCGAAGTTCAACAGCCTTTCGAGCATCTTCGAAGGAACAAATACTTTCATCTAAACAGATCGGTGTGTCCAATTCTTTTTGAAGTTTGCTATGATCCACAATATCATCGTGCGCAAGAGGCTGCTCAATCATCATTAATTGAAACTCATCCAATTGTTTTAGATGATTTATATCTTTTAATGTATAGGCACTGTTCGCATCAGCCATTAAATCCAAGTTCGGAAAATGCTTCCGTATTTCCTTAACTACTTCAATATCCCAACCGGGTTTAATCTTTATTTTTACTCTCTTGTATCCTTCCTCCTGATATTGTTCAATAAGACTGATTAAATCTTTTATTGTCGGCTGAATACCGATGCTCACCCCAGCTTCAACTTCTTTTTTCATTCCCCCGAGAGCTTGTGAAAGAGGTATATTTTGCTGTTTTGCATATAGATCCCACACGGCACCTTCCAAAGCCGCTTTTGCCATATAATTTCTGCGAATAAAACGAAACGATTCAGCCAACTCACGAGGATGATGAAACGACGTCTTTGATAAAATCGGAATGAGGAAATCTTCGATCATGTGCACAGTTGTTTTCACGGTTTCTTCTGTATACCATGGAGTGGAAAAAGCAACCCCTTCTCCAAAACCGGCTGCACCATCATCATCCTTTACTTCTACGATCAACAATTCGCGATCGTGAATGTCTCCATAGCTAGTAGAAAATGGGGCTTTCAAACGCATCTGTAATATATGCAAAACAATTTTCTTAATTTTTATCAATTAAGAGCATCTCCTTTTTTAGACAAGCTCTCAGCTAAGTTCGACAAAATCATTCCCATTCGCCAGAGGGCTCGATATTTCCCGGAAAATATTTCTTAAAATAGCGAATCCACTCGAACGTTTGTTTTACACTAATTATAAAATAAACGCTTTCTTAATGTAAAGGAGCAAGGGATTTCTTTATTTCCCTTATTGTTTATTGAACTGTAAAATCTCAAATAAATAATGAGATAATCGTAGAAACGAGTCTCATCATGAGATTAATTTTTCCACTCAATAGTTGTCTTCTTCTCTTTGTTGACTAGCAATTTAAAAACATCAGGTCTTGCATAATGCCCAACAGGATCAAAATCAAACTGGCTATAGGCGATTTGTTTCATATCCAGTTCTGCAATGATGATGTCTTCCTTGCCAAATACGGGCTCTGCCACATATTCGCCCAACGGTCCAACAATCGCGCTACCACCTCTGCTCATTATTTCAGGTGAAGAAGCAAGTTCATCATAACAAGCCAAATCTTTCGGATACATATCTTTTGTCACATATTGATTGGCAGACAAAACAAAGCATCTCCCCTCCAAAGCAATGTGGCGGATTGTTGACTGCCAAGTTTCCCTTGCATCAGCCGTTGGGGCAATATAAATTTGAATTCCTTGTGCATACATCGCAGCCCTTGCTAACGGCATATAATTTTCCCAGCAGATTAGCGCCCCTATTCTTCCATAAGGGGTGTCAAACACTGGTAATGTGCTTCCATCCCCTTCCCCCCAAACAATCCGTTCTGCTGCAGTCGGTTTTAATTTGCGGTGTTTTCCTAACAACTGTCCGTCAGAATCGAAAAATAAAACAGAACAGTAAAGAGTCCCGCCGCTAAATTCATTATCCCTTTCTGTAACGCCTATCACAAGGTAGACACCTGCTTTTCGAGCCGCTTCGCCCAGTTGTTCCGTCGTTTCGTCCGGAACAGCTACAGAATTGCTCCAGTATCTATACCAATCCTTCCTCCCTTTAGCCGAACGGCTCCCAATCGTTGTACCGAAAGATAAGCCTCTAGGATAAGCGGGAATAAAAGCTTCAGGAAATACAACAATCTTTGCTCCTTTTTCAGCAGCTTGATGTATGAGGCTAACCGCCTTTTTTGTCGTGGCGTCCCGGTCCATAATAACAGATGAGGCTTGTATAACAGCAACTTTAACCTTTTGTGCTCTGTTCGACATATTCTTCCCCTCCACCAAATTGAAAAATCTAAAGCCATCTTAAATGCCGAAGCTCATGAACCTTCAAAGTCAATAACCTTCGGAAGTTGCCCCCTATTCATCTTCCATAAAAAAATCTGCACAGGAAGGAAAACACTTTGAATAATCCTCTTTTTAAGCATAGAAGGGCCGGCCCATGTATTAGAGTTCAAAATAATTGGATTATGTTTTTCCATGAGAGCTTTTCATGTGATATCTCATCTGAAGTAATTTAATGGTAATTTCTTAGCATGCTCCTTTGTACAATACAGCTGTGGCTGAGTGTCGAACTAACTATCAACACTTAATTCTATAGAAGCATTAAGCGTAAAATATGAGAAACGGTTTGAATTGGAGTATATTATTCATAATAAAAATGTTCAAAAATTTTTGGGCCATCCAATCAAAGATTTTGTCAATCATCCAATTTCAATACTGCAACAGCCATTTATCCAAGACGAACCATAAAGTGAAATAAATTTGCCGAAAATCGCACATCTATTTTAAGGGTTTTCAACTTCAAGTAAAGAAAAAATCGGGCAGGACAGCTTTAAGCATTGCGTCCATGTTACAAAAGATAATGATTTTTCAGCAGCGTTCAAATCATGTGCTAAAAACTCCAAGTCAAAATAAAAGTGGATGGGTAAAATGTTACTGAATTGGATGGGCATTATTCTTTCATCTAGCGTTATAATTAATGTTTGAACAGGTTCAAATTTTGATGGATATAACAACATTTTCGATTATGTTCAATAGGAACATTCTATAGATAAATAACAAAGAACCTGGTTAACTTGCCATATAGCAGGAAGTGCCAAGCAAATCTAAAGGGTGAAGCATATGGACTGGAAACCGGATCGAAATGCAAAAAAGCCTATATATAAACAGCTGGCCGAATATATTGAAAATGGAATTGCGGATGGCACATTTCCCCCTGATAAACCGCTGCCTTCTGAACGGTTTTTGGCCAATAAGCTGCAAATAAACAGAAGCACAGTTGTGGCTGCATATGACGAATTAGAATCAAACGGACTTATCGAGAGAAAGAGAGGAAGCGGAACAACAATCAGCAAAGATATATGGGGCATGACAAAGAAGCGTGTACCAAGCTGGAATCGGTATATTGAGGCAGGATCGTTCTTGCCGAATTTACCTGTGACCCAAAGAATACGCAAAGAGATGGAAGAGCATAAACTAATCAATTTAGCTAGCGGTGAATTGTCGGAAGATCTTTTTCCAATCGACTCCTTGCGAGAAATCATTTCGACAAGGTCATTTATCGGAAGCCTAGGATATGATCATCCTCAAGGGAATGAGATATTAAGAAAAACTATCACAAAGCATGTGAAACGATATCGGAGAATTGAGACAAATCCGTCTTCCATTCTCATCACCTCAGGAGCGCAGCAAGCTTTATATTTAATCGTCCAATGCTTATTAAAGCCGGGTGATGCGATAGCATTAGAAGAGCCTTCGTATTATTACAGTCTCCCGGTCTTTAAATCAACCGGAATTAGACCTTTCTATTTACCAGTTGACAAAGACGGTATAAACCCGGATGATTTGCTTCTATTGCATAAAAAACATCGAATCAGGATGATCTTTTTAAATCCTGCTTTCCAAAATCCATCAGGTGCTTTCCTTCATAAAAACCGGCGGGAAAAAATATTGGAAATATCGTCTGAGTATGGAATACCGATTGTTGAAGACGATCCTTACAGTTTAACGTCCTTTAATGGGGAAGAGACCTACCCGCTAAAATCGATGGATGAGCATGGAAATGTCTTATATATCAGCTCATTGTCGAAAATTGTTGCTTCTGGTTTGCGAATTGGTTGGGTTATTGGACCAAAGCCTGTGATTGAAAGATTGTCTGATGCCAAACAGCAAGTGGATTTCGGTCATGCCAGCTTTACTCAATGGATTGCCAATGATTTTCTGGAATCTGACGACTTCGATGCCCATATCAACTGCTTAGTCAAACGGCTCGAAAACAGAAGGGATCAAATTGTCAAAAGCCTTCGATTCTACTTAAAAGACGATGTTGATTTTTATATCCCGCAAGGAGGCATTCATTTATGGTGCAAAATAAAGAAAGACTTTAATGAGATCCAGCTGCTAGAAGAGTCGATCAAACGCGGGGTTATTTATGTTCCGGGCTCAACGCTTGGATCAAGTACAAAATATGTCCGTTTTACCTTCGCAAGAGAAAATGAAGAAAATATAAATGAAGGAATAAAAAGATTTGCTGATGCATTTTATAATATTCAGCATAAATAAATTTCTATTTTCAGATGATTATCAAGCAAGGACATTGACGAATCAATTCTCTACCACAATGTAAAGAGACAGGGAGATGGTTTTATGTATAGTATGTTATTGACCGTAGGCATTATTATTTGTGTACTTGCACTCATTTTAACTGCATTTATCGGAAAAGAAGTAGGGAACAAAATAGAAACATATAAAGCGATCGGGAACAGTCCCCATGATGAACTCGCAAGGTCAAGAGAATATGAAACAAGCTCCTTTCGCAATGTTCGCTCGTTGACATGGATTTATACCTTATTGTTTATTGTCATCCTCATTGTATGTCTTATTTTTCTGTTTTAATGCTAAAGAAACGAACCTATGCAAACAATAATGAACTAAATATATTTAAACTGAAATCCTCGACTAGCCCTTGCTAACGAAATGACGTTTAGCATGGTTGTTAGTTGAGGTTTTTTATTTTGGCTTTCATTGAATTTTCATAGCTCCAAAAACGTTTTTCGCCAAAATTTTTTGACAATAATAATTTACATTTATTTCAAAAAGTGATATCATTTTAATATAAAAATAATATGAGAGGGGCAATGAAAGTTGAAAGAAAAAAAGGCATGGTTTATTGACGGGTTTATTGGAATTGTATTAATCGTTGCACTTTTGCTCGGAACAGCTTTTACATTTATCCAGGAGTTTATTGTTCCTGCAATTGTATTGGTTGTTCTTGCCGCACTGCTTGGAAGCGGCCTTACCATTGTACAGCCGAATCAAGCAAACGTTGTCATTTTCTTCGGACGTTATTTAGGAAGCATTCGGAAAAGTGGCCTTGCTTTAACGGTTCCATTAACTATTAGACAAAAGGTGTCCCTTCGCGTTCGAAATTTTAACAGCAAAAAGCTAAAAGTAAACGATGTGGAAGGGAATCCGATTGAAATTGCTTCGGTCATCGTCTTCAAAGTAATCGATTCCGCAAAAGCAACTTTTGATGTGGATGATTATGAAGAATTCGTGGAAATCCAAAGCGAGGCTGCCATTCGTCATGTAGCAACGAAATATCCTTACGATACGTTTGATGACCACAATATTACATTAAGAGGCAACGCCGATGTTGTTTCAAAAGAGCTGGCAGATGAATTGCAAGAAAGGTTGAACGTCGCTGGAGTTGAAGTAATAGAAGCTAGACTGACTCATTTAGCTTACTCGACTGAAATTGCCAGCGCCATGCTTCAGCGCCAGCAGGCAGCCGCCGTTTTATCTGCGAGAAAAAAGATTGTCGAAGGAGCCGTCAGCATGGCCCAAATGGCTGTCGAGCAGCTGGCTAGCAACGGAACGATTGAGCTTGATGAAGAAAGAAAGGTTAACATGGTGAATAATTTAATGGTTGCGATCATCTCCGATCGCGGCACCCAGCCGGTCATAAATACCGGAAGTCTATATTAATGGTTGTGTCGCATCATGGCAAAAAAGAAACATTTCCCTTTAAGAATCGATCCTGAATTGTATGCCGTTATTGAACGTTGGGCGCAAGAGGAATTCCGCAGCGTCAATTCCCATATTGAATTTTTATTGCGGGACGCTGCTCGACGCGAAGGAAGGTTAAAGAAAAAAAAGGAGAAAGAATAAAACATCGATCATCTTTTCCGCAAGTCAAAAATTGGCTGCTGACTTCCTTCAAATCTTGGCGCCCTAGACACCCTTGTCTTAAACAAAATACTGCTGCTTAAAAGCTTGGCGAATGTACAGATGCCCAGCACATAATCGAGTAGGAGGGAGCGATTAACTCCCGTCCTCTCACACCACCGTACGTACGGTTCCGTATACGGCGGTTCAATTAAGATAATTGACGCAAGTCTTTATAACTTCCGTGAATAGCTGTTCTCTTTATGCCAGTGGTCACTCCACCCTCCAAGAGATCTCCCACGGGATTCACCGCTTCCTCCCTCAAGTGAGGTACTACGTTTTCTGTGTTCATCATGACTCACTGAATGCCAAGGGCTATTCTCTCTTAATTGTTCGGTCCTTCTTAGTAGTTCTAAACCAACTAATACTATGACCTCTGCTGACTTCTGACGGTTCAGCTACTTATCACTAAGTAGGTTATGAAGCGCATTTCACCTATCCGCCAGACCTCCCCGGGTAAGTACATGCACTTTCACACCATCTATCCGCCTCATTTACTCGATATGACCTTCGACAGAAAGAGCTTTGTTTTGTTTGGCAAACTCACTCAATCATACCTAGCCTTATATGAGGTTCGTGTTCCTCGGACCGGTGTTTTGCCTCCAGCTTCCTTCAGATTCCGCGTCACCACGGACACCCTTTCGTTGAGCTAACCTCTACTTCTGTCTTCGGGGTTCGGGACTTACACCCTATAGTTCATGTACATGCCGGGCGCACCAAAAAATCCCTTATGGATAACCATGAGGGATTTTTTATGAGTGAAGAACTTTTTCTAAATGTTTCACTGTTGGTGTTAAATTAGCAAAGAAATACGCTTCGCGGAGTCTGTGGGAAGGTGCACTATGCATGAGAGACTAAATAAATCGAAAATTGATTTTTCCCTTTTTTCTTTGAATCATATAAAGCTTGATCGGTATGTTTATATAATGTTTCTACATCTTCACCATGGTATGGTGCATAACGAAACTGATTTGTTGTTTTTTGAAAATCCCACTCGTCAACATTCGGTTTTTTTTCGTAATATTTAAGTAATCGATAGGTTGTTGACTCCATTCGATCAGCAGTTTCACTATCAAAATAGTAATATACTTTATCGAAATTTTCTAAAGCATAAAGAACCGTTTCTTCAATACGTTCCACTTGAAACTGATTATTCTCTTTTACAAGAGATTCAAGTTTAACATGATTGATCATCGCGAACGTATGGCGATGACCGATGCAAACATAATTATAATTGCAAATAAACGCAACCGAAAGTTCCCATTCACTTAGATCACCCTAGTAATGTAAATATGTATACATCTCTATTTTACAGCACTTTTATAATAGAGATAGAGAACTAAATTATTGCAATAATGAAACTTTATAAACAATCTAAGGGCTATCCTTACAAAATAAGAAAGCCGAGAAACTGTCGATGATAAAAAATCAATCCACAGATTCTCGGCTTGAATTTTGAAATTAAACGGCTACCTCATTTTCAGACAGAAAGCACATCTTGTTCTTTTTTCTTCTTCAATCCCGTTTTTACAGGTTTAACTTGTTTTTCTTTTACTTTGACCTTCTGTTTTTCTGCTTTTGGAGCAACTTCTTTTGAGACGACTTTAACGAGTGAAATCATCATAAAGACGATAATAACCGTAAATGGCAGAGCTGCAACAAGGGATGCTGACTGTAATCCTGTTAGGCCACTTGTCGATAATAATACTAATGCAATTGAACTGATTAGTACTCCCCAAACAATGCGCATACCAATTGGTGGATTGGTACTTCCATTTTCGGACATACTACTTAAAATATATGCTGCAGAGTCTGCAGATGTTATTAGAAACGTAAAGATTAATATAATGGTGACTACTGATAAAATTTCCGTAATTGGCAACGTTTCAAACAGTGTAAAAATCGCCAATGTAATATCATTATTGGTTACAGTCGCAATATTGGAACCTTTAAATAGATCCATATATAAAGATGTTCCACCAAAAACAGCCATCCACATCATCGAAAGTAATGCTGGTGCGACCATGACTCCGATTATAAATTCACGAATCGTCCGTCCTCGTGAAATACGTGCGAAGAAAGCTCCTACGAATGGCGACCAAGCAATGGTCCAAGCCCAATAAAAGATCGTCCATTCATGTACCCAATGCTCACCACTGTATGGTGTCATATTTAATGAATAACTAATGAAATTCGAAATATAATCTCCAATGGCAACTGTAAATGTCTCCATTATAAATACAGTTGGTCCTGCGAAAAATACGAAAATCATTAATAATATGGCTAAAGCTAAGTTCGCATTACTTAACCATTTGATTCCCTTGTTTAAACCAGATGTTGAGGACAAGAGAAAGAGAAGCGTCATTATAGCGATAATCGCCAATTGAACCCAAAAATGAATTGGTGTATTAAAAACAGCATTTAAACCACCGTTTGTTTGTAGTACACCCATACCAACTGATGTTGCTACACCCATAACAGTAGCAACAATAGCTAATATATTAATTGTATTTTTAATACTTCGACTACTGCGATTTTTTGGCATCAGTGGCTGTAACGACGTTGAAATAAGTCCATTTTTCTTTTTTCGAAATTGAAAATAAGCAATAGCTAAACCAACAACTGCAAAGATCGCCCACATACTTAATCCGTAATGGAAAAACGCTTGTCCCATGGCAATTCGAGCAGCTTCAGCCGATTGGGATGTTATATCTTCCGACGGCGGATTAAAGAAATGGGTCATTGGTTCACCTACACCATAAAAGACGAGCGCAATTCCAAGACCACAAGAAAACAACATAGCAATCCATGTAAATCGACTAAATTGCGGCTTTTCCTGATCTCCGCCTAAGCGGATCTTTCCAAATTTACTAAAGGCCATATATAGACTGAAAATAACCATAGCTAAAACGGATAATAAGTAAAACCAGCCAAAATTTTCAGTCGTAAATTGGAATGCCGCTTCCGCTCCATTTGCAAATCCTTTTGGGAACATAATACCAAGCAGAACGAAAAACAATACCGTCACTGCCGATACCCAAAACACAATATTTACTTGTTTACTTCGAGACTTCATCAACTCATCCTTTCGATTCGATTGGTTTTCCGCAATTTTGAAAAAAATTTCTATTGCTCACAAGCCCTTTTGGAATTCTTGTAAAACAATAGCTAGGCAAGATGAAGGGGAAGTAATAAAGGGATCATATCTATTACGAATTGAGGAACATACGTAATGAGATATGATTGGAATTTCACGAATTATTTTTCTTATCGTCGCAATGATTTCAGCCTCTCTACTTTGGAACGGACAAGTTTACGAAGGACTTCTCACGCACCAATTGCTTCAAGTTGGAAACTAGTTATTCGTAAGCCAAAACGGTTGACTCGTAGAAAGTGTGCTTACGAACACCCCTTCTTTTAGCAAAGAGACATTGTGACAATGGGAAAAAAAATTCGATAAACGTTTGAGATGATTTAACTATTCAAACGTTTTTATTAGAACAACACATTAGGTAGGTGAGCTTCAAAACACTCACTTTCTAATATTATATTGTAACAGATTAACGGCAGTAGTTAAAATTGGATCATGGTGGATTTGTGGGGGAGATCGGTGTTCTTATTACTTATGGGTATCTTTTTACCCAATTTCCCTTTAATTCTCCAAAAATGCTCGCAAATTCTAACTTATTGTATAAAGGACACTTTCTATAAAGTTAATGAACGCACACCTTTTGCAGAAGATAGGAGCGGAAACCTTACGAATGCAGTTTTTCTCGAATTTGATGAAAAAAACTGGTTTCATAGACTTGATGAACATACTTTTCTTTTGATTTGTCGGGAAAAACCGGTTATAGTTAGACCATGAACTCACTTTTTCTTTAAAAAACGAAACAAAACTGGTTTCAGTTGGCCCATGAACACATTTTTTTACAAAACACTCAACAAAACTGCTTTCAACTAACCTATGAACTCACTTTTTCCTCAAAACACACAAAAAAACTGCTTTCAACTAACCTGTGAACACACTTTTTACTCAAAAAACACAAAAAAACATTAAAAATAATCTTTCGGGCAAAATCATGCTAGATGTAAATCTTTTGTAAAGCAAAATTTACAATGAATTAGCTTGGGCACAATATTTGCTTAATATTTGTTTTTTATATTTCTTTTAAAAGCTTTTGATCCTCTGCCCCCATCCAAAGAGCAAGCATATTCTGCCCAACAAGATGTTTCGCACAATCCAAAGTATATCAAACGTTTGCCAATCGAATTGCTTTTATAACAAAATATTTTTAAATCTTTAGAGCAGATTCGGAATTTTAAAAGAAAGGAAATTTAGCTGTGGCAAAAAGCAATGCAGGAACAATTTTGTTGGAAAGATTAAAAAAACATAGAATGGTAGCAGCTATTAAAGAACCGAAATATATTGAGAAAGCGATCAAGAATAAAGAACACTTAAGTGCTGTCTTACTAATGACAGGGACCATTTTAACGGTAAAAAGATATGTTGATTTCATCCAGTCTGAAGGGCTCCCCGTCATATTGCATGTTGAAAAAATAGGCGGTCTGGAAATGGATGGCGATGGAATTGACTTTGTAAAAAAGAATGTCCAGCCAACGGCGATCGTTACAACGAGGAACGGCATTATAAAAAAGGCAAAATCAAGCGGTTTATTTGTTATTCAGCGAATCTTTTTAATTGACACGGAAGTTTATCATAATTTAGTGAAGGATGCGGACCAAATCCGCTCAGATATAATAGAAATTATGCCGTGCCGTGCGCCGGATTTTTTAAAGAAATTCACAAAGGTTTCGCAAGTTCCTGTTATAACAGGAGGGCTGTTGACTTTGCCTGAACATGCGAAGGAAGCGATAAATAATGGCGCACTCGCTGTAACGACGTCCAACTCAAAATTGTGGGAAATGGATTTAAATAAATTTTAAAAGAGAATTTACATATGATTTATACTAGATTAACAATTCTCATCTATATTATAAGTAACAAGTGAATAATTACTGGTGCAAATAGAGAGACCTCAAATTTAATGTATATGGAATAGATATATACATTATATTTGGAGTCTCTTTTTTTGTTATGCAAGCAATTGGAGGTGATTTCGACATCATTTAATAGATTTGTCAGGTCGGGAGATAAAAAAGCATTTACACCTAAAATATTAATGCAAACGATCTGCCAACCTGTCATTGGCATAACGATGAAAAATAGCTTTATCTGAAATTGAAGACAGCTTGTAGAAGCCGCTTGCTCGAACACGGACGGTGATAGCCAGTCAAAGGCAACACGATTTGTTAACTGATTCATGTAAAGAATTTTCTAAATAGCCGAAATGTCACGACATTTTGAAGATCCTTTCATTAATTACGGTCAAACAATTTGGTGAGGAGGAATATAATGAAATCATTTGTAAAATTGATTTGCGCATTTACATTAGTATTTATGTTAGCAGCTTGTAACAACACGAGCAAGCAGGCAGCCAATGACTCTCCTTCTAAATCAGAGGACGGCAACAAAAAAACGGTTATCGAATACTGGCACGTAAATGCTGAAACTCAAGGTGGAAAAACAGTAGAAGAGTTAGTGAAGGAATTTAATGCACAAAGTGATACTGTAGAAGTCGTAGCCAAATACAACCCGGACATGTATAAAGGGTTGATGCAAAATTTACAGGCTGAAGTAGCTGCGGGCAATTCACCAGCAGTTGTACAAGTAGGATGGGCATTTTTAGACTACTTCTCAAATAATTTTCATTATGTGTCGCCGCAAGAAATAATAGATAGATATTTTCCAGAAGATAAAACATTTTTAAAAGATCATTTCTTAAAAAATGTTTTGGATTTAGCGAAAAATTCGGATGGTGAACAAGTCGGGATTCCATATTCGTTAAGCAATCCAGTCCTCTATATTAATCGAGACCTTTTGCGAAAAGCTGGACTAGATGAAAATGGGCCAAAAACGTGGGAAGAGGTAAGAGAATTTTCCAAAATAATAAAAGAGAAAACCGGAAAATATGGGTTTTATTTGCAGGAGCCGGCAGATAACTGGGCTACACAAGCTTTATTAGAAAGCAACGGAGCCAAAATGATTACGGACGGAAAAGCAACATTTGCTTCAAAAGAAGGAATTGAAGCGTATCAACTATGGGCTGATATGGTGTTAAAAGATAAAACAGCCTTGCATTTGCCTTGGGATCAAGGTGTACAAAGCTTTATCGATGGCAATGTCGCCATGGTCTATACAACGATTGCCCAACGTTCGCATATCCAAGCGAATGCCAAATTTGACGTAGCGGCAATCAAATCGCCAGCATGGGAAGGAAAAGAAGTAAGACTGCCGGCAGGTGGCGCAATGCTGGCTATTACAGCAAAAGATGAAGATCAGCAAAAAGCAGCATGGGAATTCATGAAATTTCTTTATAGCGTTGAATCAATGGCCAAATGGACAGAAGGAACAGGTTATGTGCCTCCACGTAAAGATGTTGCAGAAGCAGAAAATGGACTTAAATCATTTTTAGAAGAAAATGAAATGATGAAGCCTGCCATAGAACAAATGGACAAGATTGTTCCTTGGGCATCATTCCCTGGAGACGCCGGTTTACAGGCAGAGCAATTATTAATAGATGTACGCGACGAAATTCTTACAGGAAAAGTATCAGTAGAAGAAGGTTTAAAATCAACGGAAAAATCCATCAACGAATTGTTAAAGTAAAAGGAAATGTCTACAAAGGGTGACTAACATTTATAACAATTTTTCAAAAAACTTCCTTTAGTCACCCTCCCTTTTAACTTTTATTTTCGGTATCAGTACGGAGGGTAATAAAAATATGAGTGATGGGACGGTTTTAAAAAATAAAGAGAGTTGGAAAGCGTATTGCTTATTGATTCCAACGTTAATTATATTTTCGATATTCATGTTCTGGCCATTTTTATACACGATTTATTTAAGCTTTTTTGACTGGAACATGATTACTCCGACAAAAGAATTTGTCGGATTGAAAAACTACATTGATGTTTTATCAGATCGAAATACATATAAAATATTGGGAAATACATTTATATATATTGCTTTCTTATTAGTTATAAACTGTATCATACCGTATCTTTTTGCTTTCGTTTTAGATTTAATTTTAAAACGATTTAATGGTTTTTATAAAAGCGCCTTGTTTCTGCCGGCATTCATCTCATTGGTCGTCGGTTCGATATTGTTTACGTGGATTTTAAATCCAGTTTCCGGACCTGTTGCCATTATTTTAGGATGGTTCGGCATTGAAATGCCGATTTGGAGTAAATTAGACGGTTGGGTCATATTGGTTTTAAGTTTGATTACATCCTGGAAAGTATTTGGCTATAACTTTATCGTCCTTTATGCTTCTATCAACGGTATTTCACGCGAAATAATAGAAGCTGCCCGTTTGGATAATGTGCCTTTATGGAAAATATTTTTCCATATCGTCTTGCCTATGAGCAGCGCCACTGGCATTTATGTATTTATCATCACAATCGTCCAAGGGCTGCAGTATGTATTCACACCCATAAAAGTGATAACGCAAGGCGGTCCAAATTACGCCAGTTCGAACGCGATTTATCACGCCTATCACGAAGCCTTCGTACTTTACAGAACAGGACATTCTGCAGCTTTATCAATTATGACGATGTTAATCTTTTTCATATTATTAGTTCTTGAATTTAAGTTTGTTGAAAGAGGTATCTATTATGAAAATTAAACGATCTGTTGCGATACCTTGGCACATTATTTTTATCATCACAATCATTATTCTATTATATCCTATCGTTTTTGCATTAGGTTCATCGTTTAAAACGTTGGAAGATGCCTACAACAATGTTTTGAACATAGTTCCGTTAAATCCGACATTCGAAAACTATATCACATTCTTTAATAGTTTACCTGCTTTCAAAATTACGATGAATACGTTCATTATTGCCTCTGTTGCGACAATTTTCAAACTGATTACTTCATTTTTAGCAGCGTATGCTTTCGTATTTTTGCAGTTTAAAGGGAAAAACATTTTATATTTTATGTTAATTAGTACAATTTTTATCCCTTTTACCGTAACAATGATTCCAAACTATTTGATCATATCGGGTATCGGTTTAGTCAACAGCGTTTGGGGTGTTATTTTGCCGCAGCTTGCCAATGCGCTTGGTATCTTTCTAATGAGGCAGTCGATGAAAACAATCCCCATCTCGTTAATTGAAGCAGCCAAATTAGATCATATTGGACACGCCCGGATTATGAAAGATATCGTTCTCCCATTAGTGAGGCCGGCTGTCACATCAACAGGCATCTGGTTTTTCATTACTACCTGGAACGAATACGTATGGCCGGTGCTCATTTTAAAAAGCAAGGAAAATTATACATTGCCTCTTGCTTTACAGATGTACATCAGCTCAGAAGGCGGCACGAATTTTACTGTCGCCATGGCCGTATCAGTCATCACAATGATAATACCTTTAACTTTATATTTAATTTTCCAGAAGTATATTATAGGAACATTTACTTCTTCTGGAATTAAATAACGGAGGATGGCACAATGAAGGAAATAAGATTTGAAAACGTTTGGAAATCCTATGGAAAAACACATGTTGTAAAAGGGCTCAATCTTACCATTCATCCTGGAGAACGTTTAGTTCTTCTAGGTCCGTCCGGATGCGGCAAATCGACAACTTTACGCATGATTGCAGGCCTTGAAGAAATTACTTCGGGCGACTTATATTTGAATGGCGTAAAGGCGAATGACATTCCAAGCGGAAAAAGAAATGTAGCGATGGTATTTCAAAATTATGCATTATATCCTCATATGAATGTCGTTGAAAATATTACGTACGGTTTAAAAGTTCAGAAGGTTCATAAAGACGAAATTCAAAAAAGATTAAATGCTGTGTTAGAAATGCTCCAGCTGAAAGGATATGAAAACAGATTGCCGAAAGATTTATCCGGCGGGCAAAGGCAGCGTGTCGCTTTAGCAAGAGCCGTTGTAAAAAAATCTGATTTCTTTCTGCTTGATGAACCATTATCAAATTTAGATGCGCAGCTAAGAGTATCTGCGCGCAAGGAACTAGTGAAAATCCATGAAATGTATAAGCAAACAATCGTTTATGTTACACATGATCAAATTGAAGCAATGACTATAGGGGATCGTATTGCGTTAATGAATCAAGGGCAATTGCAAATGGTAGATACGCCGGAAAATGTATATAACCGCCCTGCAAACATCTTTACGGCAAAATTTATCGGCTCGCCTCCAACGAATATTGTCGATATGGATTATTATGATGGCAAGGTTATGATCGGGAAACAATCATTTTTATTGCATCCGATGTGGATCCGACAAATAAATGAATGCAATGCCAAAACGTTTGTTTTTGGAATTCGTCCTGAACATCTAGAAATTTATAAAACTCCCCAAGAAAACACATTAAAAGGCACAGTGAAATACGTGGAAAACCAAGGAAGCAGCTACAGTATTTATATAAATTTAGAAGGTCATGAAGTGATTGCGATGAGTGAAAAAAAGAATTGGCATCCGTGGGAAATGGTCTATTTAAAACCAAAAATGGATCGTATTCATATTTTTGATCAAGAATCCACACAATCAATAGGCTATCCGCAAGAGCTGGATCTGAATGAAAGCAGTCCGATGAATCACAAAATCAATGTGGAAACATATCTTTCATGAGGTGGTTGTTTATGAAAAGAAAAATCTGTTATTCTGATTTGCCGCTTGTATCAAAAGATCCTTTAAAAAATGTCCATGACTTAATTGAATATGGAGCTGATAAAGTTGAACTATTAATGGATGGCGAAAAATGGGATGACATGGAAAAATCATTCAAAAAATTGTCTTCCAAACTAAAAGAATTGCCCATCGGCTACACCATTCATCCGCCAGCATGGGATATTAACTTAACAAGTGAAAATAAAGCGATTCGGGAAGCTTCATTTTTTGAATACAAAAAAGCGATTGAGTTTGCCGGCATGATTCAGGCTTCGCATGTTGTGATCCATCCTGGGTTCTGTTTTTCTCCGGTTTTTGACAAACGTTTAGCAAAGCAGCGAGCTGAAGATTATATCCATCAATTATGTGAATTTGCTAAACCTTTGAACGTCAAACTGGCAATCGAAAACGTCGGATACAACGGCAGTTCGATTTTTACGCAAGATGAGTTTACGAGCTTTTTGGATAATATTGATGAAACGGCAGGATACTTACTTGACATTGGCCACGCAAATTTAAACGGTTGGGATATTCCGCAAATAATGAAACAGACAAAGGATCGGCTGATTGCCCTCCATGTTCATGATAATAACGGAACAGGAGACGATCACTTGCCAATCGGTGAAGGAACCGTCCCATGGCAAGAAATCTTTAAAACGATTCATGAACAATCAATCGATTGTCAGCTCATCCTAGAATATGCCCCCGGAACACCGTTAGAAAAGTTACGCGAAGGCAAAGAAATTCTTCTAAAAGAACTTTCAACAGAATAAAGGTGGAGTATTGTATTGTTACACATTGACGATTTTGATGCATATTGTTTTGATTTAGATGGAACTATATATATTGGCAATAAACTTTTGCCCGGTGTAAAAGAAACGATCGACCGATTAAGGCGCCATAACAAAAAAATTCTTTTTATCACAAATACATCGACACAAACAAGAGAAGAATGCAGAAAGCGGCTTCATCATTTAGGAATTCAAGCGAAACTGGACGAAATCATGACAGCTTCTTATTTGTCAGCTGTATATTTTTTAGAGAAATCTCCGGATGCTTTAGTCTATATTGTAGGTGAAAAAGCGATTTCGGAAGAATTCCATAAATTTTCACTAAAAATGACCGACAATCCTATGGACGCGACCCACGTACTTGTCGGACTTGATCGCTGCTTTACTTACGAAAAACTCAATTTGGCAATGAACGCGGTTCGTAATGGAGCCAAATTAATTGCAGCCAATCCGGATTCGCTTTGTCCAGTTCCTGAAGGGTATATCTCAGATACACTGGCAATAGCGAAAGCAATAGAAGCTGCATCAGGACGGCCGATCGATCAGGTGATCGGGAAGCCTTCCTCTTTTTACGGCAAAAAAATTCTTGAAAAATTAAACATAAACAGCAACAGGTGCTTAATCATTGGCGATCGTTTAGAAACCGATATTTTGCTTGGAAAAACAAATAATTGCCGCACATGCCTTGTATTAACCGGAGCCTCTAGAAAAGAAGATATTGAAAAAAACAAAATTTACCCGAATTATATTGCACAAAATTTACAGTATTTGTTTTTCATGAAATAAATCGATGCTTTCATACATACTGATTTTTAGGTAAAAAGTTCAAACCCAGGTGGACGTGATTCATCCTCGAAGCTGTCACGCTCCACCTGTTTTTTATACACACAATCAGCCATTAAATTTTTTGACGACAACATCATTGAAAATACTCATCCAAAGCGACAATCATCGCCCCCATCCGCTCCAGCTCTGGAGCCACGATGCGCTGCACCCCATATTCCTTCAATTCTCCAGCAGTTACTTTGCCGACGGCTGCTGCCAAAACATTTTGTTGAAATGCCTCTATAAGGTCGGATGTTGCTCCTTTTTTTTCAGCCAATTTAAAAAGCACTCTTACTTGCGGGGCAGCTGTAAACGCAACAGCATTCAGCTTATTCTCGATTATTTCATCCAGCAGCTGCTCAACGGTCTCAGGATTAGGTACAATGGAGCGGTATGGCAAAATTTCATGCAAAATCGCTCCGTTCTTTTCAAACCATTCTGAAAGCTTTGGCACCGGTTCTCCATGCAATTGTAAAAAAACATGCTTGTCTTTAAAAGAAAATCCTTCAATAGCCCGAAGCAGCCCGTCATTCGTTCCGTCATCATCACAAGCATCCGGCTGAATACCGATTTGTTTAAGAGCCGCTTTCGTTTTATAGCCGCGGGCAGCTATTTTTGCTTCTTTTAAAACGTTTATTAATGAATCCAAAATGCCGATCTTTTCTGCCGCTTCCAACAGAGCGTTCGTCCCTATTCCTGTCGTAAACACAGCCCAGTCAGTCCCTTTTTCAACAATGCTTCGAAGATCAGCCTCCAAATCCGAAGGAGAGCATTTTATTGTTTCTTGAATAGCTCGAATAACAGGCTCCCCTCCTTTTTTACGAATTAACGTGGAAATTTCCTCGCTCTTTCGAGAGCCTGTGATAGCGATCCGTTTCCCATGTAAATTCCCCATGCCTTTCTTCCCCCTTTTTCTCTATCATACTATAAATACTCCGTTCATCCCTTATTTTCAAATGAAAAAGTTTGAGTCAAGTATTTGTGGGCAACTTTTTATGGAAGTAGCGTTAGAGCCGTTATGGAATTTCAATGCTTTTGTATGTTAGCGGTAGACGGGATTATAGGAAAAGCACACCTGGCTTTCTGTCTTAATAAGTACCGCTATTGTTTTTGGAGATGAGAGTCTATTCACTTCATTTTTCATCAATGATTAAAAGCCAATACTATGTAGCAAGGTATTGGCTTTTTGTAATGCCTTCTCACGGTGTCTAACTAGCGAGTCTCATAATCAAATGTTGACCTTGTCTATGACTTTCAGCATATGGATGTGTTTCTTGCGTCTGTTTCTTTTATGGAAAAGGTTAAGACGTTCATACTAATCAATTCGACATGTCGGTCATACCTCCCTGGGTAAGGGTGCAGTCTTTCCTTCCACCTGTCTGCTTCATTTACTCTGTACCATCTTCGACAGAAAGGACTTTGTTTCATCCAATGGCAACTAGCCTCATATGAAGTTCGTGTTTCGAGAGACACCCTAAGTTTGCTGCCCGCTTCCTTCAGATTCCACATCACCACGGACACTATTGCGTTAAGCTAACTGCTACTTTTGCCTTCGCAGCTCGAGACTTTCACCCTAGAGATTACACCCATGCCCGGGTGCATATGAAAAAAGAGAGCTGTTTTCAGCTCCCTTTTGAAAAATTATTGGATCGCATTATCCACTTCTTTCACCATTTCAGCAACCGAAATCAATCCGCCGCCGGATAAATACCAGTAGTTAGGATCTAAGTACACAATATTGCCGTTTTTGTAGGCATTTGTCTTTTTCACTAATTCATTTTCTACTGTTTGTTTTGCAGATGATTGGCCGCCTACAACAGCACCGCGGTCTACCACAAATAAGTAATCAGGATTTTTTTCAACAATATATTCAAATGAAATGCTTTGTCCGTGTGTAGAAACCTCAATGTTTTCATCTACAGCTTTAATTCCAAATTCATCATGGATGAGTCCAAATCTAGATTTCGGTCCATATGCGCTGACTTTCCCTTCATTGGCTAAAATAACTAATGCATTTTTTCCAGACGCTTCTGCTTTTTCTTTTAGCTTTTTAATCGATTCATCGATTGCTGCCAGTTCTTTTTCAGCTTCCTCTTCTTTACCGAAAATTTCTCCAAGTGTTTTCACATTTTCATGGAATGACTCTAAATATTTCGTTGTATCAACACCCATAAAGATGGTTGGTGCAATTTTCTCAAACTCTTCATAAACCTCTGATTGTCTTCCGGAAATAATGATCAAATCAGGCTCAATCGAACTGATTTTTTCAAAATCCGGTTCTTTTAAACCGCCGACATTTTCATATTTATCGTCACTGTATTTGTCTTTTAAATAGGATGGAAGGTTATCCTTCGGTACACCTACCACTTCAACGCCAAGCTTATCCAATGTGTCAAGAGCACCAAAATCAAAAACGACGACTTTTTCTGGATTTTTCTTCACTTTTGTTTCGCCAAGCTGATGCTTAATCGTCAGTTCTTCTGACTCCTGTTTCGTGTCATTTTTTTCACCTTCTCCGCTAGTTGCTCCGTTCGAGCCGCAAGCTGCAACAACAAAAACCATCAAAGAAGCAATGAGAAAAACTAAAAACTTTTTCATAAAAATTACCCCCTGTATATTTTTTAAATGATGTCGGCAATTCTTTAAACATCTCGCAATTGAATAAGAAAATCATTATCATTTCGAATTCTTTGTAAGGAAGAGCTGACAGCTCTTCCTTCTGCTGAGATGTTTATCAAAATGCCTCCATCAATACTACCCTTTAAGAAAAGTACACACATATTTTGCAATTGTTTATTTGCTGGATGTTTATATCCATATCATATACGTCTTTTAAGACAGAACGATCTATGACTTGATCAGTTGGCCCGACGTGTACGAGTTCTCCATCTTTCATTGCAACCACATAATCGGCATACACCGATGCAAAATTAATATCGTGCAGTACAATGACAATTGTTTTTCCAAGCTCATCGACAAGTTTTCTTAGCATTTTCATAATTTGCACAGAGTGCTTCATATCTAAATTGTTCAATGGCTCATCAAGCAAAATATATTCGGTATCCTGCGCGATCACCATAGCGATAAAAGCCCGCTGCTTTTGGCCTCCGCTCAACTGATCAAGAAATTTATGTTCAATCTCTTCAAGCCCCATGTAACGGATCGCTTCATCCACATGCCTTTGATCTTCTTTTGTTAATCTTCCGCTTGAATACGGAAATCTGCCGAAAGAGACAAGTTCCCTGACTGTTAAGCGAAGATTAATGTGGTTTGATTGCTTTAAGATCGAAATTTTTTTCGCCAAATCGTTGCTTTTGCATGCGCCAAGTTCTTTTCCGTCAATCAATATTTCTCCATCATCTTTTTTTATTAATCGGCTGATCATTGATAGCAGTGTGCTTTTCCCAGCTCCGTTTGGGCCGATGAAGGCTGTGATTTTTTGTTTCGGAATTTTCAGCGAGACGCCTTTTACTACAAATTTGTTTCCGTACTGTTTTGAAACATTTTTTACTTCTACCATGATCGATTCTCCTTTAATAGAAGATAAATAAAATAAACCCCTCCAACAAAATTAATGACAACACTTAACGTAGTTGAAAATGTAAACACTCTTTCGACCAATAGCTGACCGCCAACCAACGCAATGATGGAAAAAAGAACGGTCCCGATCGTTAAAACACTATGTTTATATGTGTTTAAAAATTCCCTTGCCACGTTAATCACGAGAAGACCCAAAAACGTCATCGGACCGGTTAAAGCTGTCGAAATCGAAACGAAAACAGCCACAATGATCAAAAGCCTTTTAACAACATGATCGTAATCAATGCCGAGATTAATCGCATGCTCCCTTCCAAGTGCCAGCACATCTAAATATTTGGCATATTTCAGTGAATAAAGACCCACCAGCAGCATAACGGCAATCGACAAGTACAGCAAATCCGTATTCACGTTATTGATGCTGGCAAACATTCTGTCCTGTACAATTAGAAATTCGTTAGGATCTATCAGCACTTGCATAAAAGAAGTCAAGCTGTTAAATAATGTTCCGAATATCAGTCCAATTAGAAGAAGAAAATAAATGTCTTGACCCTCGCCTCGAAGAAGGAATTTGTAAAAGATCAGTGCAAACAGCATCATAAAGAACAAGGAAAGCGCAAAGTTAATATTTTTATCGATCATCGCAACATGTGTTGAACCAAATAAAAAGACAAGCATGGTTTGCAAAAGCATATATAAAGAATCTAAACCTAAAATGCTCGGAGTTAAAATTCTGTTGTTTGTAATCGTTTGAAATACTAACGTTGAAAAACCGATTGCTACACTTGTAATAATAACCGCCAGCATCTTCACCGAACGGCGCGGCAATGCATAATCCCAATTTTTGCCGAGGTCGATGAACAAAAAGGTGATAATTAAAAGGACTGCGACCACTAGAAGAGATGTTATTTTCGCTCTATAACCCATATGCTTTTCTCCTCATAAGTAAGTAAACAAAAATGGCACTGCCGATGACACCGACGGTTAAGCTGATCGAGATTTCGTACGGATATATAATGATTCGCCCTAAAATATCGCAAAACATAACGAAAACAGCACCGAGCAAAGCGGTATGAATCAAATTCTTTTTCAAATGGTCTCCATTGTATATGGCGACAATATTCGGAACGACAAGACCTAGAAACGGAATGGTTCCAACCGTCAATACAACAGATGAAGTGATCAAAGCTACGATAACAAGTCCGATATTGACAACTTGTTTATAATTCAAGCCTAAATTTTTCGAAAATTCCTCTCCCATTCCAGCGACAGTGAATTGATTCGCATACAAGTATGCAATTAATACAAAAGGAATGCTGACATACAATAATTCATATTGACCTTTTAAAATTAACGAAAAATCTCCTTCCAGCCATGAGGAAACATTTTGAATCAAATTATTTTTGTATGCAAAAAAAGTAGTGATAGATCCAATGATGTTGCCGAACATCAGCCCGACTAGAGGAACAAAAATAGTATCTTTATATTTAATTTTTTCTAATATTTTCATAAAGATAAATGTTCCTAAAAGTGCAAAAGCAAAAGCGACAATCATTTTTTGAATCGGACTAGCGTCTGCAAAAACCATGATCGCAACTAAAATCCCCAATCTGGCGGAATCCATCGTTCCTGCCGTAGTTGGGGAAACGAACTTGTTTCTGCTTAGCTGCTGCATAATAAGACCGGCAATGCTTATGCTCGTTCCTGCAATAATAATACTAATGACACGCGGAATTCTGCTGATGATCAAAATTTGTATTTGTTCATCTGTCAAATTGAATATATCAGTTGGTTTAATATCGTTTACTCCGATAAAAATCGATGCAATTGAAAGAATAATGAGAGCAATGATCAAATATCGTTTTTTCATTTTTTAACTCTTTCCGTAATAAATTAATAATGAGATTCGTTATCAATTATAATAAGAATAAGACTCATTTTCAATAAATTAAGAAAAAATGTCTGAATTTGTCCACAATTTGATGGATGAAGAAGATTAAACCTCTCTTGTAAACATCCATTTTGTACCATAAATTTCATTGAATGCTAGCTTCCATGTAGTAAAATCCTCTTATCAAATATTTTCTCCCGCCAAAATTTTACTTACAGAAAATGTTTAAACATTTGATGAACTTGCATAATTATAAATTGTTTGGTTTTTTTATTGACAAAATAATGTTCATACCGATAATATATATGAATAAATATTTTATTTTACTTATAATTATTCATTTGATTAAATGAGGGAGTATACATGCACATTCGAAGAGCGACTATGAGCGATACAGATGCCATCTATCAATTAATTAAACATTATGCATTGGAAGGAAAGCTGCTCAGCAGAACGTACGCATCTATTTATGAAAATTTACAAAATTTTTATGTTGCAGATGATGGCGGAGCAGTGGCTGGCGTTGCCAGCTTGCATATTTTAGACAAAGATTTGGCTGAAATCCGCTCGCTGGCCGTTGACCCTGACCATACCGGAAAAGGCATCGGAAAAGAGCTCGTAAAACAAATCATTTATGAAACAAACAGGTTGGAAATTGAAAATTTGATTGCCTTAACGTATCAAATCGAGTTTTTTACCAAACTAGGATTCGATATCGTTGACAAGCAATCTCTCCCGCAAAAAATGTGGAAGGATTGCATCAATTGTCCGAAACTTCCATCGTGTGACGAAACAGCTATGTTAAAAAAAGTATGGCAGACAGAACTAGCGAAACAATAATTCATCACACTTTTTTATTGCCCGCCTCAAAGAAGCCGCACCGTCGCAGTTTTCAATAGTAAATAAAATGAAAGGAGCTATCCAGAAAGTCAAATCCCTATCGTAAATCGAGTAGGAGGGAGCGATTAACTCCCGTCCTCTCACACCACCGTACGTACGGTTCCGTATACGGCGGTTCAATTAAGTATGACGTAGCTCCACGTGAACGAATTCTTCTATTTGTGCCATCTTCTGCTCCACCCTCTTGAAGTCCCCCGTGGGATTCACCACTTCCTCCTTCAAGTAAGTCCTATCGGATTGTCTGCTTCCACACAGAAGATGAACGCCTAGCGATTCGTTCTCCTTAATTGTTCAGTCCTTCCTCTTCCATCTCGAGCTTGAAAGAGTACTATGACTTCTGCTGACTTCTGACGGTTCAGCTATCTATCACTAGATAGGTTACCAAGGTTAC
>ERZ1673788.45-NODE-45-length-24398-cov-27.566734_pt1 | contig 24398 bp, 19 predicted proteins | sample MGYA00580128_ERZ1673788 | MGnify/ENA primary metagenome ERZ1673788 (study PRJEB41219, sample SAMN04549589) | soil metagenome | isolation source: soil | place: USA: Utah, Baker Hot Springs | collected 2009-04-27 ...
ATCGTATCAACGGTTTGCGACCATTGTAAAGATGTTTTGTCACGGATTCAGGTTACTAATTATTATGACACTATTTTGGCTCTGTTTCTTGATCACCTTCGCTTGACGTTTGGTGCGCTGGCAATTGCCCTATTATTTGCTCTTCCAGTAGGTTATCTTTTGACTCGCTGGAAGAGTCTTTCTGTACTGGTATTGTCAATATTGGGAATTATTTATGTTATTCCCAGCATGGCATTTTTTGCTTTGCTCATTCCTTTTTTAGGATTGGGCATGAAGCCGGCTATCTTTGCGCTTGTCGCTTACAGTCAGCTGATTTTAGTGCGTAATGTAATGGTTGGTTTTCAATCAATTGATCAAGCGATTATTGAGGCGGGTAAGGGAATGGGGCTTAATTGGTTTCATTTATTTTGGAAAATAGAGTTGCCTCTAGCGTTGCCAATTATTCTTGGCGGCGTACGGATTGCAGCTGTTGCGATTATTGGCATTGGAACGATTGCAGCATGGATAAACGCCGGCGGCTTAGGAGTTCTTTTATTTGAAGGTCTTTACCAAAATTCAACTCATAAGATTATCATTGGGACTATACTCGTTTCCACCTTAGCGCTCATAACGAACTATATTTTGTTAAGACTTGAGAACCGTTTGGCATTAAAAGCGAAAGGGCAGCTATAAAACATTCATAAAAGAGAGGGTTTTTCATGGGGCAACAAACAATTATCCTCGATGGTAAATCACTCACGATTCAACAAGTTGCTCAAGTTGCTGAACAAAAGGCTGAAGTAGAAATCAGCCAGGAGGCTATGGAACGGCTTCGTGCTGCCAGAGAGTTAGTGTTGAATTGGGATTCGGTCCATGCCCCTGTCTATGGATTTAATACAGGGGTTGGGATTAATAAAGATCGTCAGGTGCATGAAAAACAATATGAGCAATTCAATAGAAGTTTAATTTTTTCCCACTGTATTGGTGTAAAGCCGGAAGCAGATGAGAAGACGGTTAGAGCCGCGATGCTCATTCGTTTAAATACATTGTTATTAGGTTATACCGGCGTACAGCCGGAAATAGCACAAATGTACAAACGCTTTTTAAATGAGGGAATTCATCCGGTCATACCAGAAAGAGCCTCTGTTGGGGCAGCGGATTTGGGAAATCTAGCTCATATCGGATTAGCTATGATCGGCGAGGGAGAAGTCATTTATCGGGGAAAAAGAATGAATGCAAGCGAGGCGCTGAAGAAGGCGGGTATAAAATCAATTGTTCTCGGTCCGAAAGATGGCTTAGCCATTGCCAGCTCTAATGCTTTTGCTGCAGCCAAGGCATCGCTGCTGCTGAATGAAGTTAAACAATTAATCGACTTGTCCGACATTGTATTTGCTCTTTCTCTCGAAGGGTTGAACGGCAATATTTCCCCTTTAGATGAGTCTGTTTTAAGAATACGGCCTTTCCCTGGAAATTTAGCAAGTGCCGGATTAATAAAGGCTTGTCTTGAGGGAAGCTATTTGTCGTTGCAGCACTTAAATCGGCCGCTTCAGGATCCGCTAAGCTTCAGAGGAGCTTTTGCCGTGCACGGCGCTGTTAGGGATGCGATCGATTATACTGAAAAAAATCTGCTCATACAATTAAATTCAAGCGATGATAATCCATGTGTTCTGGTGGATGAACAGCGGATATTGTCATGTTCCAATTACGAAGTAACGACTTGGGTGCTGGCAATTGAAATGCTTGGACAGGCTCTTGCACATTTGTCCAAAATATCTTGTTTCCGTACGATCAAATTGTCATCACCCAATTTTTCAGGACTGCCGCGCTTTTTATCTCCTGATAATGGCCAAAACGTATTGGCTTTTAGTACAATTCAAAAAACCTTTGCGGCGCTTGACGCAGAAATTCGCCATCTGTCTAATCCAATAAATGCTGATTTTATAGCGTTATCAGGGGAAATTGAAGATCATGCCAACAATTCTGTTCAAGTGGTTGACAAAACAGCAAAAATAGTTGATAACTTGTATTACATTTTGGGAATAGAAGCGATGCATGCTGCTCAGGCGATTGATTTGAGAAAAGATATAAGTCTTGGTCATGGAACGGAATTGGCATATAAGATGATCAGGCAGGAAGTCCCTTTTTTAGATGCTGACAGAAACCTGTCAGTTGATATTGAGAAAATGTACAAGTTGTTGAAGTCAGGAGAAATTTGCCGTGCAGTAAGAGACAAATTAGGGGGAAATTTGTTGGGGCGTTAGGAGGTGTCATAATGATCAAGATTAATGTACAGCGATTAATGAAACATATAAAAGATTTGAGTAAATTTGGTCACGACCCTAATGGAGGCGTGACCAGATTTCCTTTTACAGCCGAGGAACGCGAAGCTAAACAATACATAGTACACTTGATGAAACAAATAGGCTTAGAGATTTACGAAGATGAAATAGGAAATTTATTCGGAAAACGTGTAGGCACTGATTCTGCTTTGCCGTCAATTTTAATCGGCTCCCACTTGGATACTGTGAAAAATGGCGGGATGTTTGATGGTGCCCTAGGGGTATTAGCCGGTATAGAAATATTACAGACGATGATGGAGCAAGGCATTCAAACGAGGCATTCCATTTCAGTTGCGGCATTTACTGATGAAGAAGGAGTGCGATTCTCAACCGGTATGCTTGGCAGCCGGGCATTGACGGGGGAATTGCAAGAAGAAGAGCTGTTTCAGTATAAGGATGAAAATGGCATAAGTATTGCTGATGCGATGGTGCAATGTGGATATAATCCGAAATTAGTGCACCGCGCGCGACGTTGCTCTAAAGAATTCAAAGCTTTTCTCGAGCTGCATATTGAACAAGGAAAAGTGCTTGAAAGTGAACAAGCACCTGTAGGAATCGTTACTGGCATTGTAGGTGTCAAATGGTTAAAGGTAACCATTAGAGGAGAAGAGGGACATGCAGGAACGACACCAATGGCGATGCGAAAAGATCCAGTTACAGTAGCCGCCCGCTTAATTGATTTTGTGGAACAAAAAGCACAGCAGAGCGACGGATTGCGAGCAACCGTTGGAAGTATCCGCGTGTTCCCCGGGAGTATAAACGTTATTCCGCGTGAAGTGGAATTATTTTTCGATATTCGTCATCTATCTTGGGAGCTTATTTGTCAAATGGAAGATGATATCCAAATGTTTTTATCTGCATGCTGCAATACAAAAGGCATGACTTTTACAGTAGAAGCGACTCATGAGCTAAAACCGGTTAGCTGCTCTCCTGTATTAATCGAAGCGATACAAACAGCAGCGAAACGAACAGGGACAAAATTTCTGATGCTGCCAAGCGGAGCGGCTCATGATGCTATGATATTAGCTTCTTTAACAAAAATCGGAATGGTATTTGTCCGGTCAAAAGACGGCATCAGCCATAGTCCATTAGAGTGGTCGGATGCTGATGATATTGAAGCAGCCGCCAATATACTGCTGCACGCTCTTTTAGATATCGCCGAAGCTGAAAAAATATGAAAAGATAACATGATCTAGAGAGATTTTTTAACAATTTAGGTTTTTGCCGACGAGTAAATAGTTAGAATATCATTTTGGTTAAAGTTGCAAAAAATCGTATATAGATTTTCTTCCCGGCTGACGGCTTCTTCGCCTTTGGCAGTCCGCTTAAAGCCTCTGAACCCCAACGCTTAGTTCATCGAAAGAGGCCGCTCAGCAAGGAGAACAAATCATGCAGCCATGCGAAGCGGCCTGAAGAAGCTGCTCATTGCATCGCTTTATGGTGAACAGAAAAAACACATTTCTATGGAAGCGGATCTATCATTATTTTTCAATAAGATTGTCAATACAACACTTGCGCTCTTGGCGATCTTCGCTTCGGTGTGCCTCGGACTCATTTAGCTTCTTTTGAGAGTCCTTAAAAAATAATTTGTTTTTTCCTCTTGTCATCATCATTCGAAACTATCTTCTTTACCACAATTGATTTATTCTAGGTGCAAAAACCTTTAAAGGGGCTGTCCAGAAAGTCAAAATCCACTGAAAACGAAACATCATAAGCATTGATATATCAACGTTTCTAAAACATCAAAGGGGCGTCTATAAGCCGGAAAAATCGACTTATTAGACAGCCCCCATGTTGTTTTTTGATCTTACTCTGCGTATGAATACGTAATTTAACATGCCAAATTTCTGCTGCAATCCAGTTCCGGCAGGTTGGTCACAACGCTTTCAACGAGAATAACGGTCAGCTTGCTGGAAACGTAAAACTTGAAAGCTAATACACAAACTGCTTAGCGCAGGTACGGCTGTCATTGTGACGGATCACTTGCATCCGGGGGAATGCTTTCCCGGATTAGACCCGGTAAATATCGTCACAACTTGTCTGTTCTTATAAAAGTTTATGACTGCTCGGTCTTGACATTGCGGAACCGATTCAAGCCGACGCGGCGGCAAAAGCTGCCGAAATCCTCACCAGGCTCACGCTCGCGAACGAACGTCTCGAGTACAGGTCGGACGGTGTCGACCAGTTGATCGAACGGTACAGTTTCCGTGAATCGTTCGTTTAGTGCTGTGCCGAGTGAATTTCCGCCTAAAAAAATATCATACTTGCCAGGTGCACGGCCGATAAAAGCGATGTTGGCGTTGTACGGGCGCGCACAGCCGTTTGAGCATCCAGTCATGCGGACGGTGATGGTCTCGTCCGAGAGGCCAAGCTCATGAAACAGCTGCTCAAACTGTGGCAACAGATCGGGCAGAGCCCGCTCCGACTCGGCCAGCGCAAGTCCGCAGGTCGGCAGGGCTACACATGCCATTGTATTTTTTCGGACTGTTGATAGCTCATGTGGAAGCGGCACTCCCACAGAGCGCAATCGCTCTTCAATCGCCGGTCGAAATTCTTCTGGAATGCCGCTCAGGATCACATTTTGCTGCGTGGTGAGGCGAACGGTCGGACGAAATTCGCGCACAATGTTTTGAAGTGCCGATTTCAATTTCATGGTTTCAGTATCTTTAATACGACCATATGGAACGAACAGGCCAAGGTAGCTTATCCCGTCACGCTCACGGTGCCAGCCGAGATGGTCGTGCCCGTTGTGCCATTCCAGCTTTCTCGGTGGCTCTAAAGTACGCCCAAGCCTTGTCTCAACCTCTTGCCGGAACCAATCCAGTCCTCGCCGGTCGATTAAATATTTCATGCGGGCAAAACGGCGGTTTGAGCGATCTCCGAAGTCCCGTTCGATGGTCACAATGGCTACGCAAGTATCAAGGATTGTGTCTACGACATCCTTCCTGGGCACATAGCAAAGCGGACTCGCCAGCCTCGGATAAGTTGTCTGAACGACCGCCGTTCGTCCCATACCGCCGCCTACCAGTACAGTATAGCCAGCAACGTGTCCGTTCTCGATATGTGCCACAAGTCCGATGTCATTGTCGTACACATCGATGCAGTTATCTCCTTCCGGTACCATCGCAACCTTGAACTTGCGCGGGAGGTATACATCACCGTACAGCGGCTCCTCAGTCTCTCCATCAGAAAGCTGAACCGGTTCGCCGTCAAGCCAGATTTCGTGATACGCATTCGTCTTAGGACTCAGCCGATCAGTCAGTGCAAGCAGATCCTCCCGCATCTCGGCGCGGAACGGCTCATCGCCCGGCTTTGCGCAACAGATGATGTTCCGCCCCGAATCGCCGCAGGCGCCAAGTGTTGTAATTAGTGATTCGTTCAGCCTTTTTATGGTAGCCTTCAAGTTCCCTTTCAGTATGCCGTGAAGCTGGATGGTTTGACGCGTCGTAATGCGCAGCGTCCCGTATTCCGAATATTCATCGGCCAAGCGATCGAACACCAAATATTGATCCGGATTCAACACCCCGCCTGGTATTCGGGCACGCACCATCATCGAGTAATGCTTCTCTTTGCCTTCTTTCAAAAGCTTGTGCCGCAAATCCCGGTCGTCCTGCTGGTAAACACCGTGAAACTTCAATACCTGTACATTTTCTTCCGAAAACATCGGTTTGCCATCTTGAAGAGCTTCCTTGATTGTCCCCCGTAAATAGCGGCTTTGTCGCTTAATCACTTCGATTTTTGATTCTTTTTTGTTTTGAGTAGACAAATACAATCACTCCTCCCTGAATTCTGATTTGTTTACTATGATATAAAGAAAAAGACGAAAACACACCATCCAAAAGGACGTCAATTTGACCCATCCACTACAAAACTTGTTATATTTTTCAGCCGATCTATATGGTGAGCTGTTAGGAGCAGTCATCAAGAAAGGAGGCGTCTCCATACTGGGAAATGTGTGCGGATCAGATTCAGGATTTGTGAAATCTGCGTTTGCAGGATCAGGGAGAAAATCGTTCTAGAGGATACAGATTTAATTAACACGCAAAAAAATAAACGAATGGAATTTCTTTTTTTGCTGTAAAAGTCAGCAGGATAAACATGGTTCCTACGTTCGATAACGCAGAGCTAAAAATACATATTTGTACACTCATTTTCCCCATTAACCCCCTTCCCATCACCAAGATTGAGTAAGAACCATAAACATGTACATTTTTGACTGTTTAAGAGTGTACATGTTTTTTTCTCTTTAAGTGATTTTGATATGTACAATATTAATCAAGGTCGCGCATTATCCAATCTCTTTTATGCATTCTTAAACTAGCATTTCATTTCTGCCGATTCACCCCGCACCTTTAAATGTAATGAAGGGGGGAGAAATCAGGTTTTTTTATCATGGTATTCTTGAAATACCTTCCTATATTGTAATAAAATGAAAATAGATTCATAGAACTTTAGTTCTATCAGGAGGTGGTATTTGTAAAAACTTAGGGCTTTTGATATGTGGTCAGGGAAATGAGGATTTCCTTTTTCAATCGGCATGATCCGGTAAGGAAGGGAATTTGCAAACCCTAAAACCTGTGAAAAATGTGCTTGCCCTCATAACAGTGTGTGCATGCTGCAGACAGCTGGCAGAAAACTATATGATTGATCAAATATCACTAAATTCAGGTAAAGAGGCATTTGGCAAATAGACCATTTGAAAGAAGAGGGCTGACTTTTATAATGAGATATTTTTGTAATTTAAGGCTTAAGCTGACCTCATGATCATGGTAGTAATTGCCGCATGACAAATATGCTCCTGTTCCATGAAGCTTGTACATATCATAGTTTGAAAAAGAGCCAATCACAAAATAAGCAATTTCTTTTATAAAATAATTTCGAATTTTTTCGATATGATAAAAATAGGACTAAAAAATGATACAATGAAAGCGATTATAAAATTGGGAGGGGAAATGAAATGAAAGCAGCAAGATGGCACAACGCTAGAGACATTCGAGTAGAGGAAGTAGAAGAACCGAAAGCAGGGAAAGGAAAAGTAAAAATTAAAGTAGAATGGGCAGGAATTTGCGGAAGCGATTTACACGAATATGCGGCAGGTCCAATTTTTGTTCCTGTTCAAGAGCCTCATCCTGTCAGTAAAGATGTGGCGCCAATTATCATGGGCCACGAATTTTCTGGCCAAGTAGTTGAAGTTGGAGAAGGCGTTACGAAAGTAAAGGTTGGGGATCCTGTCGTTGTAGAACCTATTCTTCGCTGTGGAGAATGTCCAGCTTGTAAAAAAGGTAAGTACAATCTTTGCGAATCTTTAGGATTCCACGGTTTATCCGGTGGCGGCGGCGGATTCTCTGAGTATACTGTCGTTGATGAGCATATGGTGCATAAAATGCCTGAAGGTCTTTCTTATGAACAAGGAGCATTGGTGGAGCCTGCGGCTGTAGCCTTGCATGCTGTTAGATTAAGCAAAATCAAACCTGGCGATAAAGCCGCTGTGTTTGGAACAGGTCCTATAGGTCTTCTTGTGATTGAAGCATTAAAAGCAGCTGGCGCTGCAGAAATTTATGCAGTAGAAGTTTCCAAAGAACGTTTGCAAAAAGCGAAAGAACTCGGTGCTACATCTGTCATCAATCCAATAGAGGAAGATCCGGTTCAAAAGCTTCATGAATTAACCGATGGCGGAGTCGACGTTGCGTTTGAAGTAACGGGAATACCGGCTGTTTTACAACAAGCTATTGACAGCACTGCATTTGAAGGAGAAACAGTCATCGTTAGCATATGGGAAAAAGAAGCGGGCATTCAGCCAAATAATATCGTATTAAAAGAAAGAAATGTAAAAGGAATTATTGCATACCGCGATATCTTCCCTGCTGTAATGGAATTAATGAAACGAGGCTACTTCCAAGCAGAAAAACTCGTTACGAAACGAATTAAGCTAGATGATATTGTAGCAGAAGGATTTGAAACGCTGATAAAAGAAAAAGACCAAGTGAAAATTTTGGTAAAACCAGAATAAACATTTAAACAGAGTAGGGAGAAAACGGTGCGGACAAGCTGAAGCTTCAATAGATGGATGCAATGCGAAAAACGCGTGCACCGTTTGGCAAGCAGGGAGAAAGTTGCAGGGGATTTGCCGATGCTTGAAAATATATACAAACAAATAAGTAAGGTTAAATCCCCTCTCTCTATCCAAATTTTTTCATGAGCCTTTATCATTCCATAAAAATTCCGTTGGTTCAAAAACATAAGACATCGGTACTTGAGGGATAATTTTGCCTTCGATACGTTCAAAGATGTCATCTAAATCAGCGCCAGTTATGGTTAGTCCATGGTTTTTAAGACCAATAATAGCTTTAGAAGGCTCTTTTGAAGCTCGGACAAGTTCAGCCACCGTTTTTGCAAGTTCAATTGTTCCACAAGGATAGTTAATCTTTGTAGCCTTTATGCCGTCCATCCAAGCATGAACATGTACAATCGCTCCTACCTCCGGATGCTCTTTATAAATCATCCAGTGCTCAATAGCGTCGACAGATGCCCTTTTTGGTGTTATATTCGGAGGAACGCTTACTTTCATGGCATTTTTATCAGGATCGTATCCACTTATTAAGAGAAAATCTTCACCAACTGTTTTCATATCTGCTTTGTTAATTCCGCTTGCACTCATCCAAAAGCTTTCACTGTCCCGTCTGGCACTGAGGTTTCCATAGCTTAGACCTCCTAATCCGTAAAGTTTTTTTAGATGACGGAGATCACGAGGTGTAAGGTATTCCTCCAATGGAAATGGGGCGGGAAGTAAATTCATGCGGTCAAGCTTTTTTCCGGATTCGCTTAATGATCTCGTAATCTCATCTCCGTTCCACATCTCTTCCGGAAGATCATCATAAAAATTATTGTCAATGACTAACTGCGAAGCTGCGAGCGGTTCCAATCTTTCAAAAATTTGTTTAAAAAATGTTGCTTCTTCTCCTTTTCTATACTCCAATTTATAAAAACCTTGTTCAGGTGTAAGAAAATAAATATCTGTTGTTTCATTATCGTTATGTAAGATATACATTAAATGATTTGCTAAAGATCTGATTAAATACGGATAGGCTGATTTGTGTATGTTTTCGGATTTTTCCGATGTTTCCATAACAGAAACGACAAACGTTGCTTGGGCCTTTCTTCGGTAGGGCCGTGGTTTTTCAGGATCAATAAAATGAAACACAAGTTTTATATTTTCTTTAGGAATGTGATAAAACATATAGCCTCTTGATATAAACTCCTACTTTATTTAGAACGAGAATATGTTCGTGGATCCAAAATAATGTTTTGCTCACTTCTCATTGTAAAATTGTTGCAATTTAAATTATTTGCCAATAAATAGTTTGAAGAGAAGGCTCTTGATCGTTCAATCAAAAAATAGGTGAAGTAAAAAAATGGTAAAACATTTTCATGGAAAAGGGCAATGAATCAATTCAGAGTTTTAACCCATTTTTTATTAGAAAATAAAGTACCTTAGTCAATTTTTAAACACTGCGATTCAAGTTGTGTCCTAGATGTTGGCAATGGAAAATTAGGATTGTTCGGTGCGAAAAACACATAAAGTTTCTCCGTTAAATATCAAGCAATACAGTATCTAGTGAAACAAAACAAGAGCTGAGACGTATGAAAATGGTGCTATACCGTATTTACATCCTTAACGATTAATCAGCCATCCGAGACGAAGGAACTAGGTGATGCACTTGAGGGGAAAATTGGAGAAGAGATTTTTCTATTTATATACTGGGGAGGCAAGGGCAGCAGTAATTTTTTTCATCATTAGTTTCATTTGGAATAAAGTCTTTGCCCATTTGCATTTATATTCGCTGTTCTCTTTTTGGATTTCGTTTTTTCTGTTAGAGTTTCTCTTATTTCAGGGTAGTGTGTATTGGTTTGCAAAATGGAAACGATTAAAAAAAGAAAATACTGCCATAACTCCTGTTTATATCGTCCAGCGATTAAAAAATATAAAGAAATGGAATACGCTGTTTATCATCATTTCGCCTTTCATGTTTGTTGTCGATCTAGTCAGATGGTATCCGTCGGTACCTGCAACAGGATTGTACATAGCGGGATTTATTTATGTTTTTGCCATACTTGAGTATATAAACTATTTTCATATTCAGCTTTCATATGACAATTTTTCTGATATGAAATACCTCTTAAAGTCGAAAAAGCTGAAAAAATCGTGTTTACGTAAAGACTTTGAAAGATTAGGATAAAGTAATAAGATAGCGGAAGGAAGATTATAAATGATACATATTCTGCTTGGCGCTTCACCTTCGGGGAGTTTAAAAATGGTCTTAAGGGATTTAGATGTGGAGAAAAAAGAGCGCGTCATTTCTTTTTGGGAAACATTCTCGGTAGGTCCGATCTGGAGACTGCATGAAGACATTGGAAAAGAAGCGAGATGTAATTGGAAAAAAAATAATTTGACGGATGCATACAATGAGTTTCATGAGTATGAACAAAACTTTCAAAAAACAGTCAATGAAATAACAGCGATTCCAGAAGGATCACCTATTATGATATGGATTTCTGACAACGCTCATGAACAGACCGGATTGCGATTTGTTTTATATCTATTGAAGAATAAAAATAATGACATCTTCCTCATCAACACGACAAAGGTATATGGCGAGCTTTTTAAGAAACGAAAAGAAAAATATACTGTTTTGGATACAGGTGAAATTCCTCCTGAAAAGCTCCGATTCATATATGAACAAAGTAAAAATGAACCGCCTCTTTCCCAGCATGAAAGAGAGAATTTTGAAAAGGAATGGCTCGCTCTTGCAAATACTCGCGAAGTATTGCGAATTTGGCAAAACGGAACGATACACAGCGTTTCGGAAGATTATTATGATCTTTTCATAATAAACAGAGCGAAAAAGCTGCATAACGAAATGAAGACGAAGGATTTTATGAAATCAGCTAGACTAATCGGTGAAGTACTGGGGCATCTAGACCAATATGTAGGAGATGAATTCTTGGAATATCGGCTAAGAAAGCTGATTGAAAAGAGAGCTTTTGAAATGGAAGGCAGTCTGGAAGCTATGGCCTTCTATAGTGTTAAATTGCGATAGGAAAGTGGTGAAATATGATTTACGCCATTATTTTATTTATTCTTGCTGGTTTAGCTGAAATTGGCGGAGGGTACTTAGTCTGGCTATGGATACGTGAAGGAAAACACTACTTGTACGGAGTTATTGGTAGTATGATCTTGGTTCTATATGGGCTGATCCCTACTTTGCAAAACTTTCCTACATTCGGTAGAGTATATGCCGCTTATGGCGGCGTGTTTATTATTCTTTCTGTTTTGTGGGGATGGTGGGTCGATAAAAAAACTCCTGATATTTACGATTGGATCGGAGCAGGCATTTGTTTAATTGGAGTTTCCATCATGCTTTGGGGTCCAAGACATTAGACTGTCCATTCTGATAGGGATTTTTAATAGAATAGCTGCAATTAAATAATGTGCGAGTGAGTAAGCTTTCTCGGAACATATCGAGCATGAGCAAGACAAATTCCGTATAGGGAGTATGGCATTCTAATTAATTGACAGTTTTAGCGTTATGTTGAATGACTTTTTTCCGGTGATGCCGATAATGTGCGATTTTTTAATAAAGGCTTCAGCTTGCCGTTACACTTCAGAGATATTACAGGCTCAGAATAATGGCAACAAGCGTGGCAGGAAGGTGCAATCAAAATGATTTTTTTGTTTTATTTGAATAACAGATCGCTCCCATTCCCGGCCAATCCAACGAGTCTTTAAAAAATGGACGAAAATCTCCTTAATGTCAAGCTATTGCAATTTTTTTAGTATATAAAAAGATTGCTGGCGTTCTTAGGAAGCCCCTGCTGTTGAATTGGTGAAGCGAGGAATTCAATTTTTTAGAAACTTTTATAGAAAAAAACGTTAATACATATGTAAGGAATATAAAAAAAACGGGGTGTGCTCATGATCTGGGCGTTGGTATTGATTATGCTTGGAGGAGTGTTAGCTGGTTTTTTGCATGTTTGGTTGAAAAAGCGGATATCCTTTTTCCCGTTATTGGTGATAGAAATCGTACTGTTATCTGTTCTTGCAGTCTATTTATTTATAGCATATGAATTAGGTTTTACAATTAGAGCGATGTCTAGCTTTGGATACTCTTTTCTAATGTGTTTAATCACGTTTTCCCATGAATCGGGTTACGAAAAAATAAAAAATGAAGCAAACAGAGTGGAAATTGAAAAGATTGAACTCAATAAACATTCGAGTCGGGTTTGGGTTGATGCGGCATTTGCGATGACATTCATTGGTCTATCTGTCTTATATTTTGTTTTCAATTCATACGATTCTGTTTGGTCTCTCATTTTGTTATATACGAATGTTGTAATGATTTGTCAATTGTTAAAAAAAGCTGTTCTTTATCGAAACCTTGAAGTGTATTTCAGCAAAGAAACAAATTGTATTTACATATTATCGAACATCACAGCGAAACGATATCCGCTTTCAGAACTTTCGGAAGCAAAGCTCGAGTCAAATGTTGATGTACTTAAATTATTCCCATTATTTACGATGTTTTCAACAAATGAAGATTTCACGTCAAGTATGGGAAAAACATTAAAGCTAGTATTTTCAGGCGAAACTGTCTATTTTAATGCTAAAAACACTTCTTGGCTTACGACCATTGAAAGCCGGGAAGAAAAGGAACTACCGTCGGAAATTGCACAAGTTGAAGTGCTTCCATTTTATCATAAAAAAAATATAAAAAGACTTCTCGGCAAAATGTACTTTGCCATTTCCGTCAAAGGAGTCGGCGCCTACACGACATTGACTGTTATCTTATCACTGCTAAAGGTTCCTATTTGGGCTATCACGATTGCGGTCATTGTTTTTTGGATATTTAATCTTTACATTTCTGATCGATTATTAAAAATTGCATTAGACGTGAAAGAGATAGATGATCCAAATGTTTTAGCTGTTGCAGACAAAGTGCTAAGTCGGGCTGGAATTTCTGATGTGAAAGTTTTTCAAACAGAGGCGAATGAATTAAACGGTTTTGCAGCTGGGGCAAACATCGGTCGATCAATGATCGTATTAACGTCGGAAACGTTAAAGCTTCCGTTGGAAGCAATCGAAGCGGTTTTTGCTCATGAAGCTGTGCATGTAAAAAAACGGGATGTCATGATCGGTCAAATTATACGTATACTTGCGCTTTTAGTAATTGCTTTGTTCATTTACTGGTTATACCATTCTTTTCTATTAAGAAATGAGTCTCTTCTTTTTTACATTGTTTTTGCTCTTATTTTCTTCTTTCCTCTTATCCAGTCTCTTCTTTTGCAATGGATGGAAGTGCGGGCAGATCATTTAGGGGCTATATGGCTTGACAACGGAAATGATCAAATGGCAGACGGTTTAACTGCTTTAGCTGTAAAACAAGATGAGTTGACATACAAAGCACAACGCTACAATTTAAGTAATAAAGAAAAAAATTCATCGATTGAGCGGGATTCATGGTTTTTCAGATTTCTAGAATTTCAATTTATGATCCACCCGCCAATGTATTGGCGTATTCAATCTTTAAAGGAAACTGGAACGGAATGGAACATGAAAAAAATACGAAAGTGGTGGAAAGAGCGTTTTTACGAATCGCTTCCTGATAAAAAGAATAAAATGGAAAGCATGTGAATCATTTTTATCGTTTGAAATGCTTATTAAAAATTAAACGATACAAACATAACCCCCATACGAGAAAATGTGACGAATTTTCATATTGAGTCGGCATTTTGAGTGCCGGCTTTTTGTATTTTATGGGTATCCGTTGATCATAATCTTTTTGTCTTTACCTTTTCCAAATACCGGGAAAATCGTAATGGAAGACGAAAACCAATTTGGCCCGCTAGCAGTCAGAGTGAAAAATAGAAGAGTATTTGTCAATCTTATTTTCTGCAGATTTGACCACATAATTTAGGAAAATGAATGTGTTTTTTTCTACAATAAGTAGATAACAATTATGATAATGAGATGCTACAATCAACTTAAAGATAATTCAAAATATTAAGTAAAAGAGAGGTGTTTCAGATAAATTGCAAACGCTTACTTAAAATGTGAAATACAAAAAATTTTTGATGAGGAGGTCTATAATAATATGAAACGGATTAACCCAATGAACGTAATTGACAACAGCCGCATTCATTCATTCCATATTTGGCTGATTTTCTGGTTATTTATCGTTATTATGTTTGACGGATTTGATGTTGTCATTTACGGTGCTTCTGTCCCGCTGCTTATTAAGGAATGGGGAATTTCGGATGTCACTGCCGGGGCTATTGGCAGCTATACAGTTGTCGGAACAGCAATCGGTGCTGTTTTGTTTGGATTGCTATCGGATAAAATAGGGCGAAAAAATATTATTTTGTTGACTACGTTCTTGTTTAGCTTTTTCACGCTGCTCGCAGGTTTTGCAGCAAATCCTGTCTTATTTACGATCTTTCGCGTCATTGCAGGTGTTGGTCTGGGCGGAGTTATGCCTAATGTCGTTGCAATAGCAACTGAATATTCACCGCGACGGGTTCGCACAGCAATTGTTTCATTCATTTTTTGCGGTTATTCTGCAGGAGCTATTCTAGCAGCGCTTACAAGCAGGCAGCTCCTTCCTACAGTTGGATGGGAGTCAGTATATTGGGTAGGCGGGATTCCTTTATTGTTCATTCCTTTCTTGTTGAAAAGTGTTCCAGAATCCATCGACTTTCTTTTGGAAAAAGGAAAGGAAGAAGAAGCTAAAAAAATTCTTGCCAAAATTGAGCCGGGAATTAGCAGCGATGGGGAATTTGAAAAAAAGGAAAAAGTGAAAGAAGCGGGATCGCCTATTGTCAGTTTGTTTGAGGAAAAACGTGCATTCAGCACCGTTATGTTCTGGATTTCCTGCTTTAGCGCATTTGTATTGATTTATTCCATGAATACATGGCTGCCGCGCCTTATGATGGAAGTTGGCTATGATTTAAGCTCAAGCCTTGCATTTACTGCTGTCATGCAAATTGGAGCGATTGTCGGAACAGTTGTTTTCGGCCCTATAGTTGACCGGCTAGGCTTTAAAAAAGTGCTTGTTCCATTGTTTTTCTGTGGAGCCATTGCACTATCTTTAATCGGTTTTGCCAACAGTACATTCATCGCTTTTGCCCTGATTTCTGTTATTGGTGCAGCATCCGTCGGGGTTCAAAATATGGCGAACGCATTCGTTTCTCAATATTATCCTACTAATATGCGTTCAACAGCTGTAGGAAGTACAATGGCATTTGGTCGTTTAGGCGGAATAGTTGCCCCTACATTTGTCGGGATTTTACTTTCATTAAATTTACAGCCGCAATATAATTTTGCAGCTATTGCCAGTGCAGCAGTGCTTGGCGGTTTAGCAGTATTGTTCATTCAAGAGCAGCATTCAGTCTATTATAAAGAGAAAAAACAATCTGAGTTAATAAATGAAGATGTAGCCGTCGAAAAATAATTCTTGTAAAATCCCGAGGAGATATTTTCTTCGGGATTTGAAATTATTCTTAGCGGTAAAGCTGATTTGTAAAAAATAAAGTCGCTCAACTTTGGAGGGGAAAAAAATGCCAATAAAAATAGAGCATCTGTTAACTGCCAGCATAAAGGTAGAAGAGCCGATTATTATTGGTGATGTTGGATTAGGGATAAGGATGGTTATTCCGATTATTGGTGGAAGATTTGAAGGCCCTAACATAAAGGGAAGAGTACTTTCCGGAGGAGCCGATTACCAATTAATACGAAAAGATGGGCTGACGGAACTGTTAGCCCATTATACAATTGAAACAGACGACGGAGTGCCTATTTATGTAGTTAATAAAGGATATAGGCACGGACCGAAAGAAATTATGAATAAGTTGATTTGCGGCGAGGAAGTTCCACAAGACTCGTATTATTTTAAAACATCTCCCGTTTTTGAAGTAGGTAATAAAAAGTATGATTTCCTTAACAAGATGATATTTGTAGGAGAAGGAATTAGAAAACCGTCCGAAGTACAAGTAGCATTTTATCAAATTCTTTAATTCATATGTTATCGGCCTTTTATCGATTTGCAAAAACAGTGAAATCCGGATGCATTTGGCGAAAAATTGAAAGAGATGGAAAAAGACTTAAAAAAACTGGCAGAAATATATACCGAAAGTACAAAAAGCCTGTTAGAATCCGAGATGAATGAGGATCTATAGCGCCAAGTCGATCTTTCCAAAATTTTTGATTCGAAAATGTCTGGATTGCAATGATTGCAAACTGCGATGGATCATGAAATCCACCATAAAGGGCTGCTTTTCGTCTATGTACGGGAAATACGGATCTTCCACGTTATGTGATGCGCAGCTGATGAAAGGCACCAGATGATTATCGAACAGAGTCACCTCGTTTCTTTCAGGACTTTGTTTGTGCGGAAAGCAAAATAAATCGATGTCCCTAGTATGACAATTAAGAAAATATAAAGCGGATAGACTCCAAGACCATCTGCTTTTCCGAGTGCAACTTGAGCAGTTCGCCAGACCCCGAATAAAAAGAAATAAACTATTTCTGCTTGCAATAAACGGATGTAAATCCTTCCTTGATTATAAAGCAGCTTTTTTTGTTCTTTTGTAGCATTGTACTGATAATAAAATGCGTCGGGAATGCGGGACAATAATGTTGTCAAGATAAATATTCCTAGTCCTGTAAAAGGCAGAACAAGAATGAAGCCTTTTCCGCCGAATCCATCCGGTTCGCCTTTGAAATTGAAATGCCGTGGTATAGTATCCGGCAAATGCTCCCAAATGAAAATGACGTAAATGAACATTGCTGAAAGCCCAATAATTGAAAGTGTCAAAAGAACATTTTCAATTTTCTTTTTTTTCTCCACAGAGAAAACCTCCGTTTTTCCATTATCGATGTTTTCATACGTATTCACCGTTTGTTTTGTTTCATTTAATCGCAGCTGCAGGATTCTATTATTCATTTACATCCCAAGTAACTGTAAAGCTTCCTTTCAGCTTGTCGCCTGTGACGATGATATGGTAGATGCTTTTTTCTGCCGCTTTGATTTGATATGTGCTTTCGTCAACTTCTTTCATGGCGACAACGTCGCCGCCTTTGTTCAATACATGAAAACCATGTCCGCCTCCGTTATTGTTTTGAATTTTAACGGAAAACGTAATCGTTTGACCTTTTTCCGCATAAATCGGAATGGCGTGTTCTCCGTGGAAATAGTCGAAAAGTGCGATATAGCTTGAATTCCTTTTCCATTCGCGCCAATCTTTTTTTACAGTAAAATCCGTGTTTAAAATAATACACAAAATAAACGGAGCACAGATTGCAAAAATATATTTAAAAAATGCGTTTTTTCGCGCCATGTATGTTCCAAAATAAAAAACTAATGAACAAAGAGCTCCAACTGTTCCGCCGACAATCACCATCATCCATCCGAAAGGCAAAAAAATGAGATATCCTGCCAAAACGTAAAAGGCAATTTTAATGGTTCCAGTGATTTTAGGAATTTTCACAGCCAGCAAGTCAATTAAAATAGAACAAATTATTCCGTATCCGTAAAAAATGCCCCAAAGAAAAGGGTTATTCAAATCTTTTGAAACTCCATACAAGTCAAAATCAGCTGCAATTAAAAATAAACAGCGAGAATCCGGCGCCGGTTAATTTGGGTTTAACATAAGAAACAGCATTGAGGATATTTTTTAGTAAAAACACTAAGTGATCACAGCCTTATTTTATTTTCTCAATATTATGTTTATTATAACATTAATTTTTCTCTGTACATTGACGTTGCGTAAAGGTTTATGATGATCTTGTTAGGAGGTGAAAGGATGGAATATACGGTAAAACAATTAGCAGAATTGACCGGAGTTACAACAAGGACATTACGATATTACAATGAAATTGGGCTTCTTATGCCAGCGAAAATCAATTCATCCGGATATCGCATATATGGGGAAAAAGAGGTTGATAAACTGCAGCAAATTCTTTTTTATCGAGAGCTTGGAGTTGATTTAGATACAATTAAAAAAATCATCAATTCACCATCCTTCGACAGCATGAAAGCTTTAAAGGAACACCGCGAAAAGCTTCTTGCAAAACGCAGGCAGCTAGATTCATTAATCGCAAATGTGGAGAAAACAATAGCGGCAAAGGAAGGAAGAATCACGATGAGCGATAAAGAGAAATTTGAAGCTTTTAAACAAAAATTAATTGAAGAAAATGAAAGAAAATATGGGAATGAAGCTAGAAAAAATTATGGAGACGAAGCAGTCGATCGTTCTAATCAAAAACTAAAAAACATGACAAAAGAGCAGTTCGAACAGCTGAAACAGCTTGAGGAAGAGGTCTTGAATACACTGAATAAAGCATTTGTAACTGGAGATCCAGCGAGCGAGCTGGCACAGAAGTCAGCTGATTTGCATCGTCAATGGCTCTGCTATTTTTGGGATCATTATACGAAGGAAGCTCATAGAGGAGTAACAGAGATGTATGTAGCAGATGAAAGATTTAAAGCGTATTATGATAAAAAACATCTTGGAGCAGCGGAATTTTTAAGGGATGCAGTTCGAATTTATACCATGAATTAAAAAGAATTTTTTACAATTCGGTCTTTGGAATGCTTTCTTTGATGAACCATATTTTAATTCTGTGACATCAGCTACCCATTTTTCATTTGGCTTTTCCGCTGTGAATTCACGATTCAATATATTTTCTGCAACATGCTGAGGAGTAGATCGCTTATAAGATTTCTGCTTTTTTCGAATAACAGATTGTATAGCGGCAACTTTCATCAGTCTTTATGATCGAAGTTCTGACCAAGCTTTCGATTTATATTCAACGTCATTCGACTGTAACCATAGATGCCGTCAACTTGTTTTTTGCAAAATAAAAGTGAAATCCTTATGCAGTGATTTGCAATGGGGCTTTACATGGAGGAGGAGCCATGATAACCTTTTTTGGTTTTGCCAAAACTGTTGAAGCTGGCGCTTGGCTAAAGAATCATGGCTACAGAGGATCCATGTCAAGCCCTTGATGGATAGATCACATATATGTATATTTATTCAAAATTTTGATAAAGATATACTGCAACACTCTGTATTTTTTCTTGCAGAAAACAGTCAACTTTCTCCTAGGGCACTTTCATCTCTTTTACGATTGCTTCATTCTGAAGTTCTCGGGAGGAAGGCGAACGTTTTAACCGCTTATAGTAAGCAGCTCTTAGGTTTTCTTTCTCATGAAGTTCCCGGATCCGGATTGCGATATACTTGTCTTCAAAACGGATTTGGTTTACTTTCGCCTTCTTTCGATGTCCTCTAACTTTCTTAAAAATAGATTCTCCGCATGTAAGCGTTCATTTTCTCTTCTGGAGATAACTTTGCTTCTTCTTTTTTTCTTCCTCGTTTGTCTTTCAGCGCTTCTTCTTTACCATTTTCATACTTCTTCACCCATTGATATACTTGTTGATAAGAAACTTCATAAGTCTCTGCTGTTTTTTTATAATCTTTTCCGTTTCCTAAACAATCAAGCACAATTTGTATCCGTTCATTGCAAGTCGTTTTTCTTCCTTTAGTCATAGAGCTTGTCTTTCCTTTCGACGTTAAATCTCTATGGCTATTATACTTTTTCATCCATCGTTGAAGTACCGATCTACTAATACCATATGTCCTGACAATCTCGTACTGTGAGAACTCACCAGATAAATAATCTTTTACAGCTGCTTCCTTAAATTCTCTGGTATAACCTTTCCAAGAATTTGAACATTCTAGACCCTCTATTCCAAATTCCTCAAATTCATTTATCCATTGCCTTAAAGAATATTTAGTAATTTGATGCCTTTTACAAAGCTCTTGATATAGTACATTCTCGGTTTTCATATGCAAGTAAAACTTCAAGTTTGAACTTTGTAGTATATTGCTTATACATAGAAAAACTCCCCCTAAGGTAAAACAGATTTTTTATATTTTAATCTGTCTACCTTAAGGGGAGCATATCATGAAGGATCAGCCTCTTTATTTTTTACTTAAAACGTATGCGCTAAATCTTTTGCTCTCGCAATTGCGTTTTGTTTAATTTCCTCTGCCTTTTCAGGTTGAGCAGCGTGTCCTTCTACAAACAAGCCTTCAAATGAAGGAACACCGAAAAATTGCATCACAACAGCCAAATAGCGGTGACCCATTTCCATTTGAGCTGCTGGACCTTCTGAATAAATGCCTCCACGCGCTTGAATATGCAGGGCTTTTTTATCAGTCAATAACCCAACAGATCCTTGTTCAGTGTATTTAAACGTTTTGCCTGCAACTGCAACTGCATCAATATATGCTTTCAAGACAGGCGGAAATGAAAAATTCCATAAAGGTGTAACAAAAACGTATTTATCCGCTTCAATAAATTGTTCACAAAGCTCTGAAAGACGTCCAACTTTCGCTTTTTCCTCGGAAGTAAGCTCATCTAAGCTTTTTCCGGATCTCAGTTTCCCCCAGCCATTTAATACATCAGCATCGATTTGGGGAATATATTCTTTATATAAATCAAGGTGAATTACTTCATGGTCAGGATTCGCTTCTTTATAGGTTTCGATAAAAGCCTTTCCTGCTGCCAAACTGTAAGATTGGGTGTCATCAAGTGGATGTGCTGTAATGTACAATACTTTTGTCAACGTAAACCTTCCTCTCTTGGTGCAATTTTAGTTTTAGTGAAAAAATAAAATTTATAAATTTTTATTTTGAAAATATTTATTTCGAGATAATTTTATAGGAATTTGTTTTAGATTTCAAAGGATTTGTTTGCAAAAAAATCTATCCAATTTTAGTAAAATAATTTGTTTTCAACTGTCTAATTTGTTTTTCACGTCTTATCGGTCAATAAACATGGCTGATCTACGAATGAGCCTTGATCAGTTATTTTTGATTTTGAACGCTTTCGTCGTGAAAACCGTTTTTCATCCATTTGTTTGGAATATAATTTATTATTCCCTGTAATGTGAAGCTTAGCTATTGCCATTTTCTCCTTAAATGATAAGACAGCATTTTCTTTACGGAAAGGCGGAGTAAATGCCCGTTTCTAAATTCTTTTCCAATAATCCCATCGTCCTTCATTTATTTCTTTTTCGATTGTTTTAATATATTTCTTTAGTTCAACGGGCATCTCGTCATTTTCCAGCTCATCCATTGTAAAAGTAATCATTTGCGCACCGCTGAAATCCATGACCTGTACAACTCTTTGCCGACCTTTAAAATATGTTAGCATAATGTGATATCTACCCATTTCGTTTCACCCTATTTTTCGTTTTTTTATGGGACCAATTGAAAGAATGTTGGATCGTTTAAACGTTCGGAAAGTTTTTCGAAAGTGGCAGTAAGCGCGAATGTATTTATCGTTAAAGTCTTTTACCGTAATCAATCTTTCAGTTATTACCCCTTGATCGGTCATGTAGATCATCTTTAAAGCAAAACCGTACTTTTTGGCATTCAGCAGCAAACCGTTCATGATTTTCACCCCACAAAAGAACATTTGTTCTATTTTTATTATATACGAATATATGTTCTGATATGAAGAAGAAAATTTTGGAGTGATTCATTTTTGGGGGTATCTTTCTTTAGAATGGAATGGCAAAGATTGAAATCACATGGAGAAGGGAATGCTGTTTTTTCGAGAAGCGTGCAAGTGGGGAAGTTAAAATCATTTTAAATAAAAAATAGCTGTCAAGCGGGCCTCTATATCGATGATTTAATGACAACACATGCTGTCTTGGAGTGCGTATGTAAAACAAATCAGCTTAACTTTAAGAAGCGAGGCGGAGTGCTGTGTTGACATAACTCATCTGCTCCAAGGATGGGGAGAAACTAATCTTATTTACTATATAATGCGGCAAAATTTACATCCCATTAAATAGAACTGATGAAGTATCATAAGCTGCCAAAGCTTGTTCAGGTAGTGTGTTCAATAGTGATATTTAGAAATGATAGATATCGAGTGTTTCAAATTGCAAGATGTATGTTTAATAAAATCAAGATTTTTCTGCAAGCACTAGCTCCTAAAATGAAATGCATTTTTAATTGAGGCTGTACAGAAAGTCAAATCTCCATTGAAAACAAAAAATCATAAACTTTCAAAAAGATGAAAGGGGGCGTCAATAAGCAGATAAAACGGCTTATTAGACAGCCCCCGCCATTGTCCGCACATTCCTTCATTAAATTTTTTGCAGAGCTTGTCTGACATCTTCTTTTAAATCTTCGATATGTTCTATGCCGACAGAGAAGCGCACGAAGTTTGCCGGGATTCCTGCGAGCTGCATTTGCTCTTCGTTCATTGTTCCTTCCCACATCGCTGCTGTATGTACAACGAGAGACTCGACTCCGCCAAGGCTTACAGCGTTAGGAGGAAGCTTTAATGCGGAAACAAAGCGCTGTGTTTCAGCATAACCGCCCTTAATGGAAAAGGCAATAACGGCACCAAAGCCTTTCATTTGCCGCTTAGCAAGCTCGTGCTGCGGATGGCTTGGCAGCCCCGGATAATATACCCGTTCAACTTGAGGCTGATTCTCAAGAAATTCGGCTAACGCCAAAGCGTTCGCGTTAATCCGTTCGATCCGCATAGGAAGCGTGCGCAAGCCTCTCAGCAACAGCCAACCATCCATTGGCGAAAGCACTGAACCGATGGAAATATGCGTATTCCAAATACGTTCAGCTAATTCCTCGTTTGTGCAAATTACGCCAGCTGTCAAATCATGATGGCCGCCCATGTATTTTGTTGCACTATGGACAACAACATCAACCCCAAAGTCATGTGGACGCTGATTGATAGGGGAAGCAAACGTATTATCTGCGACAACGATAATTCCATGCTGGCGGGCAAGATCACACACTGCAGCTAAATCTGTCAATACCAATGTAGGATTGGCAGGCGTCTCAACCATAATAAGTTTTGTATTCGGACGAATTGCCTTTTCAAACGCAGAAGTGTCCGATTGGTCAACGAACGTCACGTCAACACCAAATTTCGGCAGCAACTCATCCATAATTTTCGTTGTGCTCATATAATGATTTTTTTGGGCAATCACATGATCGCCTGCTGCTACAAGCGATAAAATAGTTGTCGCTATCGCTCCCATACCAGAGCCGGTTACTAAGGCTGTTTCAGTTCCTTCAAGATCTGCTACAATTTTTTGAACCCGTTCATGCACTGGGTTTCCGTAACGTGTGTAATATCGCGGATGACGAGGTGTTCCAGCAATTTCAGAAAATTCGCTTGCACTATGTGCCTGGAATGTTGCGGAATAGTAAATAGCAGGATTGACTCCTTTTTCGTCCGTTATAGAATCGTCGCCATGGATGACAATTGTTTCATCTCTGAGTGCTTGAGGATTCCGTTGTTCTTGTTCATTTCTTTTCATTATTTATTTCTCCCTTAAATCAAAGTAATTTTATAGATATTATATATCTATTATTAAAAAAAATAAAACTAGTTTGAGAATTCATTTTTGTTCATTATATGATAAAACAGTATGAAACTTTTCGTTTTGATAAGAAAGGGGGGCTTGAAAAATGAATTATACAAAACGTTTAAACGAGTATTACGCCGTGATTTTTACATCGGAAAGAACAGAAGGGGACAATGGTTATGAGGCAATGGCAAAGGAAATGGATCAATTGGTGTCCAAACAGCCAGGTTTTTTAGGTGCAGAGAGTGCAAGAAATGAGAATGGGTACGGAATTACAGTTTCATATTGGGAATCATTGGATGATATCAAACGCTGGAAAGAAAATGCTTTGCATAAAGCGGCGCAGGATAAAGGCAGGAAGGAATGGTATAAACGTTATACAATCAGAATTTGCAAAGTAGAAGAGGAAAGGGTTTTCCATATTTGATAGATACTATAGCCCAGAAGAATGGCCGCTTCCCTAAAAAACCAAGGGAAAAGCATGAGACTAGGTTCATAGTAACTTCGCAAAATGTTTTGACATAGCGCTGGATTGGTGAGAAAAAATTGCATATTATATAATGAAGTAAAGATTGTTCACTATTTGTGAACATTAGGATTGCGCAACTTTTCA
>ERZ1673788.49-NODE-49-length-23625-cov-57.861476_pt1 | contig 23625 bp, 24 predicted proteins | sample MGYA00580128_ERZ1673788 | MGnify/ENA primary metagenome ERZ1673788 (study PRJEB41219, sample SAMN04549589) | soil metagenome | isolation source: soil | place: USA: Utah, Baker Hot Springs | collected 2009-04-27 ...
TGCCTTCGCAGCTCGGGACTTTCACCCTATAGATTACACCCATGCCGGGCGCACAGGAAAAAGCGACCTCCATCAGCGCATGATGGAGGTCTTTTTGGCAAAATGGCAGGAATATCGCTCACTATTATCTAATTCCAATAATATGTCTGCATGGTAGCGAGGAGGTGGTGTTGTGAATCAAAAGTTAAGTCCTCAGTCGGTGGCGCTAGTGACAGGTGCATCGAGCGGATTTGGGCTGCTAGTAAGCGTAGCGCTTGCTCGGGGAGGTTATCGAGTAGTCGCTTCGATGCGGAACATGGAAAACAAAGAAACTCTCGAAACAGCGGCACGCGAAGCAGGCGTTTGGGAGCAGATCGAAGTGGTGCCTCTCGATGTCACCAATTTCGCCGCGGCGGAATCGGTCGTGCACGATGTAATAAACCACTATGGACAAATCGATGTATTAGTCAACAATGCAGGCTTTGCCGTTGGTGGCTTTGTAGAAGAACTCTCTCTAGAGGAGTGGGAGCGGCAATTTGCGACGAACTTTTTTGGGTTAGTTGCGGTCACCAAAGCGGTGTTGCCAGTGATGCGAAAGCAGCGCAGCGGCAAAATCATCAACATTAGCAGCATTAGCGGTAGGATTGGTTTTCCGTCGATGGGACCGTACGTTGCCTCCAAGTTTGCCGTCGAAGGATTTAGCGAATCGCTCCGTTTAGAGATGTTGCCGTATGGGGTGTATGTCGTCTTAATCGAGCCAGGTTCGTACAAAACGAACATTTGGTCCAAAGGACTTCAAGGGGTGTCCATTCGTTCGAATTCGCCATATGCAAAAGAGATGAAAACCATTTTACAGTACGTGAAACGAGTAGCCAAAACGGCGCCGCCTCCTGACGAAGTCATTGAACATATTGTAAAAGTCGCCCAATCCCCGACTCCTAGTTTGCGCTACCCCGTAGGCAGAGGAGTCAAACTGATGCTAAGGCTGAAAAACTGGCTGCCATGGAAGCGATGGGAACGGATTGTCATGAAACAGTTTCATAAATAACAATAAGCGCCGCCTTTATATGAAGGGGCGCCCGTTGTTTTCGGCAACGCTTGTTGGAGCAATTGTAAAGCATACATCCTATTCGATTAAAGAAAAAGGGGAAGCAAAGTGGGATGGCTCGTCATTGTACTGATTGCATACGCACCGATTCTATAAAAAATTCATCAACGATTAGATGAACTAGAAAGAGAAATAAAACGTTTAAAGGGAGAAAACGGCCCTTTCTAAACAATATTCTGTTTCTAGTTTTTATATTTTAGAAGGGAATCGGAATTTAACCGCGAATTCATGTAAAGAAGGGGAGGCAGAGGGAATGATTATCGAGATGGAAAATGTTTCTTTTATTAGAGAAGACCGCGTCATTTTAGACCGTATTCATTGGAAAGTACAAGAAAACGAGCAATGGGTCATTCTCGGGTTAAATGGCTCGGGGAAAACGTCGCTACTTAATATCGTATTAGGCTATGAGTACCCATCAAAAGGAGAAGTTTCGGTATTAGGGTACCGATTTGGAAAAACGAATTTGCCAGAGCTTCGCAAACATATTGGGTTTGTAAGCAGTGCGTTTGAACGCTTTCAACATACATTAGAATCCGAAACGGTGGAAGAGGTGATTGTTAGCGGAAAGTTTGCTTCGATTGGGCTGTATGAGCCTGTCACAGACGAAGACTTCCAACAAGCCGAACAATGGATGAATTCGTTTCGAATCGGTCACTTAAAAGGAAAAATGTACCGGACATTATCGCAAGGAGAAAAAAGAAAAGTGTTGATTGCTCGAGCACTAATGGCAAAGCCAAAGCTACTCATATTGGATGAACCGACCGTAGGATTAGATATGTTAACACGAGAAGAACTATTAGCACTAATTAAAGACGTTATTGCGAAAAAAGTATGCCACGTGCTATATGTCACGCATTACATTGAAGAAATCATCGAAGAAATGACACATGTTTTATTATTAAAAGATGGAAAAATCGTAGCGGCTGGACAAAAAGAAAAAATACTCACCGACAATTATTTATCAGAAACATTTCAAATAGGTCTGCATGTCCGTTGGGAACATAACCGGCCGTGGGTATCGATAAAAAACAGCCCTACACTTCAGCGGCTAGGAAAATAAAAGAGGACGACGGGCGTAAAACGAATGGAAAAAGGAGGGAAATTTCACTTCAATGACCGTAAATAAGTCAATAAATATGATAGAAAAATTGCAAGAGCGATTGAATCACCAGTTTACGGCTTTGGAAGAAGACATCCTTCATCTTATAAGAGAAGAACTGTTGTCATTAGAAATTACGCCCGAACCTTTTCGTACGGTAAGGCACGTTTGGGACGATATAGAGCTGTATTCTTTCGATGAAAATTTGTCCAATCGATGCGAAGAGAAAATACAAGCGTTTCTTTACGAGCTACTCGCTGATTGTGTGAAAGAATTAGGAATGGACGAAGTACGTACGTATCTCATAACCCAAGGGTGGCCAGATGAAGTAGAAGAAATGGACATGGAAGACCTTATTTACGAGGTAAATGAGCTATTAGACTGGGAAATCGCAGAAATCACATTGGATTTGCTCGAGCATTTTGGCCAGTATGAATTGTCATTTCTCTATCGCAAAGAATATCCGTTTCAACAGTTATGTAAACAAATAGAAAAACCAGTGGATTTGCATTTTTTGAGCGACTCTCTATCTTCTTGGTTGTTTGAGAGAAAAGAACAAATAAAAAAACAACTACAAGAGGAAAACGGGGAAGTGCTATTAGACGGTTCATCAGAGATAACGGTCACTTGGAAAGAAAAATTAGTACGAACATTTTTTGACACAATAGATGTGGAACATGTGGCAAAAGTAGTTAAATATGTAGAAGTGGAATTGACGAACGAAATAAAAACTCGCTTTCAAGCCTTCCTTGCCCTTCGCCAAACATCTGTGTGGAAAGCTTGTGAATCCATTATTGATCAACACGTAGGCATATGGCTCCATGAAGTAAAAGAAGAAGCGGAAGCTCTGTACAATGAGTGGGATAGCCTTTGTCGCTTGCTCGAGAACAGTTGTTCTAAAGAGATGATAATCGTTCTTGATAAAATGCGGCGCTATCCGACTTTTATTAAAAAAGTAGATAAAAAGCGAAGAACGAAAGAGGAGTACGAAGCGATTTTATCTAAAATTGCATATGCGTATGTACAGTTGTTAAACGAAAAATATCAATGTTCGATCAAATGGAACCCTCAAAAGATGAACCGCTGGTTGAACACGTGGTTTACATCAATGGAGGAATTTGAACGATCGTTTCTTCATTCTAAGGAGTTTAACCGCCACTTAAAAGCGATAAGCAAGCAAATTTTTGCGCATCCATTATCACTTTCAGCTCCATCCGCGCACAAAAAATATATCGTCCATGTCGGTCCGACTAATTCTGGCAAGACATACGACTCGATTCAACGATTGCTTCAAGCAAAAACAGGAATGTATTTAGCTCCATTGAGATTGCTTGCGTTAGAAAAATTTGAAGAGATGCGTGCGCATGGCATTGCATGTGCGTTAATCACAGGGGAAGAAAGAAAAAATGTACATGGCAGTACCCATATAAGCGCAACGGTCGAGTCGGTGAATGTCACCGATGAATTCGATGTTGTTGTTATTGATGAATGTCAATTATTAGCGGATGAAACGAGAGGGGCTGCTTGGGTTAAAGCAATTGTTGGGGTGAACGCGAAAGAAATTCATTTGATTGCTGCACCGTATGCTGTTGACTTTCTTCAAACGCTTTTAACTTATCATCAGTTTGACTTTGAAGTGATCGAACACGAACGTACCACCCCACTCATTTGGGAAGAGGAGTCTTTTTCTTTTCCAAAAGACTTGCAAAAAGGAGATGCACTTATTGTTTTTTCAAAAAAGAAAGTTCTCCATGTCGCCGCTTTGCTTGTAAAACAAGGATATAGCGTTTCTGTTTTGTACGGAAGCATGCCGCCAGAAACAAGGAGAAAACAAGTCGGGCAATTTCGGAAAGGGTTAACCGATATATTAGTAGCAACCGATGCCATCGGAATGGGGATGAATCTTCCTATTCGAAGAGTCATCTTTATGGAAAGTGAAAAGTTTGATGGGAAAGCCGTTCGTACGTTAAAAGCAGAAGAAGTGCAACAAATCGCAGGACGGGCAGGAAGAAAAGGGATATATGAAGAAGGATTCGTTCGTGCTATGAGGGGAAGGAAGAAAATAAAAACGTTGCTAGAGACACCAGTCGCTCCTATTGAATATAGTTTTCTTCCTATATCTATCGAATCACTGAAAAAGTTTCCTTATGAATCATTCGATTTATTCAAACGGGCATGGGGCTTTTATCAAAACGAATTAAAAGAAACGCCTTATCGTGTTCATGGGGTAAGCGAATGGGAAAGAAAAATGTCTGTTTTAGAAAAAACATTGAAAGAGATGAAGATCGAGCTTCCTCTTTGGAAAAAATTATCTTTCTGTTTCGTTCCGTTTTCCATCGAAGAAACGACGATAACGGATTGTTGGTTAACGATGATTAGAGAATATTTGACGGAAGGGAAAGTAAATAGGCCGCCTATCCTTACGTCAGTCGATGCAATTGATGAATTGGAAAACAGCTATAAAAAGCTCATGTTATATACGTCATTTGCTTATTCCCAATCCTTGTCTTTTAACGAAGAAGAGGTTTTTGTGCTGAAAGAAGAAATTTCTGAAAAAATATTTGAAGTACTATCTAAACATTTGATACGCTATATGAAAAAATGTAAAATTTGCGATCAAGCATTGCCATGGGATTTTCCGTATCCTCATTGCCATCATTGTCATGAATATATGTATGATGAGATGTATTTTTAATTCGCTGTTCATCTTTCTATATAACTGTAGTTGAGCAATTTTAATTACAATAATTACCATGTAAAAGAGACAAACAGGGTACCCCTTATGCCACGTGGAGCTGTTTTTTCACGGTATCAATGGGAATATTTTGTTTCGCTGCACGGTAAATGAACTCCACGAGGCTATGTCCTTTTCTCTTGCGCAGAAGATCGAGCCCATCAGAAAAATCGCTGTTCGACTCGAACATGCTGTACACGTAAGCAAGCTGCACCAAGATCCAGTAGCGTTTCACCGCCCGACGTCCGCGAACGCGGTACCCATCGAGCTTCAGCTGGTCTTTCGCTTGTCGAAAAAAGCATTCGATCGACCAACGCTGGGCATAGTAGCGCAAGATCTCTTCATCGCTTAGCTCCCGGTCGGTGCTCAAGACGCAGTGAAGATGTTCAGGTGTCATCGGCTGATCGGCTTTCCAAGCCAACAACACAACGGCATCATCGAGACCTTTCAGCGATCCCTCGTAGCGATACACGCGATAACGCTCTTCTCCCACCGTGACGAGATGGGTGTCGTTCGGTTCGATATAGCGGGCAAACTGTTTGGCTTGGATGGCGATGCCTTTTGGATAAAGAACCCGATTCGTCTTGAGCATTGCGATTACGTGGAATCCCTTTTTCAGACAAGCTTCCACGAGCTTTTGCGATGGATACCAAGAGTCCATCAGCACATAAACAGGACGGTGTACATCCAAAGAAGAAAGCATCTCGATCGCGAGTTCCCCCTTGCTTTTCCCAGCCGCCTTGTCGTAGAGGCGGAACGCAAAGGGAAAAGCCTGGGTCATCGTATGAACCATGAGCCAAACGAGAGAATGTCCCCAGATCGACTTTTTCTCTGTGTGAGAATAGTGCCAATCACACCCTTGAATGGCGTGCGTTGCCTGTGACGAAGGCTTGGTTTTTTGGCAAATCGTATCATCGATCGAAACAAAAAGGGGTTGATTCTCCTGTTTGGCGATGCGTTCGACACGACGAAGCATCCACTGTTGAAGTTTGCGAAGCAGCGTCTCTTCATCCCAAGGGCTTTTCGTGAAAAAATGGCTGAGTGTCGTGCGGTGGTTCGGATGAAAGCTCCAATGATGAAGATCGGTCAACGTTCCAGAAAAGCCTTTCGTGATCATCGCATCCACGATATGAACGAGATGCTTCATGACAGGTTTTGAAAAATAAAGTGCCAACCCCAACATCGTGAAAAACTTGTGGATTCCTTGATGATGTGCTAATCTATTCATGAGACATGAACCTCCTTGTGAATAATTTTGGTGACACATCTATTCTAATCAAGGAATCGGGTTCATGTCTCTTTTTTTGTTTGGTTGTAAATTTATGTTAGCGAATTTGCTCATCTACAGTATATTTATAATATACCAACTCTCAACGAAATAAAATAGCCTTCATTTGCTTCTATTCACTACCTACATTTCCTTCTTCAAGCTTTTTATTTAATAATAAATAATCACTTTTATTAAAGGTTACCGCTACTCTATCCAATCTATTTCCGCCTGGATAAAGATATAATTGTTGATTGAATTTTATACCTAAAGGTACAACGGTTTGAACTATAAGATTTAAAACTTTGAAACATTCTAGATCAACCCCTTCTTTCAAATGATTTTTAACATTAATGACTACTACATCTTCAATATTTTCAAATCTAGGTTTTCTAGGAGAAATATCGTGGACTTTACAAAGCTTTTTCAATAAATTTTGATAGTGGTCAATTTTCAAAATAATACCTCCAAATTATCCCATTTCATGTTATTATTATAGTGAAAAATCTGACAATATATAAGGGGGATTCTATTAAATGCAACATAATAGTGTTTTTATCTCATATCAACTACATTAATAAAAGTTACCTTTCCTTTACTTAATCCAAATTCAATATGTAATTTTTTCACTTTATCAAAATAACCAATTGCGGAATAGGTGCGATCCTCTTTCTTTGTATAATAGTTTTTACCATATTTTTCAATGACTTTTTGTTTGTTATCTCCTACCTTTATTCCTTTATTTGTAGAGTAATTACTATTATTTATTCTATATTCTATTAATTTATTGTTTTTAAGCAGAAAAAGAAGACCGTTATTTTCATAGGAAATATTCTTAAATGAATCATCTTGATCCTCTTTTTGTGGTACTCCAAATTTCTCGATTATCTCATTCTCGGAGGAACCTATATGAACGCTGTTTATGTTTTCAGAACTTAAATCAGTGGTTTCTACATCTTTATAAAAATCGTAAGAATCTTTTGTTAATACCTCACAACCAAATAAAATTAATGAGAGGAAAAGGAACATAATAAAGGATTTCTTTGATATCATTAAGGGCCCCTCCTTATATTTTGATACTTTCTTCCTGATGATAATGTATTTTTTCCTTCTCAACATGAATCACTATTGTATATTCTCCAGAATAATTCTTGTCTAATGAATATATGTATTCTCCACTTGCGTTTTCGGTAGCCTCTAAATAAGTATGATTCTTATTATTTTCGGGTATTCGGATTTTATGGTGGAAAAGGGCTTATATTCCACCCTTCTCCAATTTCTTAATTAGTGTGGAAAAATCAACACCATAGTTGTCTGTTATGTTGTGGTCTGTCACTTCATACCAATTGAGAGTTTCGTATAATATAGCTTTGCTGAACGCACTCGAATTAAAACGTGGCTTACGTCTCTTATGTAGTTTTTCATTAAAAAGTATTTTGGCTCGTAAGGCTTCAAAGGAGTAACCTCTACCCATTCGTTCTACTTGCCTAATAATACTATTAATGGACTCTGTATAAGCGTTAGTGAGCCTTTTATCGAAGTAGTTGAAGATTTCATCCTGCCAGTTGTCTACAGCTCTAACAAGGTCTTTATATGCGTCTTTAGAGTTACTGGATAAACAACGTTGTCTCCAATATCTATAACGATCCATCCCCTCGTCAGAATCATCTGTATCCCATATCATGTAGAACTCTTCTTTAATTTCATAGGCTTCTTTTAGGTCAGAGCTATTACTTAACCAAGTATCTAAAAGAAATGAGTCTCTTTCATTCAAGTCATGCTTTCGTTTAAGAAGGATATACCTTTCACGCATAAGGGTACGCCTTTCTTTGGCTGTCATATTGGCTCTGAGAGACTTCCTAACATTATCTAATGCTTGATTAGCCATTCGGACTACATGAAACTTATCTACAACTACTTTAGCGTGTGGCAAAACAGTATTTACTGCATCTTTGTAAGGCTTCCACATATCCATTGTGACGTATTCAATGTAATGCCTATCACCAATCTCTGAAAGCCTTTGTATAACAGTATTCTTATTACGATTAGGCTTAATATCAAAGATGGTTTTACGTTCAACATTAGTCAATACAAGACGAGGTTTACGGATAATATGTATTTCATCTATTCCAAGCCATTTAGGAGTCTCAAATTGGTATTCTTGTTCTTTAAATGCTACATAGTCCTTAAAGACGTTTCTTACGGTCTTTTCGTCTACACCGACGCTTTCAGCGACATCCACAAAGGTCTTGGACATAGACTGCTCTTCAATGGACTTTAACAACCTTTTAGTCATGCTACGTTTTTCGTCAATAGAAATAAGACGTTCCCAAAAGGTAGAACCACATTCACGACATTTATAACGTCTACGCTTTAGTTGTAAGCCCACTCGCTTCAAACGAATGGGCAAGTCCATAATTAGTTGCTTTCGTGAGTCATGCCTATACAACTTATCAAAACCACATTCAGGACAACGTTCAGGCGGTTCGATTGCTTCCACTTTAAACATCATATCGCTTTCATTTTCTTGTGGTGGTTCTGTTGTTTTAAGATCTGGTAGTAATAATAAGTCTGACATACTGTTCATCCTTTACTACTCGTAGTGTTACGATATTAATTATCTTTCATTGAATATCCTACGTAAAAAAGGTTATCCCATTGATGCAGGGATAACCTTTTCATTATTCATTTATGCAGTAGCACAGCTACAATCTTTGCACTCACAGACTTCATCAGTACAGTTATCTACACATTCTTGACTGCAATAAACTTTTCCTTCTACTTCTACTTTGTTTTCACCAAGAAGACAATTACAGCTTGGTCTCGCACATTTTTCCATACCAAACTCCTCCTTATTATTTTGGTAAATCCTCGGTTAAACACCAACCTTGGTCTAAAAGACTAACGACACAATTATCAACAATTCGGTACCGAATAAAATTGCCTTCACGATTATTGCGAACGATGCCTTTATCGACCAATCGTTGAAGTTGGTTGGAAATGGCTTGAGGTTTCATTTCAAGCTGTTCTGCTACCTCACTAACAGATAAATTTGGTGTTCGAATTAAAGTGTGCAATATTCTGAGTCGAGTCCCATTAGAAAGTATTTTAAAGGTCTCACTTAAACCCTCAGCGTTATCTGTATCTAACAAGGGGCGTTCCGTTAGTTTTGGTTTTGGTGTACACCAGTTTTCAGCCATTATTTCCTCCTCCATTTCACAATTACATTATATAGTGTAATAGTTTTTGTGTCAAGACGTTTATACAGTGAAATTCATAATATAAGCATCTTTTTTATCAGTACGTTATGACACCTTTACAATATAGTAATTTATTTCCCTTGCACTGACTATTTAAATTTTTTTCAACCTATAATCACCTGTGTTTGTGTTTGATTGGAACTATTATTTTCCTTAGTATTCCACTAAATAATCCGATTTAACACTAACTGTTTTTAAATTATTAAAATAGTAATTCCACTATATATTCCGAAGACCCAAAAAATAAAAAAGAAGTCGTTGTCGAATATAGACATGATTATCGATATGTACTTAGAGATTTGCAATATGAGTATTTGCCGGAGCTGGCTTCGAATCGGCCGCCTAAGCGGGGGCGGAAGCCGAAAATCGTTCATTTACATAACGTCCGTACGCTGCATTACGCTAGATTGCTAGACTTGGTGAAGCTGGCGGAGTTGCGGGATTACGACTTAAAAGGATATCGGGAGCTGTTTTGCTTTCTGTACCGGTACTGGAGTTGCTGCTTTACGGACGATCCAGAGCAGGCTTTGCAACAAGTACTCGAATTCAACAGCGAGTTTAAGGAGCCGCTGTCCGAACGAGAGGTCATCCGGGCGACGAGAAGCGCCGAAAAAGCCTGGAGAGCCAAAAGCGATGCAAAAGCAAATGAAGAGGCGATCAAAAAAGGCTATCCTGGAGCCGGCTATAACTTAAAAAATTCCACTATTATCAGATGGTTTAACATTACACCGGAAGAACAGCGGCATTTGCAGACGATTATCGACGCAAACGAAAAGCGGCGGCGCAAGCGGGAAAGAGATAAGAAAAGAATGGATGAAGTACGGCGCGAGAAAGGGGCGAAAACACGCGAGGAATATCTTGAGGAACAAAAAGAAAAGACGGAAGACAGGGTATGGCAAATGCAGAAAGCGATGGAGCGGCATCCAAACGCGACAAATAAGCAACTGGCTGAAATGCTTCAGCTATCTGTTCGACGCATTCAGCAACTAAAGAAGATGATTACGAACTGACGTTCCCGTGAAATGGTTCGTCGCCCTTATATTATGGGGCGTTAGCCTGCTTGCCGCCGCTTGTCGATAATTGGAGTACTGGATTATATCAACCAGTGCCTTTTTTATTGGGAGGGGGGGAGGATCTGTCGGTTGGGGAACTCTTGTTCAAAAACTACCCAAATTGTTTTCGAATCTAATAAAACAGCTGTATTGGACGGAGCTTGTATGATTATTTAAGTTATTGGGATTCTGTTTTTTCGTTTTGTTAAAGGAGAATTTAGGTGTTTTATTGATTGAAATTGGTGTAAAGGTTGCTTTTTTTTAATTGTTTTCATGATGAGATTGATATAGAGATGGTTGCTTAGAATCTTATATGGTTATGGGTAGGAGAGAACTCCCTTATTGATTATTGATTTTTAAGCCATTGATTAATTAGAACATAGTGTTAAATGCTAAATCTTTAATTTGATAAATTAATTAAGAAGAAGCTTTATATGTGGATAATAGGGAATATATATGGTGAAAAAGTGAATAACTTGCTTATACGATAAAGGCATCATTTGATGATTAAGGGGATGTATGCGAGGCCTATCTATAAGTTTAGGAACTTTTCCCGCAGCCGGAGATGCCCTACTTTTCGTCCCAGAGGCAGCATGACTATGGCCATTCTTTCGGAGAAGCGTTTAAACACCCGATCAAAGGCGTGCCTCACGTTTTGGAGTTCTGGGATTTTCATGTACGCCTTGATTTCGTCGCGGTTGACTCCGCCAAAGAAGCGCATGGTAATGCGGTGTCGCGACTGCAGTCGCGGTATCTCTGACTGGATGGACGTCAGTGCCCCTTAGATGTCCTTCGGGTTAGAAATGGTCAATGTCTGCTTGAGGTACTCGGACACGCCGTAATAGTCGATGGTAAGTCATATGTCTTCTCGTTGTATATCCGGCTCGTTCTTGCGATCACCTGGAGTATGTAATGTTCCTTTAGCGGTTTACCGAGGTACATGACTTGTTCTCTCAGCGCGTCAAACCCTGTCCGTAGCATGTCACGCAGATCCCGGACAATTTCGGCACGCTGCGGGTTCGGGAGTCCGCAGCGACGGAACGTATTTGTGATTTGTTCGTCCAAATCGGTACGATCCGTCACAATAACGATGGACGGGTTGCGCAGTTTCTTGAGGTACCGCAGTTTGACGGACAGGTAGAGCATCGTCAATCTATCTCCGGCCCCTTGCGTCGCCCAGACGACACTGCCCCCGTTCCTTCGGTATCTTGCCAATTAAAATGCGTTCCACTGCCTTATTGGCGACGGGGAACTGCTGGTAGCGGCAGAATTTCTTGATCGTGCGACCGCCTTCGTACTCATAGACGACAAAGTCCTGGATCATGTCCAGCAGACTCTTTTTCGGGAACATGCCCACGACCAAGATGTCCTGCCTCGTCGTGTTGGCGCCGATGTCGCTTGTCTTGAGTAGATGCGGGTCTTTCCATTCTCCGAAGTGCCGCAGTTTCGCGCCGATCGATCCAAATTTCGCTTGTTCGTTGCATGTCGCAACAAGGACATGGCTGTAGTGGAAGAGACGCACCTTCTCCTGTTGGCAGCGAGACAGCTGATGGACCGTCTCGCTGATCGGATACGGCTTTGCCGGGCTTTTACATTTGTTGGCGACAAGTGGAAGGGATGGAGTTTACATGATAATATATCTTTATTTGCCGTATGTTCTTTGGTTGAATTCCAATTCGAGTTCATCGATTCCGCCTATCTTACTGACTATAGCCTGAAACGCAAGTGGATTCAAAGGCATTGTTGATGCTTGCAGTCCTTCGATTAAGTATTTATCATATTTAGCATTGTTCAGATTCAATTCCTCTAAAAGAATAGGAGTTCTGATCAGATTTTTTACGTATTTAATACTGGCAAATGATGTAATGATCGAACTAAGAAAAGAAGGATGGGAAATGTGGAATAGCAGAAGGGTGAAAAAGAAGTATAACTTAGACGACAGAATGAACATATTAGGAGTTTTGATAAGTCCAAAAGGAGAGCAATATGGATTTTACGTCATGGAAGATGGGATATATTCGAACACACTCGGAAAAATACAGAGTGAGATCAAAATGAATCATTCCATCATCAACAATTACATTGTTTTTGCCAGAGGACAAAATGCATACAACGAATTTGTAAAGAGAGCCATGGACGAAGAAAAGCCACTGAATACAGGTCATAAATTAAAAATAAATCACTAATCTCCCTTACTAACTAATAGACACCCAAGAATGTTGACCAATAATAACATTCTTGGGTGTCTGCTTCCAATTCCAGTATATTATTTAGGTAACGAATGTACTCGATTTGCTACTTCATTATAATATCCGTAAATGGAAGAATAACCGGGTGTATTGGATCCATTAATAAAATCCTGATGATCCCAGCCTTCCATTACAGGGAATGAATTCCAAACACCTTGTTTTATCTTACCGTCATATGGGCTATTTGGATGACCAAACGGATATTTTGCAGATACAACATTTACAAGTCCATCATTTGGTAACCAGCTGCGATCAATGACAGGTGCCGGGCTTTGTCTGGTATATGAGCCCATTTGCATACTAATCTGTTTATACAATGGATACATTGTTCTTATTGGATAATAGTTTCCGGTAACAACCCCGCGATAAGAAGCGTTTCCTGTGTAAGACAAATAATAAACATCCGGATACGTTTTCACCCATTGATTCAATTCTTGAGCCCCAAAGGTAGTTAAGTCATAGGCACTAATATCACTACTTTGCCAAATCGGACTTTTCATTACACGATTCATATATGCACGAAAAGATTCACCCGGTTGACGTTTTAATCCCCATTGGTCTAATTTAAAATCATAGATTAAACTTTCTTGTTTCTGCCCGGCTGCACTTGCCAGATGAATAATGAAATCTTTAATAAAGGAAGCGATTTGTTCTTGGTCTGCAAAAGTTGAACCATTATGCGGAGTTGCCAGGCTCGTTACACTGTGAACCCAATTTTTTCCACCTGTAAATAAAGGAGAGATTCCTTCTTCAGGATGTTGGCTGTAATATTCTTGTTCCTTTTGACTACCACTTTTCAGCAATTCTACTAACATTCTAGATGTTTGTCCACCCATACTGTGACCAATCAGATGAATTTTATTCGTTTCATCCCATTGGCCGTATATTCCCGGATATGTTCGTCCAAATCGAGCATGACCGTGTTCCTTTGCGTGAGCAGCACCATAATCAACCTTACCGCCTTTAATATAATAATAGAGTTCTACTGCACGGTCCCAGTTACTTGAAACCGGACCAACTGTTGCTACATACGTTCTATGACCGGTTTGGTTTAAATAAAACTCAATATCTTTCAATCCTCCCCAGTACCGATAACCTAAAAATTCACCTTTTCCCCACCCCCCTAAACCGTGAACGAGGACAATCGGATAATCATTTCCACTCGTTTCCGCACGAACTTGTTGTTCCGGCTGAATAGATAAGGAAACGGCAAAAACAGAAAATAAGAACACAGCTGTAATGAATAGTTTCTGCAATGTTTTCAAATTAAAACCTCCTCTACTATTTTAATTTTTAGGATATACAGTACTAATAATAACTATTTTTGGAAGCGGTTTCAACATTAAATTTAACATCCACTTACAAAATGTATGCCGGAACATATGTGGCGTCAGTTTTTTGTTCGGCAGGCTGTGGCTTTCAATCATTCGCTGGACGCCGCGGATCGAAAAGTTTTACGTTTTGTTTATTCCTTTTCGGCTTCCAACCAATCCGTTATCATGAACAGTTCCTTCTTCAGCTGCCGATTCAGTTCCACAGGGACATGAAGCACGGTATTAGATCCTAACGTGAAAGAAAATGGTTCGTTCTCATCGATTAATTGTGCCAAGGAACGCAAACCGGAGGCCTTGAATCGACCTTCTAACGGAAATCCGGCGATGCTGCTTATATAAAACGCATTATCGGCAAAATACCCATCAATCACTTTTAATTGATCCATTATAGACATGTTTTATCCCTCCCAGAATCAATTCATTCGGTTTAGAACTTCGGCAACGCCTCCACGGCATCCGCCAAATCACTATAGCTGTCTTTTAAGTATCGAGACGTCGTGGCAATATTGCTATGTCCGGCAAGCCTCCGCACTTTCTCGATATCGTTGTTCGTCGCCTTTAACATCCACTTACAAAACGTATGCCGGAACATATGAGGGGTTAGCTTTTTGTTAGGCAGGCTGTAGCTTTCAATCATTCGCTGAATGCCCCTTACGGAAAACTTCGGCGAGCGCTGGCTGTAAAAGACGTATGGCGATGTGGCGACATGAGTCTTCTTTTTCGCCATTTCCGCACGAAACTTAAGCCAATCCTCGAGTTCTGCCAGCAAGATATTCGAGATCGGTACCGTCCGAACCTTCATCCCCTTTCCCACGATCCGAATTCGTTTCATCTCTAAATCTAAATCCGTTAATTTGAGATTCGATAGCTCTTCGACCCGCAATCCTGCATAGGTAAGCAGATATACAACAGCCCGATCACGGCGATATTTCTCCTCGGGATCCACTCCTCTGCTGCGAACCGGTTTTTTCCGCATCCGATGCAACAAGTCCTCAAATTCTTCTTCCGTGAGCCACATAATCTTTTCGTTCTCTTCATCAGCTGATTTTAAATCCTGGATGTCTCTCATTGGGTTCTGTTCAATCTTATGATGTTTGACCGCCCACGCATAAAAGCTTCGCAGGGAATTAAGCCGGCGATTGATCGTGGAGATGGCCAACGGTTTCCCTTCCGTCGGATTCAACATTTGCTGAATCCATTTACGGATGTCAGCCGATGTGACGTAATCGCTTGGACGGATATGTAAATCCTGAAAAAAAATATTTAAGTCATTCGTGTAGGAGATGATCGTGTTTGGGGAAGCACCTTTTTCCTGAAGGTAGATAACATACTCATTTAACATCTTTTCCACCCTTTCACTTATACGACGAGTTTAAAAGGATTCAAAATGCAAAAAATCGATTGGAAAAATAACATTATATGACGAGTATATCATAAAAAAGATAGATTTGTTAGTCATATAATGTATATTATACGTCTAGTTATAATATAAAAAATTAACCCATATTTGTCCCATGTTTCTGTCATCCCCCTCTTATATATTTTAAACAAAAATCTCTTAGAGTTTAGAATATAGCCCTTTCATAAGGGGATCAAGATCTTCCAACAGGTTATAAACGGTATCTAATTTTTCTCAAAATAATAATGTTTAGGAAGGTCTCAACGGTTAATTCAGATAGAATTATGGAAAATTTTTCAAACTAAAAGGAGGAGTTTATGTCTAGACACATAAATACTCCTCCTCATCAATAAATATCGAAACCGACTACTCGATCTTTATATACCCGATATAAATAAAAAAGTATTCATATTTCGTAAAATAAAAAACTCGCCAAGACTATGCTCGCGAGGTTCGTTAAGACGGGAATATTCCCTCTTAACTACCCTCAATTATACAACATTTTTTTTTAAATTCAAGTATTTTCTTCAAAATATACATCATCAATTTTTTGGCTGTGTAAAATTTTCGAACGAATTGTAGGCAAAGGATCAATAACTTTGGAATCAGGGAATTTAAGGAGAATTTTTTCTGTTTCAACTTGCCACAAATCTCTTGCGCAAATTGTAGTAACAAAATCCACTATTTCACACCCAGCATGAGTAATTGTGGCATTCTGTGCTACTTCATTTTTTCCAATAAATCGAATTTCATCAAATAGTTCAGTGACTGTTTGCGGTCGAAAATGTTTCGTACCCAGCGTAATGGAATGATGGTACGCTTCTTTAATATCATCTCTTTCTCCAAGACCGATGTCACCATCATATCGTAACTTTGTAATTTTCTTTCTTCTCTTCTTTTCTATATGATGCAAATCCAATAAATAATAACTCATCAAATTTAAATGTTCTCGAAAAGCAATATATGGATGATAATAAATATGTTGTTTCCTGTAGTTTTTTGAAACTGATCGAATATGATGGGATGGATTCCATCGATAGCCTGTTACTTGAATAATAAAAGGCAAATCATGAATTAAGGATAATAAATCTTGATAAAAATGATATAGCTTTTCATAATCTAATTCTTCATTCGAATTAGAGAAAATGTTCTCCCATGTTTCATTATGGGCGGATTTTGGATCGAGCAAGTGTTTAATATCCGCAAAATGCATCGCCTGTCCAAGAGGAATGCCATAATCTTCTCTAAATTCCATCCATCTTTTTTCGATCACATTGATATAATCTTCCGTTTCCGCTGTTATGCTTGCAATGGTGTAATACCGATAAGGATGGTCAGGGATGTTTTCGATTTTTGACTCGTCAAGATATGTGATGCAGTTAATTTTTGCCTCTGAAATCGTAGATCTTCCCTTCGATATTATCGTATATTATGTATATTTCGGATGGTATTGGATATACATATTATATAGTAATTAGGCATAGTCCTGAATTACAAAAGCCCCTTTCAGGCATAGTCCCGGAAAGGGGTTTTTATTTATTATACTATATAAATTTGCCCCATGTATTAGTAGTTCATATACCAAAATTCCTCCCGAAATATTTAATTATGTAACGAGTAATATAATACTTATTTGCACCATCGATAAACTGCTCTTTCCCGGCCAGAAATTTGTCTTTCAGCATTCCAAAAACTCCTCTTCGATCGATTAGCCCATATTTGTAAAAACCGATTTTCCATTCACTGATACAATTTGATCACTTACACATGAAAAACGACTTAATCCCCAGCAGCCCCCTTGGAACTTGCTCAACTAAGTCAAGTCAACATGATCATCCATAACCATCTTTATTTGGGCCACCAGCCGACCATCGCCCCGGGGACCCGGACCAAAAGGAAACGGAAGCGGCGGCGTGATATGTAATGTGTTAAAGACAATTAAGATTTTCTTTTGATCTGTCTATTATATTTTTTGTCAGACCAAAAATATCTTAATATACATATCCTTTTTATGACAAAATCATCTACTTTTTTAAAAGCGACCTCTCAAATTGACCTACAATGCGTTTTAAATAATGATGTATTTTCTATTCAAAATGAGGAAAACGCCTCTATGGGGCGTTTTTTCGTATTTAAAACGATTTTGTGTTTTTCCTCCCGCAGCGATGCAGTGAGTGGCTACCTGAATGTACTTCGCATGGCTGCATGATGAGTTCGCTTGCACAGGGGCTTCTTCGAATGGACCGAGCGCCGGGCTTCGGAGGCTCCAGCCGGATTGCCATAAGCAAGGAGACGATTAGCGACGAAGACCGGCGCGGGATTTATTTATGTGATGAATCACCTGATTGGTAAAGGAGGGGTGTGAACCTTGTTAGGAAGAAAAGAAGAAATAAACGTTGGTTCTTTTATTCATTGTTTATTTTATTCAAAGATTCGAATATTTGCTGATTAGTTGAATGCTTGATTTGTTGCTTGAAAACTGCCCGCAGCGATGCGCTGAGCGGCTTCCGAAAGTTGCTTCGCATGGCTGCGGAATGAGTTCGCTTGCAAAACACTTCTTTGAATGGGCCGAGCGCCGGGCTTCGCAGGCTCCAGCCGAACTGCCACAGGCAGGGAGGCGGTCAGCCGAGAAGACCGGCGCGGAGCTTTGTTGCTTGATAGCTTCTTTGACCAGTGGGAGGGGAATTTTTTGAAATAAACCTTGTTAGGAAGAAAAGAAGAAATAAACGTTGATTCTTTTATTCGTTTGTTTGTTGCTTAATTTATTTAATGCCACAAACGTTTATTGTTTGATTGGATACTTTATTCTTGCTTGAAAGCTCCTCGCGGCGATGTGGTGAGCTGCTTTCCGGCTTCGCTACGTATAGCTATGGACGTTATCATATGTGTTCATGTAATGTAGTTTTAAGCTTTTGTTCTCTGCTTTTAAATCGTAAATCTCGGTTTTGGTTTAGGTATTTTCTCCGTTTTTAAACGTCTTCTTCACAACTTCACCAAACAAATATAAATATAAGTCCAAACCAAGTGTAACATAGTGGGGAATTGTGGAATGAAAAATACCACCAGCTTTGGTGGTACTCAGTTTAGTGTTTCGTTAAAATGTTTAGCCATGAATAGCTGCAAGTAACTCGTTAAACTTACTTCTGGTAATTCCTTTGATTGATCCCATTCAAAATATCTTATATTTTGTATTAAAGAACAAAAATCGGGATTTCGTAATAAATGCATAGTTAATTTATTTTTGGCAGTAGGTTTTAAAGTAGTTGATGGCTTGTTTTCTATAATTGTTCTAACAATTCCCAACAGCATGTCAGTCATTTCTACTCCGATTTCTTCGCCCTTAGGAACTAGTCTGCAATTATTAATCACGTAATTTTCCCCTCTATAAAGCGCTTGAATATTTAATAAATCCTTTACTAAACCATCTAAATTCAATTTAACGTCATGTTCATGTTTATCTCTAAGTTGGAAAAGATTAAGATTTTCGTACTCGTTAGCTTTTTCGATTAACACTTCCGCTTCTATGTCGATGTTCTTACCATATCCTCTCAGTAAACCATAAAGAATTCTTTCAGGAAACTTTGTGTAAATCATGTCTTCAACTACATCTTTTCCTAATTCAGTAGCACCAACAAGAGCAGAGTAATTATAATTAATCACAATCATTTTGATGAACTCAGAATACTTTGCTAAAGTTTCTCCAACACGAATAAAATTATCCCTTTCATTCGCATCGCCATAATAACCCTTAAAATGTAACTTAATCAATCCATCCCGTAATTTTTGAGTTAATAATTGGAAATCATCTTGATAGTATATTTCATGCGGAATAGATAAGCCACCCATCAAATTAGGTTTGACACTTCCTTTTCCGCTTTCATCAAAAAATATCATTATCTTTTCCTTACCCACTAATTAACACCCTTCCTTACAACTGGAAGTTGACTTTTGCTTACGCCTTATTATAATATAAGGGTACATCAATATCTCTCGGGGTTCCGCGAGATATTGAATATAGACGGTGAGTAACTCGGGATTCCGCGTGAAAAACCGTCGAAGTACTGTTAACTACCGTTTTAGGTAGTTTTTATTTTTTATTAGTAAAATTAAGAATTTTCTCATATACCCAGCACTTTGCTGGGTATATTACTTTATTTTTTAAGCTCATTTAAATATTTTTCTAAAGCTTCTTCAATAAGCAAATAAATATTCTTCTCCTGCAGGATCGATTGCATTTTCAGCTCTTTGTGCAAATCCGTCCGCAAGTCGAAGGATACGCGTTTTCTTTCCACTTTCTTTTCTTCCTTTCTTTCTTGGTTGTTTTCTTCATTCGAAGAAACGTTGGTTTCATCTCCAACAGGTTCTACTAAAACTTGCGTAGGCGTAATGACTTTTTGCTGACGCTTTAGATTTTTGATGTCATCTACCTTTGACACGTTCCATCAGCTCCTTATAAAAGTTTTTGTATTGCTCCAAAGCCTGCTCCAGTTCGTTGTTTTGATCAAAGCCGTATAGCGACAAGCGGCCGATCGGGGCTTTGCGTGTGATGATCGTTTTAAACACTTCATTTGGGTAGTCTTCCTCGATCATTTCGTTAAAAGCTTTGGCGTCGTTGCGTCTTACATCGTTCATGGTCCGCAAAATGCCAAGCAGCCGCGTGTTGTGTCTTCCATGCCGTCTGGCGCCGTCTACAGAATCCATGAAGTTTGGAATCGCGGAATAGCACCAGTTGGAGCATTCAAACAATACGACGACATATTGGCTGGCGCATAAAGCATTGGTTGTCTGTTCACTTAAGGACGGAGGGGTATCGATCACGATAAAGTCATATTCATTGCGCACTTCCTCCAAAGTTTCATCGAGCACCAAGCTCGGATTTCCATGATATTTGATTTTATCCCCCGTATATGTAATGCCTGTATAAATCCAGCGCGGAAAAGTCGCTAGAAAGTTATTGGCCGGTAATAGGTCCAGGTTTTCATCTATTTGCACGATGTATTTTTTCGGATCGCGGTACTGCATGGCTTCGAGCACAGACTTTTCCACGAATTCGTTTGCAGGTTTCTTGGAAAGCAGCTCGGTCAAATTCCCTTGTGAATCCATGTCGATCGCAAGCACCCTATATCCATCTCGGCTTAATAAATACGCTAAAACCCCTGTGGTAGTTGATTTTCCGCATCCTCCTTTTTGGATGCCCATGGTGATAGTGATCGCCAACCTTCGTATCCTCCTTTCTTCCAACGTTTATTTCTTCTTTTATTTATAGATCTATTCTATGAAAGTTTGAAAATCCCTTCAACTAAAATGATAGATTTCCCAAAAGAAAAGGAGTATAAAAGCGGCAAGATTCTAATAGTGCCTCCACTTCAACTCCTCAATCAGCCTGCGGATCGCTTCTGATTCGGATATATTTTTTGTCCGACAATATTTTTGTAGAATCTGATACAATTCATCATCAAGCCGGACGGTGATGCGGTGGGACTTCGACGTGTCCTCTTTCGGCCGCCCGCGCTTTAGTTTTTTTCGCTCGACCCGCAAATCATCATGGACAATCACGTCCAAATATCCAAAGCGATCGTAAATGTTTTTATGCTTTTGCACAAATTCCTCCCACATTTGCGGTATCTTATCGATTAAGCGCAGATATTCCCGCTGGAGCTCCCATTTTTCTTTCTCCGTAGACTCCCTGCGTTTGGAAAACTCGGACAGCACCAGCACTTGAAAATCGAGCTGTTCATAACATCGTCCTTCTCTCATATTAACCACCTTTTTTGTCAGACATTAATTATATACAAATTATACATCAACAGATCAATTTTATGAATATTTTTTGTCAGACATAAAATAAAATTGATTTTTCGTTAAAGGCAATATCGCCTATTACGTCTAAAACGCATCAATAATGCAGCGAAATAGACGATAAAATTCCATTTTTATGCCGAAAAATTCATTTTTCAAATTTTGATTTTTTTACCAAAAAAATATATATTGAACTCAATAAATCAGTTTCACTGGCGTTTTTTACGTATTGATCATTTCTTTTCCTGCTAAGCGTGTATATTCCACATCACAGATTCGATTTCTCGCTTTCTTTGTAATTGAGAGATAAGGGGATGGGGTAATGGATTGGAAGGAAGTTAAGCATTTCGTTTCGCTTGGACAAGCTTTTGTGCCGATTAATCTTGAAAACAGAGGGGATTCGGTGAAGTTGTTTTTTAGAGATGGAACGACGGCATGCCTGGATATGCAAGCCAATTTATTTTTGAAGCGTCTTCTTACCTTTTTCGGGACCAGCGCGGCAATCAACCGCCACCGCTACGGTGAATTGGTCGGCAAAAAGCAGCTTGTTCCGATTGCGTTGTCATACGGATTCACGCTCATTCCGTTCAATGCAAGGGAACCAATCGGCCGCCAAAGCCGCATTGGGTGGTTTGTATCAAGGGAAATTGAACGGTTTCAGAAAAAATCTCCTCATGTCACCATTGTCCAGCTCTCCAGCCATAACATTCCTGTGTTTCATAACTAAATCCATTTAGAGAAGAAGCGCAAAATATGGCAAAAGAAAAGATCGAGGAAAGAAAAAGAAAAACAAAAGAGCGAAATAAAAAACGACTAAAAGAAGCAAAAAAACAAGAAAAGCACCCAGAACGTGATAATCACGATCTGGATAAAAAACAAAAAAAATATCCAGACACTCTTTTTTCTCCTTCTTTCCTACAGACATCAATATTTCTGTTTATTTACAAAATTTTCTAAACATAATATACTATATGTAGCCATTTCAGAAAAATGTTGATACATCAACGTTTTTTGGCTTTTATCGTAACTATAAGGAATTGAAAATAAAGCATTTTCTCGCCCTTCTCCTGCGACTTTTTTGCATTGTCTTTTGCCGTTGATCCGGAGGTTTCGCATGTATATTTTTGCAGCAGTTGGCAATGTTTCTTTTGGCTTCCATGAACTCTTGCGAAATAAATTTTATTTCGTTACACTATCCTCATTCTTCTAAAAGAAAATCATTACTCCTTTGCATAATGCTCTTAAAAAGTTCCAAAATATACAAAAAAATAAGGACTTCCTATCGGCATCTTCTCCTATAAGGAAGTCCTTGTTCATATGCTTCATTATTCCTAAGATGACTTCACTAACCAAAATACTCCCATCATGATTACAAAAATACTACCAAGCTTTTGTAGTGAAAGGGGACGCGTTGTACCGAATAATCCGAAATGATCAATGAGAGCTGATGCGATAATCTGTCCTAAAATAACCAGCACGAAAACAGGAAGAGTTCCAATCGAACTGATGGATGAAGATATGCTAAACATCATGATCACACCTAATGCACCAGCCACAATCATCCATGGTGAGAAAACAGGTGCGAACGCACTCCATCCCTCTCTCATGAGAATCATGCTGGCTATGAAGACCTGTGTGAGTGATACGCCGATAATCATCGCAAACTGGCCAAAAACTTTGCCGGCTTGAGCATTTATGGTCCCTTGTAAAGCGCCCAGCAGCCCTGCAGAAAATGCTAATAACACACTAATGAAATACCCTTTCATAAGCTAGCTCCTTTAATCATTCTAAAATGATAGGTTTTCATACATTTCTACGAAACGATATTTTTTGTATAACTGTCCGGCGCAGCTTCTTCTCTGCATCTTTCGTCTCATTTATTTAGATCCCCTGTTCCACAATCAAAAGACACAAAGAAACCAAACTGTGGGATGTCAGATGGCAAAAAGTTTCTTTTAAAGAATATCGTTAACGGAAACGTAAATGCGCCTTGTCACGCTATAGATTGAAAGAAACGGTCAGGCCATTCCATTTTAGGATGGAAATTGTAGCGCAAGCATTCTGTAAATATTACGGCATTTACCCATCTTGTTTTGTACATAAGCGGCTTTTTATTCAGCCATTCTAACGGATCTACCTCGACTGAAAAATCGGTGTATTCCTCAAAAGTGCCTTCAAACCCTTTAGGCCAGAATCTCTTTAAAGGGTGGGAAGGTACACGGCCTCCGTTTTTCACATGTTCATAAGTTTCTTTGAGCCAATGAGACAATGTAACGCCTGTTAGTGGTTCTTTCATGTTTATACCCATTCCTTTCGCTTCGCTCAAGGCACAAAACGTAATGAAA
>ERZ1673788.67-NODE-67-length-17351-cov-24.211436_pt1 | contig 17351 bp, 9 predicted proteins | sample MGYA00580128_ERZ1673788 | MGnify/ENA primary metagenome ERZ1673788 (study PRJEB41219, sample SAMN04549589) | soil metagenome | isolation source: soil | place: USA: Utah, Baker Hot Springs | collected 2009-04-27 ...
GTCTTCGGGGTTCGGGACTTACACCCTATAGTTCATGTACATGCCGGGCGCACCACAAAAAACAGAAGCCAATACAGCTTCTGTCGTAATGAAAGAATTAACGGCTAACAGCCCTCATCATAAACGCATCAACTTCTTTCTCCGGCCCAACAAATTCAATATCCGTGCCGATTGCTTCAAAGTGCTTGCGGGCAAACTCGATTTTTGCCGATTCGCCCGGGCGCAAATCTCCTTCCCATTCTTGTCCTTTTGTCTCTAGAACGAAGTACAGCTTTTCTTCCCCGTCTTTCTCAATGACAAGCGCCCAGTCAGGGTTATAGGAGCCGATTGGGGTGTCGATTTTGAACCAGTTTGGCAGCTTAACGTATACTTTGACGTTTTCATCGTTTTCAAAGCGCTGGGCGAAGCTTGCTTCAATATCAGAATCATAAACGACATGATCAAACGGTGACTTTATGCTTCGAATGGCATTGTCGTTTAAGTAGGCAAGTAGCTCTTCGTTTTGAAACAACTCGACTGCATAAAAATCGTCATCACCAATTTTGTAATATTTCACGCCATCTTTTAATAGCAGTTTCATTTCGCGTTGGATAATTTTTGTTACTTCTTCGATAAATTTTTGTGGGTTGTTTTTAAAATCTTCCAACCGCTTGCAGCCAGTCAAAATTTCCACAATCGTTCTCCGTGTTAAGTTTGTTCGGTTTTGCAGCTCTGTAATAATATCCGGCAACGTATGATGAGCTGTCACATAATCTTCTATACGTTCGCTAACCGTCTGCGTATGAATCCCTTCAGCTCTGTCCATCGTGACTTGATCTTTCCGGCTCAAAATGCGAATTTTATCAATACGCGACATTTTTTGAATGCTTTTAATGCTTTTCTTGATTAATTGTTCGCTATCAAATTCAACGGAATAGACCGTTTTGTATTTAATTTTATCCCATAATTCAATAAACTCTTTACTATCTAAAATCGCTTTATTCAACTGCACTTTTTTCTTTTTGCTTGCGTCTTTAATCGGTAAGCGTTGTAGATAGTGTTTAATTTCTTTGATAATAGTCGGCTTCCAAGGTTGAAACTCGTCACCAAGCGTCAGTTCATAGTTTTCTAGTGCTTCTTTTAAATGTGTAGTTGCCTTTCCATTTTGATCGATATAGTTATTTTGCTTTAGTTCTTCATATAATTTTGTCGATAAATCATAACCCATCTGTACTGGTTCTTCAGTATCCTTATCGATATAGACTAATTTTGCAAACACATGCTTTTCAAATTTACCAAATGTAACGCCTGTTTCCTCTTCCATTTCCTTTTGCAAAGAAGCGACAAACTCTTCATAAGATTCATTTGCCATAACCGTTAAGGTGTTGACGTTATAGTCTTGGACACGTTCGCCATTTTGGTTCACCGCTAAACGTAAGCCTCGTCCAATCTCTTGTCGTCTTGATACATACGTCCCCGCAGAATCTTTTAACGTACAAATTTGAAACACATTCGGGTTATCCCATCCTTCGCGAAGTGCCGAGTGTGAGAAAATAAAGCGAAGCGGCTCGTCCAAGCTTAACAATCGCTCTTTATCTTTCATAATTAAATTGTATACATCCGCATCCGCTTCTGTGCTCTTACCTTCTCGTGAATCTTTCAGCTTTCCTTTTTTATCTTGCGCAAAATATCCGTTATGAACTTTCTCTACATCTATATCAACATCGATGTCATTAAATAATGTACGATATTTTGGCTTCTGAATTAATTTCTTGTATTCTTCTTCAAACATGATGGCATATTTTCCTTTAATCGGATTACCATCTTTATCATAATCACGATAGTTGGCCACCTTATCAATAAAGAAAAGACTTAACACTTTAATGCCGCGCGGTCTTAGACGCAGTTCTTTATCTAGGTGCTCCACAATCGTTTTGCGGATTTGATATCGTTTAATCGTATCGTCATCTATGTCGCCAATGGCATCGCCCACCCGTAAATAATGACCGTTTACTTCAATGGACTCATTTCCTTCTGTCCAATCAATTTGTTCCACCATATAGCCGCGGTACAATTCCCGTTCTCCAGAAATATCGTATAAATCGTCCCCATACTTCACTGTTTTCGTTGTTCGTTTCACTTTGCCGCGCGTTTCAACATCAAGTTCAATTTTTGCTTTTCCTTCTTTTACTTCTACTAATTTTATATAAGGGACGTTAAATGATTCTTCAGAACGGACGGACATTACTTCAATTTTCTTTACGAGTTTTTGATTATAGGCATCCACTGCATCAAGACGATACACCATGTTGTATTTATCGACATGGGTAGCCGAATAACGCAACGTACATAACGGATTGAGTGATGCGATCGCCTCTTTGGACTTCGGTGTCGTATCGACACTTTGCGGCTCATCGATGATGACAATCGGATTCGTTTGTTGAATGAACTCTATCGGACGATAACCGTTTAGTCGGTCGTTCGTCCGGTGAATGACGTTCGCTTTATCTTCTTTTTCCGGGTCTTCAAAACTTTTACGGAAGGCATCGATATTAATAATCATCACTTGAATCGTTGTTGCCGTCGCAAAGTTACGCACTTTATCGAGCTTTTGCGAATCATAAATGAAGTACTCTAACGGCGTACGGTTGTACAACTCGTCAAAATGCTCTTTCGTAATTTGCAAAGACTTATACACACCTTCGCGAATCGCCACAGACGGCACGACAATGACAAACTTTGTAAAACCGTAATGTTTATTTAATTCGTAAATCGTCCGTAAATAAACATACGTTTTCCCGGTTCCCGTCTCCATTTCGACCGTAAAATTCATGCCATCGAGCGTTTCGCTGCGCGGCAAACCGTTCTTCATTTGGATGGCTTGGACATTTTTTAAAATTTCTTGAGGCGTAAGGTCTAAACGGTTCCCTACGCCTAAAGCTGTTTGAATCATGCCGGCTTCTTCTTGCGTACCATAATATACAGTAAAGTTGGACTGTTTCATTTGTTGACCTTTAAAAATTTGCACAACGGAATCAATCGCCTGTTTTTGATAGTCTAAGTCAGAAATAAACTTTAACTTCATGCATTACACACTCCTAACATCCATGATTCCGTTCTTTTTCAATGTTTGAATCGCATTTGTTTTCACTGAATCATTGATGAAACCAGACTCTTTGAAAATAACTTTTGGTGTCATGTGCTCTGACTTATGTTTCATCATTTCATTGACAATGTCTAAGTCAATTTCATTTTCTAAGCATAATAAGACAGAACCAAAACCGACGTTGTAAATCGTTTTCCCGTTATAGTCAATCTCTTCGATTGGCGTTGTTAGCGGCAAACCGATTTTTAGTAAAATTTCATACAACAAGTCTTCTTTTGTACGGTCTTCTTTGATGTTGTTCTGTAAATCGAAAAGGGTTTGCTCGAGGTTTGCGAAGTCTGGGTCCCAAGGCTTCACGTTGGAAGAATCAAGCTTAAACACTTTAAAACCAATATCTAAATCCGTTTTGCCCGTTTCCTCGACAATCTTATCGCCTGCACGACGGATGCGTTCTTTTCCGATCTCGCAAATATTTTTATAACCGGCTTTATATGCTTCGTCATTTTCTTTGAGTATTTCCGGCAACTGAACCAATATAAATTTATTTTTTCTACTTGTTGATTTTGCATTCGACAATATTACTGAATGGGCAGTAGTGGCTGAACCACTAAAAAAATCTAAAATAATATCATTATCATCAGTTAAAAATTCAATAAAATATTTAATTAATTCAACAGGTTTTGGATTTGAGAACACATGGCGGTTAAAAAGATTGAAAACTTCCTCTGCTCCAGTACTAGTGTTTCCTTTATCATCCAAAATGCTTCTAGGCTTTTTTCCTTTTGGTAATCTTTGTTTAAATTGAACCGACCAGCCATTTTCAGTTTTAACAAATCGTATTTCTCCCTCTTCTAAATCTTTATAAAATCTATCTTGCGATCTTAACCAACTAATCTTATTTCCATATTCATCATATTCCAATACTGTTCCATCTGGACAAGTAATTGGATAATATTGCTTTCCTGATTTTCTTTTAAATGTATCCCAATAAAACTTTCCTTTTTCATCTTCTTCTTTGTATCGTTTTAAATATTCTTCAGAATATGCTTCAAAGAAAGGAGGGAGCACATTTAGATTTTTTGCAAACATGACAATATACTCATGCTCAACTGCGATAAACTTTGAATCGTTTCCTCCCCCCTTTTTATTTTGCCAAACAAAATCGCAAATATGATTTTCTTCTCCAAAAATTTCTTCACACAATTTTTTCAGATTAGTAATTTCTGAATCGTTAATACTTATTAGTATAACTCCATCCTCTCTCAACAGATTCCTTGCCAACTTTAACCGCGGATACATCATATTCAACCAATCAGTATGAAATCTTCCATTCGTTTCTGTATTAGCCTTTGTTGTTTGCTCTGTCATTTCCTTGTAATTTTTAATATTATCACGGAAATCATCTTTGTACACAAAGTCTTTTCCGGTATTATACGGCGGGTCGATATAAATCATCTTAATCTTTCCAAAGTATGACTTTTGCAACAGCTTTAATACCTCGAGGTTGTCTCCTTCAATATAAAGATTTTCCGTTGTATCCCAGTTTTTGCTTGACTCTTTGTCGAGTCTCAATGTTCCTGTCGACGGCGTTTGTGCCAGTTTCATCGCTTGCGTTTTGCCGTGCCAGGTGAATTCATATCGTTCGTTGCGTTTTTCAATTTCTTCTCCAAGCACAAGTTTTAATTTTTCAAAGTCGATTTTTCCTTCGGTGACGACTTCCGGGAATAACTGCTTTAACGCTTCAATATTTGTTTTCACTAAATCGAGCGATTTTCCGTCTAGTTTTTCCATGATGGTTCTCCTTTCATTGCAATTGTTGCTTTAACTGTTCAACTTGCTTTGTGAGCTGTTGAATTTTCATATTGTATTCGACTTTTCGATTGAACTGCGTTTCTTTTTTCATTTTATTTTTCCATTTCGTTATTTCCGCTTCGTGTGCTTGGATTTGCGCAATGAGCTGCTGTTGTTTGGCATACTGTTCTTCATCTTTTATAAGATGAAATGTCCCGGTAATATCGGCTTGCTGTAATGCTTGCACCGCTAAGTCAAATTCTTTGTAGTACTCAAAAAAGTTATAGAACGAGATGCTCGTAATATGAACGGCACGCAAAAACTTCTCAACCGTTTCATCATGAGCATGTAAATCAATCCAAGGGGTGTAATGAAAATGTTCTAGTACGACTTGAGATGAATCGACTTTATTTAACCGTTTCAGGCATGTGCTGACTTGGATTCGCTCTTGTTTCTCAAAAACAATCACCACAGGATTCGGAAGCGCCCCTTGGATGATTTCACCGATGACCGGCAGATGATTGTCTTTCGCTTCCTCCCTCAGTTGAATCGTGATAAACATAACCCCTTCATAATGGTAGTTTTCATTAATAAATGGCTGGATATTGATAGTGTTCGGGGTTAATAAATAACTTAATTCAATCCGTTCAATATATTTCGTAATGTAGTCTTTTTCTTTTTTGTTTAAGTCGGTGAAGTCGTAGAACATCTTTTTATCTAATTTTTTATGGAGCGGGCGGACTTTATCGTCCAGCCCAATCACGCGATAAAACATCTGTCCAGCCATCATTCTCACCCTTTTATAATGAGATAAGAAATGATTTCAAAATCCTGCAGGCTTGTATTCGCATTTGTGACGAGACTGTCTAAACTCCCTAGACTAAAGATGTTAAGCGTCAATTGTTGGTCGATCTTCCCGACAATATCTTCCACTGCTTTTTCCAACAGCATTTTGTACTGTCCCATCTCTTTGCCGTTCTTTGTTTCTTCATAAAACGTCGCATATAATTGTGCTTCGACTTCTTTTTGCCCATTGCATAGCGAGCGATAAATATCAAGAATTTTTTTGATGTGAACATGGTTATAAAGTACATGCCCATCCTCTTTTATATACACCAAATAATATGGATGGAGCGCATTTTGTTCATTAGAAGCTGTAAAGTTGTTAATTTGTTTTAGGCAAAAAATAACTCCAGGTTGAATTTCCGCACTCAGTTTTTCATTTTTATTCGTTGTGATACTGAATAAACCTAATGGAGCCTTCTCGATTACATCTTTATTGTTCTTCATGAAATTTAATAAATCCATTCGGAAATCATCCATCGTGAAATCCGTTAATGAAATATTCCCAGAAATATCTTCTAAATCAATGACTTCGTTTTGTAATTTTTCGAGTTGTTTACGACGGTATTCGAGATCTTTCATTTCGTTGCTGTTATCGGCAATAACGTTTTCTTCTCCGGTGGAAGAAATATCAAGAATGGTCATGCGGTCTTTCACTCTGCCGACTAGATTAATGTATTCATCGAGTTCCATCGACGGCCAAAAGTTCACTAACTGAATGCGTTCATTTTTGCTTCCAAGCCGGTCAATGCGGCCAAATCGTTGAATAATGCGCACCGGATTCCAGTGAATATCATAATTGACAAGGTAATCGCAATCTTGCAAGTTTTGTCCTTCGGAAATGCAGTCGGTGGCAATAAGAATATCAATCTCTTCCGTCATATTCGGCATGACTTTTGCTCTCTCTTTAGAAATAGGCGAAAAGTTCGTTAACGCACTATTGAAATCGACTTTTTTTATCTTCAATGTTGTCTTCGGATGATCAGAACCTGTAACAACGGCAGAGTGCAGCCCGAAATTATGTAAAATCCACTGATGTAAGTTCTCATATAAATATTTTGCCGTATCAGCAAACGCGGTAAAAATTAATAGTTTCTTATTTTGGCCATTAATTGGATTTTCGATTTTATTTTTAATCACTTTTTTCAATGCCAATAATTTTTTATCACGCTCAGGTGTAACCTTTTTTGCCTGTACGAGCAGCTTCGCCAAAATCTCACGGTCATACAACAAATCTTGCTTCCAGCGAATGAGATCCATGTCTTTCATTAATATTTTTACTTTGGATCCAATGAGCGCATCTTCTAATTCTGGGTCTTCAATATCAATATCTGTAATGTCTCCGATCGTTTCATTTCCTGGATTATAGTTATCAGTTTTATCAATTAGTGAATCAATATTATGAATAATATTTTGTAATGTTAGAGAAAACGAATGAATGCTGCTTTCTAAACGTTTTAATAAATTCGATTTCATCAAATGTACAAGGCTATTTTCGCGGTCTGTTTGTCTAAAAATTCTTCCATTGGCGACTTTCGTATCGTATTTTTCGCTATAGACGTCTTTCATGTGCGGCAAAATATATTGCATCGGCGAATACACCGCTAATCGTAAACGTAATATTTCGTTATTAATTTTTTCAAGAGCAGGAAACTCATCTTTTTCATCAATCGTTTCTTTTATATTGATTGGTTTTAAACGCATTGGAAATTGACCAATATCTTTCACATTATAATATTTTTCAATATGCCGGCGGGAACGGGCAATCGTCAACGAATCAAGCAACGTAAAATAATCCCAGCTTAACATGTCCAATAACCGCTCCGTTGTCCGCTCTTCTTCCGGCAAGTTGCTCCATTTGTTAAACTGTGACTGCGCCCGCCGAATCGTTTGGCTGATGCTTTTAATGTTTGCTGTTTCCGCTAACGCTTTGTCATTTCCTTCTGTAATAAAAGCAATTTGGTTTTTTAAATCATCCAGCTTGTTGTTCACTGGAGTAGCGGAAAGCATCAGCACTTTTGTTTTAACTCCAGCTTTTATAATGTCATTCATTAACCGGGCATAACGGGTGATATGGCTTTTCCTTGGATCGTTGTTGCGAAAATTATGTGACTCATCAATGACGACTAAATCATAATTTCCCCAATTCACATACTGCAAATTAATATCGCCACTATACCCGCTCTCCCTTGATAAATCGGTATGATTCAGCAAATCATAAGAAAAACGGTCTTCAGCTAATATATTCCGCTTATCATTGGAACGGTAAATCATCCAGTTTTCCCGTAATTTTTTCGGTGCAAGAACTAACACGCGGTGATTACGGAGTTCATAATATTTGATAACCGCTAACGCTTCAAACGTTTTTCCGAGGCCGACACTATCGGCAATAATACAGCCGCCATACGTTTCGATTTTGTTGATGGCCCCAATTACACCATCGCGCTGAAAATCGTACAGTTTATTCCAAATCACTGTATTTTCAAATCCGGTTCTCGTTTGAAACGCCTCGTAATCTTTCGTATCTTGTAAAAAATCTTTGAAAAGGTTGTAGAGTGTAACAAAGTAAATAAACACCGGCGAATTTTCTTTATACAATACTTCTAAACGACGCAATATTTGTTCTTTTACATCCTGCAAGGCGTACTCGTTTTGCCAAATCGCATCGAATTTCCTGATAAGCTGGGCATTTGTCGCCGCATCATCAACGATATTATTAATGTACATACTTGAGGAGTTGCTGTAGCCTAATCCCGGACTTGAGAATGGCGCCCCGCCGACAAGGCCGATTTGCGTTCCGTCTTTGTTTTCGACATGATATAACCCACCTTGAATCCGTTGATTGGTGACTGACTTAATTTGTGCTTTTTGTTTCAGCCATTTGGCAAATTCTTTGGCGATATATGCTTGATTTAATTTTGTTTTATACTTTTGCTCTTCTTCGACTCCGTACAATAACGCCTCGTTTTTTTCTATTTGCTCTTTTAATAAATTGTCACCTTGCACGAAAGCCGGTTCTGTAAAAATAAAGCGAAATTCTTCTAACTGAGAAAGCTCTTTCTTTAATTCGACAAACGCATATAACGTAAAATGAGCAGCCGCAACAGACAGCTTACTGCCCTTTGTTATGTATTCTTTCAAGACATCTCCCACTAAACCCGTTTGTTTATTATCAATAATCCCTTTTGACATGTTTCAGTCTGAACTCCTTTATTAGAATGCCTATTCAACGTACTGAGACAGAAGACCATATCGTTATTTCAGCATAATTACATTATACTAAAACAACAACAAAAAATTTTGATGAATTTTGCCGAAAACTTGTGTGAACGTGAATATACACATTGCACCAATAAATAAAAAAGCTGACTACAATGGTTCTCCTTTCTCCACCTTGTAGTCAGCTTTCTGTAAACGAGTAATTCAAAAACTTAACTTTACCCCCGAGCACACCCAGCACTAGCAACAAGAGAGTTGGTAAAAAAACTCAAGGTTCCGTTCGCCAATGCTCCAGTATAACATCTCGTCTATTACCCGCGACATCCCGCTCCTTATTTGTTTTTTAAAAAACTCTTTTCCAGCAAACCGGGGGACAAATGAAAAGCAATGCACTTATTTTCAACGACATCGCAACCTAAAACTGAATTTACAAAATGGTTATATCATTTCTAACTGCAAATCATGCACCATATTTAAATTCCGTTCCTTTAAAGACGGAACCAGTTTCCCACAAACGCTTATATTTACTTTCAATTGTGGGAGAGCTTTAAAATGAATGGAGTGAATTTTTGCTTCATAATCCCCATCGTTCTCCATAAGCTGAAACATAAATTCACTATAAAAGGCTGGAATATATCCTAACTTACGCCCTTGGCTTGTTAATACAATCACTGCTTTCGGATCTTGTTCATTCTCTGGCTCTAGTTGAAACTGTACCTTTTCTCCGATTTTTAGCTGTTTAAGGATTTGTTCCCCTTCATAATATCTCCAGCCAGCAATATAAAAATCAAAGTCAAAGTGATTTCCGTACACATAAATAGGTGCTACAAACTCATATGAATCAGTCGCAAGCCTGCCGCCGGTAGCTCGCAATAAATCCATTTCCGTATAATCACTTGACAAGCCGTGCGTCCGCAAAATTTCTGGGAAATCAGGGCGGCGACGATCAGGCAAACGTCGTTCGAAAGGTCCGAATAGCCTGTCAGAAACGTATATTTTATCGATATCGCGAAACGCTAAATGTGGCTGATATCCGTTTTCTAATGCGTCTAATAATCCCCTTCTTTTTCTGCTTTTTTCATAATAAAATACATATTTGCCTTCGTGATGTACTAAATTCCCAATATGATATCGCTGGCGCGTACGTTCGTTTTGCCAAATAAGCCAAAGTACAAAAGGACGGGTCATTTATTTCACCTTCGTATACCAATTTATTAGCCACTCTCTTCGATATTGTAATAATTTTAATACCCATTCTTTATAAACTTTACTCATTGCTTCTTCTAAAATTTCACTTAAAATGACAAGTATTTGCTTTTCATTTATTTGACTTATTCTTTCAACGATTTCTTTTGTTTCTTGTGGATATAATTGATAAATAAAATTTAATAACTCTCTATATTTTGGTTTCTTTTTGTCAGGCAACCCGATTAAAGAGTAGCTTCGGTTTGTAAAAGCTGTAAACATTCTTTGATCTTGAAACATTCTTAGGATACGCTCTTCCTGTAATTGATACCCTAATGATGCTCCGTTATCATATATAGGGCAAGCTGATAACCTGCTTGATAAACAATGATTCACCAATTGTCGCAGGTCGATCTTGATTTGCAATTAGCGCATCGAATATGGGTATTTGAATAAAGTCTCTTTCAAGACTAAATTCGGATAATACTTTTATTATATTTGGAAAATCGTAATACTTTAAGCTGTATCTATCAAAATCTTCGGCAATGGTAAAAAATAAATCTCTGCCTTCATAAAATTCCTTATCATCATGGACAAAGTTTTCTGATAAAATGCCTAATATACCATTATAGACTGCTAAATCAGCTTTCATTGTTTTTAATCCCATTAGTTGTCCGATTTTCGAGGCAATAACTTCTGCCCAAGCTTCACCCGTATTCTCCTTAGGAATCTTAAATAAATACCGTTGTTTATCCAATGGGTTAATCAACCAAAACTTTTGTCTAGTTCCAGAAGCTTGCCTTTTCTCATCTTTTTCCCAATGACTAACATCGAACAAACTCATGAACATAATCCTCTTTCTTCAATTGAGCATTGATTAGAGAATCACTACATCAATCAAGACCACTGAAAGATTCGTCATATTTTTATTTTACTGTGCAAATATAATCATATCCTTTGTTATCCCTAAGCAACGAAAAATTCCGCTTTTTTTTAACTTTTTTTGCTTTCCGCTTCAATATCCTGTTCATCTGTAATCGAAAGTGACATATCCGAGTAGTCCTAACCATTTTTGCTCAAAAATCCATCTAAAAACACATTTTTCCCTCTATCATCTCATCCCATCACCTTCAATATCTCCTTAAACACAAACGCCGGCTGTTTTCTTAACTCATCGATTGGCAACGTTTTTCTTAAGTTCCCTTTCGTAATCACAAGCTGCCGGCCATCGAGTTGAATGGCGATATCTTTGATGCGATACGCTTCGATTTTCAATGCTTTGTCGAGATAACGGGCGTCAAGGTCGAAGCGGATGCGATTGGATAGTCTGCGCAACATGCGCCATAATGTGACTTCTTCTTTCGATTTCATGAAAAGCTCTGGCAATTCTTTCGCATCTTTTAAGGTATTTAAGGTTGTCATCGTGTAGACAGAAATTCCATAGCCAACAGGTTTAATAATTTCTTTGAGAAAATGCCAGCTTTCGATTTCGAATTTGACATATTCTTCTGCACTGTTTTTCGGTAATTCGATGATTTCATATCTTTTCACAAATTGGACGTCGGTTATTTTTCCGTAGCACGTCACACCGTTTGTCGGTGCAGCTCCTTTTTTCGGATAAAGGGCAACATATTTAGCTTCCTGCCAGCCTTTATTAAGACGTTTGACAGGGATGTGGTAAAATCGATGCTGAAGATGCGCCCGATAGTTTTCTTCTCTTGGGACCATACCGACAAGGACCTTTTCCTCAAGAGAAGATTGCCATTCCTCGATCGTTCCTCTTGGGAGGATTCCTTCCTTTTGTAATTCTTCAGGATTTTTTTCAATTAGTCGTTCGATCAGTTGTTCTACTAAGCGTGTGGCATTTGGTAAAAACGGCAAGCCGCCGATATTGACTTCATTGATGCTTTTATAAAGCTTGTGCTCTTGATAGCTGTCTTCATCCCACCAAGGAAATAAAACGTAAGAGCCAAAAGCGGTTCGTTCGTATGGTCCTTGGTGGCGGACAACTAGTGAATCTCGATAACGGTGCATCGTATTTATATCTTCTTCTGTTGGTCCTGGAAGCTGATAGTTTCGATGATAGCTGCTCCCTTCCATCGCAAAATCGATACGGTATTTTGCATCAAATATATAATTGTATGTGTAATCCTTTCCCTTCTTTTCGATCAATAGCATTGTATCCGGGATTTGCGGGATGGTTGGTAATTTCCCTTCGTATTTTTGATACGTTAAAATAATTTTTTCACCTGTGTACGGATGTTTATATATTCGTGTAGCTGAAGCATTTTTCTCCAGGTTGACAAATAAACCGTTTCGATTGACACGAATAATATCCTGACTCACTAACTTGTATTTTTTATCTAAGATTTGCCCTAATTTCAAAAACGTCCAATATTCGTAAAGGGTCGCGACATCTTTGACGGACATTTGATACAGTTTTCCATGCAGTGCAAGACCTCTTGTCACTAATAAATAAATTTGAAAGGCATCGCGATAGCCAGGAGCCATTTGCAATACAAGGCTCATGACAGAGCGATCGAGTATCCCGATCGTTTTCCAAAAGAAACTATTTACTTTCTTTTCTAATTCTCTTTTCATGTTTGAAAGCTTTTCGATTAGATCCTGATCAGGCTCAACCTCATAGCGCTTGTTTTTTGAATGTATTTTTTCTAGTAAATCCGCTAATTTATCGATTAATCGGTTCATCATCCATTTGACAAAACGATTTTCCAACGTATCAAATGTGAGATCTTTTTTGATTTTTAATCCGGAAACAGGCATGACGAGACGGTCATGAATGGCAATTCCAATAGGCACATCTCGAAAAAGCTGCGGACGTTTACGCAAATAATGTCTTCCTTTTTGATCGAGACGTCCTAATTGATCCCCTCTTGCTTTGACATGAGTTTTTACAAGCTGGTGGTGAGGCTGTTGTTCGATTCGTTTGATCGCTTGGATAAAAGAGTGAAAATGAACGTCCATTAAACGAAAAAATTCACTTCTAGATGGGGCTCCCTCCAGCTTTACTTTGGCCCGCTGATACGTTTTTTTGATAAAGTGAAAGGCGAGATTATAAATTTCATCGTTTACTTCTTGTAATAGTTTGTGATAATCTTCTTTGTAATTTAATTTCGTTGGAAAAATTTCAATTGTGACCTCTAACACAGTTTTGTTTTCATTTCTAATTTCAAAGGTTGAAAGCCCCACTTCATTTTGAAACTGGAGATTTCCCATTAACATATAGGATTGTCCGATCTTTACTTTGTCTACCGCTCTTCTTAATGAAGGGTGTTCATGATAAAAAGATAATTCTGTATCGACTTTCGGAGAGACGATGACTTGGTAAATTCCGTTTTCAAAAAAGATTGGACGATGATACGACCAGTCGACTAATGTTTGTTGATCTACATCAAATACTTTTATCTCTTGAATGCCTTCCCCATCGACCGAAAATTCCATTTGTTCGTGAACATCCATGTTTCGATAATGCTTCAAACCTTGATATCGCTCATGATAAGGCTTCCCTTTCATGACGAGTGTTAATAGTTCAGTTTCAATATGGACTAGCTCTACATCCTCATGAGCTAATCCAGAAGGATGTAAAGCCATCGTCCGTTAACCTCCTTAACATTTCTAAAATTTTGTCTGCACTTTTCGGATATTTGGCATAGGAAAAATTGGCTAGATCTTCGTAATTCTCATGTAATTCAACACCTGTACAAAACGTATACAGCTGTTCCAATGCCCGTTGTACCCTCGTATCACTTCCAGAAATTCTAGGTAAGACTTTTTGAAGAAGACAGTGATCAAACGCTTTTTCATATGTCATCAAATTTCCTTCTTCAGCATAGGCAAGGTAAAAACAAATTTCGTCCCGCACACGGTAACCAACATGAGCCCCAAGTGGCTGCAAGTACTGATTCACTTGTACGAGCTCATTCGTTGCTTGCTCAACGATATGTGGATACTCCTGATAAACATCTTTTAGATGCAAATATTTCGCAGAAAAAGCTTGATCCTTTAATGTAATTGGATGAACGTCCTCGAGCCCTTTTAAAAATTCAAGATGCGATAAGTTCACGCGATTAAACTCAATCGTATTTGCCCGGTCTAACACCTTTTTACTAAATGGATGAGTAGTTTCGTCCATATTAACCGTTCCGATGATATAAACGTTTGATGGAAAGGTGACCTCTCTTCTCGCTACCTCTTTGGAAAGAAGGTTCGAGGACACAATTTTTCCATTCTCCCACCTTCTACTTTCCATTACACTTAAAACATCGCTAAAGTAATACTCGACTCGCGCTAAATTCATTTCATCTAACAAAACAAAATATGGATATTCTGGATTTTGTTCCGCCTCGAGCACTACTTTCGTAAGCGGACCTGGTCGAAACTCTCCTTTAATGTCTTCATACCCTAACAAATCTGACCCATCGTTCCAATCGGGTCGAACAGGGATTAACGTAAATCTTCCATTTTTTTCGGTGGCTCCCACACTTTCTGCTAACCATTGAACAATTTTCGTTTTCCCAGTGCCTGAAATCCCCGAAAGAATGACAAACGGCTTTGTTTTTAATGATAAAAATAGATTGATCACTTCTTCTTTAGTGTAGTAAAAGCCTTTACTAGAAATATAGGAATGGATGTGGTGAGTGATTTGTTCGGATGTTAATGCTTTTTCTTCCTCTTGAATTGGAATGTTGATTATCTCTATGAGTTCTTTTGGGAAATGATTTTTAAATTTTCCTAAAAGTTTTCCTACAAATTCTTCTGATACTTCAAAAAAGTAGCCTTGTTTAACATTTCCGTTCCGATCAAATGGTCCGGTTTCATTCAAACGCCACTTTTCTGGAATCTCTTCTTTTTTAATAGGTGAGATTAAATCATAATATGTTAATCGAACAAGATTTCCTTCTTCATCCCAATTTCCAGAGGATATTTCCTTAGGCTTTGGAAGCTCTTCTGCTTCTCTTTCAACAATTCCAACTGCTTTAATTTCTCCTGCCGAATATGCAAATACAAGATCCCCTACTTTTGCATAAACGAGATTTCGATGATGTGCAAAAATGGTCCCACTTTTTGTTTGTTTTGGCGCCCACAAATAGCCGCCTTCTTTTTCCTCTTTATGTGTTTGACCTTGGTTAACCCACCAATATTTCAAACTTTTTCTCTCCTCATTTTGATTTATCCAATATAAATACCAATCCAATTCAATAAAATCAGCTGCATGTAAGGTTTCCTTCAAATGAGCGATATCTTTTTGGAAAGCTTCTAATGTGTCTGGTGAAAATCCTAGCTTTTTCAAGGCTTTAATAGATTGAGAATTATAGATGGCAAATTCATCTGGATGAAATACCATGACGAGACCTGTTGCAATATTTTCACCAAATCCCTTTATATCTAACAAATTTTTAACCTTCTCCAAAGGTGTTAGATCGGTTCTATTTAATATTTCAACAGCGTTATTGATTAACTTTTCTTTTTCTTGATCGGTCAATTTTAATTGAGCACCGAAAACTCTAGTTGCTGTGCCCCAGATAGAATTACCACGATATATTAATTGTTTCTTTTCTAATTGTTCGTTTAATTTCTTTAACGTATCTAAATCCTTGTTATGTATCATGTTAAATACGTTAACTTTCGAGTCATTTAAGACTGCATAACCGATATTCCAAACTTCCTCGTTAAATTGTTGTAAGGAAATTTTGTTTTTTCCATTTAATAGCTCTTTCAGCTGTTTCGCACGGTATCTTCTTAGCTTAATAAAAAAGCTGTGGAAAATATTTTGTTTAAAATCTTTAAAATTCAACAATTCATTTTCAGAATTTTGTTGGATTAAGTTCCATTCATCATCAACAATTCCCACGGCTTTCAACCAATTTAACAAATTCGTTGTTCGCTCTTTTGCGACGGAATCAACCTTGAGATTTTCTCCACGTGAGTTACGAACTATTAACTTTCCTAACTCAACAAGTATTGCTTTTTTCTCGTTTTTATCAACACTACTTAATAGTTTCAGAACCTCCAATATGGTTTTGTTGTAAGGATGTTTTACCATTTGTTTTTTTATCACTTCATATTTATCTTCCGAATTGATATATTCATGAAAAAGCGTTTCATTTTTTTCATTTTCATCATTTAGGAAGCCTAGTAGCCTTAAATCTTGTCTCGCTCTTGATTTAAAATTGCTATCGGTTTGTTCACTTAATCTTTTAGGATCAAATATCCCATTTATCACTTCTTCTAAATAAGTAATCACTTTATGAAATTGTTCAGATGGTAAATCTTCGGTTGTAAATTCTTTTATTTGAATGGCAATTGAATTTTCTTTGATTGTTTTCGTGACAAAAGGAAGTTCATGAAAAAAGGCCATTAAAAAAGATGATCTTCCTTTTGTTTTTATAAAATCTTTTGAATTGGCGGTTCGTACCTTTATAAATTCATTCCAGCCAGTTCTTATAAAGTCAAAGGGGATATATTCCCAAGGCTTATCCTGTTCTCCATTATTAAATTTCTCTCTCGATTTTTCTGTTTCCACATAAAACCCATTTGAATCAACTTTTGTTATCCAATTTGGGTTGTTGGAGCTTAATGTGTAAATACAATCTATCTGTTTAGTGAGTTCAACTAAAAGTTTTTCTAGCATCTTTCCCACCACAATTCCAAAATTTCCTTTATTTATATTATCAAATTTTTTTGAAATAAAAAAACACATGCCTAAGTTGGAATGCATGTGTTGAAATGAAAAGGGAACAAATTTTCTAATTTAAGCCCTTCAAATTAATTTATCCTATTTTTGAGTTAAAGGAAATTCTCATTTAAACAATTATTTTAATTTCAAATAAGTCGGTAGATATCTTACCTTTCAGCAAATAAATAAACGCCCATCCATTCGGATAGACGCTTTTTTGACAGACTTTGACTACCTCAGCAAAATTGTTCACACTACAATCAAATCATGTTCGAAGCAAAATAATATGTCATCTATCCCATGTTTTGGTAGCAAAAATCTCCAAAGGATGTTTCAATTCCTCATAGTTAAGATAAAAACCAGCCCTTGTTCTCGCAGCTCGTTGTATTTTTCTTCTGTGTTTCAATTCCTCATAGTTAAGATAAAAACAGCCGAAGGACGAATTGGACCGTATATCGGAGACTTGTTTCAATTCCTCATAGACCCCCATGCCGTTTGATAACGGCACCAGCAGATGATGAAAATAATAAC
>ERZ1673788.71-NODE-71-length-16350-cov-27.094937_pt1 | contig 16350 bp, 24 predicted proteins | sample MGYA00580128_ERZ1673788 | MGnify/ENA primary metagenome ERZ1673788 (study PRJEB41219, sample SAMN04549589) | soil metagenome | isolation source: soil | place: USA: Utah, Baker Hot Springs | collected 2009-04-27 ...
TACCTAATTATATCAAGCAATGCTTAAATATTTCTGTGTGCGAAAGTTGAGTAAATGACTTTTCTTATGCTCTCTTTCTTCATTAAGTTCTTCAAAAGTTTTATGACGGATATTCAACACATACAATTGCTTCTTGTTGGACTTCATTGCCTCTATGAAGGACATTTACAAACTCCTTCAAAGTAGCTCCAAAATCCTTCATTTTAGAAACTCATCGGACAGCCCTATCTTTTTTCAACTTTCATCGGTAATTCATATAGTCTTTCGCACAGTCTTCCATGATGAAAATCTGTGATCTGTAAATATCCTCATTTAATTCTCTATCACTTTTAATAAGTTGCATTTAGCCGTTTTTCCCATAAAAATATCCTAATAAAGCAGACTTTTTTTGGATTCCACTTTATTAGGATATATTTTATTGTGAGTATAGAAAAAGTTAAGGAATAAAGCGATCATTATGCTTGGGTTCAGGAAAGAATCTTTTTTAGCACTCTTCCGGTGTTCCAGCGTGTGTTGCAGTTCTAAAGGAGGCGCCGCAACCGCAAGATGCAATCGCATTAGGGTTGTCTATCGTGAATTACCCGAGCGATTAAACGGTAGATTAAATACGGTAACATAAGCGTTTATAGCGTTTTACCACGCTTGTTTTTATTCATTTCGGTTGTTTATAACGTGTGTCCCTAGCGATGATTATCGTTAACCATATTTTACCCAAAAATGACCGCTCGTACAAGCCCGATATTTCGTTCGCTTCTAGCGCGTTCTAGCAACACGTATGTAAAAACGAGCCGAGCGTTTGCCCAGCCCGTTACGCTTTCACCCCGCTTAACCATGTTTTATCTTCGAGCCTTACGCCAAACTCGCGCTCAATTATGTCGACCATATCGTAAGCGTCTTGGCGACCCGCAGGCCACGCCTTCGACTGTTTTGCGTTTATAATTTTGGTCTTTGATTTGAATACGTTCGGTGGGTTAGCTTTAAAATGCGATAACTAGCAAATGTCGCACCTTGCTCTTTCAGCGCTTCCGCCATTTTCGCTTTTATGAGTGCTGGGTCGTTAATATTAGTTAACTGCGAATATATTTCTCGCAATTGTCGTTTTAAAGATTGTTTTTGCGTATCGCTTGGGGCTGATTCTGCTTTCTTTTCCACTTCTTCTGCGAACTTTGAGAACTCAAGCAAGACCGCTTTTTTGCGAGTGGTAGTCATATAATTAATTTGCTCTTTTAATTCGTTCAATGCGTTTTGAGTGTCGCCGTATTTCGCCTCATTTATTAATTGAGTAATGAGAACGCGGCTTGCTTCTTTGTCCGCGCTAGGTATATATCGTAAAGCGTTCGCTTTTTCGCGCATTGCTTCTTCATAAAACTGATCGATTGCTTGCGCTTTTAGATTTTCTAATTCGTGAATCTCTTTCTCGAATTCGTCTTTAATTTGTTCGATTTCATATTCAGCCTGACCTGGTACGTTTTTGATTCGCGGCTCGTCAGAATTACGAATATAATTGACCGCTTTTTTGTAAGCGTCGACTAGATTGTCCGCAGCTTCGTCAATTTTTCTAATTTGTTGGATCTCTTTTGCGTCAACTGCTTTGCCCTCATTGATTAATTTTTCTGCCTCTGCTGCTGATAGTTTATAAAAACTGTTTTCTTGCATTGTGTCGCTAACTCTTTCTAACAAAAATACTTCTTTCGTGAATTTACTCACTCAAACCAACTCCTTTTTTATTTTTTGATTGCAATATAATAATTATCATCATTGTCATATACAAGAACGTCGTCTTTGCTGTCGTCAACTTCGCGCTTTTCTGTATTATAACGTCTCGGGTCTTTTAGATACGTTTTTAAATAAGTTTCGTTTTTTTCTTCGCTCATAGTACTTTCTTTTCACCTCCTAAATAAAAAGCGGAGCCATTACGTCGCCCGTTTCTTTGTTTACCGTTCGAACCGTTGTTATTATAACTGCGACAGCGTCTATTCTTTGGCTTATGTGGATTATTACGTTTCTCACGCCTGAACCCCATTTCTTCTGCGATCTTTTGTAAATCGCCTGGTAACAGATCGTAAATTTTCGTTTTCATGCGTTTTTGTGTATTACGATTTCGTTTGTTTCCGCCACGTCTAGCCATTAACTCGCTTCCTCCTTCTTGTCACGGAATAGAACATGCAAAATTAAGAAACAATGGTTAATATAGCGGCCCCTTGATTTTTGCATTTAAAAACGTTGATATATCAAGGGTTCTAGCGTTTCTATTGCGTGACATTAGCACGCTGTTTTTGCTTTCTCGCTCGTGCTTTATCTCGTTCATTCAATTTCCGGCATGTCGGGCAATATTTTGCCGCATTGCTTAGTTTCTCAAACAACTCGCCGCAACGCTCGCATGGTTTTAGATTCGGCTTGTCTTTCTTTAACGGGTATCCGTGCGGAAAGTAATGGACATACTCGGCAAATAGTTCCGCGTCAGCCGGTAAAACATGCTGCATAAAATACGGGCAAACATTTGCGGGCAACCGGTCTGTTTCGATTTCAACAATGCACTGACCGCCGGGCACGATTAAGCATTTACCGCCCTGGTAATTCGCGCAATTATTCCGGGCAAGGCGCGCCAGCCTGCTGCGGATTGATTTTAATTTACGTCGGTTCATCGTCCGACCCTCTTTCTTGTTCGTATTCTTCGAGCGTCATTCGCCTTCCATTTGCAATGACTTCGATTTCAACGTATGGCTGCGCATAATGAATCCTGCGAATGGCTTCGTCGATTCCTCCGCAACCGATGAACGTGACTTCGCCGTCTGCCGTCTGCACGCGGTAACGATCGTTTAAATCCATAAAAACAACCGCCTTGTCGCCCGGAAACATCGGCAGGCGGTCGCCGTCGCGCGTTTCGCGAAATTGACGATAATGACGTAAAATACCGTAATCAATGGTATTGTGATTGTGAACGCAATATTTCAAGTTAACACCCCTCTAAATCGCTTGAAATAATAAATATTTTAATGTATGATATTATTGGGATATTTTACGCATTTTCTCATAAAACATAAAAAAATCATCAGTTAATTCAATCTTTGACGCAATTTTAGCTTTCACTCGCGGTGTAATATCAAGACTACCGTTTTCTATTCTTCCAACCGTCGCCTGCGAAACACCGAGCATTTTTGCGAACTCCTCTTGCGTTAAATTTAAGTAAAGTCTGATTGCTCGAAATTTATCAGCGTTCATCGTGTCACCCCTTTTTATTACTTAATGCTTATTAAAATACCGGGCATAACGCCCTTTTCACTTATACCTTTTTGTCGCCATTTAAAATTGATCGCGCTTGTCGACATATTTTTTCGTCTTTCTGCGGTTTCCCTCGCCGTATATTCCATTTTTTGCTTCTATAAAATCCATCACCGCAAACCCCGACGGCTTTTCATACTTCCAACCGATCTTTATCATCGGATACTCGTTAACCCAAAACGGGTACTCAAGCCACCAAATATAATCGTCTATCAGTCTATGTTTCTTTCGTTTAGGTATCGGATTTAATAGCGCCTTGTTCGCCCGCTGTTCTTTCCTTTGCATCGTTTTAATTCCACGTTTACACTCGTCGCTACACGTCTTTTTATTATTTCGCAAGCTATCGTCGTACCACCAATAACCGCAATAATCACACCTTTTAACACGTTTGTCGGTCGGGTCGTGCATTTCGCCCTTTAGCAACCGTTTAATGACTGGTAGTGCTTCCTCCCTTGTCAACCCTTCGACATATTGCCTAGCGAATTTAATTGCCCCTTCTCCTGGCTCTCTGTATTCGGCTGTTTTGGCTGTTTTATTCATTGATTTTTCCTCCTTGATTTTTGATTGTTTTGGTTGTATGATATAATTATCCCTGTTGTACGTTTTTGGGGAGAATAACATATTTATATAGAGAGATACCGTATAATACCGCCCACTAACGAGCCCAACGATTTTCGAATTCACGTCGTTTTACATACGTCTTGATTTCATCTTCCGTACATAACAAGTATGCAATGTCGACTACGTCTTTATCACCCATGGTTTCGATTGACTTCTCACTATCAGCAGGCTGGTCGATTAGTAGCCGGTATTTGTTCGGTTTAAAACATGGCCGCCCCTTTTCACGACTACGAGCCCGATCGACTTCACCTTTTCGCACGTATTCGATAAACCCGCAATCTATTAGCTTCTTAATTGCGTTTTGTATCGTTCCTTTCGACTTCGTACCGATCATTTTCATGGCTGTTGATTCCGTTAAATAAAACACTTTTCCATAACGTTTACTTGTTACAAGCATCGCATATGCTAATTGTTTTTGACGAAACGTACCGCATTTTAAAACCGCAAGAATTTCAGACTTGTAAATTTTAATTGGCTTGTCGGCGTTACCTAGCGTTATGTCTTTTTCGTACACATATTTCGTTAATCGCTCGGCCTCTTTACGCCAATAGTCGGGCGTGCTGCCTTTACTAAAATACTCGCGCGGCGTGTTGTGTAAAATTTCCATAATCGCCTCGACGGCTTCCTCTCGCTCGAATCCTTGCGAATTAAAGAAACAAGCGAGCGTAAACGTTGTATTGTGTCGTGTGTTACTTGCGGTTAGCCGGCCGGCTTCAAGTATTCGGCGGGCTTTTTGAAGCGCCTTTGAAGCGTCGACAATATTAACGGTTGTGTCCGTGTTTTTAACGATTTCTTCAAACTCCGCCTCTTGCTCATCGGTTAATTCAATGATCGTATCAAGTATAATTGCGGTATCTATTGGTTCAACGTCGAGCAAGTAATCGAATGATTCGGTTGGCTCCAGCGTTTCATTGTCGACGAACCAACACCGGTTGCCCGTGCGTTGGTGAACGCCTAACGGTAGCTTGACGCCTTGTGTCCACGTTGGCCGGAACTCAATTTGACCGTCCGGCAGTTCGCCGACCTCTGTCATCACGCGGTTGTAAAACGCCTGTACGTCTGCGACTGGCAACGGCTTGTCGAAAAACAAGTCGACGTGATAACCTTTGCCGCCGCTCAAGCTAACGTGAATGTCGCGCCGGTTAATGTTGAATTCGGTAACTAAAACGTCGATCAGCTTTAACGTTGCCCAGCGCGCCATCGTGTGATCGTTGAAATCGACATCAAACGTGATGAACTTATTGAAATAGCCACCGTTAAAGATTCCGTAAGTTAATTCGCCAGTTAGATGCGTTTTTAACATGCTATCGTTTAGGGAGACAGCGCGGTCGCTTCGTTCCTTGTTTATCGTGACGTACCGGCCGTTTCGGAACTGGACAAGGTACTTGCTGCGCGTTTGAATGTACAAATCGTTAAATTTTGCGTAAAGTTCTTTCGGCTGTTCATTTTCGGCTGTTATCATCTATTTCATTCCTTTCGTTCGAAATTTTTAAATTCCGCATCGAGTTCCGGCGTGTTCTTAAACACAAAAACCAGCTTGCCGGGGAATCGACGGCTCGGTTCAATCTTGACTAACTCGTAATTCTTCGCGATGAGCTCGTTCGCAACACGAACACTTAAAACGCATTTGTACTTATTCAAGAACAACCCCCCCTATTTGTAGTAAGTACTAGAATCATAGTTTGTTAATTCAGCCTCAAGTTCCTGCGAATTGAGAAACACAAATACTAGCCGGTCCTTATACCGGAAGCTGGGCACAATATCTACTAGCTTGAAGCCCTTTCCGACAAGTTCGCCGGAAACTTCGGTATCAATAACCAACTTGTACTTTTCGATTGCCATTGCTTAACACCCCTTTTCTTTTGTACATTTTTGGGGAGAAATACATATTTATATAAGAATACCGTGTAGTAACGAACTTAACCGTCTAAGAATCGTTTGCAACGTTCAACGTAATCATCGCTGAAAATATTGCGTAATTGCTGGACGCGGTGCTTTGCAATCGGCTTGCGACCGTTTTCGTATGCGTAAATAAGCGATTGAGTAACGCCCATTAGGTCGGCGAGTTCTTGTTGCGTCATTCCTTTGCTGGTTCGTATAAAACGTAATAACTCTTTGTTCATTTCGTGATACCTCCCGGTAAGATTTTTTATTACAACCCCACCCGTAAAAAAAGATCACGGGCAGGATTGTTCGTGACCCCTACACTTTTAATAACCAAAATAACGAGGCAAAGTGCGACACTTGACAACGATTCTTTTTTCGTTTATTATGGTATTGTGGGGTAAACTGTTATAATCGCGGTTTAAGGCGTCTATAAGCCCCGTAGAGAGCGATTTATGCTTTCGGCTATATTACCATTAAACCGCCATAAAAACGCCTAATTTGCCGTTTCTACGCGCCTAAAATTAAGCACATTAAATATACCCCTTAAAATAGGGACTTTGTGAAAAAATCACAATCTTTTAAAAACCCTCTCACTTATATAGAAGCCTCAAAGTTTGTGAATTCCCAAATTTTATGAAAAAATAGTGTATTTTTCACTAATAATTCCCAATATTGCGACAGAATTATGAACAAAATTTTAGCCGACTAAAGAAAAATAAGCCTAAAGTCCTATAAAAATTTTGAGTTTAATGTGTACATACATACTTTAAAGCGTTAAATTTCACAAACTTCTGTTATAATTTTGTTAGTACAGAACGCAACATTTTAATTAATACAGATTAAAAAGCGAAGTGTTGTCACACCTCGCTCAAAAATTACTGTCGTTTAATGCGCTCATATATTCATCAACGTTTCGGCCGAGTTCTTTTAAATGCTCGACCACTTCGCTCAGCGTCATAATGTAACCTTTCGGTTGGTCGCCTTGCCATTGCGACCACTTCTCGAGTAAGAAGGTAGGCTCGGACGGTTTTTCCTCGTCCAGCTCAACGATGCGATAAATACGCTCATGCTGACCGGTTCCGCCTGTTTTCCAATTCGAGCCGTCCCATTCGTCAAGATTGACGTAATCTTGATCGACGACAACAACTGCGTTAATCCAATCCTCGTCAAGTTCGACGGTCTGCCAATTCGAGCCGTCCCAATAACGGTAGATTTCGACAACGTGCCCATCGCGTTGGTTGTAAAATATCTTCGATTTACGATCATATATAAGCCTGTCTTCGTCTGTATCTCCGTAATACTCAGCAGTTTCAACAGCGACATCCAAGCCGTAATACTCGCGGAAAAATTCTTCTAATGCGTCAACGACTGCTTTGTCTGTTTCGGTGAAATATGCGTCAAATTTTTCGCTAACATCGCCCAAGTCCAGAGATTCCGCATCTACTCCATCAATGGCGACCGACCAGTCGCCTAACAACACGGCTTTTTCAACGTCATCGGCAGCGATAAGATAGTTCCAACCCCAAGCGTCATTTTTCCATAATCTAAAAGTTTTCATTTTAAACTCGCTCCTTTTCTTATTTTGTCGATTACGACCGCCCCTAAATCGCTTTGCCGTTCGGGCGACTAATTATTTTGCTCTTTCTCGACTACTTCCTGAATGATCGCGAAAAATCTTTCGGCCACTTCGGTTTCTCTGTAATTTTCCATTAAGCCAAAAACTCCCGCTAAAATAGACGCTTGCTTTTCAGCAGGCAGTTTGATTAGTCTTTCGAATAATTCGTCATTAGTCATAGTTGCGTACCTCCATTCATTAGCGCTTTGATTTCAAGTTTCGTTAGTTCCGCAACGCCGCAAACCGTTCGTTCGCTCGGACAGACAATATCGTGAAACAAGTGCGGCGGCACGTTATAGCGCTTGCCGTCGATCGTCACGTTGTACCAGTTTAAAACAGTTTTCGTGTAGCTTACAAGTTCAGACGTCATTTATGCCCACCTCCGCGATTAGTCGAATTATATCAGCAGCTGACAAACTACTAAAATTTTTAATCAACTTGTTAGCGTCAAATTCGCGGGAGAATGTTACGACTTCCCCACTACTCTCAAAATAACCCGGGTACTTGTCGCTAGGTTTTAGTCTTTCAATTGCTGCGAACTCTTCAATTCTGTCGTAAAAAGTTAAGTAAAAATCGTCAAATAGTCGGAATGAATCGTAATAGTGCTCGTAAACATCGCCGTCAATGTCGTCGTAATAAATAACGACCTGTACTTTGTCGCTCATATTGATTATCCTCCTTTTTATTCGATTAAACCGAATGGTTAATTATATTTTATATTCGGTTAAACCGAATGTCAACAATAAATTTACAGTTAAACCGAATAAATTTATAATTTAATAAAGGAGGTTTTATATGCGGAAAATAAAATTACGTTTGCAGGAAGTTTTAAATGAGAACAAAATGAGCCAAAACGAACTAGCGAAAAAGCTAAACGTCAGCCCATCAACAATCAATGACATGTGTAAGAAGGATATAAAGAGGGTAAATATCGAAACATTGAGCAAAGTCGCGGAAATGTTTGAAATTGACGACATTAACAAAATACTGACGATTGAGGATGACGAAGCGAAGTTGGCGCGCGATTAAACGAAACAAGCGCGCCTTTTTTCGTCATCGCTAGCAAGTTAGCCATAGACGACTTGCCAATTCCGGCTTTTTTGGCGAGGATTTCGTAAGTTCGACCGCTTTGTTCCCGATTTGCCAAATTTGGCACATCGGAGTTCTTCGATTAACTTACGTTCAGATTCGATTGGATTTTCTTGCGGTAATTCTTCCGGTTCTTCATCGGCTTTCATTTGCGTATAAGCCTTATTAATCGAAATTTCTCCGTTGAATACTTGTTCGAATAAGTCAGGGCGGTTGCGGTAGACCGCAAGCAGGTTCGCCATTGATGATTTACCGATTCCGGCTTTCTTTGCGAGAATTTCGTGCGTTCTTCCACCTTGATCCAAATTTGGACCGAGGTCTGATCGATAGCCGCTTCGCCTTTCCGCTTTCTGCCGTTCCTCCAAAAAGCGTACGAGCAGCTTTCAAATGTCACGACGTCGCAACATTTACCAATAGGTAAAATCTTCGAAATGCTTTCGCTACCGCCCGAAATCGGTTTCGCATTTAGGATTCGCTAAGTTGCTTCAAATCGTACAATTACCTTCTACTTGGCACACGGTCAATTCGGAAAATGGCTTGAATCGGTAGGCATTGACAGAACATTAGCAACGCGGTTAATGAAAATAGCTGATGAGTTGGGTGAAGGAAAATATGCCACGTGGCACAATTTAGGATATCGTGCACTATATGAAATCGCAACCCTACCGCCAGACGAACGCGAAAAGCCACACAAAATAAGAAAACGACTTGGCGCACGATCAATTCGGCAAGCGGAAAAATGACGACGTCGTCCTATTTAAAGGCGTATGAACAATTCGGAAAGTTGGCGACGTCGCAAGGTTTGTCGGCGAGTAAAATTTTCGAAGTTATCGGTATAAATGAACGCACTGCACGTGCGATGATGCAAGCGTATGAGCAATTCGGAAATCGGCAGACGTCTACCGTTTTGAAGTTGCCGGTCGGAAAGATTTTCGAAATGCTATCGTTACCGCCCGAAATTGACCCTCGAGTTATGGAATTTTGTAAGCAAGTTGACTTTATTAGGGCGTGAAGTTCGAAAACCGATACCCCGGGGGGTATATTAACCGCAACAAAAAAGACCGGCTTATTTGCCGGCCTGTTCCCGTTTCCTTAACGCTCTGTATATTGTCGCTTTTGATACGCCAGTCATTTCAACGATCTCAGGCACGGTGTATTCGCCACTATCGTATAGCTTTAACGCCCTTTCAACGTCTTTCTTCGGCTTTGCTGGGCGTCCTCCTACACGTCCTCTAGCGCGTGCTGCCTTCAGCCCTGCTTGCGTTCGTTCGACGATTATGTCCCGTTCCATTTCCGCAAGAACGGCCAACATGCGAAACATTGCTTTACCAATCGCCGTACTTGTGTCTATGTTGTCGCGAATACTAACGAATTCGACGCCTCGCTCGTTTAATTCTTCCGTAAGCTCCAGTAGCTTAAACGTAGAACGACCGAGCCGATCGAGTTTATAAACGATTAATGTATCGCCTTCACGTAAGCTGTCTAGCGCGCGTTGTAATTCAGGACGATCATCACGAGTACCCGTCATTTTCTCGGTATAGATACGGTCGCATCCTGCGGCTTTTAACGCGTCTAATTGTAAGTCAAGATTTTGGTCAACGGTACTAACACGAGCATATCCGATTCTCATAGTTACCACTCCGTTTCGTTATCGTTTGATTCAATCGTATCATAAACGGAACGTTTTAGCAACGTTGAAATGAAACATATTTTTGAAACGGATTTAACCGCGATAAACCGCATGAAATCGGCAATGATCGGTAAGTATCATAAATTATCGTTTTTGAAACGATTCGCAACCCCTCGAGTTTGGCGACCCTCGTCCCTCGTGAACGCCTTGCCCGATTAAAAACGCCCCTTGCAAATTTCGTATGTAACACGCTTTAACGCGCTAAAGCGACTTTGTACTATATTATATACCCCTATCGGTATATTGTTACACGTCACAAACGCCTTCGCCCAGTAAGCGGTATTTTACATCTTACGTTAACCAATCGTAATAAATGTCGCTACTAGCGATCGTCATACGGCGTTTAATCTCAATCGCTACTTGACGCCATGTCGCGAATAAATAGCCGGCTAAACTACGCACTCGACCGCGCTTGTACTTAAACACTACAGTCTTGAACGCATCGATGAATTCTTGCGCGAAGTCCTCAACCGTGATTGAACGGTCAACACTCGCTTTAGCACGGTAAAGTACGCCCACGACGTTGTATAAATCGTCAGCGTTGAAGTACGGTGCAAAGGCGTTGTAAATTGGCGCTGGAATGGAACGACGTAATGAGTTCGCATTTTCTTCCGTTTCTTTATGTAATTTATTTTTATAGCTTTGAAGATTATTAGTTTCCGTTTGTTTTTTAGGTTGCTCAACGCTTGTGTCCGTTGGTTTCTCGGCTTGGTCGCGACTGGACATTTGCGCCTGGACACGTTGAATAACGAGAATATTCGCACCACAACCGCCTATGCTTTTGCGGGTTGTTGCGATTTTCTTCACGATCCCTAATCGTGCCAGCTTATTAACGATACGCCGCGCAGTTTTTTCGCTTTTGCCGATTAGGTTCGCGATTGTTGACGCTTTTAAATGTGCTGCGCCCGGATATTTAACAGCGTGACGTGCGATAATGCTTAATGTTTGGCGGTCTGTGTCGTTGAGCTCGAAGTTGTGCGCTGATAGGTGCGCTTTGATTGCGTTATTTAATTGATCGACGTTATCAAACGTTTTATATTCGTTTAAATATTGCATAGCCCCGTTCTCCTCTCGAGGCCCTACCGCAAACATATGTTCGATAGCAGGCACGCAGGAAAACAAGCGTTGACATGTACGCTTTTTTCGCTTATAATAAGCCTAGGTGTATTTTAGCGTGCCTTGCCGTGTTTGCGGCGGGCGCTTTTTTATTTTTATCGCGTTCTTCTTAACTTGGTTAGCGGCGAATAATCGTCGTGACTTCGCCTCATTTCCGAAATATCCATCTGTATGTATCGCCTCATGGTGCGAATGTCCGCCCATCCTCCGATTTTCTGTAAAGTAAACGGATCGCAACCGTTTAAAATCATGTTTTTAGCCCATGTGTGACGGTAAACATGCGCGGTTACTTTTTTACCCTCAATTCCGGCTTTTTCTGCGTAATATTTCAACCGTTTATTAAAATGGTTCGCGGATAACGGTTCGCCGTAGCTTGATAGAAAAATACGATCGGTTTTAAAATGCGCTTGGTTCTCGTTTATTAGTTGTAACAGTAGTTTGGCAACATGAGTTGAAATCGGCACAAGGCGCGGTTTACGGTTCTTACTTTTATCGCCATGTATCGTAATGAATCTCGATTTAAAGTCAATGTCACCAGCGCGCAAACTTAACAATTCTTGAATACGCAATCCACTGTCAAGTAAAACGTTCATCGCAACAAAGTCCCGAAACCCGACGAAATCTCGTAAGTTTGGCTGTTGTAATAGCGCTTTGACTTCTTCGTCTGTAAAGCAATTCGTTAAGTCAATGTCCTGGCGCAATAACTTAACCTTTTCCATCGGGTTTACTTCGAGCAATTCTTCGCGTTGTAAGTGGTTAAATATCGCTCGCAAAGTCCGTAGATTAATATTTATCGTGGTGTCGGCTAACCCTATTTCCTGCTTGTCCGCGTCAATAAATTTATGGCCGGAGTATTTACGCTTGTCGTACTTCATATAATTTACATAGTTGCGAATCATTTCCGTTGTTACTTCGTCGATAAACTCAACCTCGTAATTAGGAAGTAGCCACTCGGTAAAATAACGCCACATTTTAGCGTAATCTTTTAACGTTCTATCGCGACAACCTTCCGCACGTTTACCCGAAAGTACCATGTCTAGCGCTTGATCAAGCGTTAATCTTGGGTATTTTTTGGATTCGTTTGTTAGCTTCGTGACGCGCTTTCGCTTTTTTAACGCCAAAATAAAAAACCTCCCTAACGATGTATTTCATCGCTAGAGAGGCGTTAAAACAACCGTAAATTATTCGATTTAGGGTCATTTTTAAACCCTAAAACACTTGTCTAGGCGCGGTCTAAACGCTGCGATTAACGACCTTCCGTTTAGATTACCGTTTTAACATAACGCTAGCACTCTTCCGGTGTTCCAGCGTGTGTTGCAGTTCTAAAGGAGGCGCCGCAGCCGCAAGACGCAATCGCATTAGGGTTGTCTATCGTGAATCCTCCACCAAGCATCGATTGTTTATAATCAATCTTTGTTCCCTTTAATATAGGGGCGCTGTCTTTATCCACTAAAATCCGAATGCCGAATTGTTCAAATTCGTGATCATCTTCTTGTTTTTCTTGTTCAAACCCGATGCCATATGAAAGTCCAGTGCAGCCGCCGCCTTTCACACCAATACGCAAATAGGCGCCTTCTTCCTCATTTTCTCTCATCATATCTTTTATTTGAAAAGCTGCCGCTTCGGTAAGCATAACAATTTCAGACATGACCCATCCTCCTTTTCATTAATTTTTGAGTCACTTTTAGTATACCTTTTCAGAAAAAAACTCTCAAATTTCTGAACCGGCTTCATAATAATAGGTCCCTGTGCAAACCGTTTCAGCAGGTCCTTTCATCAAAATGTTCCCCTCGTCAGTCCATTTAATAAATAAATCGCCGCCGGCAAGATGGACAACTGTTTCTTTGCCTCTTGTTGTTTGCTCGTTTAATACGGATGCGACCACTGCCGCACATGCTCCGGTGCCGCAAGCTTGTGTGACACCTGAACCTCTTTCCCATACTCGAAAATGAAGCTCATGGTCATTGACGATTTCGACAAATTCTACATTTACCCCTTCTGGAAATCTTGCATCTTTTTCGACAACCGGCCCCAATGTTGTTAATGGAGCTTTCTCAATATCGTCCACAAAAAAGATGATGTGTGGATTTCCCATCGAAACCGCTGTGACTTCATATTTCGAGCCGTTAAATTCCATGATTTCACCAATAGCTGTTTCATCTCCGTTTCCGGCCATCGGTATTTCCTTTTTTAACAGCTTAGGGTGACCCATATCAATTGTGACGCATGATACTCGTCCATTTTCTTCATGGACTTCGGCTTCAACCAAGCCAGAAAGTGTTTCGATCAAAAACTTTTTCTCTTTTACTATGTTATGCTCATAAACATATTTTGCGACACAGCGCAAACCGTTTCCGCAGTTTTTTCCTTCTGAACCGTCACTGTTGAAAATTCTCATTTTCACATTCGCACGTTCAGATGGAAGAATTAATATTAGCCCATCTGAACCGATGCCGGTATGAACGTTCGCAACTTTTCGCGCAATATCTGGCAGGAGATGCTCCGGAAGCGTTTCTTCGAATCCATTTACATAAATATAACTGTTTCCTAATCCATGCATTTTTGTAAATTGAAAAGTTTCCATCTTTTCCTCCAAAACAACAAAAAATTTGTTTTTATAAGTATAAAACGTTCAAAATTTGTTGACAATAAAAATATCCCCCGTTTTCATATATAAATAAAAGCTCCTCGGGAAAAATAAGAGGGGCTTTTATTTTTTATATCATCAGCCTGCCGCTTCAAACACCTTGCTCATACGTAAAAAAAGACTCATCCGCAAAGGCAAGCGTCGTACTGAGAAACAATATTGAGATTCATACTTACATTTTATAATATGCTCTCATACCTCGAATGAAATATTTAGAGACAGGATCAAAATCAGGAGAATCAAAAGCTTGTCTCCCTTTTAATTTTATCATTCACTTTTATTTTCTGTTAAAACATTGGATTTTCTTCTAAAAATTGATAAATATTATTCACTAGCTCTTCTGCCGTTTCCCCTTCCACCACTTCTCCGTTTACAAGGGCGAAAAGCGATTCGTAGCATTGGCCGCAATATCCTAGGCAACTGTATTCAACAATATCGAAATTAGGATCTTTTTCTAATTGTTCTAATGCTTTTTGTGAACCGTTCGCTAAGTTGCTGACACAAAACTCTATAATTGGTTTCACTTGAATTGTCCTCCTTCTATACTCAGTAGCCTATCATAATGCTTTTTTTCTTCATTGTCAAAGCATTGAACTTCAAGGCTCATTTAACATTTTGCCATAACAATTGTGCTATTTTTCCTTAAGTATGTTGTGATTTATACATAAATTCGTTATACTTTTAGTGGCATTTGTTACGATTGTCGCAGTTTTGGGGTAAACATTTGCAGGGAAAAGGGGAATCGCGATGAGAAAGTTACTGCTCCTCGGAGGCGGCTATGGCGGCATGAGAATTCTTCACAAGCTGCTTCCCAATAACTTGCCGGACGGTGTCGAAATAACATTAGTGGATAAAAACCCTTATCATTGTTTAAAAACGGAATACTATGCTTTGGCTGCGGGAACGATTTCAGATCAGCATGTGCGCGTGGCCTTTCCAGAACACCCGAAATTGAACGTTCATTACGGTGAAGTCACGGACATTGACCTTGAACAAAAGCTTGTACATTTAAAAGATCAATCTCCAATCACGTATGACGATCTTGTCATCGGATTAGGATGTGAAGACAAATATCATAATGTTCCGGGTGCTGACAAATATACTTGCAGCATTCAAACAATCGATCAATCACGTGAAACGTATCAAAAGTTGAACAATTTAGGAGCAGGTGCAACAGTCTGCATAGTTGGAGCCGGATTGAGCGGCGTTGAATTGGCAAGCGAACTGCGTGAAAGCAGATCCGATTTAAAAATCAAGCTGTTTGACCGCGGAAAAGTGATCTTATCAAACTTCCCGGAACGATTAAGCAAATATGTCCAAACATGGTTTGAAGAGCACGGGGTTGAAGTAATCAACAGCGCCAATATTACAAAAGTTGAGCCAAATATGGTTTATAACCATGATGAACCGATTCCTTGTGATGTTGTCGTTTGGACCGCAGGAATTCAACCGAATTATGTCGTAAGGAAATTGAATGTTGAAAAAGACCGGCAAGGACGGGTTATTTTAACAAAATACCATCATCTTCCTCAAGATGAACATGTGTATGTTGTTGGAGACTGTGCAAGCCTTCCTTACGCACCAAGTGCTCAACTTGCCGAAGCGCAGGCTGAACAAATTGTACAAGTATTGCTCAAAAAATGGAACAACGAACCTCTTCCAGAGGAACTGCCGCCGTTCAAATTAAAAGGCGTTCTCGGTTCTCTCGGAAAAAAATCAGGTTTTGGGATGGTAGGAGATCGCGCACTCACTGGACGTGTGCCACGTCTTTTAAAATCAGGAATTCTTTGGATTTATAAATATCATAGTGGAGCATGAGAAAACCGGGCGTTCATTTGTACGTCCGGCTTCTCTTTTTCCGGAACTCTTTCACTGGAAAATATAAATCAAGAGAAATACAGTTGTCTATTATTTTGCATGTAAAAAAACGAAGCAGCGTTTTTTTTTAGCGGATCTGTTCTTTTGGCTTGAAGAAATCGACAATGCACTTTTTCTTTCACAGTTCTGGATTGACGAGTAAACTCTTTCTTACACAGGCTGGTAACCATGTTTTTCCATCTCTTGAAAAATCCTTTTTAGCTTTGGATTACCTTCTCCTACTACCACTCCATTTATGACCACAAGGGGATAAAAATATTCTTCCTTCACGATTTGATCGGCTATTTTCTTTTTCTCTTCATCTTCCGGAGGACAATATATATCAATATATGTGATGTCAAATGGCTGATCTGGATATTTTCTAGTCAGTGCTGCTTCCAGCCATTCAAATGTATCTTTTGCTGAAGGCGAATTTACACAGCTTGGACATAAGGTTTCTGCACCATAAACACAAATTTCTACCGGTTTTCTCATGTTTATACCCATTCCTTTCGCTTCGCTCAAGGCACAAAACGTAATGAAACA
>ERZ1673788.76-NODE-76-length-15390-cov-32.725008_pt1 | contig 15390 bp, 17 predicted proteins | sample MGYA00580128_ERZ1673788 | MGnify/ENA primary metagenome ERZ1673788 (study PRJEB41219, sample SAMN04549589) | soil metagenome | isolation source: soil | place: USA: Utah, Baker Hot Springs | collected 2009-04-27 ...
CTCTGCTGACTTCTGACGGTTCAGCTACTTATCACTAAGTAGGTTATGAAGCGTACTTCACATATCCGCCAGACCTCCCCGGGTAAGTACATGCACTTTCACACCATCTATCCGCCTCATTTACTCGATATGACCTTCGACAGAAAGAGCTTTGTTTTGTTTTGCAAACTCACTCAATCATACCTAGCCTTATATGAGGTTCGTGTTCCTCGGACCGGTGTTTTGCCTCCAGCTTCCTTCAGATTCCGCGTCACCACGGACACCCTTTCGTTGAGCTAACCTCTACTTCTGTCTTCGGGGTTCGGGACTTACACCCTATAGTTCATGTACATGCCGGGCGCACAAAAATACCGGAGACATTTTGCAGCAATGTCTCCGGTTGACCGGTGGGAACAATCAATTAACCGATATTTCCTATTGAATTAGTATATATTAGTTATCCTTAATGTTACTGAGCAAATGAAAAATAGTCAAGCTAAAATTTACTGTAAAATATTAATTTTTTATAAATAAAAAATTTTTAAAATTTAATATTGACATTTTTTTCTTGCGAATCTAATATTTTTACTAAACCGATATGAATTCATAGGATTTACAACTGGAATAAAAAGCTGACCAGCCATCTGGAAGCCGGAGCTCATCTGCTCTGGCTTTCTTGCTTATTATCGGTTTATTAAAATGGCTCACTCAACGAGCAAGGAGGTGGGGCTTCTATTAAGTGCCGATGAAATTTTGAGAAAGATGAATATTCCGTAGAATCATAAACTTTCTTGAGGAGGCGATCTCTATGACTGATGTCAAACAAGTACAAAATGAATCAGAGATTATTGTCAAACCAATTACCGGACGAATTGGCGCTGAAATATCAGGCATCAAACTTTCCGATGAACTAGATGCTGAAACAATTCAATTTATTCGCGAAGCGATCTTAAAGTACAAGGTAGTTTTCTTTCGAAATCAGCATCATCTAGATGATGCGGGGCAGGAAGCCTTTTCACAGCTGCTTGGCAATCCTGTTGTTCATCCAACTGTTCCAGCAAAAGACGGCTCCAATTATATTTTTGAGCTAGACTCTGATCGTGGCGACCGGGCCAATTCATGGCATACAGATGTTACATTTGTAGATGCATTTCCGAAATTCTCCATTTTACGGGGGGTTGTGATCCCTGAAGCAGGAGGGGATACTGTTTGGGCGAACACAGCTGCTGCCTATGAAACTCTGCCAACAGAACTGCGGAATCTTACTGATCAATTGTGGGCAATCCATACAAATGCCTATGACTATGCAGCACTGCGATATAATATATCTCCTGAAGCAAAAAAGCACTATGACGAAGTATTCACTTCCACTTTATATGAAACCGAGCACCCCGTTGTCCATATACATCCTGAAACCGGTGAACGCAATCTTTTACTTGGTCATTTTGTCAAAAAATTTGTCGGACTTTCCACCTTCGATTCAGCCCAATTGTTCACTGTCCTGCAGCAGCATATTATACAATTAGAAAATACAGTTCGCTGGAAATGGAGTGCAGGAGATGTTGTGATTTGGGATAACCGTGCAACCCAGCATTATGCAATAAATGACTATGGCGACGAACAAAGAGTTGTGAGAAGAATTACAATTGCAGGAGATGTTCCTGTTAGTATAGACGGCCGCCGCAGCATTACACGAAAAATAGAAAAATAGTCCCATCAGGATTTTTCTAACCAATAATTTATAAAAGCCTTTCAGTTAAAAAGTTAAACTTCAAAAATTTTTATAACCAAATAAAAACGGCATCTCCCTTATGTAATATCAAGCTATATAAGTTCGGAACCGTTTTACGCAGAATCGTCATCCTCTGATGCGAACACTGCCTTTTATCTAATAACCTTGGAATCGTTTTTATCGCTAATGACTTTTGAAAATTGGGCATCCCCCCTATTGCCCGGAAAAGAAAGTTTATTTGCAATTGGTCGACCATAAAAAGAAATGGATTTCACAATCTATTCAACAATCGTTTGCGGCATCAAAGAATACGGAAGAATCCGTTCACCACGTGGAACAGCGATGCCGCAATTTTACCTTATTACGGAATTTTTAAGACATAAAACTTAAACAGTAGAATAACGATCTAACAGCTTCTTTTTATGTGAATGAAATACTTCTTCCAAAGGAATATTGTATTTGTTTGCAATCACTATGATGTTTCCTAACACATCTCCCAGCTCTTCGATTAATGCCTGTTTATTTTCCTCAACTGAACCTGTTGATTCGTCTGGCCTGTCTCTGCCAATTTCAAGCGCTCTTATAGCTCGGGCAACTTCCCCCGTTTCTTCGGCTAAAAATCCAATGCGGACAAAAATATCTAATTCAGCCCAGCCCCTGCTGTCATAATACTCCTTCACCCATTGTTGAAACTCATTGATATCCATTTTGTTCACCTGCCCTTTCTCTCTTAAAAAGAGTCACATGAAAACTCTTTTCTTGTCAATATTCAAATGAGAGAATTCAAATGACTTTTGAAAAGATAGTAATTATGACCATTTTATATTGTGGTACTGTCAAGAATTTTGTATAATCTAAAATGAATCAGTGAATAAACGGTAAATTTTTTTGAGTTAAGTTAGTTATATGAATAACTAATAAGGAGTGATCATATGGCAAAGCCGAATGTTATTAGTAAAAATGAATTAATTCGTTCCGCGAAGAAGTGTTTAGTCAAAAACGGAATTGAAAAGTTCACATTGAGGGCAGTCGCCGAAACGGCAGGGGTTACACAGGGGACTGTTTATTATCATTTTCGAACAAAAGAACAATTATTATTGGATATTGTAAAAGATATTTGCGACAGTTCTTGGGACGAATTATCGAAAAGTGACGGCAACATCATTAAACAAGCGATTGAGACAGCGAAAAGCCGTTGTTCTCATGATTCTTTTTTTCATAAATTGTTCTTAACACTCGTCGTTTCAGGTTTTCATAATGATAAAATCAGGGAACAGCTTGAGGGGATTATTTTACAAGAAAATAAAGCTCTAGCGGAAAATTTATTAAAAATATGGCCTTCATCACCAATTAAAGGAATTTCGCTTGACACATGGGCGATCATTTTAAACGCTGTTGTAGACGGAATCGCCTTACAGTCTCTATTGTCAAAAAATTTTCCGGTAGAGAAAACATACGCAGAACTTGAGAAATTATTTATAGCATTGAGCGGCTTACAAGAGGTGGAGAACAAATGAAAGGATATTTGTACACAGCATGCTGGAGCGTTTTTGTTTGGTTTTTTGCCACAATGTTTTTTGTTATGTTTGGGGACAGCGTTCTTTTCAGACCGGGTACAGCGGAGTTTGCTGTCAGCCTCTCTTTGCTAATAGCTGGAACAGGGGTGTTATTGGCAGGAGCCACGTATTTATATGTATTGTTTGACAAAGCCGAAAATGCACCGCTGAAATTTGGATTCATCGGCACGATCGTTGGTTTAATTTTAGATACTTTTTCTTTATCCAACCACCAGCTGATTTTTCCTAAGCTTGATGAGCCGCAGGTTATCGCTTTTGCAGCATGGATGTCTTTTGCCTACGCATTGTATTTATTAATACCTGCCATAATAAATGAATTAATGAAAAAGAAGCTCAAAACCGAATGAATTAAAATGCAATCACAAAATGGGGGTGTCTAATAAGTCGTTTTTACGGCTTATTGACGCCCCCATTAATGTTTTAGAAATGTTGATATATCGTGGTTATCAATGACGATTTGACTTTCTAAGACAGCCCCTTTAGGGCATTGTATGACTGTTCGAATTTAAAGGGATTTCACCTTATCAAAACGTGAGTCTTTTCTTTTCCTTATTTAAGTAATCCATGCTGCCGCCTGCCTAATAACCGAATCAACATTTAGAAGAAAGCAAGATAGATGTTGAGGACGTCTTTCTCATTAAAAAGAATTTCAAAATGTCCTTTTACGCTATTTATAAGCTGCCGTCTACCTGATAAAGCTCCGAAGAACCTTTTATTTTAACTTATACGTTTGGATCATCAATTTTATCATTGAAGCTAGACAAACTGTCCCAAATAAAACAACATATAAGAAGGCCGATTACTAAAATCATTCGTATTTAGAACAGCAAAAATTAAAACTGTAAAAGTGAGAGCCAGCAAAAAATACAAACTATATTTACCCAATAATTTTGAAGTGAATCCTATTCCAACAACTAACAATAAGAATATGCCAATCTGGGCTAAAAAAAATTCCAAGCTCCTCACTTCTCGCATAAAGTTTAGAATTCCAGCTGATGGCACTTTTCCAATCTTTAAATTGTTTTTCTTTTACAGGAAAACCAAGTGCACGGATTAAGATATTTTTTGTACTTGGCATCGACTTCCCGACCTGCGATTGCCAGCCCGGCCCACCAAACGATTTCGCCAATTGCAATCAGCGCCGGAACAGCCGCCGCTTTTTGAGATAGAGTGAGCGGAAGCAATGGGACAACGGCGGCTAGTCCATACAAAATAAACGAGGCGATAATAAGAATGACAGCAATCTTGAGGAGATAGCCTCTTTTATGCCTATTCGGCTTTTGCTGTCCGCCATCCTCTGTCCTGTAAAAAAATTGTTGAAGCATTTTTCCATATTTTTTCATCATGATAGCATCAGCCAGCTTCGGCGATATGGAGTTAAGCTTAGCAAAAAGGATCGTGGACATCCCTCCCATAATTCGTACTGTCTTCTTTTTTTCAATTGTTTTAAGCAAATCCTCTGCCACTTTTTCAACAGGCATAATGGAAACACCCATTTTCCTCCAAAGCGGATGAAATGGTCTTTCAGCTTCAGTATCTGCAGGACTTGGCGAAAAAAAGGCAACCCTTGCTTGACTGCCTTCCAACTCCAATTCACGGTTTACAGCTTCAATAAATGTGAACAGCCCTGCTCGTGATGCAGCATCGACACTATAATATGGAAAAGCCAAGCGGCCATCTGCAAATCCCCCGATATGCACAATCGTGCTGCCTTTTTGTTCTCTCATATGCGGCAGGAATGCCTTCGTTATAAGAATCGCTCCTAAAAGATTGATATCAAGCGTGTTCTTCGCTTCTTCATAACTATGCTCAGCTAAAGACTTTCTCACGTCATAACCCGAAGCATTGACGACAATATCAATATGGGCCGACCACCTTTTTACAATATTTTTCAGTTCTTTAATCGATTGTAAATCAGTAATGTCAAAAACGGCTGTTGTTATATCTCCAGTTATTTGCTCTGCTGTCTTTTTAACCTTTTCTTCATTCCTTCCAACTAAAAGAAGCCTTGCACCTTTATCGGCAAAAGCTTTTGCAAAGCTTGAACCTAATCCCCCTGAAGCGCCTATGACAATAACGGATTTACCCTCAAAACTCCTTTTCATGAACAGCTCCTCCATGTAAAAATGTATATGATGCATTAGCGATCTGTTTTTTGCAAATAACGAACGATTTCTGCCAATAAAGTTTCCAGAAATTCATATTTATGATCGCTTCCTAAACACTCTTTTATTTGCAAGTCAATTTTCTTGTAGAGTTTTTCATCACCTTCGACAATGTTCTTTCCTTTTTCTGTAACACTTACATAATAAACTCGTTTGTCCTCCTGCGATTGTATTTTTTCTATAAGGCCCATTTTTGACAGCTTTCTAATCATCGCTGAAACAGCCGGCTTCGTCAGGTTCAAAGCTTTTGCCACCTGAGAAAAATTGGGTTTCCCCATATAGTAAATAGTCGTTAAATAATAGTAGTCATTGCTGCTGAAATTTTTAATCTCCGCCTCCGTCAAATGCATATGTAAATTTTTAATCGATTCCCTCCACAAATAATTTGCAATAAACGCAATGCTGTCTTTAACCATAAAATCCCCCAATAAATAGTTAAATATATTTAATTAAATATATTTAACTATTTACCGTTATTTTTTGTCAATCACAAAAAAAATTTCCCCAAACATAAGCGTGGGGAATAGCACTTGACAAAATCTGAATTCTTTCTCGTTTTAAAACATTATCTCATTCGGTTTCATATGCGCACAGTGATTGCATGATTCTTTGGTGGAGACCGAAAATTGGCTGGATAAAATTTTAGCTAGGAAAAAACTGTCTAAAACAAATTTTTTTTCATCACAATTCGATTGTTATTCACAGCATAACCATTTTTTCTGTAGAAGCTTTCTGCAAGTCCTCCAGTGGATGTTAAGAGGTAAATGCTTTTAACTTGTTTCTTTTGTAAATCTTTCTCTAAATATTGGAGAAGCTTAGAGCCATAGCCTTTACCTTGAATTTCATGATTGATGCATAATTCCGCTAAATAAAAAGTTATTCCTTGATATGTTTTCTTGCTGTTCCCTGCTATAAAACCAATGGGAGTTCCATCGATTTCCCAAAAAAATCCTGTGAATTTCGGAGTATGCAGCAAATCTGTAAGCCTTTCTTTAGCCGTTTCATATGTCCAGCTTTCATTCCAAGGGTCACGATTAAAAACTTTCATATATAGTTCAATACATTGTTCCAAATGTTTTGCCGTCATTGGTGCAATTGTTTCTGCCACAAAAAATTCCCCCTACAGTAAATAGTTGGGGAGTGCATCCTGACTCCCGTCTGTTCGAAAACACTCCCCATTAAACTATTCGATTTGGTGTTGCCAACACAGAAAACTTCCTCTGTTGTTTTTGCTTACCATTTCTATCTATTTTAAATCTTAAAATCATTTTAATAGAAAATGGCCTTCATGTCATTTGCGGATTCTGGTCTTTTCGGCTAATTTTGTTTATACTTCCGTTTCATTTTGTACATCTTTCGTAAAATCTTCAGAATTTAAATAGCCTGGTTCTAGGATAAGTTCCTCATCATCATAAAAAAATCCAGCGAACGGATACCGCTGACGGACTGGCTGCACAGCCTATGCTCATAATTAAGAAGCTTAATAAATGAAGGTGAGGTGAATTTTTCCTGCTGGCAGCTCTGCCTTTTTCCTTTCAAAAAACAGCCAATTCCAAATAGCACAAGAAGAATCTCAATGAATCTCGGAAAAAATGGCGCCTGACAATATATTTTTGCTATAAAAATCAGCGAAACGGCAAGCGTCGGCGCTAAGGCACATCAGTTCATATATAAGGGTGATAGAGTTTTGCTTTTCATTTAACGATAAGAGGCCGAACAATACAGCGGTGAACCCGTCGATTTTTTCTCGGAAATAAACTTAAATGTCATATGTTAGCCGTTATCCCTCTTGGCGTTTTCTAAAGTCTGCTCGACACTTTGCAAATGCTTCTCCATACTTTTCCTTGACCTAATTATGTCGCGCTTTTTGATCATTTCGACAATTTCTAAGTGCTCCAGCCACGAATGGTGCATCCGATCAGGTATTTTAGATGTCTCCACCCTGATATTGTTAAAAAGGCTAGTGAGACTGTTCATTATCCGATAAGCAATTGCGTTCTTGGAAAGCTCCGCAATTCTAATATGAAATTTGTGATCTCGTTCAGACAAAATCTTTTCATTCACTTTATTTTCGCTGATTAATTGTACAGTCTCTTTTACAAACTGATACAAAACGTCAATTTCCGAATCGGATGCCCGTTCAACAGTCCATACTACTGCTTGCGTTTCAATGAGCATTCTTATTTCAAATAAATCTGCAAATTGGTCGCTTTTGACAAAGTAATGATTGGCTAATTGAGCTAAATTATTCGTTCCATCCGCTACAAAAACGCCATTCCCCTGTTTAATTTCAATAAATCCGAGCGTAGAGAGAACTTTGTAAGCTTCCCTTATTGTATTTCGACTCACATTTAATTTAAGAGAAAGCTCTCTTTCTGACGGCAGCTTTTCCCCGGGTTTCAGCTTATTTTCTTGAATAAGTGATTTCAATTCTTCAACAATCTTATTCGGAACAGTGGAACGATCAAAACGAATATTTTCAAACATAATGATCACCTGTGGTAGGAAATTCCAAATGCAACTGATTAGCCAGCTGCACTAAATCCTTTTCCACTTCCTGAGATAAATGAATACCACAATGTAATTTATGAATATAAGATTGTTCTCTTCGTTCCCCAGGGTACAAAATTGTATGGACTTCTTCTTTTTTAGGAACAGCTTTCATTCCCAAAAGCATTTTTTGCAGAAGAGAGGTAAATTGATCGACAGGCATAAATTTTTCTATATCGATTAAAATAAAAAAATGCCCTACATTTGCTATTTGGCCGTTATCGTCATATATATTTTCGACATGTGGGCCGTAAGCAGCACCTGTTAATAGCCCTGTTAATATTTCCACTGCCAAAGCCCAGCCATACCCCTTTACTCCTCCCGAAGGAAGAACGGCTCCGTTTAATGCTTCTGCAGGATCTTCCGTATCATTGCCTCTTTGATCGATTGCCCAGCCTTTTGGAATGGCTTTTCCTTCCTTTGCCGCTTCTATAATTTTGCCTCTTGCAACGACGCTTGCAGACATATCAATAATAACATCCGGTCCGTTTTTGACTGGAAAGCCAAATGCTATCGGATTCGTTCCAAAGAAAGCTTTTTTGCCTCCCCAAGGCGGAATCCCAGGCGGAGAATTTGTCATCACAATTGCTGCAAGATTTTCATCGCAAGCTGCCTTGCAATAATATGATGCACATCCAAAATGATTGCTTTTTCGAATGGCGATGGCAGCAACTCCCGTTTCTCTTGCTGTTTTGATTCCCTCTTTAATGCCATAATATGATGCAATCTGGCCCAATCCGTTATCTCCATCGACAGTTAAAATGGATAACCCTTTTTTTGTATTTTTATGGACGGGGTCGGATTAATCCGCCCCTCTTTTAAACGTTTTGAATAGATCGGCAATCTGCTGATTCCGTGGCTTGTGATACCTTCAAGATCTGCCCTTATTAATGAATCTGCTACAACTTCAGCATTCTCTTTTTTAACGTTTTGCTTCACCAAAACATCTTCAACAAATTTTTTTAGAGCTTTCGCATCATAAACAGTCAAACTTCACTCACCCTTTAAAAATCAGATGAAACTAAAAATAGTGATTCTTTTCCCTCAAGTACTTTCATAATTTCATCTGAAATAATGTTAGTGATTCGTTCTTGGGACTCTTCTGTTAATCCAGCAATATGCGGAGTTACAGTAATCTTGCTGCTGTTTAATAGAAAATAGTCTTTTTCGACCGGCTCATTCTCAAGTACATCTAAGTAAGCACCAGCTATTTGCCCGGATTCCACCGCCTTGAATAAGGCGGATTCATCAACAATTCCCCCGCGAGAAGTGTTGATAATAATTGCATTTTTTTTCATTAAGTTAAATTCTTTCGTACTAAGTAAATTTCTTGTTTCATTCGTTAGCGGAACATGAATGCTTACAAAGTCGGACTCTTTTAAGACCTCCGCTAATTCAACCTTTGTAATCCCCGTTTCAGAAAAAGGATAATCGAATTCTCTTATATAAGGATCATAGCCGATCACTTTCATTCCAAATGCAATGGCTCTTTTAGCAAGCCTGTGGCCAATCTCTCCCGTTCCGATTAATCCCAATGTTTTCCCGTATATCTCATTTCCCGTAAATAATTTCCTATTCCAATTTCCTTTTTTAACGTCTTCTCCGGCTTGTATGATAGACCTCGATGCCGTTAAAATAACGGCCATAACATATTCTGCTACTGAAACCGAATTGGCATTTTTGGCGGAGACGATTTTTACATTACGTTGTTTTGCTGCAAGTAAATTTATATTATCAAGCCCGACTCCTAATCTGCCGATTACCTTTAATTTTTTCCCTGCATCCAGTATTTCCTGATCAACAATTGTCTGGTTTCGAACGACTAATGCGTCTGCATCTATTATTTTGTTTATTAATTCCTGTTTATTTCTCCATAAATCCGGATTGTATTCGACCTCCGCTATTTTCCTCATCCTGTTAATCCCGGATTCAGGCATATATTCAGAGATTAGTATTTTCATTACTTTCCTCCGCTCATGCACTGCGATAAAGTTTCGTCAAAACAAATTCTCTATGCCCTAATGTTTCCGCTGCAGTTAAACGTCCGTTTATTGTTCGGATCAAAATATCAAGCAGCAAATCGCCAGCCTGCTGGAGATTATATTCCCGTTTCAATAATCCTGTAACGTCTACATCGATATGCTCTGACATAGTAGAAACTGTAATTGGATTTGCCGAAAGCTTAATAACGGGTACTATTGGATGACCAATTATATTGCCTTGACCGGTAGGAAAGAAATGTACGACCGCCCCTCCAGCTGCCATTAAAGTAATGCATTCAGCTGCTGCAGAGGAGGTATCCATAAAATTCAATCCCGCTTTTACTGGAGCCTCCGCAGGTCCTAAAGCATCAACCACCGGTTTTGTGCCTGTTTTTTCGATATTGCCGAGCGCCTTTTCCTCAATTGTTGTGAGGCCGCCTCTTATATTTCCTTCTGTCGGCTGGCTGCCAAGCAGATCAACACCTTTTGATGCGATTTCTTCAACATAGTTTTGATAAAGGCTTAAAAATTTTTGTTTTACTTCTGGAGTGGCACAACGCTCTGCAATTAAATGCTCGCCGCCAGTTAATTCGGAGGTTTCACCGAACAAAACAGTTCCGCCTTCGTCGATTAAACGATCAACTACATTTCCTACCGTAGGGCATGATCCTAACCCGGTTGTCGTATCCGACTCTCCGCATTTAATACTCACTAAAATTTCTGATAATTCCACAGGCTCTCTGCGAATTTCAGAAGCATCCTGCAGAAATTTTTGTGCTGTTCGAGCTGCTTTTTCAATCGTAGACAAATCGCCATAACGTTCAATTGAAAATCCAGCTACCGGCTTGCCTGTTTTTTGTACCTCCTCAACAATTCGATTTGTCCAGTTAGGCTCAATACCAATCACAACAACAGCTGCTACATTTGGATTAGAACAGTTGCCGATAATCGTTTTAAAAAACAAGTCTAAATCCGGCCCATATTGTAATCGCCCGTATGCATGCGGGATCGCTAAAGTACCAGGAACAATTTTAGCAACCGCTTCTGCTGCCGCATTAGAAATGTCATCGACAGGCATGATCACTACATGATTCCGAATACCAACTCTTCCGTTCTCTCTGCGATAACCCCAAATTTTATTCTCCATATTTCCACCTCGCCGTTTTTAAATTATGAGTATGAACATAGCTCCCTTTATAGATTTTTTTTGTAGCTACACCAATCGGTACGCGATATTCAATTACTTTGCTGTTTTCATCCAAATCCACTAAAGCAATCTTATGACCAAGAGGAATAAAATCTCTAGACTCTACTGAAACAACTGAATCGTCTTCTAAGATGACCCCTTGGATTTGCTCGCCTGCTTCAATGTCTTCTATTGCGACTCCCACAGAATCGCCGACATTATGTACTAAAAACTTGTGTGACACTATGAACCACCCCTCCATTTCCTTTTTTACAACGCATTTGGTTCAGACATTCAATGGTCCAACCAATTTCTTTAAATTAAATAAAAACAGGCCTTGCACGCCTGAAAATATATTATTTCCAAGCATTGCAAGGCCCTTCAGTCGTCTGATCGAACCTAAATTATTCCTATTGATTTACTGCGGTTTAAAGATTACCATGGATTGAATTTTTTGTCAATATTTTTTCAAAAAAAATCAATTAAATTATGTTCAAGATTGGCTCCGTTCCGGGAATAATCATTCAAAAATTCCACTCTTGCAATCTTTTCAACAACTCGAGAGCCGTTTATGGCGAATCATTAAGTTATGATTTTCATAAAATGGCGAAAAATCGTTACCGTTCCAGAGCCCGTTCCGCCTTGCCCAGCCGCCTTATATGCTTGATTCCGAGGGAAGTAATGAAAATCAACTGATAGAAAAGGTTCAGGAATAACAACAACGGCGCAGGCTGTAAAAAGAATAAAAGAACGTCTTCAAACGGCCTTGTGAATATGATAGCTGACCACAAAAAAATGAAATACGTATATAAAATCCAAATAAAGATATGAAAGGCAATCCGCACAAAAGCATAGAAGGAAAGCAAATTAATTTTCAATTTCTTTAGTTGATCTATTGCATTTTTCCACAAATTCGGCTGATTCAATAGATCAACGATCATCCAGTAGCCGTCTCCAGGAAGCAGCGGGAAAATCGCAAACAGCATTCTAAACATATGAACAATAAGAAAGGACCAAATCCATGGTGAAAGCTGTGCAAAGCATAAGCCGATCACTGATGTTAATCCGCATACAATCAAATCTGCCGTAAAGCCCGCGATGTTGATCCGCATGCGCTGCCATTTTGATAGCTTCCAAGCTTCATTGCAAACAATGCTAAATAACGGGACAGGCCCGGACCATTGAACAGAAATGGAAATGTTCCCTGTACGCGGCATTGTTAATAAGTGCCCAAGCTCATGGATGAGGACTGAAAATGTTAAAACTCCGGCGATGATCCATTGACCTTTTAGATCGGTGACGAGAAAAAATGGAGTGTTGATCATGAACAAAACGGTGCTGATGATCGAAATCAAAACAGCACCTGCGGTAATCCAGTTAAACCATTTACGCTCCAGCCAAGGATTGTAATAGGTTATGAGCGGCTTTTGATCTTGCTCAAAATCAGATTGTTTTTCTTCAATAAGGGAAAAGGCTGCATCCTTATCGATGCCTAACTTTTCAAGAAATAGTAAAATTTCCTTCTCCGATACTTCCATTTTATCTGCAATAGAAGATATAGGCTCTTTGTTTGCCAACTGCTCCAACAATTTTTTTGAATAGTTATCCATTTGCAATAAAAGTCCATCCGGTCGTTCAATCCAGTACCGATCTTCTTTTATCTTTCCTATTTTGTATACTAACGGTTTTTGAAATGACTGTGAGTAATTCACAAATACTCCCTCTCCAAACGTCAGTTTCTCACTTTCAGTTTATTTTCCTCTTTAAGAATGGCTTGTTTGATCAAGTATGAAGCCAGCTGGGAAACAATTGAAACAGGGGCAACCCGATCGAATCCTTCGAACATTGGGCTTGGATTACATTCAATGCATATAACAGAACCGTCTGGACGTAGTTTTAAATCAATTCCGCTGAAAATAAGCCCTAATGTTTCGCATGCCTCTATACATAACTGAGCGATCTCTGGCGTTATCTCAAAGGGTTTGACTTGATGGGCGCCTTCACGATAATCAATTCCTTCTCCCTCAATGATAAATGATGCGATGACTTTTCCGTCCAGGACAAATACACGTACATCCTGGCCTTGTATGTATTCTTGGAATTGCACCGGTGCTGTGCTCAATGCTTCTAATCTTTCAGGTTTTTTATCTTCCTCTGTCAATAGACGGCACAATGCTCCTCCAGCAACAGGTTTATAGATGACATCGCAGTTATGGCTGAATTGCAAAACTTTTTCCGGATTGCTGGTTACTAACGTTTTAGGAACGGGAATACCTGCTCTTCTTAGACACTCAAGGTGATAAGGCTTTGCAAAATGAATGAGCAGTGTATCAACAGGATTGACGATGAGTCTGCCGAAGTAAGAGGAAGATTTTAACCAAGACAGCCAAGCAGCATATCTCTCCCGCTCCGCCGCATATGCCAAAAATCCATTCTCCTTGATTTGTTCCTTTATTTGAGAAGTATCGAATGCAGGAGTAGGAACAAATAATGCTCTCAAAAAGTAAACGTTCGTTTCCGATAAATCACGGTTTTCATAATGGCTGTCTTCACCGCCAAAGCTTAAGGGGTAGGGGACATCCGGCGAATTATCTAAAATGAATGCTTGGGCGCCTTGTCGAACCAATTCCTTTTGTAAATAAAGACAATGCCTTTCAAATTGTGAACCGATAATACCAACAGATACTTCCGCCATTTCGCACCTCCGATGAAATAAATGAGAATTTTCCGAATTTTAGCGCCCCAGAAAACATTCTCTGGGGCGCTTGTCCAACTTTTAACAAAACCTATTTTATAAAACCGCCTTCTTCGCCAAGTGCATATGTGGTAACAATTGGCCCGCCTTCTTCCCCGATAGCTTGAGTTGTATATCCTCCTTCTTCGCCTAAAGCTAACGTTGTGGCATATCCCGGATCCACAATAGGGCTCACAAATAACGGAGAGCTAGATTGCCTTACTTCCAATTCTTCAATAAACAATTTCTTTTTCATTTTTGATTCCTCCTATTCAAAATATTAAAAAAATTTTCTGTTTAAAAATAACATATTTACCTTTATCTTCCTATAGATAAAATGTCCTATTCTGAATAGTGCTTAAGAATGAAATTGAGAGAACAAATAGGTCTTTTTGCTAAATCCTCCACCTGGAAAAGTCAAGTTTATACATTTCGGCTTTAAAAAATAAGAGAATCACTATGTTTGATAGACACTCTCACACACGGTACAGCGGTTTTGTTGTTTAAAGCGCAATTGAGTTCAGACACAATATCTATGTCTTGAATACCTACATGCTGGAATGTAGGCTTCCGATTTGGACAAAATATATCGATTTTAAATAGTTTTTAATAGTCCTAGTTTTATTCCTTTTACCACTGCACCAACTCTTGAGTACACATTTAGCTTTTTAATAATTGATGAAACATGGTGTTCGACCGTTCTTCTGCTTACCATCAAAATATCACTGATCTCTGCGTTCGTTTTATCTTCAGAAATCAGCTTTAAAATTTCTAACTCAGTTTTGGTTAAATAGTGATTCTGATATTCTATTTTTTTTCTAGGAATGATATTGTTGCCCAAAAAACTTTGTCTGATCGCATTTGCAAGTTCTGCAGCAGAGTTTTCCTTCGTAATGAACGCATAAGCACGCATGATAAGATGCGTCAATATATTCATCATCGTTATAAGCTGATAAAATGACAATCTTCAGATTCGGATAGCTTTCGATTAATTTCTTTGTCAATTCAATTCCATTGTAGCCTTTCATTCTTATGTCCATTACCACAACATCCGGATGATTTTTTGATATTGCTGCATTGATGCCGGCAGGGTCGCAAATGGTATTTACAACTTCAAGATCTGATTCGTGTTCTAATAATTGTTTGATTCCTAACAAGACTAGTAAGTGATCATCTACCAGTAGTACTTTAATTTTCATTTCAATCATCCTAATCTCGGCAAAGTTATCAGGAAGTTACAATGCCCAGTTCTGACTGCATTTAAGCGTAGCCATCTTCGTCGAAGATTTTAGATCGTCACTCACCCTAATTGATTTTTCCGGAAAACTCAATATAAACACCCTTTTATTTTTAAAGCATTTTATAAGTCTAAAAAACATTGAAGAGAACAGATGTGAGAATAATTCACAAAATTTCCATTAAAAGAATTTCAATTAGACCCCCATGCCGCAAAAGCGGCACCAGCAGATGATGAAAATAGTTCGT
>ERZ1673788.79-NODE-79-length-15070-cov-27.780087_pt1 | contig 15070 bp, 17 predicted proteins | sample MGYA00580128_ERZ1673788 | MGnify/ENA primary metagenome ERZ1673788 (study PRJEB41219, sample SAMN04549589) | soil metagenome | isolation source: soil | place: USA: Utah, Baker Hot Springs | collected 2009-04-27 ...
TCCATCAAAATTACAACAAAATCAAAGTCGATTTCAATTCATCACGGATTCAGGAACGTTACAATTAACCAAATAATGTAAATCAATGAGATAAGGGGGATTCTCTCTTTCCACACAGGAGACTGAATATTCAGTCTCCTGTGTGGAGGAAACCAGTCTTCCCCTCTATTCTAAATCTATTTCAGAGATACCCTTTCTATCTTACTTTACACAAAATTCTTGACAGTACCGAGTAAAATGATTCATTTTCAAGAAAAAATTAATTTTAGCGGTCTGGTTGTATAAAGTTGATATAGAATCTGTAAATCTATAAATAATCGTGATGGACTTTAATTAGAAATACTAATAATGAACTATACTTAAATAATGATATACTATAATTAAGATATAATTGTTGTAGAAAAGGCGTGTGGCGAAAGCCATGTAGAGCTTTGAATTAGGCAGGTCGCCTGCATCCTTTCTACAAATATTGGGGGATAAGGATGGGGAAAAATGAGTAGCAGACAAACTAACACAGACGTTATTTTAATTGGTGCCGGAATTATGAGTGCGACTTTAGGGACACTGTTGAAAGAATTAGCGCCGGAATGGGAAATTAAAGTGTTTGAAAAGCTCGACAAACCAGGAGAAGAAAGCTCTAATGAATGGAATAATGCAGGAACGGGGCATGCTGCACTATGTGAGCTTAACTACACACCCGAGAAACCGGATGGATCTATTGATATTAGCAAAGCTATAAAAATTAATGAACAGTTCCAAGTTTCCAGACAGTTTTGGTCTTACCTTGTAAAAAACAATCTAATACAAAATCCGCAGGAATTCATCAGACCGCTGCCCCACATGAGTTTAGTCCAAGGGGAAAATAATGTGAGATATTTAAAGAAACGTTTTGAAGCGCTATCAAACAATCCATTATTCCAAGGAATGGAATTTTCTGATGACCCGGAAAAACTGAAAGAATGGATTCCGCTTATAATGGAAGGACGTACATCGAATGAACCGATCGCAGCAACCAAAATCGACTCAGGTACGGATGTTAACTTTGGAGCTTTAACACGCATGTTATTTGACTACTTAAAAGAGAAAGATGTCGAAATATACTACAAGCATAGTGTTAAGGATATTAAACGCACAAGCGACGGTTTGTGGGAATTGAAAGTGAAGGATCTCAATAGCGGTTCAGTTGAAATCCATAAGGCTAAATTCGTATTTATTGGAGCCGGCGGGGGAAGTCTGCACTTGCTTCAAAAATCTGGTATTCCAGAAGGTAAACATATTGGTGGTTTTCCTGTAAGCGGATTATTTATGGTATGTAATAATCCAGAAGTTGTAGAGCAGCATCATGCAAAAGTTTACAGTAAGGCTAAAATTGGTGCACCTCCTATGTCAGTTCCGCACCTTGATACACGGTATATTGACAACAAAAAAACATTGCTCTTTGGACCGTTTGCAGGCTTCTCGCCTAAGTTCTTAAAAACTGGTTCAAATTTGGATTTATTTGCTTCCGTAAAACCGCACAATTTCGTAACTTTGTTGGCATCAGCCTTTAAAAACTTTTCTTTGGAAAAATACTTGATCGAGCAGCTTCTGTTAACGAAAGAAAAGCGCATGAATGAGTTGCGTGAATTTATCCCGACGGCTAAATCAGAGGATTGGGATATAGTCGTCGCAGGCCAACGTGTGCAAATTATCAAAGATACTGAAGCTGGCGGTAAAGGAACGATTCAATTTGGTACAGAAGTTGTTACGGCTGCAGATGGCTCGATCGCTGCATTGCTCGGTGCTTCTCCTGGAGCTTCTACTGCCGTACACGTAATGCTTGAAGTAATTAAAAAATGCTTTCCTCAACATTTGAATAAATGGGAACCGAAAATTAAAGAAATGATTCCTTCTTATGGTGTGTCACTAGTGGAAAACCCGGATCTTTTCCATGAACTTCATACTTCAACAGCAGAGACGCTCGGTCTAAACGGACAAGAACCGATCTCTGGTGTAAACGAAAAAGAACCGGTTTATAGCTAATTTCTTGGATGAGAAACAAAGGTGTGGAATGAATAAAGTTTAAAAAAGCCACTTTTCATCAGTGGATAATTGTTTCTATAATAAAGAAAAGAGACTGATAAGTCAATGATTTTAAAGCAGAGCTAATATAAAAAAATTGCAGAATAATACAATATAATTGAAAATAATCCGTTTTTAAAAATTTTTTGTCACGACGAAAAAAAGAGGGATGTCTAATAAATCGTTTTTTCGATATATAGACCTCCCCTTTAATGTTTTAGTAGCGTTTATATATTGATGTTTATGTGTTTTTTGTTTTAATGACGTTTTGATTTTTGATATACCTCCCCATTAGGTAGACAGATTAAAAAATAAAAATCTGTTAATCTTCATGGGGAGTTTTATTATGATAACCAAAAGAGTTTATCCTTACGGTGTTACACACATGCGGAATTTGAATGGAAAGCCATTTTGACAATAAAGAGCTTGCTCTCCCGCAGCCTTGAAAGCATTGTAAAACTTGTGTTCGTAAAAAGACACCTGTCTTGGATAAGATTTAAACTTATTTATCAAGATTGACAACAATATTGCCACGTAAAAAACACATGTTAGGAGCTGATTTCGTTTGACTTCATAAACGTGTGCTTTTTTGTTGTGAACTTTTATATTAAAATAGTTTTTTAAAATAATGAATGAAATTCTTGGCTAATGGAGTATCTGATACGAAAGCCGGACAGGTAGAGAAACAATTAAATAGTGATAGTGTACCGGCAATTCAATTTTTCATCTGGTGGAAACAGCGGAGCTATATCGTCATATGTCGTGCTGCGGATCAGGCGCTTTGCTATTGGCCATCATCTTTTTAAATGAATTGATAGAGAAGCGTTTTGAAAAAAGAAGAATGTTTCTTGCGGGTATTATTGAAAATGATAATTGTTATCAATTATAATAATGTATAATCACAATGAAAGGAGCAATGTGAGTGTTTGTTCAAATAAAAACTATTTTAGTGACAGAAGGACATGCCGATCGAATTGTTGACCGCTTCACTTCACAGGGAATAATCGAACAGCAGCCGGGTTTTATCGATTTAAGCGTGCTTAAAAAAGGCAGAGAAAAGGGAATGAAGAAGTACTCGTTATGATTCGCTGGGAATCAGAAGAGGCTTGGAAAGCCTGGGAGAAGAGCGAGGCTCACCTTGCTGGTCACCGGGCGAACCGAGGCAAGCCTGCTCCCTCCTACATTTTGGAGAGTCGTCAAGATGTCTTCTATGTGCTGGGTCAGAAAGGCTATGTAGAGTCCTCTACTCGATAAAATAAAGAAGCCTCCAGTCCAAAAGTAGGTTTTTCCTGAACATATGCTCTAAAAATTTTTAAATGCCCATTCATTTTTAGATGATGGTCTATTGTGAATGGGTGTTTTTTATTGCTTAAGAATCTATTCATGCGTGGGGTTTCTGGATCCAATTGAGCGTCAAAAAGGATTAGAAGAACTTATTAGAAGAATAGTAGATACATAAGAAGGGGAGATCGTTTTGATTATCATGCTGGACACGATCTCCCCTTCTGGATTTTATGGTATGCAAAGTCCGTACACGGTGTCATTAAGACACACATCTAATTTTCAGTTGCTGAGTGTTGTTGAGAATTATTATTCAATAATTGGCATGATGTGCCGAAAAAAAGATGGAATAAAAATGCAAATGAACGTTCGTCCATTTAAAGAATCCTAAAAACACCCTTCACAGCTAAGCATGAAGGGTGTTTCATCAGCGTTTTAAGAATACAATCGTTCGGAGATAACGTCATCGACTGGAACATAGTCATAGCCAAGGTCATGTGCTACTGCTTTAAAGGTTATATTCCCATTCATGACGTTCACGCCTGTTTTAATCGCTTCACTTTCTTTAATTGCTTGAATTACACCTTTGGAAGCAATTTGCACAGCATATGGAATCGTGACATTTGTTAGGGCAATTGTTGCTGTACGTGGAACCGCACCTGGAATGTTGGCGACTGCATAATGCAGCACTCCATATTTTTCGATAATAGGATTGTCATGAGTTGTTGCATAATTAATCGTTTCAAAGTTTCCGCCTTGATCAATAGCAACGTCGATTATGACTGACCCGGGCTGCATAGATTTTACCATTTCTTCCGTTACAAGCTTAGGTGCTTTTGCACCGGGAATCAGCACCGAACCGATAACTAAATCGGAGTCTTTGACAGATTCTGCAATATTATAAGGATTTGACATTAACGTCTGCACAGTTGAACCAAAAATGTCTTCTAATTGACGCAGGCGAGCAGGATTTAAGTCAATAATTGTTACATCTGCACCAAGGCCGTGTGCAATTTTTGCTGCATTCGTTCCGACTACACCGCCGCCAATAATCGTGACTTTCCCGCGTTTGACACCAGGAACACCGCTTAGCAGTATTCCCTTTCCTCCTTTAGATTTTTCCAAATATTGCGCCCCGAGTTGAGCTGCCATGCGGCCGGCAACTTCGCTCATTGGTGTCAATAATGGCAATGTATTATTGACAGTAATTGTTTCATAAGCAATAGCGGTCACTTCATTTTCCACTAAAGCTTTGGCCAATTCCGGTTCATTTGCCAAATGGAGATAGGTAAATAAAATTAACCCTTTTCGGAAATAACCATATTCAACCGGGAGGGGCTCTTTTACTTTCAGAATCATTTCTGCTTGTTCCCAAACCTCTGAAGCTCTTTCAACAATCTCGGCACCAGCCTGTTTATACTCTTCATCGGTAAAACCGCTTCCGATTCCAGCGTTTGCTTCAATAACAACTTTATGTCCTGCATTTATTAATTGCACAACCCCTGCAGGTGTGATAGCTACACGATTTTCATTATTTTTAATTTCTTTCGGTACCCCGATGATCATCCTCACCATCTCCTTAAAATAACATCTGCACCACTATCATATCTCTTTTAGTTGAACCTTACTTTATGAAAAAATCAGAAAACCGCAAAAGTAATTTGTGTAAATATACAAATTACTCGACATTCATGCTTTCAAGTTTTAAATCCAGAAATAATGTTATTTTCTGGTTAGGGTCTTTCAGGTTTACTCCTGTTATTTCTACTACTCTTTTTAAACGGTAATTTAACGTATTCGGATGAACATGTAATAATTGCGCTGCTTGATAAACATTGCAGTCACATTCTAAATAACTTTTAAGCGTAAGCAATAAATCGGTGTGATGCTTGAGGTCATACTCTCTTAATTTTTTGATTGCCTCACTTTGATAGTGGTCACGAACTCGGATTTGATAAAGTTCATCTAAAAACTGATAGATGCCGATCTCCTGAAAACTATACTTTTGCTGTAATTCATCGGGGAATTTTTCCTTAAGCCTTAATACTTTCAATGCTTGTTTATAGCTGCAATGAACATGCTCCGGAGAATGATAAACGGAGCCGAAAGCACCAGATATATTTCGGATTTGTAAACGCATACTTATTTTGTTGATAAAATCTTTAATAAAACCGGAAAGAGCGTTAATCGCCTCTTTTTCTGTTCTGAGCCGGGTAAGCAATATTAGTTGATTTTGATCAAATAATTTGCTGACTACTTGAACTTGGTGCAATGTTTCAGCTAAATAATAGGCATGTTTTTCAATAGCTTGTGTTATATCATTTTCAAAGTTAATGATAGCAACAGCAAGCCTTCCATCCAGATTAACCCCAACTCGTTTAGCCTGGTGTTTAATCTTAGACACATCGTTCAGATGACCTGTTAATAGCTTCCATAGAAATTCTTGATGACTCTCTTCTTCTTTTCGTTTTCTTATTCGCTGAAGGAGGAGCTGGTTTTTCACAAGCTTTGCGGCTTCCTTGAGCAAATGCAATTGATCATCGTCCATTGTTTTATCATTGATTTGTGCCCAAATAAAACCTAAAACCTCATTATGTTTTCGAATCGAAACAGCGACACGGTTGCCTAGTCCAACTTCTTCGATTGCAGGGACAATAACAGGTTCATCGCTTTCGAACAGTTTTGCCATAATCCCATTTTTCCAAAGACTGTTAATGATTTTATCTGGCACTTTTCTACTCATAATCGTGGCCATTCTTGCTTCATCAACATTTTCTTTATGTCTGCTGTAGGAAATGATCTGATGATTGGAATCCTCTATCGTTATTGGACATTCAAGCATTTCACCAATACGGTCTGCCAAAAGGTCTAGGGAATCGTCTTGACGCAACTGCGAAAGTAATTGTGGATAGCTTAATGAATTCCTCATTAATTCTTGCCCCCTTTTGCATTTTTACAGTCCTAAATCCAATAATGAAGGGTCAATTGAATGAACAAGAATCACCCGTTTTGTCGATCATTATTAAAAAAATTTCTGAACAATTATTAGAAGAGCCTAAACAAGATTCGTACCAAATATCCTTGCCAAGAAGCTCATACCGCCTAAGGTAACATAAAGAGTCATATGGCGAAAAAAGAATCTCTACATGGTCAGCCAAACACCGAGAATTACAGATTACATTTTGTTTGCTTCTATAAATGCAGCCAATTATCCAAGGATTTACAGTTATGAAGAAAACTAAATATTTGCTTTTCCTTTTTCATTTACGTGTTTTGATAATTTCGTGATATTGATTTTTCCTAAATCCGGCCTGGCTTTCCTTTTTGATTGATCGATTCTTTGCCGATCATTTATCCTGCAAAAGGGATGTAATACGAAAAATTACTAATAGGAAACGCACTTTTTGCTAAGTAGAAAAACACGGGGTCAGCATATATAAAAATCTCTGTTAGTTCATAGTTATTTTTAATTAATCTTGCCGATTGTTCAGCAGTTTCACAAATCAAAGGTGTCGTCATCAATTCATTACATTCGGCAGCGATCATGGTATTAGGCTCAAGCACAACATCTGCAATCATTAATTGAATGATTCCACCTCCTTAAAATGGTTTTAATAATCTATAATGAAAATATTCCGTCTTTATTAAAAGCAGCATCCCATTTAAACTGTCTTTAAATAGATTATTTTTTTAAAAAGCAGCATTCTCAATATTATCGTCAGGAAATCTGACAAATTATAAAAAGTAAACGTTTTCAAAACTACCTATTTTAGAAAAAGTTGGCGAACGTATAGGATAAAATCTGGGTAAAACCGATGAACTGCTTGTTCATTGCATAGACAACGATGCTTACATTTTGCCGGGTTCCAAAAGAATAGGACATTTTTGCCAGAAACATATGGATAGATATTCAGCTTTGTATAATTGCCACTTGATCGAAATCTTCCTTGAAAAACTTCTTCGCATAACGGTGTGAGAATTTTGCATTACTGTTGGATCAATAAATTGCTTGTACTCATGCATTTCGAAAGAATACTACGCTGCTGAACAGTGCTATGCTGATGCTATTATTTTACCACGTTCTTGAGAAACTTGCTTTTGCTTGTCGTGTTGTTAAAATATTTGGCTGTTGTGGATATTTAATACTTTAATGGGAAACGCTGGCTCATTTCGAAGGTTCTTTATTTTACGGGAGCTTCCACATCCTGATATGTTCATTCCGTAGGATGCCCAGTGGAAACGGCTTGAATAGTGGGCTCGTAAAGGATATTGAAGGAAATCAATCAATATTCGGCAAAAGCCCTAAACAATTTGTATGGAATCGTTTAGGGCTAGGAATTTAAGGAGGTTTCTGTGTTTGGGTCTGTATTTACAGTGATGTGAAAGGACAAAGGCTGTTCAATTGTTTAAATATAGTAAGTAAAATCCTCGGGTATTACCCGCTTTAAGAACTGTTTTGTTCTTTCTTCTTTTGGATGTGTGAAAATTTCTTTAGGTGATCCTTCTTCTACAATGACTCCGCCATCCATAAAAATCACCCGATTGGCAACATCTTTCGCAAAAGACATTTCATGAGTTACAACCAACATTGTTGTTCCTTCTTTGGCAATTTGCTTCATAACTGTTAAAACTTCACCAACTAATTCCGGATCCAGTGCTGAAGTTGGTTCATCAAATAAAATGATGTCTGGATTTAAAGCAATCGCTCTTGCAATGCCAACCCTTTGCTGCTGCCCGCCCGATAATTCACTAGGGTAAGCATTGTATTTGTGGGACAGTCCTACTTTATCCAATGCTTTTTTTCCAATTTCATTCGCTTTTTCTTTTGGAATCTTCCTGCCAATAATGAGTCCTTCTGTTACATTTTCTAATGCTGTTTTATTATTAAACAAATTGTAATTTTGAAATACAAATGCAGTCTTTTGTCTTATTGCATGAATTTGTTTTCTAGTTGCTTTATGAAGATCAACCTGAATATCCCCAAAAATTGCCTGACCTTGATCTGCTTTTTCAAGAAAATTTATGCATCTTAGCAATGTTGTCTTTCCTGATCCGCTCGGTCCAAGAATGACGACAACATCTCCTTTATCTATTTTTAAATCAACTCCGTTTAAAACTTTGTTTTTCCCAAATGATTTATGTACATTTTTAATTTCCAGCATGTTATCCACCTCTTGCCTTCAAGCTTAAGTATGGTAGTTTTATAAATATTCTCCAAAACTACATATCAATATAAAATTCAAAAAATTGCGACATGTTAAGCTTTTAATATTATTTCATGCAATAGCACCCTATGACTTAATGATGTGCTTTAATAAAATTGACAGTGGCTGTACAAAAATTTGAAAGTGCTTCAGCCGGCGTTTGAGGAATGAGCATTCTAAATGTCTGAACATTTATTAATCCAACTGACTGTGCAGTCAATAAGGTATATATGATTTCATTTGCATAAGGATAGGATCTGTCATATGCAAGCTTTTGAATCACTATTTTTGCAGTGTCAAATGATGAACGAGAGGATGTATTTGATCCACACCCTGTTTGTAGATGAGTAATGCTAAATCTGTACCTGCCGCTTCGTCGTCTGCACCTTTTATCCATTCAAAAATCTGTACCATCTAATTGAGTCGTTTTAAATTTAAATCATACTATTTAGCTAGGTTTAATTTTCTATAATAATAGATCTTAATAATTTGAAAGTCAACAGTTGATTGTACAGATCGGACAAATTGATAAAAAGAAATGAGAGTTTCGTATTTTATGAACTTTTTTGATGTTTCAATTAGTAAAAGTAGAAGAAATCGGAAATACACACCAGCCGAATATAGAGAAGATCGTAAGTTTGAAGCCAGATGTGTTAATTGCCAATGCTGGTTTTGATAAAAACATCCCCGCATTGGAGAATCAAGGAATACAAACTATCATGACGGAAGCGAATTCCATTGAAGATATAAAGAAAAACATCGAAACATATGGAACTCTTCTCGGTAAAGAATCGAAAGCTCAAGAGTTGATTAAACAAATCGAGCAAGTCGTTGAGAAGCAAACGGGAGCTTCCGAAGCTCAAGCATTGCTTGTTTATGGAGCACCTGGATCATTTTTAGCAGCTCTCCCAACGTCATTGGCAGGAGATATTTTAGAAAATCGGGTGGAATCAATGTAGCATCGAACTTTCCAAAGTTAAAGGAATATCCGCAATACGCTCAATTAGCGGTAGAACGTGTGGTGGAAGCTGATCCAGATATCATTTACTTAATCACACACGGTGATCCTAGCGGAGTAGAAAAAGCTTTTAAACAAGAAATGGAAAAAAATGCAGCTTGGAAAAACTTAGATGCAGTAAAAAAAGGAAACATTGTGGTGCTGCCATCGAATTTGTTTGGCACTAATCCGGGGACAAAGATCACAGAAGCAGTGGAATATATGCGTCAAAGCTTGAAAGATATAGGAAAGGATTCATGATGAATCGAAAGAAACGAATATGGCTTATCATCATTCTGATCATCTTATTGTTTCTAAGCGTATTCTATAGCCTGACAGCAGGCAGTATCTCTATTTCATTTAAGGAATTTTTTGCGGATATGGGCGATAAGGAATCGTTAGTGTACCGTGTTGTTTGGGATTTGCGGCTCCCAAGGATTCTCGTTGGGCTGCTTGTCGGCATGTGTTTAGCGGTTTCGGGTGCGATTTTACAAGCTGTAATGAAAAACCCGCTTGCGGATCCCGGTATTATTGGCGTGACGTCTGGGGCAGGACTAGCAGCGACGGTGATCATGGTGCTGTATCCCGATCAACTGCACATTTTGCCTTTAGCAGCCTTTCTTGGCGCTTTTCTTACGGCTATGCTCATTTATTTGCTAGCTTGGCAAGATGGAACTTCCATTGTTCGAATTATGCTGGTCGGGATTTCAATCAACGCCTTTTTAGGTGCGATCATGTCATGTATTATGATTTTACATAGCGACAAAGTTCAAGCGGTTCTGCCATGGCTAAATGGCGGGATTAGCGGCGTAAGCTGGGTGCATGTAGAGATGATTGTTTATTATGCCATTTTTGCACTGGCATTAGCGTTTTTTTCCATCAAACATATCCGCATGTTGATGCTGGGGGATGAGGTGGCCACTTTATTAGGCCATCAAGTGGAAAGAAGCAGATTTTTCTTAATTTTTGTCAGTGCTCTTTTAGCTGGAATAGCCGTCAGTGTGGCCGGACTGGTAGGATTTGTAGGTCTTATCGTTCCGCATATCATTCGATTGCTCATCGGAAACGATTATCGTTATTTGCTGCCATTATCCTGTGTAGGCGGCGGCATACTCGTTGTGTTCGCAGATGCTGCGGCAAGAAGCTGGTTTGATCCTATTGAACTGCCGGTAGGGATCCTGCTGTCTTTTCTAGGTGGTCCGTTTTTCCTATATTTGGTCTTTAAAGGGGGAGTGAAGCATGCTCACCGTTAAAGATCTGACTTACCACCATTCCAAACGATTCGGCATCAGCGAAATGAATCTGGAATTGCCAAAGGGTGAAGTGATTAGCATTATTGGGCCTAATGGATCAGGAAAATCCACCTTGCTGCGGCTCATCGCTGCCTTATTACAGCCCCAAAATGGCGAGATCATTCTCGATGGAAAAAATATCGTTTCTGCGAATCGAAAAGATATTGCAAAACAATTAACTATGCTGCCGCAAACACATGATGTTACGCTCGATTTTACCGTACGTGAATTAGTAGAGTTCGGCAGGAACCCTTATAAACGCAAATTTGCCCCATTCAGTCAAGAAGATAAAGAAATCGTTGATTGGGCGTTAGCTCTTGCCAATGTGAAACAATATGAACATCAACACTTGTCTTCCTTATCAGGAGGCGAGAGGCAAAGAGCATGGATTGCGATGGTTCTTGCCCAGAGTACTGAATATTTATTATTGGATGAACCGACCACGTTTTTAGATATTGTACATCAATTGGAAATTTTGGAGGTTGTCCAAACGATCAATCAACAGTATAACAGGACGGTCATCATGATTCTTCACGATCTGAATCAAGCCGCACAGTATAGTGACCGCTTAATCGTGATGAAAGACGGGACGATTTATCAACAAGGCAGTCCAGAGGAAGTATTTTCGGAAAAAATGTTTGAAGAGGTATTTGGTATTTCTGTCTCCATCCATGATATGGATGGAAAACCAATGTTTATTCCAAAACGATTCAAAAGAAAGGGGAAAAAAGAATGTACATCGTTACCAATTCCATTCGCGTGAAAAAAGGATATTCCGGAAAGTTAGTGGAGCGTTTTAAAATTAGAAAGGGAATTGAGAAATTTCCTGGGTTCATTCGTTTAGATCTCTTAGTAACAGACGGATTAAAAGATTATGACGAAGTTCGTGTATACACAACATGGGAGAACAAAGAAAGCTTCGAAGGTTGGTTCCACAGCGATGTGTTCCAAAAAGCGCATGAAAATCGAAAACAACATGATTATGTTATTGGAAATCAAGTGTCCTTCCATGAGCTAGCATATTCCTATGTAAAAGAAGATGAGCGTGCTGTCGAAAATTTATAAATAAAAAATGGCAGAACGATTTTTGTGAAGTAGGTTACAAAAATTGATTGGAAAAAGAATAGATATCCGAATTGCGGCCTTTTCCAAATGAATTGCGGGAAAAGGTCGTTTATTTTTTTTTAGCAAAAACAAAAAATGTGGCACGGGGCTGTCCAGAAAGTCAAATCCCTATTGAAAACCAAAAATCATTAACATCGATATTTCATAAAAGGGGGCCGTCAATAAGCCAAAAAACGACTTATTAGACAGCCCCAATCAAGAAAATAGTTAGTTAAAACCGCAAACACTCCGGCTTGGACAGCGGAACAGCTGTTAGAAACAAGAAAAAGGTAGTTAAAGGCAGCTGCTAAAACAAAATTTGTATAAAAAAATGATTGCAAAAGATTTTTCAATATCCTTTGCAATCAAAACTTTACTTCGTTTTTTCACTCTTTTTCAGCAGGAATTTCTTTGCCGTTCAATATTAGTTTGAACGTAACGTCACCCTTTAAAGATGCAGAAACCGCACAATATTTTTGTTTGCCTAATTGGATGGCGCGCCAAACTTTTTTCGGCGTTATTTCCCCATTGACTGTAAATGTGATGGTATAAGCGGTGAAAGAAGAGGGCAATTCTTCGCGACGCGTGCCGTCGACTGTAATATCAATTGCCTCAATATGATCTAATTCATGTCTTAAAATCATCGTTACATCAATTCCAATGCAGCCGGCAAGTGCCGCTAGGAGCATTTCTGTTGGGGTTGCGGCACTTCCTTCTCCACCGTAGTTTTCCGTGGCATCCATTGCCATTTTGTATCCGGATGGACCGACTGCTTCAAAAGCACGGCCGCCCTGCCATGTTGCTTTAATTTGCATATTGTTCAATTCCTCTCTTTTAAAACTCTGTAACTTGTTGCAAAAATTTTTGTGCCCGCGCTGTTTGCGGATGTTCAAAAAATGCTGCTGGCTTCGCATCTTCTACGATAACGCCGTCTGCCATAAATAAAATGCGGTCAGCGGCACTCCGGGCAAATTTCATCTCATGCGTTACAATAATCATCGTCATGCCGTCTTCTGCTAATTCTTTCATTACTTTTAATACTTCTCCTACAAGCTCCGGATCAAGTGCAGAAGTCGGTTCATCGAATAGCATCAACTTCGGTTCCATCGCAAGAGCTCTTGCGATCGCTACACGCTGTTGCTGCCCGCCTGACAGCTGAGATGGATAAGCATCTTCTTTTGCTGCAAGCCCGACTTTTTCTAACAAATTGGCTGCGATGCTGTATGCTTTTTCCTTCGGCATTTTTTTCACTACTAATAAAGCTTCCATTACATTTTGGACGGCCGTTTTATGCGGGTATAAATTAAATTGTTGAAACACCATCCCTGTTTTTCGACGAACGGCATAAATTTCTTTTTGTTGTGCTTTTTTTGAAGCATTTGCATCAATCACGTGACCGTCGACTGTAATGGTGCCGCCTGTAATTGTTTCAAGTCCGTTGATGCATCTTAAAAACGTACTTTTTCCTGAACCGCTTGGACCAATGACTGCCACTACTTGATGGGCTGGAATGGATAATGAAATATTTTTTAATATTTCATGCTGTCCAAAATTTTTCTGTAAATTTTTAATCTCTATCATGCTGTCACCACCTTAATAAACAGACAGCCGTTTTTCGATTTTATTTAATAAAAATGTAAAGAATGTACTCATAATCCAATACATCGCTGCAATGGCTGCATAAAACGGCATGTAAACATAATATTGCGCCACTAATAATTGAGCAGAGCGCATTAATTCTGTGACCGCAATAACGGATACGAGCGATGTTTCTTTTAACATTCCGACAAATGTATTGCCAAGTGGGGGGATAGCGTAGCGAATCGCTTGAGGGATGATAATTCGGCGCATCGCCTGGCGTTCCGTCATACCAGTTGCGAGCGCTGCTTCTGTTTGCCCTTTTGGTATGGATTGAATCGCACCGCGAAACGCTTCTGAAACATAAGCACCGATGTTAATACTTAGTGCAATATACGCAGCAGTTAATGGGCCTAATTCAATCCCATAATCAACTAAGCCATAATAAACGATGACGATTTGCACCAATGCCGGTGTCCCCCGAATAATGGACACATAGGCTCTTGCTATACCACGCAGAATGCGATTGCCCTTAAGCCGGGCAATCGCAATGATTAAACCAATGATTAAACCGAAGAACATGGAAACTACAGTAATGAGTAATGTATAATATGCCCCTTTTAACAAAAAAGGCAAGTTTTCAATGACTAAGTCCATTTTGGCAACCTACTTTCATCATTCTTCGGTCGGCTCTTCGTCAAACCATTTTACATAAATTTCTTTATATGTTCCGTCTTCTTTCATTTCTTTCAATGCTTTATTTAAAGCATCCACCAATTCTTTATTGCCTTTTTTCACAGCAACGCCAGCTTGGTCCTCCTTAATTGGATCGCCGACGGCTTTAATTTTATAGCCGTTTTCTTCAATGACTGGTTTTAATGCATAGACATTGTTGATCGTTGCATCAATTCTGCCAGCATCCAAGTCTTTTAATGTTGTAATCACGTCATCATATGTGTTGATTTTAAAATCGCCCACTTTTGGCAATAATTCATTTCGCAAATATGCTTCATCATTCGTACCAAGTCCAACTCCGATTGTTTTTCCTTTAAAATCATTAACAGATTTGATGTCATTATTGTCTTCCCGAACGATCACTTTGACTTTATTTGTAATATATGGTTCTGTAAAATCGATTTGTTTTTTCCGTTCATCTGTGATTGTCACTTGGCTTACTAAAATATCGAATTTACCTTTTTGAAGCCCAGGAATTAGACCAGAAAATTCTTGTGCAACAAAATTTGCTTTAACGCCTAGACGTTTTGCCAATTCTTTCGCAATGTCAACGTCAAAGCCGTCGTATTCTTTGTTTTCATTCATAAAATTATAAGGTGCATAAGTACCCATAATGCCGACAGTGATTTCGCCTTTATCTTTGATTTCCTGTAATGCGTTTTTCTCTTGATCTTGAGTTTGTTTTTCTTTTTGATCATTGTTATTGCCGCATGCTGAAAGTATTAGAGCTGCTATTGCAATGAGTGAAATGAACCATCTTATTTTTTTCATGTTTATACCCATTCCTTTCGCTTCGCTCAAGGCACAAAACGTAATGA
>ERZ1673788.80-NODE-80-length-14630-cov-31.583259_pt1 | contig 14630 bp, 16 predicted proteins | sample MGYA00580128_ERZ1673788 | MGnify/ENA primary metagenome ERZ1673788 (study PRJEB41219, sample SAMN04549589) | soil metagenome | isolation source: soil | place: USA: Utah, Baker Hot Springs | collected 2009-04-27 ...
ATACAAAAGTTATCCACATAACACTACATAATGATTATATTTTCGATAAAAAAAGTGGATAACTATTGGTATAATCACCTTTAGTTATCCACATGTAGTGAAATGGTGTCAAACTTGAGTATAGAATGTCATTACAATATAATTTACAAAACCAACCATCATCATGAGCAAGATAAACAAAATTATTATTTATTCGATTAAAAAATGGTGTTATTAAGGATTTCCCAAAATGAGGCAAATATAAAATTTCAGTCATTGTGATGTCTTTTTGAAACAAAAGAATGACGGTTGTTCCAAGCGTATCGTTTGAGCACTTATATGGAGCCACGGTTGTTGTTTAAACTCGCCATTAGATCACGTGTCGGATATTTAGGTCACCAAAATCGGTGTGTAACTTACGAGAATAAGAACCATTGCGCGAATTACCTGAGTTAAAGCCGATACGATCGTACTTTTCGAAGTCTAAAAAGAATGTTAGTTCTGTCGCAAGTAACGTATTCACTGCCGTTTCTAAATGCGTACGGAAAACCTCGGTGATATCTTGTTTTTTTGACTAGTGCATCGACAAGCTCTGTTGTAAACTGATTCATAGGGAGATCTCTTTTCTGTGAATTTTTTGCGATAACTCAATTCTATCAAGAAAAGGTCTTCCTTTTTTATCATTCTATTCATTTACACAAAATATTTCATACTCCCAAAAACTTTTTTAAATCATACTCCCTTTAAATATTGTAAGTTAATATTTGTTTTTTAGTTCTTTATAGGCTTTTAATTGTTGCTCCATCATTTCAACAGAATCGTGTTGAATGGCATTTGGATCCTTCTGAAGAAGTCCTTTAAAGTAGCGTTCATATTCTTTAAAGAAAGCTGTAAGAAAATCTTCAAACTCACCTTGAAAGGCGATTTCTGTTGTATTGTCGTATTCACTGTAGGCTTTAATAATAAGCAATTTACCAGTTTTGTTTAAAGTATATTCCATTGCATTTTCATAGGTTTCAAATCCATTAGAAAAAGATGTATGGTTTTCTTTTAATTCCAAAAGAATTTTCCCCATACCTAAAAGCAAGGCGTCATGGAAAGTGGAATTACAAAGTTCTTTTTTTTCCCCATTTTGCTGCACAAAAATAGATAAACGACAGGCTAAATAGTCATCTATATTAAAAGGTTGTCCAATCATTTCATCATATAATTCAACAAAAAAAGATATTTTCATTATAATAACTCCCTCTTTAAATGTTGAGATATCAACGGTTTAACCCGTTTATACCTTATTAAAAAAATATTTTTACTGATATATATTTTAGTATTTTACATTACTTTATTGATTTACAGTTTGAGGATACGCTTCTGCTTGGCAATATCGCTGCCAATTACTAACGTGTTTTCAAGAACTTGATTAATTTTATGGTTTGTACTAAAATTCATATGATAGAGTCCTCTGTATGATGATGGGTCAATGAGCGTTGACACTCATGCATCATACTAGAGGGCTTTTATTTTTTCAAGACCCCGAAAATCCTTCTAACAGGATTGCTCCTTATTATTTAACTTTTATCACACTTTTTCCGGACAACGGGTACGCAGTGACAATCATACCATCTTTATCAACAATGACTTTCATTTTATTTATACCATACTTATTTAGGTTATATTCATAAGATTTATAACCATTAGCTGCTTGACCTTTATAAGTACCTTTTTGTAAAGATTCCATAATAATATTTTTAATTTGAGATTCAGATAAGTTTTTGGGGAATAATGTATCGCCCTTTTTAGCACCTTTGCCCAAAATTGATGTTAGTCTAAAAATTGGACACGGAGAACAGGGAGATTATAATAAACTTAATTACAATAGGTTAGAGGTGTCCAATCATGAAAAAGAGAACATTTGATCAAGAATACAAGATTCAAGCTGCTGAGTTATGCTTGGAGGGGGACAAGTCCATCGCCCAAGTGGTAAAAGAACTAGGTTTGGCTTACAACACTCTTCATCGTTGGGTCAAAGAATATAAAGAAAGCAACGGAAAGAGTTTTGTGGGTTCAGGCCATATCAAGCCACAAAATCAAGAAATCATCGAATTACGCCGCCGCAATCAAGAGTTGGAGGAGGAATTAGCGATCCTAAAAAAAGCGTTAGGCATCTTCACCAGAAACCAGAAGTAATTTACGCCTTCATTTTTCAACACCGAAATGAATTTCTTGTTGTGAAGATGTGCCAAGTTTTCGGTGTTTCAAGAAGTGGGTATTACGACTGGCTCAAGCGTGCGAAAAGTAAACAGAACAAACGAAAAGAACAACTCACTCCACAAATTCGAAATGAGTATCTAAAGTCCCGTAAGATTTACGGAAGCCCAAAAATTACGCAAGAACTACGCAAACAAGGGATTCGTGTGTCTCAAAAGACGGTCGCTCGCATCATGAGCGAAGAAGGCTTGAGATGCATTACTGTCCGTAAATTCAAAGCCACACGAACAGTAACCATCCTTACAACGTATATTCTAATCTATTGAAACAAAACTTCCAAGCAACGGTTCCAAATGAAGTATGGATGGCAGATATTACGTACATTCCTACCGACGAAGGCTGGTTGTATTTAGCGAGTATCATGGATTTATATACTCGTAAGATTGTAGGATGGTATATCGATACACGAATGACGAAAGAGTTAGTCATCAAAGCGTTACAACGGGCTCTAAACAGCGAAAAACCAACGGGACGAGTGATTCATCATTCGGATCGTGGAAGCCAGTATGCTTCGAATGACTATCAGCAACTTTTACAGGAACATCATTTTCAAGTGAGCATGTCGAGACGTGGGAACTGTTACGACAACGCTTGTATGGAGTCGTTTCATAGCCTTATCAAGAAAGAGTGTATTTATCTGAATCGATTCCGCACGCGAAAAGAAGCGAAACAAGCCATTTTTGAGTACATCGAATGCTTCTACAACCGCAAAAGAAGTCATTCAGCCCTTGGCTATGTATCGCCATGTGAATTTGAAGCTGCATATTACGCTAACCAGAGAAAAGTAGCTGCATAAATTCAGCTATTTCTCTCTGTTTAACGTGTCCGTTTTCTTGACATAACACCAAATCTTCAAGTTCCGATAAACCATATAAAGCTTACCATTTTATAAATTCCAACTGGGGGAAGAAATGGGAAGATATTAATCCAGAGTGGAGAGGAATAATTGAACAGATTATATACGGTAAAAAGGAAAATAATACTTCATATATTGAAGTAGCGGCAACGAAAGATGAAAATTAATACTTCGCTTTATCTTATGGAAATCATTTTTATGATACATTTTATGGTATAATCATTTTCAAATTCAAAAAAGGGTTTGATAAAATGGATTTAAATTCGGCTGATCGGGAGCAGATACTGTCGTTTTTGAAAAAAATAATTGTTGAAACATTACATGATCAATCAGTAAAAGTCTATCTGTTTGGTTCGTGGGCTCGTAAAGAGGAAAAGAGGACATCCGATATTGACATCGCTCTTTCTGCAGATTCAGCTATTCCGATTTCTAAGTGGGTGGAACTTCGTGAACGAATAGAGGAATCGCCATTACCGTACAGAGTAGATCTTGTCGATTTATCTAAAGCCGATCAGGCTATGAAAGAAAAAGTGAAAAAGGAAGGAATTTTATGGAACGGTTAAAGGAACGTATTCAACTTGCTTTAAAAGCTCTTCGTGCTTTCCAAGAGGTTTTGCTCCTAGAGAATCCAACGGAAGTTGAACGGGATGCAGCTATTCAGCGATTTGAGATTAGTTTTGAAGCTTGTTGGAAAGCAGTAAAACAATTTTTATATGATAAAGAAGGAATTGATGTCGGTTCACCTAAAGGAGTAATTCGTTCAAGCAGGGAAATTGGAATTTTATCTGATGAGGAAACGATCATTGCATTAAAAATGGTAGATGATCGGAATTTGACAGTTCATACATACAATGAAGAGCTAGCTGTTGAAATTTTTGGCAATCTCCATAAATACTATCAACTTCTCTATAACTGGATTATCCGTATAGAGAAGAGAGAATATTAAATATAGTTGGAAGAGTAAAATTCCGTTAACGATGTATCGTTATTTTTTAAGATTGGCATTTGCAGTTCGCCCACTCAATTTTCTACGCCTGGGAAGAATTATGAACATCGTTTTATATTGAACAGATTTTCCCTATCTTTTCTCAAACAATCGATTGTTTATCGTCAATACCGAATACATGCATTCGGTATTGACTTGTGTAAATGAAATTTGCTTCATCGGTACCGGCAGTATTCGGGAGAAAAGCGGAAAAACGGCTCTACCGGTCGGGTCTGAAGGATCGGCTGACAATAAGTATCCGGTTTTTGCTTTATTTTGTTTTTTGATTAAGCCAATTCCCGATTTCAACCGTCGGTTCTACATTCACTTTATCATCCCCGGGGGCGCTTTAATAAAAAAATAGCTGTGCCGGGTTGTGACCGTTGAGCATATTTAATGCCTGGGGGAGTTACATAGAAATCGCCTTTTTGAAAGGTGTACAGTTCTCCTGTTTCCACATCTAAATATTCCGTTTTTCCGCTGATAATGTATTGATATTCATAAGCTTGCGTGTGGTAATGCGGCAATTCACCCATAAAATCACCGTATGAAGTGATTCCGATTTCCAGTTTGTCGCCTTCTATATATGGAAGTGTTGTCGTCTTTTCGGGCGATTTCTTAATTTGTTTGCTTATTTCCTTCACGAATTGACAAAGTTTTCGCCCTCGTTTTTGATAGTTCTAATGTTTCTTTTGTTTTTGGCGACTGTTTCTCAGTTTAAACTTCTTTCTTCGAATATGAAAAAAGGGACGAATGCAAAAATCTCGTCCAGTAGGGAGTTGCTCTGATACACTTATTATTATCTTCAAAAAGCAAACAAAGATCCACTTATGCCACTCGTAACTGGTTTTTTTAATGGAATCTAGTAGCATTCCTCGTTTGGCTTCGTAATAAATAAACTCAATGAGATTGTGAATTTTTCTCGATCTCACACTCGCAAGACCGGTTGAAAAATCACTTGAATGTTCTGTCATGCAATAGATATACGTAAATTGTACGATGGCCCAAAATCGTTTAATGGCTCGCTCATGTCGGATTCGATATCGATCGAAACCTAATGTTTCTTTCGTTTGCCGAAAGTAGCTTTCGATCGACCAGCGTTTCGCATAGTATTCAAGAATAGCCTGATCACTCAGTTTTTGTGTCTGTACTTAAAAAACAACGCAAATGCTCGCTCGTCATCGGTTGATCGGTTTTCCAATAAAACAATACCACCGCATTTGGAATGTCGTTCAATGCCCCTTCGTAGCGATACATTCGATACGTTTCGCCTCCCACGGTCACGAGGTGGGTATCGGAAATGACTCAACGTCGTTCGGTGTTTCGGATGGTAACTCAACTGATGGAGATCCGTCAGAGTACCAGAACATCCTTTTGTGAGCATTCCATCTATGAGGTGGACGAAATGGTTCATCACAGACTTGGAATCATAAAGTTTTAATCCGAGAGAAGATCATGTATTGTAAATTTCTTGATGATGTGCTAATCGTTTCCATACGAGAGACATGAACCTCATGTTTAGGTAGTTTGATAGCACATCTATTCTAACCAAGGAATCGGTTCATGTCTCTTTTTATGTTTATTTGTAAATTTATGTTAGTAAATTTGCTCAAGTACAGTTTGAAAAAATATAAATTTCAAGTGAAGCGGAAGAAGATGGGGTTTTTCAAGAAAATAAATTCAATGTGAGTGTTCTTGAGTCTGAAGGGGATTCTTTTATTGCAATATTCACCGATCTAAACAATACGAAAATAACACTACTAAATTATAGGCTTCTGCTGTGCCGTATTTTGTTTACTTACTCGGAGGTGCTGTTTTAAGATATACTATTAAAAAAATAGGTAGTAAAACCGTTTTACAAATTGGAAAAAAGACTTTCCTGAAAAAGTCAAGCAGTGCAGCAAAAAACGCAGTGAAAACATTTAGGAACGTTTCTTATAACGTTGGTGGTGGAAAAAAAGTAATTTTTACAAAAGCCAAGATGGAACATATCCTGAAGAATCACCATCCAAGATATTGGACTGAATAAAGACTTTTTTGATCCGGATTTTACAGTTAAGTAATAGAAACATAAAATTGATGTTAGTCTAAAAATTAGACACGGAGAACAGGGAGATTATAATAAACTTAATTACAATAGGTTTGTTTTTTGAAAATAAAAGTGCAGAGAATTGCAAAATCCTTATGCAGTGATATGCAAAGGAGCTTTACATGGAGGAGGAGCCATGATAACCTTTTTTGGTTTTGCCAAAACTGTTGAAGCTGGCGCTTGGCTAAAGAATCATGGCTACAGAGGATCCATGTCAAGCCCTTGATGGATAGATCACATATCTGTATATTTATACAAAATTTTGATAAAGATATACTGCAACACTCTGAATTTTCTTCTTGCAGAAAATACCTTACATCATTTTACAGAAATATATTTGGAAAATGCACAAATGCTTGGTAAGAATGTGCATCATCTAGGGGATTCGCAAAATTTTTCGCGGTATTTCGAATGTTAGGATGAAATTGCCCTAATTTACAACATAGCATTTCAATATATACTCTCCCCTTTGTATTTCACCAGCTTCCCGCACAACTATTTTCTCAGTCTTTTCAGCGCTATTTGTAATAATAATTGGCGTTACGATTTCTTTATTATTTTTTTCAATAAATTCTATATCAACATTCATTATGGGATCTCCAATTTTTACTTTTTGCCCTTCACTCACAGTTACTTCATAACCTTCACCATTTAATTCAACCGTATCTAGTCCAACGTGAATTAATACTTCTAACCCATGTTTTGTTCGAATACCTATTGCGTGCTTAGTAGGAAATACTTGAATAATTTGTCCTTCTACAGGGGACACCACCTTTCCGTCTTTAGGAATAACCGCTATCCCATCCCCCATCATCTTTTGGGCAAACACGGGATCCGGTACTTCTGATAATGAAATTACTTCGCCATACATAGGTGAAAAAATTTCTTCTATAATAGTTTTGGGATTTTTCGCAAATATTTTTTTTAACATACTAATTCCTTCTTTCTATCTATAATAATTTTATGAAAATTGTATTTTAATAATAAAGACAAGACAAAGAACAGACAGCAATCCAACAATAATGGTACTTCCGACAAATCTTAAATTTGCTCCTTTTTCCTTCCGGTTCAACGTACTATTTTTTATGAATTCTTTATGTGCTTTCCGGTATTTGCTAATAGCTAAAAGAAGCAACATACTGCCAAATATATTTCAACCAGCAATAATGAAATCGCCAACCTTCCTATTTCTAACTGGATCTGTTTTATAAATCTGACAACACCATTCTTGTCAATATACCAAAAAAAGATTTAACATGGCAAACACAAACAAATTTTAATGAAAGGATCCTCTTTTACTTGAGCAAAAAAAGGTTGGTTTGCCTGCAGCGACATTATATATAAATAACTAAGAAAGAGAAATGGGACGTATAAAAAAGATGACCGATATTTTAAAAATGCGCAAACTTTGTAATATGGAAGGGGAATCATTAGAATGTTTTTGTTAGCACGTTGTATTATGCGTCTTCATCTTTTCCCGCCCTTTCAATTGTTTCTTTTTTCTCTTTCAGGTAGTCAACATAATGGCTAAAAATAGCTTCTCCAATAATAAAAAAAGGGGTAAATGTTTTCAATTTTGTTCCGTTATGGCTTGCGAGATTTGAACTCCTGGCATATAAATTATACGGAGTCATTCTAGCCAAACGATTATTTACTAAATTTGTTATAGAGATAAAAGGAATTCCTTTGGCAACTAAATTTTGCACTGCAGGAAAAATTGTTGGTGTATCTCCTGATAAAGAAAAAATGATCACAACATCGTTTTTCTGCAAATCCTTTACAATTATTTCAAACTCCAATTGGGAGTGGATAACATTCAAATACTTTTGAAGCGGCAGAAACATTCTTTGCAACTCTAATGCACAATGTAATTGTGCAGTGCCCGTCCCAAAAACAAATACTTGATTGGCATTATATATCAATTCACAAACATCCGAAAAATCTTTGGTTTGAATATATTTGATTGTTTCATGAAGATCTTCCTGCAAAATTTCTACACCGCTTTTTTCTTCTATCGGATCCTCTCGACCTTGCCATTTTAAGAACACTCGGAATTCACTATATCCACTAAATTCCAATTTTTGTGCCAACCGCAATATTGAAGAGCGGGAAACATTGCATTTTTCAGCTAGATTATTAATCCCTAACGAATAACAAGTATTTTTATTATTCATAATGTACTTTAAGATGTGTAAATCTGTCTCATTTAATTTTTTATAATGTTTATTAATAAGTTCTTCTAATCTCAAGCCATATCTCCTCCTTCAATAAATAATTTATGTTTGCTCTTGTCATCTCCAATGGCCGTGCCGTTAACTGCGAATAAATTCGCTGGCAGAACTATATGGAACTGTACTGGATTATTATCCTTTACATTCTTTCGGAAGCAGCCAAATGTAATGCCAGAACACTACAATACTTAGTTTAAAGGAAAAAAAGGTGTAAGTCTGCTGCTTGGCAAAAAATAATTATTCATTAACAGAAGGAGGAGTGAAACAAAAAAGTACAAAAGATTGTTACCCTTTTGTACTTTTTTGTTTGATAAAATCGATCATCTTAAAAAAATTCGCTCACTACCACATCATCTTTATGAAGTTCAGGCCAGAAATCTTTATTTGCTTCAATTAAATCATCCAATATTTCTTTAGCAACTTTTGCACTCGGTACTGTTTTTGATAATGTTATTGCTTGCCATAATTTTTGGTAAGACCTTGTTATCCATGCTTCTACCACTAGCTTTTCCACAGATACTTGTTGTTCCATTAATCCTTTTTGGAATTGCGGGATTTCCCCGATCGATAGCGGTTCAGGACCATTGCTGCCGACAATGCATGGAATTTCCACCATTGCGGTCGGATCAAAATTGGAAATAGCCCCTTTATTTTCTACAATAAGCAACATTCTTTCATGAGTGTTATAAGCAATGGCACGCGCCAAATCTACAATATATGCTGCATGTTCATCTATATGAAGTTTACTGCCTTCTGTGGATTGATTTTCAATTATTTTTCTACATTCGCCGAAAACAAATTTTTCACGGCCTTCCATTACTTCATTTGCTCTTGTATAATTCGGGTTAGAATTTGCCACTACTTCATCCGGGAATAAATAGTATTTTAAATATGTGTTCGGCAACGTATCTGGGTCTAATGCATATACGTCTCTCGCTTTTAAGAATGTATCTTGCCAGCTAGCATCAACATGCTGATTGTCTCCGCTATCATTGACAACATACCCGTACTTTGCAACATGCTCCTTTAATTTAGGCATTAAATCATTTCCTTCTTTGTCGCGAATATCCGTCCACCATCCAAAATGGTTCAATCCATAATATCTTACCGTCATTTCTTTGCGAGATTTTAACCCTAAAATTCGCGCCATACGTTCTTCAATCCCGACAGGCATATCACAAATGTTAAGTACTTTCGAATGAGGACGGAGACGGCGCGTCGCTTCAGCTACAATCGCTGCTGGGTTGGAATAATTGAGCATCCATGCATTAGGAGAGTATTTTTCCATATAATCAATTAATTCTAATACTCCTCCAATAGAACGCATTCCATATGCAATTCCACCTGGCCCGCATGTTTCTTGACCAACTACACCATGTTTCAAAGGTATTTTTTCATCTAATTCACGCATTGCATATTTTCCTACACGAATATGCGCCATGACAAAATCAACATCTGTAAAGGCTTCTTCAGGATTTGTTGTTGCCAAAAATTCTATTTCCGGAGCTCTTTCTTTGAGAATTATTTCGCAAGCTCCTGCAATTGTTGCTTGACGTTCCTCATCATTATCATAAAGTTTTAATTTCCGAATTGGAAACTTATATAAATTATCTAATAACATCAAAACAATCCCTGGAGTAAAAGTACTTCCCCCGCCTGCAATTAATACCGAGAATTTTTTCATTTTTAGGTTTCCTCCTTTAATGCAATATCCTCTTTCATCCAAGTTATAACAATTCATTTGTATGAAAACAATATTTCTTAACCATTCTGGTCGCTATCTCAAGTTCAGTTCTATTTCCCATAAGAAGGGAATTTTCCCGCTTGTCAAATAAACAACATTTTAGAATTTGCAAGTAAATGTGGAGCCTTTTAGTTTTCTTTATATTGTTTTTTGCTAGAATCACTCAATAAATTCTCAAATTGTTCCCTTACTTGTGGAACCGATAAACCGACTATCACTTGAATTGCTTTCCCATTCTTAACAATTCCGTGGGCTCCAGCTGATCTAAATCGGCTATCAGGCGCTATTTTTGATTCATCTACTACTGTTACGCGGAGTCTTGTAGCACAGTTTGTTACATCGGCAATATTAGAAGATCCGCCTAGAGCTTCTAAAAATTCACTAGCTTGAACAAAATAAGCATTTTCTTTATTTGCACTATTTTTATTTTCTGCTTGCTTTTTAGCTTTGTAGTCTGCTTTTGTATACAGTTTTACTTCTTTTTGGTCATCTGCTTCACGACCTGGGGTAGCTACATTTAGCTTTACAATTAAATAACGAAACGTGAAAAAATAGATAACCGTAAATGCCAATCCAATTATCCACTGAGTGATATAAGTGGAAGAATGGTATTTGAATAACGGAATCCAGTTGGAGCTAGCAATTTCTAACAATCCACCACCCATATTACCAACTGCACCAAACGCATACATCACCGCAGCCATAGAAGCTGCTAAAAATGCATGCACAGCAAATAGAAGAGGAGCAACAAATAAAAATGTGAACTCTATCGGTTCTGTGATCCCAGCTACAACAGATGTTAAAGTTGCTGCAATCAACATACCTGATACGATTTTCTTTTTCTCAGGTTTTGCTGTTACGTATATCGCTAATGCAATGCCAGGGATTCCAAAAATTTTGGACATACCATGCAAAGCAAAACCGCCTTCCGGGAACATTTCTTTTAATGAATGAGCACTTGTTGCATATTCTGATAAATGCTCCATCCAATATTTTGCAATTCCGCCATCAACAACTGCCGGGCCGTAGATAAAAGGACCGTATATAAAATGGTGCAGCCCCGTTGGAATTAAGATTCTTTCAAGGAATGTATACAACCAAACCCCTAATACATCAGAGGAAGCCAAAAACCCTTGTAAAGAAGCAATTCCGTTCTGAATTATCGGCCATCCCCACGAGGTAAGCAAGGCAAGAGGCAACATAGCAAAAAAACAAACAATGACAACAAAGGATGTTCCTTGGAAGATACCTAGGAAATCTGGTAGTTTTTTGTCAAAATATCGATTGTGGATTAAAACAACAATGGAAGAAATAACAATCGCACCGATAATATTTGTATCTAAAGTTTTAATACCGGCAATTTCCGTTAACCCGCTCACTCCTCCAACTTCTTGGCTAAAATCGACACCAAAATTTTCCCCCCAAATCGTTAAAATAGCGTTTACAAAATAATTGAAAGTTAAATAGGTTACGAGTGCTGCTAAAACAGCTCTCGCGTGTGCTTTTTTCGCTAATCCAATAGGGAGGCCGGCAACAAAAAGCAACGGGATTTGATTAAATACTGTCCATCCACCTTCCTCTATTACCGTCCAGAATTTATACCATGCTCCATCTGGATCAGCCAAAGAACCCATAATATCCCCGTTTTTAAATAAAATTGTGAGGCCTACAAGTATCCCCGCAAATGGGAATAATAATACTGGCACAAACATCGCCCCACCGAACCGTTGGATTTTTTGCATCATCCTTGATCCACTCCTTTTCTAGCAATTAAATAACAATACTTAAGAAGAAATTTGTGGGATCTGTTATTTCATGCAAAAGATGATTGCCATAGCAAAAATGTCAAGGTGCTTATAGTTGCAACTATAAACTGTCAGCGCTTACAATTAATTTATATTAAAATCTAATTTTTAACAATAACTTGGCAAGATGTCGGGACTTATCCTTTCCATTTGAACATTTTCCCACAGTTTGAAAAATTTCACGAACTTTTCAAACTGGAAAAACATATAAAATTTCTTTCTCACGGTTATTCACTATGTAGCTTTAGCTTCCCTAAACATCGAGTAGGAGGCTAATGAATTAGAAGTGCCGCAGCATTTGAAAACAGGCGCAGCAAACGGTGCGCCTAAAGTCGGCCGATTCGTAGACAACGCCATAACAAATCTGAAAAATACGAACCCTGACCGGCAAATAGGATTCGCCATGGAAGGGGTTGGGGATGTTCAGGTTCCGGCGGAAAACAAAATCCAGGCATACTTGAGCAAGGTCGATGGGGTGAATGTGGAGGACATAAAAGAAATTAGAGATAATTCAAAAGGTTTAAGCCCAGGTGATAAAGCGAAAATTGAAAAATGGATGTATCCACCCAGTGAGGAAAAGTACCTTAAATATAAAGATGTATATGATAATCCAAAATATCAAGAAACTGGAGAAGTAATATGGCTCCAAATGATGGATTCACAGAAGAGCCGGTTGACACAATCCTGAAAAATGGAATGTTAATAGATAGATATGGAGAACCAACTGGGGGCTTCTTTTCTCCAAAGGTGTTCCGTATGAAGAGAGAGCGCTCGTATTGCATAGTGACGAAGTTATCGAGTATTGGAAGACTTCAATGTTAAATCTGGTAAAGCTGCGCCTTGGTTTGGCAGACCAGGCGGGGGAACACAATTTGTAAAATACCATGAAAATGGGAAACCTTATACAATTAATGAAATTAATTGAAGAAGATTTAATTGAACTTGTTTCTGTAAGGAAGTGGAGTCCATGATGAATGTGCTAGAACTCTTAAAGAAGGATCTTAATCTTTTTATCGTTGAAAATGATAACCAATCGTTAAAAGAAGTTTCTGTCTATCAAAAAAATTATGATAAAGACAATGTGTATTTCGATATGTCTATAAGATGTAAAACTGATATTGTCAACAAAAAAATGAGATTATATGAAGTCCAAAGAAATAAAGAATTTTTGATTGGACAATATGCCGATTCGGAATTTGGCCAATTGGCATTTTATATTGTTGTGTATAGTTACTTTAATCAAGATAAACCAAGTAATAGCGTAAGAAAAATGCTGCGAAATATAGGAGAAGATGTTAATAAAGCCAATAAAATCCTTGAAGATCATATAGGGAAAAATTATTTTTCTTTGTATAGGAAAGAAATTGGAAAAATAAATATTGATAAAATAAATGACGATCGTTGTGATGTTTTTTCTTGTCTTTTGAGAATAATATAATCCCAATTGTCCGAAACAAAAGATTGCCAAGTGCATTTGTGATAATTTACAATTATGGCTTTTATTTAAAGCAATTTGACTCCTTAATGAAAAAGATCATTTCACATTATAATTTTAAATTAAAGAAAGAAGAAACAGAAGAATTAAAGAGATTGTATTTAAAAAAATAATTACAGCGGTGATAGTTACGAAACTGATTTAATTTATCATAAACACTAAAATATGAAGTCTTAATTCATAGAACCTTAGCTTTCTTTATTATCGCGGTATCTCGACATGGGCCGGTCCCAATCGGTCTAAGGGTTGATGACGGAATGAGCAACGAAAGACTTTGAAAAATAGCACTTCTTTGTAAAAAATGTTGGGGGGAATAAAGTTAACAACGATGGCTTCGAATATAACATTAAGGGTACGGGAAAAGGCGAAAGTACTATAGATCCTAAATTAGAAAAATATGTTTGTGAATCATTTGAAGGTATAGGGAAAGAGGCACAAGATAATTTCAATAAATATCTCAGAGATAATGTTTGGTGTAATGAAACGTTATCTAATGCTGAAAAGATTGAAATTATGAAAGCTAACTTCAATAAGTTAACACCGGAACAAAAAATAAATTTTAATGTTTTAAATGATGTTAGAGTGATAAAAAATGCTGATTATTCTAATTGGGGAGAATGGCCAGATATTGACTGGCCAAGTTTTCCAGATTTGAATAAAGATACTGCAATTGGTGTATTTAATAAAGAAACTGGAGAAATATTAATTCCAAGTGAACTAGATAGAATTGGAAGTCCTTTTGGCAACAATTTAGGTGTGGTAGAAAGTAGAAAATGGTTATCATAGTACACAAAGTGAACGTTCTATTTGTTATATTGAAAATGAGTATGCAAGGAACACCTATTATTTTGATAAAACGTACTATAAAGAAGCTTTAGAGGATATCGGTATATTACAAAATAAAGGGGTTGGTAAAAAATTACACGAACTGAATATGAAAATAAAATAGATTCATCACCACTTTTTGTGATTTTGGCAAAAAAGAAGAAAACACTTACGAAAACCTGGCAATAATGTTAGCTACCAGACAAACATAAGGAGGTTTCGTAAGTGCTTTCTATATCACTAGAATTGCCAGAGTTTGAAGTGATTAAACAACTTTCTTTCTCCAATCAATATTTTGTTCTCGTTTAGGAAATTATAAAATTCTAGACGTGTGGATAACTGTTCTGTAAAATGTT
>ERZ1673788.81-NODE-81-length-14587-cov-25.211327_pt1 | contig 14587 bp, 10 predicted proteins | sample MGYA00580128_ERZ1673788 | MGnify/ENA primary metagenome ERZ1673788 (study PRJEB41219, sample SAMN04549589) | soil metagenome | isolation source: soil | place: USA: Utah, Baker Hot Springs | collected 2009-04-27 ...
CCTTTTTTTGCGTTTTTCCCCCTTTAAATTTTCGGGATAGTTAAGATAAAAACCCAGATTGCGAAAACTTGCTCTTCCGTATACTCAATGGTTTCAATTCCTCATAGTTAAGATAAAAACCCGTTTTAAAGGAGGCGAACTAATTGGCGCACATTGTTTCAATTCCTCATAGTTAAGATAAAAACGTGCGGGATTCTACTAAACGGTAAACCCTTGATTCGTGTTTCAATTCCTCATAGTTAAGATAAAAACTCATATTCACGTTCTAGATCGTTCCTATTCAATGAAGTTTCAATTCCTCATAGTTAAGATAAAAACAAATCTTACTGAATACTTACATGATGTGTATGGATGTTTCAATTCCTCATAGTTAAGATAAAAACTTCGTTTGAATCGCAACCTACCGCTTTGAATTTCTGGCAAGTTTCAATTCCTCATAGTTAAGATAAAAACTAAAATCTATTTAGTTATCGACTTTAATTATCACGCGCGTTTCAATTCCTCATAGTTAAGATAAAAACTAAGAACGCTTGTTCCCGGTTTGGCTGCCGTCTAGTGTTTCAATTCCTCATAGTTAAGATAAAAACCAATATCAATTCCACCTTCATGCGCTACAGCTTCAATGGTTTCAATTCCTCATAGTTAAGATAAAAACCGGACTTCAATTTTGACGCATCTGCCGAATGGTCAAGTTTCAATTCCTCATAGTTAAGATAAAAACGCCTTCCGAACCCCACCAAGCACATTCTTGCCAACCGTGTTTCAATTCCTCATAGTTAAGATAAAAACCGGACATCTTTAGCCAAGTTCTCACCTCCCTCCTACCCGTTTCAATTCCTCATAGTTAAGATAAAAACCCCAAAAAATGTTGTTAAATAAGCATTTCATTTTTAATGCTTGACTGGTTATTTTTATTTTAACGAAAAGGGGAATTTTTATCAAATCTTTGATTTGCTTGTGCTCAATGAAGGTTTGAAAGAGTCGTCGATCCCCGGGGATTTTTGCACGATTGGGGGTCGACGACTCTTTTTTATTTCCGTTTAAAACAGATTTCAAAGTTTGCCTGCCGACAATGAAATCCATGTTGTATCAACCATTTTACATGACCCATCTGTTTTAATAAAGTAAACATCCGGCTCATTCCCTTCTCATTCAATTGAAGGAAGAGTGAGACCATATTTTTAACGTTTCATTCTGGAAAAATTGGTTTAGGTCTATTCGATCGGTTCCTACGATCTAAAATAAGAACATGATCTGATAAATGATTGGTAATTTTTACTTAAAATTCCTTTTTTCTGTTTGAGGTGTTTCTCTTTGTACTCCAGCGGGCTAAAATACCTAAGTGTTCCATGAATTCTAATATATTAAACCAATGAACATAATCATCTAATTTCAGTTTCAATTGGTCAAAATTTTCGAAATATTTACCTTTAACAAATTCTGTTTTGATAATACTGCGTTGTCATAGGGACAACCCTTCATGCTTAACGACCGATTAATCTGAAAAGTATCTTGAAAAGTATCTAGAGCTTCATCAATTGTCTTGTTCTTGAATTCATTGCCTCTGTCTGTGTGGAATAATTGAATTTGCCATAAATCTGCTTTCACGGTCGATCAAGATTCGATGCGTAAATATGAAGAATACACCTCATCAATTATGGAGTAATTTTTTTCAATTTTTGTGGGTGCTTTTTATTGAAAGTTAGATTTATTGTTTTCACCCACAAATATAAAACCCCTCCAACGCTTGAGCGTCAAGGGGTTTCGGGATTAATATTGAGTGATGTATTGTTCGCGCTCCCATGGGTGCACTTGAGTTCTAAACATATCCCATTCGATCTCTTTTGCTTCGACGAAATGTTCGAATAAATGGGATCCTAAAGCACTGACAATGACTTCGTTTTGTTTTAAGTTTTCAAGTGCCTCATATAATGTTGCTGGAAGGTCGACAATGCCGTTTTCGATGCGTTCTTCTTTTGTCATCACATAAATGTTGCGATCTACTGGTTTTGGCGGAGTTAATTTGTTTTTAATGCCATCGAGACCAGCTTTCAAGAGTACAGCCATGGCAAGGTATGGGTTTGCAGATGGGTCAACGCTGCGCACTTCAATACGAGTGCTCATGCCGCGAGATGCAGGAATCCGGATTAACGGGCTTCTGTTGCGGCCGGACCATGCAACATAGCAAGGAGCTTCGTAGCCAGGCACTAAACGTTTGTAAGAGTTGACAGTTGGGTTTGTCACAGCTGTAAAGCTTGTTGCATGTTTGATGACACCTGCAATGAATTGTAAAGCTGTTTCGCTTAATCCATCTTCTGTATTTGGATCGTAGAATGCATTTTCACCATTGCGGAATAAAGAAAGGTTGCAGTGCATACCTGAACCGTTGACGCCGAACAATGGTTTTGGCATGAATGTTGCGTGCAAGCCGTGTTTACGGGCAATGGTTTTCACAACAAGCTTAAATGTTTGAATGTCATCACAAGCTTTGATGGCATCTGCATATTTAAAGTCAATTTCATGCTGACCAGGTGCTACTTCGTGGTGGGAAGCTTCGATTTCAAATCCCATTTCCTCAAGTTCCAACACAATGTCGCGGCGGCAGTTCTCGCCTAAATCAGTCGGCGCAAGATCAAAATATCCGCCATTATCATTCAATTCTAATGTTGGTTCACCCTTTTCATCCAGTTTGAATAAGAAAAATTCCGGCTCAGCACCTAAATTAAATGCTGTAAATCCGAGCTCTTCCATTTCCTTCAGCACTCGTTTTAAGTTGTTGCGCGGATCTCCTTCAAAAGGCGTTCCATCAGGATTGTAAATATCGCAAATTATGCGGGCAACTTTCCCTTTTTCCGCTGTCCATGGGAAAATGACAAACGTATCTAAATCAGGATACAGATACATATCAGATTCCTCAATGCGGACAAATCCTTCAATAGATGATCCGTCAAACATCATTTTGTTATCCAACGCTTTTTCTAATTGGGAAACAGGGATTTCAACGTTTTTAATCGTTCCCAAAATGTCAGTGAACTGCAGGCGGATAAATTTTACGTTTTCTTCTTGGACTAAACGAATAATATCTTCTTTTGTGTACTTTGGCATATTATTTCTCCTCTCATATATAAAAAATAAATTTATATAGCGATATTATCAATGAAAGAACCGTGAAAGGTCTCCTTGTCTTAATGTTGCACGGTTCATTCTTCCAGCATGGAGAAGTTCTTCCTTTAATAGTTTGCGAAGTTCGGCATCAGATAAATCTGATTTTTCTTTTGCCAATGAGGATCTTTCGAAAGTTTGTCTTTCTTGTTCGTTTTCTTTATACGCAAATATTTGCTTAATACCTGCCATATTGACACCCTGCTCAATCAACGATTTAATTTCAAGCAATCTATCGACATCATTGAAGGAAAATAATCGGCGATTGCCTTCCGTTCTCGCAGGGGAAATAAGACCATGTTCTTCATAATATCTTATTTGTCTGGCAGATAGTTCCGTCAGCTGTTTTACGATGCTGATTGGAAACAACGGCATGGAACGGCGGTCTTGATCATTCATGCTCTTTTAGCCCCTCCTTCCTTTTGCTTATCTACATTATAGATGAATGTAAGATATCATGTCAATATAATGTCATAAAATTTAACATGGTTTTTTATACAAGGAAAACTTTATCGTTTGACAGCCCATTTAACGAATCGAGAATTGGCAAATATGATCGGAACTACCCTAGAAACCGTAAGCAGAACGCTGAACCAGATGAAATGTTTTTTTATAGTTCGACTAATCGTTTTTCTATTAATTCATTGACGGCATGGAAAATAGCGATTTTGACATGTTCAAACGTCAAGCCTCCCTGCACATATGCCACATATGGAGGACGAATCGGTCCATCCGCTGAAAGCTCGATGCTGGAGCCTTGGACAAAAGTCCCGGCCGCCATGATGACTTGATCGCTATAACCCGGCATTTCATTTGGAACCGGTGTTACATGCGAGTTTATGGGCGATGCAGATTGAATCGCTTGGCAAAACGCAATCATCATATCTGCATTATCAAACTGAACGGACTGAACTAGATCTGATCTTTTCTCATTCCAGCTAGGATTGACTCGCAACCCGATTTCTTCCAGCATTGCAGCGGTAAAAATCGCTCCTTTTAGCGCTTGTCCAACAACATGCGGAGCGAGAAAAATACCTTGAAACATCTCATGAAGACTGTAAAGCATTGCACCGGCTTCCCTTCCGATACCTGGCGAAGTGAGCCGGTACGCGCAAGCTTCCACGAGCTCTTCTTTTCCAACGATGTATCCTCCCGTTTTCACAAGCCCTCCTCCAGGATTTTTTATAAGAGAGCCTGCAATAAGATCAGCACCTGCATGTCCCGGCTCCTGATCTTCGGTAAACTCACCGTAGCAATTATCGACAAAAACAACAATTTTTTCATTGATTGATTTGATGAAAGAAATCATTTCCTTAATTTCCTGAATGGAAAATGACGGTCTGACATCATATCCTCTAGAACGCTGAATTCCGATCATTTTTGTTTTATCACTAATTGCCGCTTTTACTCGGTCAAAATCAACTCGTCCTTCAGGAGTCAGATCAATTGTTTGATAAGAAATGCCAAATTCTTTTAAAGAGCCTGTCCCCTTTCCGCGGATACCGACAATTTCTTCAAGCGTATCATACGGCTTTCCGGTAATATAGATGAGTTCATCGCCGGGCCTTAATACGCCGAAGAGAGCCGTTGAAATGGCGTGTGTACCAGAAATGATTTGCGGCCGGACAAGTCCTTTTTCACATCCAAAAATATCCGCATAAACATCTTCCAATGTATCCCTGCCGATATCATCATATCCGTATCCTGTTGAGGGAATAAAGTGGGAATCGCTCACCCGATGCTTTTGAAAGCTTCTGAGCACGCGAAGCTGATTTACTTCCACTACTTTGTCAATTTCTTCGTGAAATGGTTTTATTTTTTTTTCTACTTTTTGAGCTATGTCCATAATTTTTTTTCCATGTGTAAAATATTGAAACATCTGTAAAACCCTTTCTACTTATTCTTCATAATTTGATCATATACTGGATGGTCGCGAAACACTAGACCAGAAACGATATAGTGCTGATTTTGTTCGTCAAATTGCAAGGTTGAAACGAGCGTATTTGCTTTTAACAACGATAGACGTTTCCCATCACCTGTTGGAACGGAGACAACGTAAGGATGCATTTTTTTCTTTAATTTTTCTTCAATAGCTGCTTTTAACCGTTCTATATCTTCGTCACAAAAAGCAGAAATGACAATATAGTCTTCCTTTAAAGAAGGAAAGAAATGCTCTAGTTGTTGATCTTTTTTATTGTACACTGTTAAAACAGGCAATCCGTCCGTTCCTAATTCTTTTAATAATTCATTCACAGTGTTTTCATGCTGAATATAGTCAGGATGAGAGCTGTCGACGATATGTAAAAGCAAATCTGCTTCCTTTATTTCTTCTAACGTAGAACGAAAAGCAGCGATAAGGCTTGTTGGCAGCTGCTGGATAAAGCCGACAGTATCAGTCATGAGCACCTTCATGCCGGATGGGAGAAACATTTTCCTTGTCATAGGATCCAATGTGGCAAACACCATATCCTCCTGAAATGAATCAGCAGCTGTCAGCTTATTGAACAGCGTTGACTTTCCTGCGTTGGTATAGCCAACAAGAGCGATTTGAGTTTGATGATTTCTCTTTCTTTGCGAACGATAACGCTCGCGATGGGAAACAATATGGGACAGCTGTTGTTTTATATCGTGAATGCGATTTCGGATGTGCCTTTGATCCGTTTCAAGCTTCGTTTCTCCCGGACCTCTTGTCCCGATTCCTCCTCCTTGCCGAGATAGATTCAATCCATGTCCCGAAAGTCTCGGAAGCAAATATTCAAGCTGTGCCAGTTCAACTTGAAGTTTCCCTTCTCTTGACTTCGCCCTTTTTGAAAAAATGTCCAAAATTAGCTGAGTCCGATCGATCACTTTTACCTCTAACAGACGAGCTAAATTTCGTAGCTGGCTGGGCGACAGCTCATTATTGAAAATAACGGTATTTGCCTCTGTCGTTTCGATAAGCTGTTTAATCTCATCAACTTTTCCTTTTCCAATATATGTAGATGGTTCGGCCCTCAGTCGATTTTGTGTGCAAACAGCTGCGACTTGGCCGCCCGCAGCAGCCGTGAGCGATTTCAGCTCTTCCATTAAATAAAAAAACTGTTCTTCATCGGTTTCCATGAACTTGACGCCAACGAGAATCACCTGTTCTTTCTCTTCCACTCGTCTTCTTCCTCCAATTATGCTGCAAATTTATAAGCTATGCGCTATGAATTAAACCTTCGATAAACGGATCAATGGTAAGGTTATCAAATTTAAATCATCTTTAGTGCACTTTAAGACAAAAGAAACGTATTGAATTCAAAAGTAAGATGATCAAACTCAATTCATCTTCAGCACATTTCAAAACAAAACGTACTGAGTTCAAATTAGGATTCAAATTCAAATCAACTTCAGCACACTTCAAGACTAGAAGCGTTTCTAAGTTCAAAATTAGGATACAAACTCCAATCATTCTTTAGCGCACTTCAAGACAATAACGTACTCTGTTCAAAGTTAGGATCAAACTCAAATTATCTTTAGCTCACTTCAACACTAGAAACGTTGCTAAGTTCAAAATTAGGATACAAACTCCAATCATTCTTTAGCGCACTTCTAGACAATAACGTACTCTGTTCAAAGTTAGGATCATTTAGCACACTTCAACATTAGAAACGTTTCTAAGTTCAATGTTAGGACTCAACTAAATCATCTTCAGTATGCCTTAAAAACAGAAACGTATTGAGTCAAAATAAAGATTATCAAACTTAAATCATCAACGCACTTCAACACTAGAAAAACTTATTGAGTCAACGTTAAGAGTATCAAATTCTAATCGTTTCAGCCAATTATAATGGCTGCCGTCATTCTTTTCTAAACTATGTGAGAAAAATAAACGAATTTGTGTAAATTATGTGCAGCAATAAAACAGGAGCTTTCTTCAAAGCCCATTTAAATAAAGATTTATCAATCAATTCTTTTCAATAATCAAGCAAAGCAGCCTAGGGGCTGCTTATACGTTTAATATTAAATCTTCTTCTTTTACAAGAAGCAAATCTTCCTTGCCAAACTTATCAGAAAGCAGGAGCCTCATTGCCTGTGCCCGTATAGATTTTTCGATAATGTTGCGAACATATCTTCCATTTGAAAAGTTCGTTGGGTGAGTCGCATATTTCACTTTTAGCAAATGCTCTTTCAATTTGCATTCAGCTCCATGGCTAAATCGATACTCTTTGTCCTTCATCATTAATTTTGCTATTTCCATCAGCTCATCGACTGAATAGTCCGGGAAATCAACTACGATCGGAAAACGGGATTCGAGTCCGGGATTTAAAGATAAAAAACGATCCATTTCCCTTGGATATCCGGCTAAAATTAACACAAAATCATGCTGTCTGTCTTCCATATGTTTGACAAGGGTGTCAATTGCTTCTTTTCCGAAATCTTTTTCTCCTCCGCGGGCTAAACTGTATGCTTCATCAATAAAAAGAATTCCGCCAAGTGACTTTTTGATCAAATCGCGCGTTTTTTGTGCTGTATGGCCGATATATTCACCTACTAAATCAGCCCGCTCCGCTTCAATTAAGTGCCCTTTCGATAAAACATTCATTTGGAAAAAAAGCTTTCCGATCAATCGCGCGATCGTTGTTTTTCCCGTTCCGGGATTCCCTTTAAACAGCATATGAAGCGCTTGCCTTCCGGTTTTTAACCCCTGTTCTTCTCTTTTTTTATTCACAAAAATCCATGCATATATTTCCTTTAATAATCTTTTCACTTCTTCCATTCCAACTAATGCGCCCATCTCCTGTTCAATCTCTTTTAATACACTGTGTTCGACAGCCGCTTTGGAAATGGAAAGATCATATGTCGCGATTTTTTCCTTTTTACCTTCAAGTTCAGTTTTGCTTTGTCCTAAGACAATATTCATTTGGCCGTTATTTTTGAAGGTGACCGCTCGCTCCACAGGCTTCACCTCATTTTTATATTTATCTTCTAAATTACATCTACTTTGTTTAAAAGAACATGTCATGGAAAAAGGTTGTTATTATTAATATTTATGCTGAAAGCCAAGTAGTACAAACCTTCTTTTCATCTATGTCTTCATAAAAACTAAGCAGTATTTTTCTGAAGCCTGGGTGGCTTGCGGCCTGGACAAGTACAGATCCTTAGGACGGGTCAGTTAAATATTAGCGAAGGGCAAAAATAACGACCATTCAAATTATCTGCGTTTAGCCGATAATTAGGAAAACATGGATTGAAGATAGAAAAATACCTGACATATCGGAACCGCTGCCACGAAACCTTTCCTTCTCATGAAAAAACCGGAGATCATCTCCGGTTTTTTCGTCATGCTTCAATGTCAATTTGTACATTTCTTTGCGGTGCAAATGTTGAGATCGCGTGCTTGTAAATGAGCTGCTGTTTGCCCTCTGATTCGATGAGGACCGTAAAATTATCAAATGCTTTTACTTGTCCTCTAATTTGGAAACCGTTTAATAAAAACACGGTCACGTAAGTGCCATCTTTTCGTAACTGATTTAACACTTGATCTTGAATGTTTATCGGTTGCTTCATCATTCGTCCTCCTCATATCCTCTATATTTTATTATTTCTTCTCAGAAAGAAGCTTTCCTGCTATATAATGAAAAATTTCACTAACTTTTTCTTCCATCGAGACAGGCGGAGTCATATCAAACCATTTGACATTCATTTTGTTTCGAAACCATGTTAGTTGCCTTTTCGCATATCTTCTTGTGTTTTTTTTCAATGTTTCAATTGCTTCTGCAAGAGAAGCCTTGCCATCAAAAAAATCGTATAATTCTTTATATCCAATCGCCTGCGCAGATTGTACACCGCGAACTCCAGAATCATACAGCGATTTTGCTTCTTCAATCAAACCTTCCTCAATCATTTCGTCAACTCTTTTATCAATGCGTTGATACAATACATCGCGGTCCATCGTAAGGCCGATAATGGCGGTATGATAGCGCTCATTTGCTTCATGCGTCTTTATATGCTCGCTCATTTTTTTTCCTGTTTTATAGTAAATTTCTAAAGCACGGATGACTCTCCTAGCATTGTTTGGATGAATTCGTTCTGCACTGTCAGGGTCGATTTCCTGTAAACGCTCGTGTAATGCTAAATTCCCATGCTCATGCAAAAAATTTTCCAGTTCTTTTCTTATTTCAGGGTCAGATTGAATATCGGAAAATTGGTAATCATCATATAGAACCGCTTGAATGTACAAGCCTGTTCCCCCAACAATCATCGGCATTTTTCCGCGCTTTGTTATCGAGGCAATTGCTTTTCTCGCAAGCTCTTGAAACTCGGCAACGGAGAATTCTTCCGAGGGATTCTTTAAGTCAATTAAATGATGAGGGATTCCTTCCATTTCATGCTCTTTTATCTTTGCTGTTCCGATATCCATTCCTTTATAAATCTGCATGGAATCGCCGCTGATAATTTCACCGTTTAATTTTTTGGCTAATTCAATGCTTAGTTTCGTCTTTCCGACAGCTGTTGGGCCAATTAAAACAACAAGTCTATCCTTTTCTTCTTCCATATTGACCACACTTTCAAAAAATACTCACTGTTTCATCGTATCATGATTTTTAAGAAAACACCAATATATTATACCCTTTTTCATCATAGAGTATACTCTTTTCAATTGATTTCATTTGATCTTTATACTGCTCTAATGCGAAAAAAAACAACTTTTGTCCAATCATTGCTCTCATTTCCTTTTGCCCCATGTTCCCGCACCAGTAAACTTGACAGCGATCTTTTACATGCAGCAGAAAACTATTACATAACCCTCTTAAACATTTTTTCGAGCTCATAGGTGGAAAAATGAATGATGATCGGCCGGCCATGAGGGCAAGTAAATGGATCTGACGCTTTTCTTAGCGATTCTAGCAACGCGAATATTTCTTCATTGTTTAAATATTGATTCGCTTTAATTGATCCTTTGCAGCTCATCATGATGGCTGCATCTTCTCTAAGCTTGTGGATATCCGTCTTTTTTTCATTAAGCACCTGCTGGATCAGCTCTTCAATAATTTCTTTTTCTTCACCTTGCGGAAACCATGTTGGATGAGATCGAATGATATAGGTGTTCGGTCCAAAATTCTCCAAAAACACTCCGACCTCAGCCAGCTCTTCTTTATGCTCTTCGATCACCATGACTTCATCAGAGGAAAAGCTCAGTGTAAGGGGAACAAGCATTTCCTGCACTTCGCTCGCCACTTCCCCAACTTTTTCGCGAAAATATTCATATTTGATTCTTTCTTGGGCAGCATGCTGATCGATTATATATAATCCTTTTTCATTTTGCGCCAAAATGTAAGTGCCGTGCATCTGTCCAATTGGATACATTGGAGGAACTCGGCTTTCATCCAACCTATTATTGTCCGAAACCTTCTCTTCATGTTCTTCGTTGTTATTTGGCAAATACTCTTGTACTTCAGTTTCTCCATCGACAACTGGAGGTTCAGCTATTTTTTCAGAGGAAAAGGATTGTTGCTGCTCTTCATCCGCTCCTCTATGATCAATCGAATACAAATCATCTTCTTTCCATTGATTATCAGCCGTTTTTGGTTGAAACGTCCATTCTGGATCCTGTTTTTCCTCATTGATCAGATGTTCAAATTGGATCTCCTGCTGCACGTTTACCGGGTGCTCTTTTTTCTTTTTGACTGTATCAGAGGTTGGGATAAGCTCTTTTTTCTTAAATGCATCCTGGATGCCTTTTGCGATGACTTCAAATAATTCCGCTTCTTTGCTGATTCTGACCTCCAGTTTGGCAGGATGAACATTTACGTCCACTAAGATCGGATCCATTTCAATATGAAGATAGACGACCGGAAAACGCCCTATAGGCAGGAGCGTATGGTACCCTTCTTCCACCGCCTTCGTAATGGAATGATTTTTAATAAATCTTCCGTTGATCATCGTAGAAATATAGTTTTTGGATGCTCTTGTCACTTCCGGCAACGATAAATAGCCGCGTATGTCAAAATCAAGCGAACGGAAATGGACTGGAAACATTTTTTTCGCAATGGGAACCCCGTAAATCGCTGCAAGAACTTGCCTTACATCTCCTTTGCCGTTCGTATATAGAAGCCGCCGGCCGTTATGCGTAAATTTAAACGATATGTTTGGATAGCTCAGCGCAAGACGATTGACTATGTCGGTTATTCTCCCAAGCTCCGTATTCAAGCTTTTCATATACTTCAATCGCGCCGGCGTATTGAAAAACAGGTTCGTGACCGTAATGTCCGTTCCTTTTCGACTTGATGCTGTCTCTTTTGCTGTTACCTTCCCGCCGATTAAAGTAATTTTCGTCCCGGGTTTATCCCCAGTGCTAGTTTTCATTTCCAGATGAGAAACGGCGGCAATCGAAGGCAGCGCTTCGCCCCGGAAGCCGAGAGTTCGGATGCGGAATAAATCCGCTTCATCTTTAATTTTGCTTGTTGCATGCCGCTTAAACGCCTTTTCGCAATCATCTGGCTCCATTCCGTCCCCATTGTCCACGACGCGAATTTTGCTCAAACCGCCTTCTTCCGCCTCAATTTCAATCACTGTGCTGTTTGCATCAATCGCATTTTCGACTAGTTCTTTCACAACAGAAGCCGGCCGCTCCACGACTTCCCCAGCGGCAATTTTGTTGGATAAACTAGCATCCATAAGGATGATTTTTCCCATCATCATCACCTATTTCAATTTCTTTTGGATGTCATACAGTGTGTTTAATGCTTCAAGAGGCGTCATATCCAATAGATCTAAGGAAGAAATGATGGAGAGCACCTCTTTTTCCTTTGATGAAAGCTTTTTCCCTGCCGGCTCTTTTTTCTTCTCTGCTATTTCATCGCCGAATAAAGAAAGCTGGCTTGGCTCCGCAGAATATTCGATGCTCGGTTCCACCGAATGCTCGATGACGGATGGTGTATATTTCTCTTTCTGATTGTCTCCTTCGAGCTTGCTCAATATTTCTTTTGCCCTTTGGATAAGAATTTCAGGAAGCTCCGCAAGCTCAGCAACATGAATTCCGTAGCTTTGATCAGCCGCCCCTTCATCCACTTTATGGAGAAAAACAACCTTTCCGTTTTCCTCTATTGCCTTAACATGGACGTTCTGCACATTTTGCAATTCATCTCCGAGCACGGTTAATTCGTGATAATGGGTCGAGAACAATGTTTTGGCTCCGATGTGGTCGTGAATGTATTCGATTATCGCTTGAGCAAGCGCCATGCCGTCATATGTCGATGTCCCGCGCCCGATTTCGTCAAATAAGATCAAGCTTTGATTCGTGGCATGTACAATCGCATTTTTGGCTTCCAGCATTTCCACCATAAACGTACTTTGCCCTGATACTAAATCATCAGCCGCTCCAATTCTAGTAAAAATTTGGTCAAAGATCGGCAGAACCGCTTCGCTGGCAGGGACAAAGCAGCCGATTTGCGCCAAAACAGCCGTTAAAGCAATTTGCCGCATGTACGTACTTTTTCCTGACATGTTTGGACCGGTGATTAAAAGAATGTTTCTTCCTTCTTTCATCCAGCAATCATTCGGAACATAGTTTTCGGATTCCATCACTTTTTCTACGACTGGATGACGACCGTCTTTTATGTAAAGCTCGGAGTCGGAAAAGGACGGTTTCGTATAATGTCGTTCTTCGCTGATTACAGCAAAGCATTGCAGGCAGTCAAGCTCGGCAATCTTTTTAGCCAAGAGCTGCAATCTAGGAATATATTGCTTTACTTCGTCGCGAATTTGCACGAACAATTCATACTCAAGATCAACGATTTTTTCTTCCGCTTCTAAAATCAACGCTTCTTTCTCTTTCAGCTCTGGTGTCACATAACGTTCGGCATTGGCCAGCGTCTGTTTCCGTTCATATCTTCCTTCATCCAAAAGATGAAGATTCGCTTTCGTTACTTCAATATAATATCCAAACACTTTGTTGTAGCCGATTTTAAGCGATTTAATTCCTGTCAGCTCTCTTTCTCTCTTTTCCAGCTCTGCTATCCACGTTTTTCCGTTTCTCGCTGCATCTCTGTAGCGATCCAATTCTTCGTTAAATCCGTCCTTAATGATGTTCCCCTCTTTGACTGAAATCGGCGGGTTTTCGATAATCGCTTTTTGAAGCAACTCCTTCAAGCTTTCACAAGGATCAATTTCTTTTTTTATTTGCTCCGAATCAGCAATTCCTAACGAAGCAACGATTGAGCGAATCTCAGGAATTTTTTCAAGCGACTTTTTCAATTGAATCAGATCTCTTGCATTTGCATTTCCGAACGCAATTTTTCCCGACAGTCTTTCTAAGTCGTATACTTCCTTCAGCAATTCCCTTAGTTCTTCTCTTTCGATATAGCGGTCGATCAACATTCCAACGATATTTTGCCGCTTTTCAATTTCTTTTTTGTCAATAAGCGGACGGTCAATCCATTGCTTCAGCAGACGCGCGCCCATAGCTGTTTTCGTCTCATCTAGCAGCCAAAGAAGGGAGCCTTTTTTTCCTTTCGATCGAATCGTCTCGGTCAGCTCCAAATTTCTTTTCGAGTACATATCAATTTTTAAATATTGATTTAATTGATAAAACTCCACCTTTTGCAAATGCTCAAGCGTCCGTTTTTGCGTCCGTTCTAAATAGTTGTATAGCCTTGCAAACGTTATTTTCAGCCGCTGATCTTGTAAATGTCCTGCAATGCTGTCTAATTTTTCAAGATAAGCTGCGTCTTTTTCGATCGAAAATGTCACAGGCTGTCTTTCTAATATCATTTTTTTCAGTTTCTCAGGAAAATCATCTGCCACTACAATCTCTTTCACTTGGCGGGAATAAAGCTCGCCCAAGCAGTCCTCCATTGTGGAGAGAAGGGTGACATATGATTCCCCTGTCGTAATATCTGTCAAAGCTAAGCCGAAAAGCGCTTCAAAGACCGTAACGGAAGCAATATATTGGTTGTCTTTCTCGCCTAGCCCTTTTCCTTCCATTAATGTCCCTGGTGTAATGAGCTGAACGACTTCCCGTTTCACAACACCTTTTGCTTGTTTCGGATCTTCTGTTTGTTCACAAATCGCCACCTTATAGCCCTTTTCAATGAGCTGTTCGATGTAGCTTGAGGCTGAGTGATACGGCACCCCGCACATCGGGATTCTTTCCTCGCCCCCACCATCACGGCTTGTTAACGTAATTTCCAATTCTTGAGAAGCCTTGATGGCATCCTCAAAAAACATTTCATAAAAATCGCCTAAACGAAAAAATAAAAAGGCATCCTGATAGTCTGCCTTGATGTTTAAATATTGCTGTATCATTGGCGTGTATTGTGCCATGTTCATCCCCCGACTGTATGTAAAAGTTAACATCTTTTATTATAGCACAAACTCTTTATTCCGTAAAAAACTTATTCGCTCAAACAGCTATGAGGAGTAAATTTATCAATTTTCGGTAGTATTATGCAATTACGAC
>ERZ1673788.83-NODE-83-length-14179-cov-75.036250_pt1 | contig 14179 bp, 16 predicted proteins | sample MGYA00580128_ERZ1673788 | MGnify/ENA primary metagenome ERZ1673788 (study PRJEB41219, sample SAMN04549589) | soil metagenome | isolation source: soil | place: USA: Utah, Baker Hot Springs | collected 2009-04-27 ...
ATCATTGATTTTTCACCTCCTTTAATATATACTAAAAGTATATACTTAATTAAAAAAGGGGGTTTTTATCTATATTATTCTTCTAACCAATTATAAAAAATTGGCTCTCTTCGCATGTTTTTATCAATAGCAATCTTATATTCTTCTAATTTTTTCATTTGATATTTTCTACTAATATTAGCTTGTTCAGTACGTTTTTTTAGCCCATTTACAAAGTACACAGCAAAATCATATATAGTTTCCCCTAGTAGTATTTTTTCCATCATAGACTCATATTGTGCTTCAACGTCAGATATATGGAATATATCTAAACCGTTTTTATGGCAATTTAATATAATATTGGCGATTGTATCTTTTTCTAACCCTTTTCTATGTAAGTGATCAAATAAAACTTGATAAGCAATGTTTTCTTTACACAAGGATATTATTAATTCTTTTTCTTCTTCTTCTGTTTCTTCTATATTATTTTTTCTATCAAAAGAAGAAGAAGAATTATTAAAAATAGTATTATCTAAATTAGTATTATCTAAATTAGTATTGTTTAATTCTTTATTTTTAATGTACTGATTTCCCAGATTAGAATTTTCCGTATTCGGATTTTCCGAATCCTGTTTTACCTGATTCGGATTTTCAGGAAATGGTTGAACCCCCATATCCTGATTTTCAGGAATTGGATCATTATCTTTTTTTCGAGTTCTTTTTTTCTTTTCCTTTTTTACACAGTATGTAACGATCAGTTGTTTTTCATTTTCTTCAGCCCAATGTTTTATTTCTTTAAGTTCTTGTTTTACTTCATCTTTATCGTCAGAGAATATATATTCTCTTTTTTCAATTACTCCACTTTTATTTCTAATCTCTACTCTGGCAACATAACCATGTTCTATCAGTTCATCTAATGCACGATAATGAGCGTCACGCCCATTTTTTGAACGCTTAATGATCTCTTTCATTTGTATCTTCCAATTTTCTTTATTCGACAGAAAGATGGTTAAAAGTGCTTTTGCTTCGAGGGTAACTTTATTGTCATTTAATAAGCTATTAGATATTTGAATACGAGCAACTTTAATTCGTTGTTTATTCCAATTAGAACTACCTTTTGTACGTCTAGAAAGAATACGTTGTGCTTTTGCTAATTTTTCTTCTAATTTACGGAAGAATTTAGGATTTGCATAAGTCATTCCATTAGACAAAATAGCGAAATCCTTTAATCCTACATCAATTCCAATAGCAGAATTAGTTTTAGATAATTCTTGAACTTCTGTTTCAACTAAAATAGATACAAAGTATTTACCACTTGGATTTCGTCTAATGGTTACATTTAAATTGTTTTTGTTGTATAAGAACGTTCATAATTTCGGCTATATCTTCACTGGTTACTAACTTGGGAGTTTTAGGAATTTGTTGGTTTCCCTGGTATTCATCAGTGCTTATCACCAATGGAAATTCGTTCACAAGTACGTTGTGAACTTCGTTTGTTTCCAGCCCTTCATCATACAGAGCTTTAATCCGTTTTAGTATATGGACAGCTGTTTCTTCGTATTTTTTTACTCTGTTTCCGCCTTTTGCTACAAAAAACGTTTCAAAGTTAGCTAAATACCTTCTACAGGTACTATTTGGAATATCTACCTGTTCCGCCAACTCTGCTATAGTTAAATATTTCTTCACCACTCACCACCTCATTTCATCACATACTACAGGTTAGTTATTCACTGCTATTAATTACTTATTCAGCATTGATTACTGGATATCCTTTATACAAATAACGACAAATCAGAACAAAAAAGATTTGTCTAGATCAATACGGTTCATCGTCTTCATCTTCGATCATATCTCTTTCATCAAGCCAGTTATAAAGAGGAACATGATTTGTTGTAGGCATGTTATTGAAAAGATTGGCTCTATATTCAGGATTTCTAAAATCAACGTGATGAGCCATCTTTCTCAATGCTCCTAATATGTAATTTTCCCATCTTTCTTTTGGAACTATCTCGTAAACTTTATTTTGTATTAGCTCGTCTGTGAATTTATCAACCAATTTCATCCACTGTTTTTTAGTCCATCGACCAGGAGCAAACTCTGGATAGAATTTATGGCAAATATTTTCAAAGACATATTTCATAGTTTCCTTGTTAACAATTGAAACAATATTATCTGAAGTAGTCTCTGTAGTAATCTCTGGTATTGCTCCTTCATTTTGAAGCTTTGATGCTTCATTTTGAAGTTTCGAATCGTCATTTTGAAGTTTCGAATCATCATTTTGCAGGTTCGAACCTTCATTTTGAAGTTTCGAATCGTCATGTGTATCCTCTAGGAAATCTCCTAAACTATAACCCTCTAACGAATAGCCCAATTGGAGCAAATCATGTTGGATTTTGACTATGTTTACTCTATATTGATATGTTTTATCCCATTTATATTTTGGGTTTCTTCTTCTGTCGATCCATCCCTTGTCGACTAAATCTTTAATGATTCTTTCCATGGTGGTTACTGATTTTTCAAACATACATTCATCTTTCATTTCTTCAGCTGTTTTATATATCCAACCATTAGAAAGGGTTTCTTTTATTTCCTCAGTATTTTCAATACTTCCATCACTAAATTTTCTAACCCGTTCCATCTCTTCTTTAAGATAATTATCGACATCTTTGATTCTTTCCGACCAATAAATGAATTGGTTTAAAACAATAGCATGTTCCACTTTGCCAGTTAATGCTACCAGTTCTTCTTTAATGATCACACGCTTCAGCTTTCTAACTTTTGTCATTATGTATCATCCTCCCTGATTTTTTAGGAAAGGAAAAAGCGCCTGCCTGTCGTGTTTTGGGTACGACAAACAAGCGCTCAAAATACATAAAATGACAATATTCAACCTCTTGAAATACTTTCATCTATGTATTAAAATTAAAGAATAGAATGAAAGTAATTTCAAAAGAGTCTTGAGGCAAGTGTTTGTCGTGGGGGTGACACGACGAACGGTATAAAGATGTTGGCAGCATCTTTATACACGCTTTAAGGCTCTTTTTCTTTTCCCGAACATTATTAAGTTATTTTTTATTTTAACTCTATTAAATGAAATGTACAATCAAAAATTTAAAAACTTTTTTGCAATATTAGCTCCTTTCAAGGAGCTTCTTTTTTTGTTTTCGGGATCTGTATGTACCTAGATAATATTATAAAACATTTTTTAAAATTAAAAAAAGAACATATGTTCTTGAAATAAAAAAATTAAATTGGTATAATTTTCATGGATAAATCATCCTAAACTTTTTAATAGAACCCAATACACGTGTATTGGGTGTTTTTATCTATTTAATTTTCGTTATTTTTATTAATTTCGATATTTTTCTTCAAATAATTCGGGGTATAGTTCTTAAATTCATATTTTCTAGTCTGTTTAAGTGGTGTAGTTTCTTCTTCAATAACCTTTTGAAAAACATCATCTTTAAAGAATTCGGCTAATGTCATACCAAATCCATTTGCAATTTTATTCAATGTCTCTATGGTTGGATTTTTTGATCTACCCTGCACAATTTCATTCAAGGTCGATTGTAGAACCTCTCAGATGAAAACTGAATAAAGGCATTTTTCCCGAAAGGTTGCTAGGGAAAAAATGTTGGAAATGTCAAGTTTATGGATAGGATGGCTAAAAATCCATTTGCAACCAGTCGATCTAAAAAATAAAATTAAAATGGAGTGGTGATTTTTTGAAATCAAAATTGCTAATTGGTTGTAATTCGTGTGAAAATGAATTGAAGAAAAAAAGTGGTTATTTTCTTGGAGTTAACGGTGACTACCATTTAATGTTTCCTGTCCGTACATCATATGCAAAAGAAGATCTCGGTCAATTATTCATAGATCACTATACATGTCCATTTTGTAATGAAAAATTAGAAATAACACCTAACATGATGAAATGGATCACTTCTTTTATGGATAAAACCTTTCATGTTCAGGTTAAAGAAGGTCTTATTGAATTTTCCAATGGAGAAATCTCTTTTTCCGTCCCTGTCGGAAAAGAAATTGATTCCGTTCAAGAGTATCTGGCATCATTAGGTGTTATACTTTTAAACGCTTGTGATTACTTACCTTCGCATAAAGAAATCTCTTTAGTACAGATGGCTACAAAAGAATATGACCATTCCAAATGGTTAGTCCGTGTTGAATCTGGAAAAGCAATTGAACCGTTTGTTGACACATACAATATATGGTTTGACGGAATTTAAATTAATCATATCATCGTTATGAGAAATAGGCGAAATTCCTTCGTTAGAAGAAGTTCGCTTATCATCATCAATATAATCTTTATATATATTATTATTTACTTTCTTCTTAGGATTATTAGTTTTAGTATTATTATTATCCTTATTTTCCGTATTCGTTGTTTCCGTATCCTGATTTTCAGGAAACGGGTTTTCGTTCGAATCCCCGGCTTTTTCTCTTTTTCTTTTTTTCACGGCTTTGTACTCAATAATTGAACTACCACTAGGCTAAAGCCGTAGTGGATTCCTAAGTACAGAGTTCTACCGAACTCTAATTGATTAGGCTATCCCCGTAGTTCCTACGGTTAATCGCAAGGCTTCCTTGCGAATATTTAAACTTGCGTTAATATCTCGGTTATGATGGGTATGACAATTAGGACACACCCATTCACGCAATGCAAGATTTTTAACGTCTTTGTTTTTGTAGCCACAGCACGAACAAAGCTGGCTGGATGGAAAATTTTTCGATACGGTAACAACTTGCTTTCCGTACCATTTCGCTTTGTATTCTAACATCGTTCTAAATTGTGACCATGATACTTCGCTAATTGCTTTAGCAAGATTGTTATTTTTTAACATATTACTTACAGACAAATCTTCCATCCCGATAATGTCGTGGTTTTTGACAATATAGGTGGAGATTTTATGCAAGTAATCGTTTCTAGCGTTTGTGATTTTTTCATGAATACGAGCAACTTTAATTCGTTGTTTGTTCCAATTAGAACCACCTTTTTTACGTCTTGATAGAATCCGTTGTGCTTTTGCTAATTTTTCTTCTAATCTTCGAAAAAACTTAGGATTAGAGTAAATCGTTCCATCTGAAAGAATAGCAAATTCTTTCAAGCCGACATCTATGCCAACAGCAGAGTCAGTTTTAGGTAATTCCTGAACTTCTGTTTCTACAAGAATGGATACAAAATATTTTCCACTTGGATTACGTCTAATTGTTGCATTGAGAATGCGACCTTCTACTTCACGACTCTTTGCAAAACGAATCCATCCAAGTTTAGGCAGCTTGATTTTATTATCATCAATAGCAATATTGTCATTTGTATACTTTGTCGTGTAAGACTGAACAGGATTTTTCTTGGACTTAAAACGTGGTTTATCGTTTTGTTTCTTGAAGAAACGGGAATAAGCGTCAGCAAGATTTTTTAATGACGATTGAAGTGCAATACTATCCACTTCTTTTAGCCAAGTTAATTCTTTTTTTAATTGTGTTAACTGAGCAGAACAAGAATTATAAGTCAAACCTTTTCCTGCCTCTTTATAAGTATTATCCCATTTTGCTAAAAAATGATTAAATACAAATCGACAGCACCCAAAGGTTTTATTAATTAATATTTCTTGTTCTTTGTTCGGATAGAGCCGAAACTTATATGCTTTATTTACAATCATTGATTTTTCACCTCCTTTAATATATACTAAAAGTATATACTTAATTAAAATATATGTCAATAGTATATACCGAGGAGGATTGTAAAATGGAACGTATACCAAAATTAATTAAATTTCCTGTCGATTTAGTAACAAGAATCGAAGAGTACAAAAAAAAGAACAATATTAAAAATTTTTCAGTTGCAGTTTACGAATTAATTCGTAAAGGTTTAGAAAAATAATGGAATACATGCATCAATGAACATAAAAAATCGAGTCCGTCTTGAAAATTTTACAGTGCCAAACAATCTAAGGTAGACAAGATATTGCATGCCAACTCTGTACACTTACATGTAACACGGTGAGTGATGCATTAAATTTGTAACGCCATCGCAAATAAAATATAATATACAGATGGAGGGCTGTTTCGTTGAGTTACACTATTTTAGACATTGCTTCACGGGCTGGAGTTTCCAAGTCAACGGTTTCGCGGGTAATCTCGGGGAAAGGATTTGCAAGCCAGGAAGCACGAGAGAAGGTATTAAAAGCTATTGAGGAGCTGCAGTACAAACCAAACGCAGTAGCAAGAGCAATGGTTTCTCAACGGACTAACAATATTGGGGTCATCATCTACCGGCAGCACTATCCGATTGCTTCCCACCCTTTCTATGGAAAAATCCTCGATGCCATTCTTATGAAAGCGAAAAATCTTCACTATTCCGTGTTTGTCACAACGGATAAGGAAGTGTCTTTAAAATCAGCAGATTTTATGCTGGAAAAACGAGTGGACGGGCTTATTCTAATCAGCAGGCTTAATCAAGAAGTAGTTGGTTATATCGACAAGTTTAACGTTCCTTACGTGATTGTAAATGGAACAATGGAAAAGGATGATGTGATTCAGATTGTCAATCATGATAGAAAAGGCGGAAGTCTTGTTGCCGACCATTTGTATCAATTAGGCCATCGGAGGATCTTCGTGATTGCTGGACCACAGGATCATCGCAGTCATAGCTTGCGTTTTAAAGGTTTTAGCCAGCGTATTAGGGAGCTTGGCGGAGAAATTACGATGAGTGATATTTATTTTTCACCGACATCAACATTCGATGACGGTTATAAAGGGCTGTCTGATATTTGGGATCGCTTCCTAGCTAGAAAGCCAACCGCTCTTTTTGCCACAAACGATATGCTGGCTATGGGTGCCATGAAGTTTCTATTGGAAAAAGGGCTGAAAATACCTAATGATATAGCTGTTGCAGGTTTTGATAATATCGATTATTCGAACATGTTCCATCCATCATTGACCACGGTTCATATTGATAAGGTTAAAATGGGTGAAGATGCGGTTGTTTTATTGGATCAATTAATAAAAAAAGAGAAGGATGTACAGCCGCTAAAGATCGAATATGAGCCGAAACTCGTTATAAGGGAATCGACCAATGGATCTTCCCACAAGTAAATCAAGACTGAAATTGGAAAAAGGATAAGGATAGTTACTAGGTAACATATCGCTTTTCCAAGCTTAGTTATTGTTATTCCCCGACATGAACTTTTTGGTTTTGGATCGATTATAACCATAAAGTTCGGTAAGGGGAATTTTTTACGTTGATATAGTAAATTGTTAATTCATCTTAAAATATTTTTGCAGTATTTTAACATTTTGATAAAAGAGGCTTAATATTTTCACTTTATAATCAAAGTGTAAAGGGGTACAAGCTAGTTTAATGGAAAGGAATAAATGTTATGTGGGAACGTTCCCAGACTAACTTAACTTATATTCCAGAGTGAAAATTAATGATTATTATGTGGGAACGTTCCCATAAGGTAATAGGTTTATACTCAACTCCCCTGCTTTAAATAGGAATTTTCCTAATTAATAACATGTGTGAGGTGAGAAAAAGATGAAAAAAATTACAGCAAGTGTCTTATCTACGCTCATTCTTGCAATGGGAATTCTTTCTGGCTGTGAAAAGACTGATCAGTCCGCTGGAAGTGAGTCAAATGCGGATAAGCCTAAAGTAGTAACGATCGAAGCTCAAACAGCTGCGCCAGAAATAACTCGAGTTGAAAATCTGGAAAAAGCGGCTGAAAAATTAAATGAAGAATTAAAACAACAAGGAAAAGATATTCGAGTAAAAGTCAAAACAAACTTATTTGAAGGAAGTTGGGAAGAATATGCCAAACAATTTATGTTAGCTTTCAAGGCCAAAAAAGAGCCTGATATTTATGCGACAGTGCATGAAAACATCGGTTGGTTAGCGGATGGAAATTATATACTTCCTTTAGATGAACTAAAAAAATCTAAAGAATATTCTGATGTATTTCCAACTCTATGGGATTCTGTAACATATAAAGGTCATATTTGGGGGGCTTTGCAAGATACGGAAGCACGTCCTGTTTTCTACAATAAGGATGTTTTGAGAAAGCTTGGCTGGAGCGAAGAACAAATTAATAATCTTCCGGAAAAAGTAAAGAACGGCGAATTTACACTGGATGATACGACAAAATTGGCTGAAGAAGCGAAAGCAAAAGGATTGGTGCAATTTGGCATTATCCACCGTCCAGTAGATGGTCCTGATTTTCATGTGATGGTTTACAATTTTGGCGGAAAATTATATGACCCTGAAGAAAATAAAGTTGTATTAGATAAAAAAGCCGTTGAAAAACAGTTGAATTATTACTATGAAATTGCGCAGAAAAAATTAATACCTGACAATCTTACTCAAATGGAATGGAGCAATATTCACAAGACGGTAGTAAACGGGAAGGCGTTGTTCTACTACGGCGGCATTTGGAACGTATTTAACTGGGGTCAAGACAATTTCCACGAAAAATTGGGCAAAGTGGATGAAAAATGGGTCAATGAGCACTTTGGCATGATGCTTATTCCTGCAGCAGAAAAAGGCGGAAAACCAATTACTCTTTCTCACCCATTCGTATATACCGTTTCATCGCAAACAGAACATCCTGAATTAGTGAAACGTTTGTTGGAACTTGTGGCTGATCCTGCACTTCAAGCGGAGCATGATGTAAAGACGTTCCATCTTCCTGTCACAAAAAGCGCTGCAGAACACCCGGACTTTAAAGCAAATGAAACATTGGGAAATGTAACATACATGCTTGAATATACGACATTCCTTCCGAACCATGAAGGATTCCCTAAGTATTCCAAAGCAGTATTTGATGCCATTCAAGCAGTAGAGCTTGGAAAGAAAACGCCGAAAGAAGCGTTAAAAGATTTAGAAGTACAGTTGAAAAACGACCTTGGCGATCAGTTAAAGATTGTTGAATAAAAAGGTGGGTGGTACCTGGCGTATGCTTGCCAGGTATCATCTTTAAAGGAGGTTAGAAAAGTGGGATCTGTTTTAAAAAAGTGGAAGTTGCCCGCCATTATGCTTGGTCCATTTATCGTTCTGATCTTCCTTTTCTTTTTTCTCCCTGTTGTATTAATAGCCATATTGGCATTTACCAGTATGGATTCTGCCATGAGGTGGGATTTTAACGGATTGGCGAACTTTCAAAAGCTTGTGACCGATCCGAATATCTTGTTGATTGTAAAAAACACTGTCATTTACGTCGGTTTCACATTATTGATTAATGTGTTTTTTGGTCTGGTTTTAGGCATTTTGACAACCTACTTTATTCAAAAAGAATCCGTTGGTCTGTTTTTTCGGACGATTTGGATGCTGCCGCGAATTTCCCCGCCAGTCGTGTATGTGCTTCTTTGGTTATGGTTTTTTGATCCAAGTGAATATGGAGTGTTAAATAGTTTGCGAGCTCTCTTTCATATGCCGCCTAAGGAGTGGCTGACAACTCACCCGATGGTTGCTGTTATTTTAGCCAATGGATTAATTGGAGCTTCGTTTGGGATGATTATTTTTTCCTCTGCCATTAAGTCCATACCAAAAGATTTGTTCTACGCCGCAAACGTAGATGGAGCTTCTCAATGGTCGATCATTAAAGATATTATTATCCCGGCTGTGCGTTGGCCGCTAATGTCTGTGACACTATGGCAGTTTTTGTCTTTGCTTACATCCTATGAATATATTCTCTTGCTTACAAACGGTGGGCCTTTATTTGAGAGCGAAGTACTAGCTTTGTATTCGTATCATAAAGCTTTTCGGAATTTCGAATTTGGCTATGGTTCTGCTATTTCGCTCGTTCTTGTTTTGGTTGCATTGATCTTTTCATTTGTCATGTGGAAATTGTTCGGCATGAAAAAAATGATGGGCTCTTCAAGAATCGAATAAGAAGGGGGTTGTTGAAATGGAAGCAACCAGTTACCGTACGGAAACAGAACGTGTGCTTACACCTGTTTCCAAATGGAAGAAGCGCATTCCTTACATCATTGCTTATGGCGTTTTAGGGTTGACTACACTGCCAGTCATTTTAATGTATTTGTGGCTTTTGTTAAGGTCTTTTTTTGAACAAATGAAATACGGTTTTATCCCTGTTCATTTCACATTAGAAAACTGGCGGTTTTTATGGTCGAGCGTGGAGCATGGAGGAAGCCCGCTCCCAAGTATCTGGACGGCAACTTGGAATTCCTTCGTTTTTTCAGGCACCCTTACTATCTTGGAAGTCATCATCGGCGTCATGGCCGGATATGCTTTAGCTCGAATCGAATTCCCGGGACGTCAGGCATTAATGAAGACTACGTTGCTGTTGCATGCTTTTCCGAGTATCGCTTTGCTTATTGCGGTGTATTATATTTTGAATTTTATGGGGTTGTTTGATTCCCTTTTTGGAGTTGTATTAGTGAAAACAGCCCTGCAAATTCCTATGACAGCGTGGATTGTAAAAGGATTTTTTGATGATGTGCCATGGGATGTAGAGTGGGCTGGACTGATTGATGGGTGCAGCCGTTTGAAGGTTTGGTTTACCATTGTGCTTCCGTTGATTAAGCCTGGAATTGCCGCGGTTAGCATCTTTTCGTTTTTATCTGGTTGGTCTGAATTTTTGCTATTATACACGTTTATTTTAAGTGATGAAAATGTCACTTTGTCCTCTTATCTCCAAAGATTAATCAGTGATCCAAATTTGGTTAATTACGGGCTATTAAGTGCTGTATCGCTATTTTATATGTTGCCGGTCTTACTGTTTTTCATTTTTACGCAAAAATCATTGATGCAGGTAAGTGTTGGAGGAGGGAAGAGAGTATGAAAATCGAGTTAAAAAATATTTGTAAATCATTCAATAAAAAAACGAATACGATTGATAATTTGAGTTTGACGATTGAAGACGGGGAGTTTGTTGCTCTCCTTGGACCGAGCGGCTGCGGAAAGTCTACAACGATGCTTATGATTGCTGGAATTTATAAACCAGACAGCGGTGAAATTTATTTTGACGGCCAGCTTGTCAATGATTTAGAGCCAAAGGATCGAAATATCGGCATGGTATTCCAAAGTTATGCCTTATATCCGCATATGACGGTTTTAGATAATATCGCATTTCCATTGAAACAACAGAAAGTTCCAAAAGAAGAACGGATCAAGCGGGCGAAACAGGCGGCTGAAATGGTGCAGCTTGGGCATTTATTAGATCGAAAACCGAGTGAATTATCTGGAGGTCAGCAGCAGCGTGTTGCTTTGGGACGGGCCATCGTGAAAAAACCAAAGGTGCTGTTGTTGGATGAGCCAATGTCTAATCTTGATGCCAGATTAAAAATTGAAATGAGAGGGGAAATTTCCCGCATCCAAAAAGAATTGGGCATCACAACTATTTTGGTTACTCATGATCAGGAAGAAGCGATGACGATGGCTGACCGTATAGCGGTCATGAAAGAGGGACAAATCATTCAATACAGCACACCGATGGAATTATATAAGCATCCGAAAGACTATTTTGTCGCTCAGTTTATCGGAACGCCTCCGATGAACTTTCTGAAAGGAAAACTATCGAACAGCCGGCTTTATTTACAAAACATGACCATTGAATTAGATCGCAAGTTCTTCAATTTTCATGGTGGAGAAACAGACATAAATGTGGGAATTCGTCCGCATGATTTAAAATTGGGAAACAGCGGGGATATCCGTTTTAAAGGTACAGTAAATATGGTTGAGCCGATCGGCCATTCGCAAATCGTCAATGTAAAAGTCGGCAATGAACAGGTTCGCTTTTTTGTTGAACCAAACAATAGAATGGAATATGGCCGTGAAATTGAAATATCAGCCGACATCTCAGCCATTCATTTGTTTGATGCGGCGACAGGAAGAAGTTTGAAAAATGAACGTACGAATCAAGGACAAGTCAGGGAATTCGTCTCATAGTCAGGAGTGAAGGATGAAAGAAAATGGCAATAAAAATGAAACAGGATTTGGAACAAGCTTTGTATGACGCAGCGATTGAATATGCATTGCAAGCCGGTCGATTGATCAAGTGCCGCTTAGGGAACAAAGGGAAAATTGAGCAAAAAAAGAATGTTTCCGACCTTGTGACAGAGGTTGATAAGCTGAGTGAGGAATTGCTGCGGAGAAAAATCGAAAAAGATTATCCTGACCATTGGATTTTATCGGAGGAGGATTGTGGTCAGGACAATGCGTATGAAGTGCTGAAAAATCATGATTCGGGTTATGGATGGATCATTGATCCGATTGACGGCACGACCAATTTCATTCACGGCATTCCTCATTTCTCTGTTTCGATTGGAGTCGTAAAGGACGGAAAACCTATAATTGGTGTTGTATTCAATCCGATCACTGGCGATCTTTATGCGGCAAGAAAGTCATTTGGGGCTTATTTAAACGGGCGCCCTATCCGAGTTGGAGAAGAGGCGACATTGGCCAAAGCTGTTGTAGCAACAGGTTTTCAGGCCAGCGATTTTCAATCAGGATCTCGGGTCATTCAGCAAATCGATAAGTTAGCAGGGAAGAGCCGCAACATTCGCGTGTTTGGTGCAGCAAGCTTGGATTTATGTTTGGTTGCATCTGGAGAGATTACTGGATTCTGGCATGAAGGTCTCAATCCGTGGGATACAGCTGCAGGGATTTTGGTTTTGACAGAAGCCGGAGGACAGGTCACGAATAAAGATGGAAATCCTTATCAACTTTTTCATGATTCACTTATCGCTTCCAACGGAAAAATCCACGATGAATTGCTGAAAACAATCAAACTATGAAAAAACGGGTGTGATAACATTGAAAAAGCCGCTAATTACTGCTCATACCGGCTGCATGAATACACCGCCCAATTCCATTCATTCTGTATTGGAAGGATTAAAGGCGGGAGCAGATATCATTGAAGTGGATGTTCGGTCTACAAAGGATGGGGTTGTTGTTCTTTTGCACGATGAAGAAGTCATGACTCCCAGCGGAATGAGGAGGGTTCAGGATTTATTATTTGAGGAACTGAATCATCTGGCCAAATGTGACAAGATCATTCGGCTGGAGGAAGTGTTGCCGATTGTCAAAGAATATCACCGGGTCATTAATCTGGACGTGAAAGAAGACAGAGCTATCGATCCAATGATTGAAACGGTTGAAAAGCATAATATGAGGGATTATACGATCATAACCGGTTGCGAAAAGGAAAGAGCGTTTCATTTGAAGAAACGTCACCGTCCGTATCAAGTTTTGTTAAATGCAAGTGTGAGACTGTATGAAACTTATAAGGGGGACTATGGGTCGTTTATCAAGGAAACGTGCCAGGATGCTATTGCTGCTTCGTGTTGTGGAATAAATATCAATTATCACTTATACCGGGAAGAATTAATCGATTATGCTATGTTTCGCTGTCTTCCCGTTTTAGTATGGACGATCGACGATTCTCATGCAATGGAAAAGTTTTTAGGGATGGGCGTCCATTCCATTACTAGCAATGAAGTAAGAAGACTAGTGGAGTTAAGGGATCAGCAAATAGCTAAGGAATTTTAGGGGGGCATTCATTTGATAGATACGTTTTTGTATGAATGGAAGAAAAGAAACGGGGAAATCACAGAGTTAGTTAAGGGGGAAAGGATTTCTGGCACTGATTTTTATCAATTGGCGATTTCTCAGCTGGAGTTTTTAATCAAGGCAGATCCTAATAATGTGAGCTATGTGTCACAGCTTGCAGAGTTCTTGCATTTAGACGGTCATGTGCGTAAAGCAGGAGAACAGTACCGTAAAGTATTGGAGATGGATCCGCTGCTCCCGCTTACTGAAATCGAAGAGCGGCTGATTCAAAAATTTTGTCCAAGATTGCTGATGAATTCAAAAGAATGTTTTCCGCTAAAAGATGTTGTTGCAGTACATCATCCGATTAAGCCTATAATCGGCTATCATCTATTTTGGGAAGATGATTATGATTTTCCTGATGATTATGAACCGTGTGATCATGAAGAGATTTGGATCGAATATGATCCGAAAACAGAAGTCGTGACCAATGTTATGTGCTGGTTCCACTCCCGTGTCCTCAAGTCAGAGGATGCCGTGAAAGAAGCACATAGCAACCAGCAGAGAGCCATCATTAGAATTGAATGGGGAAAGCATGGTTCGCTTCTTTGCGGATGGGAAAGTCTGAAATAAATACTTTGGGTTCCAAGTAATAAAAATAGGCATAGCAAAACA
>ERZ1673788.91-NODE-91-length-12418-cov-33.725148_pt1 | contig 12418 bp, 9 predicted proteins | sample MGYA00580128_ERZ1673788 | MGnify/ENA primary metagenome ERZ1673788 (study PRJEB41219, sample SAMN04549589) | soil metagenome | isolation source: soil | place: USA: Utah, Baker Hot Springs | collected 2009-04-27 ...
TACCGAAACAGGGCAATGTCGTGTCTCATCGACTCATCCATTCGAATCTCCTCCTGGTCTCACTTGGAATCAGGACCGTTCCGGTCCTCCTGCCCTTATCGTACCGAATTGCTTTTTCTCCGTCGATAGGAAAGGTTTGTGGGAACCTCAATCATTTCCAATTTAGGATATGTATGTAAAATCAGGATCCCATTTAATTCGCAAAAGGGTGTCGGAATCCGTCCTCCCACATCTCTCTGATGACCGAATAGAGACCGTGTTCCTCCAACGTCCGGATCCACCAAGAAGCCCGTTCCTTTTCTTTTTTCACGATAGGGCCTATGATCCTCCACCGCCTCGCAAAAAAGCTGTGAAGGCTTGATAGGTTTCGGCAGAACCGTCGGACATAAAAGATGATGCCGTCCTTTGTCGGGAGAAACGGAGCCCGGTTCGTCCCCTCGGTCAATCCCAACTGCTCTTTCACGACTTGCCATATGGCGGACAACGTATACTGAAAATACGGGAGGAGAAAGGAAGGCAGCACACTCACCGTCTTCAAGCATTCCCGACAGCGATACCGGACAATCCAAATGCGATAATCACCATGTGGGGTCAATGCGTTTCGCTCATAGTAACCGTGGCGGTGCAACGGGCGCTTGGCCCGGCAATGCGGACACTTTTTCAGAAGAGGGAAGTCGTTTTCTTTTCCACGCTCTGCATACGTTTGGACGTCAATGCCAAAGTCATGAAATTGAATCACGTCCTCCTCCCCCCTCCTATGAACCGATGGATTTTCTCTTCCGAAATAATTCACAAAAAATTTAGCACATTCTTTCAGAAAAGGGGAGAGGGCTTTCTGAAGGAATGTGCAAAAAAATGGCTCTTTTGTTCCGAAATAAAGTGATAATTTACAGATATAAAAATAATAATTTTTAAATGTTTGGATTGTGGAAAAGAAGATGAAGTTCCTGAATATGTGTTTGAAGAATTTCATTATGATTTAAATGATAATGAAGAAGTGGAAGTAGTATGTCCTTTTTGTAATGGCACAATGCGCAGAGCGAGGAATGTCCCAAGTGATTAATACTCACTTGGGACGTGCTTAAAGTCGCGTTAGCGATTTTGTTCATGTTCAAAAAAAGTGTCATGAGGAACGTTGTCCTTATTGTGGATTTATGACTTCTTATGTCCATGACAGGAGGACAAGAAAGGTTCGTGATCTTCCTATTCTCAATCATTCTGTGTGTTTATTTGTGCTGGTCAAACGATATCAATGCCAAAATTGTCAATCGGTATTCTCGGAGTCTTATGAGTCGATTCAACCTAATAAACACCAAACGAATAGGTATCGTGAATACTTGTTTGAATTATGTCAGGATACAACTATACAAGATGTAAGTCGAAAACAAAAGATTCCGTATTCGACCTTAGAGAGAATTTACTACTCGGTCGCTCAAGAAAAAGCTGCCCTTCATCAAAAACAAATTCATGAAGCTTTAGATAAGGATGAACTGGTTTTAAGTTTAGGTGAGGTGTCTGTACGAAAAGGTCATCGATACGAAACCGTTTTGACAGAGGCGAAATTAGGCTGTGTCATCGGAATGCATAAAGACCGAGATTGTGATTCCACCATTCAACTATTCAATCAGAATGTCCTTTCCTCCCAAACGGTTCAAACCATCGTTTTGGACATGTGGGAGCCTTATCATAAAGCGATTCAGTCCGTCTTTCCTTTAGCGACGATCGTCATTGATAAATACCATGTTGTTCAAAAAGTCACACAAGCCTTAGACAAAGTTAGAAAAGGATTTGCAAAACTAAAAAAAGCAAGGTTCCTCCTGTTGAAAGGATATGAATCACTACAGGATCATCAGAAAGCACGCTTGGAAGAAATCTTAGAAGAGTACCCAGAACTTGCTTGTGCTTACTATTTAAAGGAACTATTTCGAGATTTCTATAAGTTGACCGATTACGATGATGCCCATGATCTTTTAGAAGAATGGATTCAATTAGCACGGAATAGTCCTTACTCATCTTTTCATAAAGTGGCCAACACATTAGAAAAGTGGAAAGCACCCATACTCCAATATTTCTTATCTCCATACACGAATGCCCGAACAGAAGGAACCAATCATAAAATCAAAAATATAAAACGGAGGGCTTATGGATATCGGAATCTAAAGCGTTTTCGACTTCGTGTATTTTTGGAATGTACAGGGAATACTAATGTTGATCAAATTGCTTAAGGGCTCTTCTTCAGCAGCTAACATGATAGTTGGTAGAATGGCAGCCGTCAAGGAAGGCACTTGACTACTCCCATTCTACCAACTTAGTGGTCAGTAAGCTGAAGAAGGAGACGGTCTGATTGACATCTAAATCCAGCTAACATGATGCAAGGTTCGTGTACAAATCACAGAAAATGGTGAAGAGACAAAAAAATAATTACAGCGGTGATAGTTACGAAACTGATTTAATTTATCATAAACACTAAAATATGAGGTGCCGTCAAGAATTTTGTGTAATGTAAGATAGATAGGGTATCCCTGAAATGCTTTTGAATAGATAATGGATGGGGTTTCCTCTACACAGGAGGCTGAGTATTCAATCTCCTGTGTGGAAAGGGAGAATCCCTTTTGGTTAACAATAACGCCTTCAAACAAATCTTCTCGCATAATAGTCAGCTCTGATGTTGTTCACAACGAAGGGCATTTGCCAGTTGATTTGCCCAGCCGACATTCGACATACATTTAGATATAGGTAGGTCTCTCCATTCTCTGGAATAGTTCTCATTCAGAAAATACCCTTCCTTTTTTCTGTTGATCTAGCAAAATGCTTTAAGCTTTATACAAAATTTTATACGTCATCTTTATCCTGGTTCACAATGCCAATCAAATGAAATCTAACTGTCGTGAGTTTGTTATACTTAATGTGTTAAGAGAAATGGAGGGTGAATGAAAATGAATATTAATAGTTCCAACAATGGGTGAAGGATTATTACAAAAGCAGGGGATGGGCAGAATTAGATATCTTTGTTCGCATTGGATTTTTGGCAGAAGAAACAGGCGAAGTCGCTCGAGCTATAAGGGCGCTTGAAATCGGCAGGGATAGACCTGATGAAGCAAGAGGTTCAGTCGAAGAAAATAAACAAGCATTACTGGGAGATGTATTAGGAAACATCATTGTAATTGCAAACAAGTACAATATTCCATTAGAAGAAGTATTTCATTCACATAAAAAGAAACTATTAGATCGTTATTCTAAAGTTTAAGTTTATATTTATTTCTTTCTGAACGATTTAAAAATTCCATCCATTTGGACAGGGGTCTATTTAGCCCCTAAATGAACTTGGACAATAAGAGTAAAAAATAATATACTGCTTAATGTACCAAGGAGGCTAAACAACATGACACGAACCAAACACTCCAAGGAGTTTAAATTACAAGTCATCAAAGAGGCACAGGAGACAGGCAATAACAGCCTTGTTGCCCGCCGTTATGAACTGAATTCCAACATGGTATCCCGTTGGGTGCGGGAATATAAAGATGGCAAATATGGTGATGTTGATGTCACTGTTTTGCCGGGCCTTGACCCGAAAGAAATATCCAAGGAAAATGAAAAGCTCAAAATATTGCTTGGTGAAAAAGACCTTGAAATCGCGATCTTACGCGACATGATAAAAAAGAAAAACCCTCACTTGCTGAAAAAATTGAAGTAGCCGACAACTGGATCCAAAAAGGCTATTCCATTTCCAAGGTGCTAAAGATTATAGGGATTGCTCGTTCCACCTACTATTATCAAAAGAGCTACCGAGTGGAAGAGAAAAAAGTGAGTGAGGGGCGTCCGGCACCAGGTTATTCCTTCACAGAAGACGGGCGAAAAGTATCAGACGAACAAATCAAAGAATTCCTGCTGGAGGAAATTGCAGGCGATGGCTTCAACTATGGCTACCGCAAGCTGACCAAGAGGCTTCGCCGCGAATATAACCTTGTCATCAACAAGAAGAAAGTCTACCGTCTGTGCAAAGAGCTGGGTATTCTACGGCCGCAGCGCAAAAAGAAGGCCCAACCCCCTAGGAAGCTGGCACGAAACCGTACGGTAACAGACTCAAACCAGCTATGGGAAGCGGATATCAAATACGGCTACATCGAAGGGGAAGACCGGTTTTTCTTCGTCATGTCCATCATCGATGTATATGACCGTGGAATTGTCGCCTATCACAACGGATTAAGCTGTACAGCCAAAAATGCCGTCCAAGCACTTCAACAGGCATTGTTAAGACGGCAACAATTCAGCGCAGAGATCAAACCAGTGATTCGAACAGACAATGGGTCACAGTTTGTTTCCCATACTTTTGAGGAATTTTGCGAAAAATACCAGATCGAACATGAAAGGATTCCGCCGAGAACACCGAATATGAATGCCCATATTGAATCTTTTCATCGAATCTTTGAAGATGATTGCCTTTCAAGGTGGCAGTTTGAAACCTACGCAAAGGCCTATGAAGCCGTCACGGATTTTATGGTCTTCTACAACGAAAGACGGATGCATTCAAGTATTTTGGACCTGTCACCTCAGGAGTTTTACGAACAAAACAAGCAAAATAAATTGGAAATCGAAGAGGTTCGCATATGATCGATTCATGAGGAGTCAGGACCGACAGGAATCCCTTGTCCGGCTGCGAAAAGAGCCACAGCGTAGCTGCTTGCCATTGACCGCAGCGCCCGATTCTTAGGAGGCGATGGAAGGGGTCGGGGCCCACCAGCGAATACTTAGAATCGGTTTGTCCGTGTTAGCATTGGGCGCATGAAGAGCCCTAAAGGCTGTTTTTTTAGCGATCTTGCGCCGATCCCCCAACACGGACAAAAGCAAGGTCAATGGTGGCGGACAAGAAGCGCAGGGTTCATAATCAAGAAAAAGAGAGCTATTTTAAGAAAAAGATAGACTAAGAGTAACTATGTCCAAAACTCGGGGGTTAATCCGGGGTGTTTACCGAGAGAAACTGATTAAATTCCATATTCTATGATACTGCGAAACAATACAGGGGAGGCTCAAATGACGCAATTAAAAACTAACTTTAGAGACTGATTGATTTCGGTCTTTTTCTGTGTCCCAAAATTAACATTGAAATAAACGGATTCTTTATAAAAAAGAAACATCTATTATAGACAGTCCGATAGTTCATCAATTGTTGCATTGTGAAATCCATCTCTTTTTATGGTGAACCAATAGCAAATTAACTTTAGTTCTGGTTGAGAAAGGGGAATACAAGCCAATTTTCCTTTTTTCATTGCTGGTCATTAGCGGTAATAAGCGACTTCAAGACCATATAAAATGATACATAGTGTTTAAGCGAAGGATTGAATGACAATTCCTGCGTAAAACGGCTCCGATCCTTATGATTTATTTGAAATTTACTTCTCCTAATTAACATATTTTTACTCTTAAATATTCGAAAAATGTAGAGTAATAGTATAAAAGGTTGTCTTGTCACATGTATAAGAGGACAAGGCAACCTTTTTCATATTGAAGAAAACATATGTCTGTTACACTTTTACAATTTCTTTAAAATAAAAGAGAGATTTTACTATTAATTTACAAAATATATAATTTATAAATATTAGATTAATAATTTCCTGGTATACTTTTCTGTAGGAACAAATAGAAATTTTGAATTTTTTAGCATTTATCGACGAAAGGAAGAGTATGATGAGGCAGTATTTGACAAAAGGAGTCATATTTTTTATTTCCCTTTTAATCGTGTTGTCGCCTTACTTAAGCTATTTTGGAAAAAAGACAATTGTTGCAGAAGCACAAACAACTTCCATCGGCGCAATCATTGAAGATGAGGAAACGGTAATTACTCCAGGTGTTAAACAACGAAAAATCCATTTTACCAATGAGCGTGGATCGCAAAGACTGTCAATGCTTGATGTTAATCTAGCAGATAAAAATTTATCCATTGAAGTAGGGCTGCCTAATGGAAAATATCCCGGTTTACAAACTTTAACAAACCAAGCAAAACTTGTATCAAAAGAAAACCATACAGTGATTGGGGGAGTAAATGGCGATTTTTTTAATACAAGCACTGGTGATGTAAGTGGATTGCTTATACACAAAGGTGAAATTTTACATACCGGAGTCCGAGGGGCTTTTGGAATAACGAAAAATGGTAAAGCCATTATTGGAGTACCGGAATTTGTTCATACGGTAAAAGTTAAGGGAGCTGAATACAATGTTAGCGGAATTAACACTTCCCGCGGCACTGATCAGTTGGTTATCTTTACACCTGATTTTGGAACTAGTACTAACACGAATCAATACGGTGCAGAAGTAATCTTAGAAAATGTTCAAGGTGATGTAAAGTCTGTTGGTACAGTAAAAGCAACTGTGAAGGAAGTGCGTAATTCGCAAGGAAATTCACCTTTGGAAGAAGGAACAATTGTGCTTTCGGGTCATGGAGCAGCAAGAACTTTCTTGTACAATAATATGAAACCAGGGGATGAGATAGAAATTGTTTTTGATTTAAACGAACCTTGGAATAACGTTCAAGAAGCTGTTGGGGGGAACCCGCTGCTCGTAGAAGATGGTCGATTAGCTAATATAGAAAACAACTCCTTTAATAATGCGGTTGCACCGAGAACTGCAGTAGGAATTAAGGCTGATGGCTCTGTATTTTTTGTCGTTATAGATGGAAGAAACCCGGGCTATAGTGAAGGTATTACGATTCATGAATTAGCTAAATTAATGCTTGATTTAGGAGCTGTTCAAGCGCTAAATCTTGATGGGGGCGGCTCTTCCACACTTGCAGCAAGACAACCTGGAGATAAAGAAATTTCTGTTGTTAACAAACCATCTGATGGTTCGGAGCGTTCAATCGCCAACTCATTATTAATTGTTAGTTCAGCTCCACAAGGAGATTTAAACAGTTTAGTTGTAAGGCCGAAAAATATGATGGTTCTGGCAGGAAGCCATGCTAGTTTTGAAGTTAAAGGTCTTGATCCGGCTTATAATCCGGTAGAAATTAATCAGCCAATTTCATGGTCTGTAACAAACGAAATTGGAACAATTGATAAAAACGGTACATTTAAAGCTGGAAAAAATGCTGGTGAGGGAACTGTCACTGCCTCCATCAATTCAATCAATGGCACTTCTACTGTGAAAGTTGTCAATGATATAGACGAATTAAGGCTGCCTCAATCTGAATTAACATTAGACAGAGGAGCAACAGTGGATTTAGCAGCCATTGCCTACAAAGATGGAAAAAAAGTTATTGCCGACCAAAGTCTTTTTACATGGACAGTTGAAGGAAATATCGGAACTATTACTGAAGATGGGTTTTTTACAGCAACAACCAAATTTGCTCAAGGTACTGTCACAGTACAGTATGGTGATGTTAAAGATACGATAGCTATCGAGGTTGGCAAACCGCCAGTCATTCTTGAAGATTTTGAAAATGGTATTGACCACTGGACATCAAGCGGAGCTCGTTATAATTCTGTATCTATTAGGCAAACAACATATCCAGAACCAGCACGTTTTGGCAATCATTCTCTGCAAATCGATTATGATTTTACAGGTACTCAAGGAACTTCAGGAGTCTATGCTTATCCAAAAGAGGATATTATTATTGAAGGATATCCAGAGGCAATTGGTATGTGGATGTACGGTGATGGCAATGGCCACTGGGTTCGAGCCCAATTAAAGGATGGCAATAATAAGGCATTTCCAATAGATTTTGTATTAAAAGTTGATTGGAAAGGCTGGAAATATATTGAGGCTCCTATACCTAGTGGAAAGCCAACTCCATTAAAGCTAGACCTTGCTTTTCGTTATATGGAAACAGATAACAATAATAAAAACGCCGGAACGGTTTATATTGATAACATTCGAGCTGTTTATGGAGAAACCAATGATGACTTAACAAATCCTACTTTAACGTCTATAGAACCAGCAAATGGTGCCGTAGTGAATGACAATCAAATTGAAATTAAAGCTGTAGCAAAAGATGACGAAGAAGGAACAGGAATAAATCCCGAGCGTATAATTATGAAGATAGACGGCGAGGATGTAAATCCAACATTTGATAAAAAAACTGGACTCATTTCTTATAAACCAGACCGCATATTTGCAGACGGTCTTCATAAAGTGTATTTACAAGTTCAGGATAACTTTGGAAATCCAGTCGAGCGGCAATGGAGCTTTGAAGTTGAGACGAATGGACCAAAATTGAAACTTGAAGGTCCTAAGAATGTATACGCAGGAAACAATTTTGCTCTTTCTCTAAAAGGAAGCCAAGTAAAAGACATATATGGAGTTTCCCTTACATTCAAATTTGATCCCAAAAAAATCGAAATCGTTGATCAGGATCCAAATTCAGATGGTATCCAAATAGCATTGGCTGAAAAATTTGCAAAAGCTAATATAATTCAAAATATCGTTGATAACGAAAAAGGATTAATCAAATTTGAAGCAAATGGTTTTGATAAAATTACAAATATCACCAATAATGAAATGATTGCCTCGATCATTGCAAAAGTAAAAACGGATGCAGAAGAAAATATCTCAATCGATTGGGTAAAAGGAAATATTCGTTTTCAATCCACAAAAGATATTCCGTATCCCATTAATTTGCCATCATTTCATAAAGAAATTCAATATGGCTTACAAATGACGGTTGAAGGAAAAGCGTTTGATACATCAAGTAAAATAACAGTTAAAGACGAAAACGGGAAACCAGTTCAAGGGGCAGAAATCTATGTCCTTGGGAATATCAATAAAATCGCAACAATTACAAACGATAAAGTTAATATTTTTAAAGAAAAAGATGAAAATTCTGAAGTAATCGAAGTAGCAAAAGAAAATGATCGACTGTTAGTAATAGATAGTCAGGATCATTGGTATCAAGTTAGACTTTCTGATGGGAGAAAAGGTTGGTTGCAAAAGGAACATATTGTCATTTCAAATTGGGGCCAGCCGCTAGGTGTAACAAACCGCCAAGGAATACTTGAAACAGATGAATTAACTCTTGCTGTTGGGGAATACAATCTTCAAGCAGTAAAAGGCATGAAATATAGTAAAGTTTATCAAGTAGATGTCAAGCCACACTTAGGTTCTGAAAAACCAGAACATTTAGTTTTAACATGGGAACAAAGTCCGAAAACAACTCAAAGCTTTACGTGGAGAACTTCGCCATACGTAACTGATACCGTGTTAGAAATTGTAAAAACCGATGAGTTTAAGAGTTTTGAAAGTGATAATGTTACACGGATTAAGGGGACAAGCTTCCCTTTTGAGACCGATTTAGGTGTTATGCAAATTCACGAAGTTGATGCAATTAATTTAGAGCCGGGGACATCCTATACTTATCGAGTTGGTGATGGAACAGAAAATGGATGGAGTGAACCGGCAACGTTCACAACAGAGGATAAGGAAGATGAAAAATTTACTTTCCTATTCACATCTGATACACAGGCCATACCAAATGATACAGTTGTAGACGGATATGGTATTTGGGGAGAAATTTTTGGAAAAGGATTATCCGAATACCCAAATGCTAAGTTCATGCTCTTATCAGGAGATATAGTAGACTATGGCGATAAGCAAGTACATTGGGAGCATTGGTTTAAGGCCGCGAAAAATTATTTACCATTTGTGAATTTAGTTCCAACCTTAGGAAATCACGATGTTGTTGGCGGCGGGAATGAAAATTTTAAAGCTCAATTCCAACTGCCGTTAAATGGGCCAGAAGGTGAAATGGAACAGGCATATTCATTTGATTACAGTAACCTTCATATTGCTGTGTTGAATACGGAAGGCGATCTGCAAAAACAAGCTGAATGGCTGCGCGAAGATATGAAAAACAGTGATAAGCAGTGGAAAATTGTATCGTTTCATCGCTCTCCTTATCACAGCCATGAAACAAGGGGAAGTGAAGATGTAAAATTAGCTTGGACCCCAATATTTGATGAGGTTGGTGTAGATTTAGTATTATCAGGGCACGATCATGCGTATATGCGAAGTTGGCCGTTATATGATGGGAAAATTGTTGAAGAAGGTAAAGGAACAACTTATATTATTGGAGGGTCAGCAGGGCCCAAATTTTATCAAATGGGAAACCAAGAATGGATTCGTGTAGGATTTGATGAAGATATTCAAATTTATTCAGGAGTTACAATTGATGGAAACGAACTTACGTTTAAAGTAACAACAAGAGATGGTAGAACTGTTGATGCCTTTACTATGGTTAAGCCAGAAGAATCGCCTAGGGATAACGAAGATCAAGACGAAAAAAATGAAGATGAAAATAAAAACGAAGACGCTGAAAAAGATGAAGAAAAGAACCAAGGTAAAGACAATGGTAAAGGTGAAAACAGAGATAAAGGAGACAATCAAGGCCAAGAAAGGGATGGAAATCAAGAAAAAGGAGAAAACAAAGATAATAAAGGAAACAACCAAGAACAAGACAAAAACGCTCCTGATGAGGATCATGAGAGACCAGAAAATAGTGTCTTAAAAGAGAAAGTGGTGACAAAACCGGAACGAAATAATAAACAAGAACTAAAAATTACGGAAAAAGTAGTGGAACAGCTTAAAAAACAAGGTACGCTTGAAATAAACCTAGAGAACTATGATGGTGATTCACTAATCAAACTAATGCTAGGAAAACAACAAGTAAAAGAATTAAGACAAAAGAATGCTAAGATTTTGTTAAAGAAAAACGATCTTAGAATTGAAATTCCAGCTATGAATTTTATAAATAATGATGAAGCAGTTGAAATAATAATAGAAAAATTGCAAAAGGTAAAAGGGACGGTGAGTAACGCATATGACTTAACGATTGTCCAAGGAAATCAAACAATAAGTGATTTCAAAACACCTGTTACATTAACCTTTAAAATAAACGAAGAAATGGTGGAAAATCCTGAAAACGTAAAGATTTATTATTTTAATGAAGACAATGAAATGTGGGAATTAGTTGGTGGAACATATCAAGAAAATGGCTTTGTTACAACTGCAACCAATCATTTTAGTATATTTGCGGTTTTTGAGTCTGCAGAGGAGTTTATAGCAGGTGAAAAGCCCGAGGCCATTAAAGAGGGTGCTGGTGAAAAATTGCCAAATACAGCTACTTTTTCTTATAACTTTCTACTTATTGGTGTATTCTTGATAGTTATTGGCACGATTCTTTTCCTTAGAAGAACTAGAAAAGCCAAGTAAAGGAAAATGGGCAACCCAAAGGAACATTAAAAAATCCTTTTGAGGTTGCTCATGATTCCTTGCACATTGCAAAGTTAATAAATAGCTGAATGATATTTAGGTTTGTTTTCTCCTTCTCCATTAATTCATTACAGCAATATGAAAAAAGTTCCGTCGAATTCGGCGATATTCGGCGGAACTTTATGATCGATGACCGGCACTGGATAAACGAAAAGACCAACTTGTTTTTCATTGGATATCAATGCATGTACAATTAAGTATCTATTATTTTAACGTCGACAAAAAACCAAGTGAGTTGAGAGAACTGCTCGGGGAGCAAGCGATTACTACAGCTATATTATTATATTATTTAGAATTAGAATTATTTATCGGACAGGATGATACATTTAAATGGGAACAGCTATCGTGTGAAGCATGACTTTTAGCGATGAAACTGTTCAAAATTACTTAGGAAATGTTTTTAATTTATTACGGTTGCACCGAAAGAATAAACCAGTCTGTGGTGAAAATGTCTATGATACTTAACATTATTTTTAATTGTTTTTTATAAAAAGATTTTAATAGAAAAAGACAAGAGGTAGAAATCCTTCTTGTCTGCAATTAAAATCCTAATTTTGTTACTGTTTTCCACTAAAGCAATTAGTTTCAGACACATCTTGAGTTTTCAATCGTGGATCTGTTATTGTGTCATAAGCGTTTATTCATCGGAACTTCATCTGGATTTTCATCCGTATCTTTATCATTTTTATCCTTATCCGCATCTTTATTGACTTCTAATTCTTGTCCGTTGACAAATTCAACTTCAATCTTTAGTTCTGAAAAAGCGTTAATACCAAGAACCCGCTTCACTTGATCAATTAACTCCTCTTCTGTTAGATCTGGAGTTAAGGTTAATCGATCAACAACCGTTTTAGGGTCCGTAATTCCAATTTCATCTTTAAACTTGATTTCTAATTCTTCCTTTGAAAGTTCATATTCCAATTTGAACTTTTGTCTCATCACCATATTCTGTGATGTTCACACAATTCCGGAAATAAGTTAGCGAGATTGATACTCAATCTAGAGTAGCTCCTTCGTCAGCTTGCAGACCACTAAGTTGGTAGATGGAAGCGGTCAAGTGCTTTCCTTGACGGATTCCATTCTACCAACTACAATGCGGAAAGCTGATGAAGGGCATGGTTAAGCAACCTGATTTTTATAAGTTTTACCTGTACATTCCAAA
>ERZ1673788.93-NODE-93-length-12194-cov-23.968449_pt1 | contig 12194 bp, 10 predicted proteins | sample MGYA00580128_ERZ1673788 | MGnify/ENA primary metagenome ERZ1673788 (study PRJEB41219, sample SAMN04549589) | soil metagenome | isolation source: soil | place: USA: Utah, Baker Hot Springs | collected 2009-04-27 ...
GTTTCATTACGTTTTGTGCCTTGAGCGAAGCGAAAGGAATGGGTATAAACATGAAGAAGCTGACTCACTTAAATGAGCAAGGAAGGGCAAAAATGGTAGATATTTCAGAGAAACAGGAAACAGTCCGTACTGCACATGCCATCTCAAGTATTCTTGTTTCAAAAGAAGTGTATGAAAAAATCACAAGCTCACAGGTCAAAAAAGGAGATGTTCTGTCAGTAGCGCAAGTAGCTGGAATTATGGCCGCCAAACGCACGGCTGACATCATTCCAATGTGCCATCCGATTGCTTTAAAAGCGGTGGATATTCAATTTGAATGGAAATGCGACGAAAACAAATATGAATTAATGATCCATTCATTTGTGAAAACAAAAGGAAGCACAGGGGTTGAAATGGAAGCATTAACTGCTGCGAGCGTCTGCGCCTTAACCGTGTATGATATGTGCAAAGCAATCGATAAAGGAATGGTCATCGGCCAAACATATTTAATGGAGAAAACAGGCGGCAAAAGCGGTGACTTCCGCCGTGAACTATAACTTTTATAGGTAATTGATCATTATAGAAAAGAATTTTTAGCTGTAGAAAGAAACTAGTTACCATGAAACCAATCAACTTACTCTGTCTTTAAATAAAAGGACGCCAAGCTGAAAACTACAAGGAAAGAGACACTTTTGAAAAAAGCATGATCATATCAAATGTTTCGCAATCCGGGCTCTTGGAACTGGAAAAATTTCTAAGGAGCCCTGTACATATTTTTCATTCGGCATATAAGAGCTTCTTCATTATCGATGAAGGGCTGCTTAAGCGTTGTGGACAACGAGCTTGTCGGGGTGTTCTCGACCGTCCTATAACCGCCTCGTTGCCGTCTGTTTTGATTTATGTCATTCTTTCTGAACGATTCAATCAGCTCTATTTCACAAGTTATTCTATTGTTTTAATTAGTCGATTTTGATACCGTGTGAACTCTTGCTTCCTTTTTCACAAGTTATTCTATTGTTTTAAGGAAAAAATTTTATCATATCGAGTTGAATGCTTTTGCATCCCGTTTTGCAAAAAAGGCCAAGGGCTTATGAAGTGTCTAGAGCCCCAAAATTGTTGGATTGCTGAGGCAGATGGATAAAACGAAAGGTTAAGGACAAATTTTTTTTAAGCTCCTCTGATCATTTCTCCAAAGCAGGGAAGAAAACTGCTTCAAGACGCAAAATGTCGATCTTCATTAAGCCCTCATGATCAAAAGGCGTTTTCCTTTCAATAACATTGATTTTCCGCTTCGCAAAAAATTTTACAAAATGCTCCAAATACGTTAAAATTTCATTCAAAAAGCTTTTTTTATTTAAAACAAGAGGTATAAAATTCAAATTTTTTATCTTTTTTCCATTCCTTTGTTCCGACATTAAATGAAATAAAAAATTTTCAGTGGTTTGCTGCACGAAATAAAATAAATAAGAGTGCCAAGCTTTTTATAAAGAGAGAAGTGTTTAATAAGTATAATGGTTTGAATCATTTGCAACTTTATTCATAATCAAAACAGGGGATTTCGCTTTTTATGAAGAAAGGGCTGTTTTACATGTTTCACATCAAAAATTTACGATACAAAGATATTCTATACATTGACGAGTTGAAAATTGAAGAAAAACAAGTAACGTGCATCATTGGTCAAAGCGGGGGAGGAAAGACAACACTTTTAAAAATGCTCAATCACATGCTGTCGCCAGATCAAGGAGAAATTGTTTATAAAGGCCGGTCATTGTTTGAATGGAATCCAATCGCTTTAAGACGGGAAGTTGTGATGCTTTCACAGCAGCCAGTAATGTTTGAAGGAAATATTCGAGAGAATTTGAATTTCGGCAGAATTTTATCTGAAAAAGAGCCTCTTGACGATGAAAAGTTGAAAGAAGCACTAAAATTTGTGTGCTTGCAAAAAAAATTAGAGGATGACGTAGAACAATTGTCCGGCGGAGAAAAACAAAGACTTGCACTAGCCAGAATTTTTCTAATGGATCCAGAAGTTTTTTTATTAGACGAGCCAACCTCTGCGCTAGATAAAGGAACTGAAGAGAAAATCATGGATGCATTCATTCGTTATTCAAAGGAAAAAGAAAAAACGGTTATTATGGTAACACACTCAGATACAATACCAAAAACATATGCAGATAAAGTTATTACGATAAATAAACCAACAGGTGATAATCAATGAAGCAAGAAGTTATCAACATCGAATTTTGGAGGCTCTCGGCAGCATATTTATTTGTTCTTATTTTAATATTGCTTGTAAAAAAACGAGAAATTAAACGTGAAAAATTAATTGTCCTTTCAACTGCCAGGATGACGATTCAACTTGTGCTAGTCGGATACATATTGATGTATATTTTTAAAAATCCTTCACCTTGGATTGTTTTATTGGTGCTTTGTTTCATGGAATCGTTTGCCGTTTATAATATATTTAAACAGCTTCATAAGCCTTTATCGAAAAAATTGAAGCTGGTCATTGTGCTGTCAATGGTTATCGGCTCTCTCGTCAGCCTGTTGTATTTTAATCTAATCGTCATTCATTTTAAGCCTTGGTATGAACCTCAATACTTTATCCCGATTGCCGGAATGTTTATTGGAAATTCAATGATCGGTATAACGCTAGGCATGAAAGAAATGATCGAAAATTTTGCTACCCAAAAGAATCTGATTGAAGGGGCGCTCATGTTAGGTGCTAAACCCGATGCAGCAACAAAACCAATCGTAAACTCTGCATTTGATTCAGCTATTTTGCCGACTATCAATAACATGGTCGGTATGGGGATAGTGTTTTTGCCGGGAATGATGACAGGTCAAATCCTCGCAGGTACAAGCCCTTTAGTTGCAGTCGAATATCAAATTGTGATTTTGATCGGCATTGCCGGAAGTGTAGGGATTTCATCTTTTTTATCACTGCAATTCGGCTACAAAACATTTTTTAATGATCGCTTCCAATTTATACCACAAAATAGAAAAGAGAAGTAAAAGAGCGGCAAAGAGCGGCAATAATTCATTGATTTTGTCGCTCAAATCATGAGGATGAGGGTATGAGTGGAGTTTTTTTAAAACATAAATATATTATGTAAACTTAGAAGGAGATGAATGAACGGACTTCGGGATATAGAACAAACAAAAATGAAGCGTTAATAAAAATAAATAATCATAATCCAAAATTAATCATGGAATGAATTTAAACACGCAGCAAATCATAACGAATTTTTAAGATCAATTTTTAAAGATCAATTAATTAAATTGCAATGTAAATTTACAATTTAAAAAGAAATTCATTAAATGCAATTAAAATACAATTTGTTTCATTTTTTTATTTCGTCTCATCACAACAAGTAATCTCTTTAGTGAAACAAGATTCATTAACAACTTCCTATAATATATATTATGTAAACTAAAATTTGAAAAATATAAAGCAGCTATTGACTACTTAACTGCCCTTTCGTTAATTTTAAAATTCTTCGCTAAATGATTTGTCATGTTTTAACAACCATGTATAATACGTTTCTAATGTAATTCAAGCAGTTCCACATGCTCGATGAATGCAATAATTTTTTTTCGATATTCATCGATAAAAGCTTTTTACTTTCTGCAACAGCATGTTTTGTCTTTAATTTTGCGTTTTGTAATGTTTCTGTATCCAAATTTTGATCCGGGAACACTTCAAATTTGCGTTTTAAGTACAATCCTTTGTCATGAGATAAATCCAGTCGTAAAATTCCTTAATGGTTTTACGACCGCTCATATATAAACGAATTTAGTTAAGTTTACTTCAAATCCACATGCTTTTAAATGATTCTCCAATGCAGTTACAATAACTTTTCTATAAATCTCTATCACCAATGCAACAAGCATTTCAAAGGAATCTGAACTAGAAAAAAATTAATTTAAGTTATTATTGTTGGTGTATTCACAATATTTATTAATTATCTAGTTAAGAAAGTGAACATCGTTAAAAAGCAGTTAATTTAACAAACCGATCGACTTGATTTTCTTAGATTTCATGCATTAATATTCAACCCGCAAATTATAACACCGCGTTTTCCTGTAAGAAAATCCGATTAAACGATAATTTAAATTTCCTGGTTCTTTTTGATACAGTTCTTCATATAAGCGCAATGCTTCCACGTACTTTTTCATGTTTAAGAAAATTCTTACTTTTTACTGCTGTTGCAAAGCTTTCATGGTGTGTATCCTTAATGGTTACTCCTTCAAATTCGAGAATTTCTTCAGGGGGTTCATTTGTGTCGTGAATTTATGAAGTTAGAATCTATTTGATTAATGGAATATTGTTGTCTTAACCTTTTTTTCTTTTATTCGCAGGATGGTTGAGGTTCTTAACAAAGATTCCTTTCTGCATCTGCTTAGATAATTTATCTAACTTCTCCAAGTTTTCGAATACAGACATGTCCCCTTCAATTGCTTTTCCAAACAACTCTTTTATGATATCCGTTTGGGCATTCTTTTGACCTTCTTATTGAATACTTTGGTGATAGATGGGCTTCTTCTACTATCTTGAACATATTGAAATTGTAGAACGTGCAAATTTAAAACATTCGAAGAAATGGATTTTACTCCTTCTATCAGTAGAGCATTTTTTACATCATGAGCGTTTATTTTGAATGACGAAATGAACTTTTTATTTGGGAAAGTTTATTTTGTAAGTTTGCGTGATCACGTTTCATTTGACTAAGGCGATTCGTTACAACTTTTTTTCCATATCCATGTGGTGCGGAGGCGATTAATATTACATTTTCTTTATAATTATTCATTTGAGAGACCTCCTAACAGCATTTTGATAAAGTAACAATAAGAATATCCTTTTGATTCAAGTATAGCATTAAATATATTCTCTTGGTAAGCCTTCAGTTTATAATAATCCCACTCTCCTAGCAGGGGCAGATGAAAGCAAAATACATAAGTCTTTACCTTAAACAAGAAATAGCATATTCTTTTTTCCAGTGAATAGTATAGCTTTTCATTATGATTATGATCATTATATGTTTGCACAACGTAAGAAGAAGTATCATCTAATGAAAAGTTCTCAGGAGTTGTTAATCCATCATATTCTTTGCAAATCATCTGGTTATCTCTTTTTTCGTAAAGAGTTACGGCTTTACAGTCCATTAATTCCTATAGCTTCTTGTTGGTACTTTGTATTTGTAGAGTAAATATTGCAGCCGACCATCTTAGATCGTAAAAGCGCTAATAGCCTTCTCCAATTTGTAATTTGCCCATTCCGCAATAAACTTATGAATTCAAATGATAGTTCATAAAAATCCCCGTATAATTCTACATGTTCTAAGCTCCGTTCTATTTCAGAACGAATATTTAAGTATTGAAGGCTTTCTTTGAAAAGAGCTGAAAGATAGCTTTTTATGTTTGAAAGAATTTCGACACCTAATGAGCATTTTTCGAAATATATGCCTTTTTGTTCTGCATCATAAAGAAAGTACCATACATAATTTTCGGCAATATGAGGCTCCTCTTTAATATTTTCGCTTATAAAATTCAACATTGAATCCGGTTCTTTACCGTGTTCGCTTAAATACTGTACTAACGATTGTTTTATTTGAGGTCTGATCGTCCGAAAATAGGTATCAAGAACTATATCGTGAACATACACGATAAGACGTTTATTTTCGTGATATGCACGTAAAAATTCAAGGTGAGTAACAGTTTTCCCTTCATCCTCTAAGAATGTTCCTGCTTTATCCGCGATAAATAGCAGAAAGATATCACTTCTTGATACGTACTCCAAACAAGTTCGGATGGCATCTTGGTGAATATATCGCATACTATCCTGAAAACAAAATTTGGCAAAAAACAACCCCCACCTAGCCTTTGGAATATAATTTCCAAAGGAAGGTATTAAAGTTTATATATGGTTTAATTCCCTTATGCACCCACTTTTTCTAACTTCACTTCGTACCCTAACCCCTCTAATTTCTTCACCGTTTGACGCACGATCTTTGCTTCCCGTTGACGATCCCAATAGTCTGCCCCTAATTCTTTATACGGTTCCTTCCGAGTTAACAGGTAATAGATGATTTCTAATATCGTTCGTCCAACTGCCATACTCGCTCGATTCGCCCCTCTTCTTGCGGCTATGCGGTGATATTTCGCGGATAAATACGTATCCTTCTTTCTCGCGGCGGCACGGGCACATTCTACTAAACACGCTCTCAGCTTCTTGTTCCCTTTCCTCGTTCGGCTTGATAACCGTTTCCCCGCACTCTCGTAGTTTCCTGGTGCCATGCCTGCCCACGATGCCAGATGGCTCGCTGATGCAAAGCGACTCATATCGGTTCCGATTTCCGCCAAAATTTGTTCCGCACTTTTCCGCCCGACTCCCGGAATCGTATCTAAGAGCTCCAGCGCTTCTTCAAAAGGGCGCGTTCTCTCCTCGATCTCCTGATCTAATCGCGCAATCGCTTCATCTAGGTATTCCACATGCCGCCATTGTTCGGCTAACATCATCCGTTGATGAGGGCCGATTACCCCGTGTAATGCGCGCTGGAGTTCTTCCACTTTTTGTTTCAATTTCCCTTTTGCGAGCTGAGCGATGACCATCGGATCGTTTTTCCCTTCGATCAACGCACGAATCATTTTTCGTGCCGATGCCCCATTGATATCGGAAACAACGGACGACAACTTGATGTTCGCTCCTTCCAATACTTTTTGAATCCGATTCAATTCCCGCGCTCTTTCTTCGATCAAACTGCGACGATATCGAACGAGTTCTCGCAGTTCTCGTTGGGCTCGGTCCGGAATATAACTTCCTTTCAACAATCCATGGCGAAGCAAGTTGGCGATCCACTCGGCATCCTTCATATCCGTCTTCCGTCCAGGAACTGCTTTAATATGCCGGGCATTGACGACAAGCGTTTCGATTTGTTCGAGTTCGAGCAAATTGTACAACGGTTTCCAGTACACGCTTGTCGATTCCATCGCCACGTGCGTCACCCCTTTTTCTTTCAACCAGTTCACAAACTCCAGCAATTCATCGGTCATGGTACCGAATGTTCGTATTTCTTTTCCTTCAGGGGTGATGGTACAAGCGGTAATGGATTTTTTATGCACGTCTACTCCACAACAACGTTCATATAATACCTTCATCGCTTTCCCTCCCTGCTTCATTTCATCTTCAGCTGGTGCAGTAGCCTATGACGAAGCATTCTATCCTGCGTGCTTCCCAACTCGGGAGCGACATTCCGTGGTGCACCAGGCTACTGGGGTCCGTCTATCTTTCGGACTCTTGCGTACCATAGATGCATCGACCTCATGACCCCAGCTGCAAGGAGTTATTTCGACAATATTCGTTTTCATCCTTCCGATGGTGCCGAATTTTTTTCGGCATGGGGGTCTATCTATCTTCAAAACGAATAGGTTCATGCCCCATATTTTTTAATTCCTCAAATACAGCGTTTCGTATAGAGGAAAGAGCATCTTGTGCAACAGAACTTATAAAAATAGTAGTTCTATCCATATTACAAAACCACCTTACTTTTTAAACAACCTCCCGTGAATCTATTTGATTAATAGAACATGTTGTCTTAACCTTTTTTCTTTTATTCGCAGGATGGTTCTTAACAAAGATTCCTTTCTGCATTTAGCTTAAATTTAATTTAAAAACGTTCATTAGAGATTAAATTCGACAAAAACTGCTAAATTCCTTCGCTTCCAATGATAAGTCTTTCTTCCTTACAGTGGTTTAAATGAATTAAGTAGTTTAATTAAATACTAGCATGAAGAGTTGCTTAATTTACACATCTAACTCAATACTTTACAATATCATTACAGTTAAATAAATGTTTTAGAGGTAAAGTCATGGATATCCGGATTCAGTTGCAACAAGCACTTGCAGAATGCAAACGTTTAAGAAAAGAAAACGAATATTTAAAACACATCCTTTCAACGATGATGCAAAAGAAAGAAAAAAGTAATTCTGTAACTACGGCTAGTTCTATAGTCAACAACCAATCGTCCCCTGAAGAAAAAATACGATTATTCAAGCGGCTTTTTCGAGGACGAACAGATGTATATGCGGTTCGCTGGGAGTCAAAAAACGGCCGTGCGGGATATACACCTGCTTGTTCCTATGAGTGGCAACCACCTCTTTGTCGAAAACCGGAGATCAAATGCAGTGAGTGTCCGCATCGAACATTGCTACCGCTAAATGATCAAGTACTGTACGATCATTTAAGTGGGAAGCATACTGTTGGAATTTATCCGATGCAAAAAGATGAAACGTGTTTCTTTTTGGCGATTGATTTTGACAAAAAGAATTGGCAAGAGGATGTGTTGGCGTTTGTTCGTGTATGTAAAGAGTTTTCCGTACCGTATAGCATTGAACGCTCAAGATCTGGGAATGGTGCACACGTATGGATTTTCTTCTCCGAAGCGATTCCTGCTTCATTAGCTCGCAAAATGGGAATGACATTGCTCACTAAAACAATGGAAAAACGATATGAAATAGGTTTAGACTCCTATGATCGATTATTCCCGAATCAAGATACGCTTCCAAAAGGCGGATTCGGAAATTTAATCGCATTGCCGCTTCAGCGAAAGCCAAGGATAAACGGCAATAGTGTATTTGTCGATGAATCCTTTACTCCTTATCCAGACCAATGGCTGTATCTATCTTCTGTTCAAACGATGACAAAAAAAGAAGTACAAGATGTGGTACAGCTTTACGAAAATAAATCTATTACTGTAAACGAAGTTTATCCAGAGAAAATTACTATTGAATTAAAGAATGGTCTATACATTCCAAATGATAGAGTCCCCTCTTCTCTTTTAACTAAGTTGACGAAACTAGCAACATTAGCGAATCCTGAATTTTATAAAGCTCAGAAAAATCGCATGTCTACATACGGAATACCACGAGTGATTAATTGCTCTTGGGATGAGGAAGGATATTTAGTCTTACCGCGCGGCTGTTTGGAGGAGGTTATTAACCTTTTATCGTCATTATCTATTCAAACTGAAATCATTGATGATCAATTCGATGGCCAGACAATTGAGGTGGAATTTCAAGGTGAGTTAACTTCTCAGCAACACGATGCCATATCGCAATTATTGAAACACAATACAGGTGTTCTTTCAGCAGCCACTGGTTTTGGTAAAACAGTTATAGCGTCCGCTCTTATTGCGGAACGAAAAGTTAATACGCTAGTCATTGTTCATCGGACACAGTTGATGCAACAGTGGTTGGAGCAATTATCAACGTTTCTTAATATTTCATCAAAAGAAATCGGACAAATTGGCGGCGGAAAAAACAAAATAACAGGAAAAATTGATATAGCAACCATTCAAAGCTTAAATTACAAAGGTCAGTTGAAGTCATTTATTACCCGATATGGCCAAATCATTGTCGATGAATGCCATCATATTTCTGCCTTTAGCTTTGAGAAAGTGTTAAAACAAGTTCGCGCCAAGTATGTGTATGGTCTAACGGCTACACCGATTCGTAAAGATGGTTTACACCCTATTATTCACATGCAATGTGGTCCTATTCGTTATAAAATTGACGGGAAAACCCAAGCAAAAGTAAGGCCATTTATTCATCGTTTAATTCCAAGGTATACGAACTTTACGTCCTCACACAACGATATTCAGCAACTTTATAAAGAAACAGCACTCAATGAACAGAGAAATCAGCAATTATTTGATGATGTGTTGTCTGCGCTTGAAGAAGGCCGTTGTCCGCTAATCTTAACAGAACGAATTGAACATGTTGAAATTTTAAAGCAATTATTTAAAGGATTTGCTAAAAATATTATTGTACTCTCCGGGAATATGACGAAAAAAGAACGGATGGAACAATTGCATCGACTTTCTTCCATTCCTGATGACATGGAAAGATTAGTGATTGCAACAGGAAAATATATCGGTGAAGGATTTGACGATGCGAGGTTAGATACTCTATTTTTAGCCATGCCGATTTCATGGAAAGGCACCCTGCAACAATATGTCGGACGCTTGCATCGAATTCATGCGAATAAACAAGAAGTACGTGTATATGACTACGTGGATAAAAACATCCCGATGATGCAAAAGATGTTTGAAAAAAGATTGGCGGGATACCGCGCCATGGGCTATGTGTTAGATGAAAAAAACAGTTTGTATGAGGAACAGATGAAGTTGTTTTAATTCATTATCAAGGACAAATATAGAGAGTGGGCATAATGTTTCACTTTGTTTTTGTTTACATATCGACTGTTTGACAAAATTAAATACCATGAGTAACAAACCCCGCCTCTTAATAACTCGTACCAAGGCGGGGATATTTTGTCTATATGGGGATTTTTTATGGGATTAGAAGAAACTCCAAATGTTAAAGCCCCAACTACATTCGATGAATAACTAGAGATTTTACGACAACGCCGGTTGAAAATACGAATGTAGCAAGGGCGATTTTGACGAGAGTAAATTATTATCGATTATCATCCTCTACGTTCTATGTTAACTTGAAAAAATTTGGTCTTTATTAAAAATCACTTAGTAATTGTTCAACATGTTGTTTTAACTTAGGAATCTTATTCTGAACAACATCCCAGACAATTCGATAATTAATGGAGAAATAGCCGTGAATCATCATATCTCTCATGCCAGCCATCTTTCTCCATTCGATATGCGGGTGTGCTTGTCGGATTTCGTCTGGAATGTTTTTCGTTGCTTCACCAATCACTAATATATTTTTAATTACCGCGTCCGACACTAAGTCATTGTTTAGAAAATCATCATAAGATAAGCCCTTGGTGTATTTTTCAACTTTTTCTGCAGCCGCAAGAATATCTTGTAAAAAGACTTTAGGCTCTCTCCGCATACTTAGCACTCCTTAAAATACTCGACTTTAATGATGGCTTGATATCATCTAAAATGACTAAATCTACCGGCTTTTGAAAATGATCTTCCAGATTGAATTTTAACTCCATATAATTATCGAATGTCATGGCATGATCCATAAATTCTACTAACACATCAATGTCACTGGACTCCTTTTGTTCTCCCCGGCTATACGAACCAAACAAACCTATCCGTTTTACACCATATTTTTCCTTCCATATATCTAAGTTTCTGGACATTTCGTTAAGTATTTCTTGCTGTGATAACAAATTTATCACCACCGTTTTCTTAATACTCTATATCCTCATTATAGCATCCCTCATTTTAATTATTCTTCATCAAATTGTTAACTGCTACTTTTTTGCTATTTCTTTAGGATAGCTTTTTGTAGGCTTTATGAATACTTAAAACAAGTTCTCTCAGCTATGATGCAAAAGAAAGAAAATAATCAGTCTGTCACTTCGACTAGCTCGATAGTTACTAACCAATCGTCCCCTGAAGAAAAAATACGCTTGTTCAAGCGGCTTTTTCGAGGACGAACAGATTGTATATGCGGTTCGCTGGGAGTCAAAAAACGGCCGCGCGGGATATACTCCTGCTTGTTCTTTGTCGATTAGAGAATCTCTCAATAATTTGACAATCAAAACAGGGAATCTTTTTTTACTATCTATTTTTCTCCCCTAAAATCTGCCCCATTGCAGCAGATCTATTAATCTTAATGTTGATATTGTCTTGCAACAGCCAATGCTATATGACTTTTTCGTTAATTGTCTAATTCTTCTCCTAAAAAACACGAAGAGCCCGAGAAAGTTCTCCAGGCTCTTTTTGTTATTGATATGGAGGGACTGAAGGAAGTTATTCACCAGTCTCAGCAAAACGTTTAATTCTTTCACCAATCTCATCGCGAACACGCATGAACACAGCCCATTTTTCTTTTTCTGTCCCCTCTGCCTTCGCAGGATCATCGAATCCCCAATGTACGCGTTTCACGTGCGGAGGTGTTAACGGGCAATGGTCTGCGGCGTGACCGCATAATGTTACGACCAAATCCGCTTTATTTAAAATTTCCGGATCAATGATATCCGATGTTTGGTTCGAAATATCAATTCCTACTTCTTTCATGACTTTTACCGCGTTTGGATTTAATCCGTGAGCTTCGATACCGGCGCTGTAAACTTCCCACTCGTCGCCAAGATATTTTTTTGCCCATCCTTCTGCCATTTGGCTGCGGCAAGAGTTGCCAGTGCATAAGAAGTAAATGATCTTTTTGTTTTTCATGTTTATACCCATTCCTTTCGCTTCGCTCAAGGCACAAAACGTAATGA
>ERZ1673788.94-NODE-94-length-12075-cov-31.049002_pt1 | contig 12075 bp, 14 predicted proteins | sample MGYA00580128_ERZ1673788 | MGnify/ENA primary metagenome ERZ1673788 (study PRJEB41219, sample SAMN04549589) | soil metagenome | isolation source: soil | place: USA: Utah, Baker Hot Springs | collected 2009-04-27 ...
ACCCTGAAACCCGAGGACAAGAAGACAATAATTAATTCCTGTTCTCTACTCTACACAAGAATTTAGCTATGTTTGCCATGAGTTCAGAGCTTTAATTTTATATTAAATAAAGTTCGGCAAGAGGTTGAGTGTCTGCGCGTTGAAGCTTCTTTTTTTGCGGGAATGTTCGCATCGGACCTCCGGCGGCGGAAGACTTCTTTTGCGTTTTCTACTCAGCCATTTCTAAATATCGATCATAAATAGAAGCATAAATGTGTTCAATATCCGCATCCGTCATGTACATAAGCGTTTCCCGATCAATATTTCCTATTTTTTCAATAAAATCAATCATATTTTTTCTTTCCTGCCGTTTCATCATTTTTCCCCTCTCTTCTATAATGTTATGATACAGTTTTTTTATTTTGAAACTATTATATAACAGATGGAGTAGATGTTCAACTTATTTTTTAATTTTTTTCCCGCAATTTGTATTAATTGCAAATAAAAAAATTAATCAATTACAATAAAATTGTAGATATTAATGGAGGAGATGATACAGCATGGAATTTCAAATGAAGGAAATTGGATATAAAACAACTTTTGAATACGGAGAACTGCATGTGGCAGGTGATGTTACATACGGATTCCGTCCATTTCAATTGATGGTTTCCGCCATTGCTGGCTGCAGCGGAAGTGTTTTCAGAAAAATTTTAGATAAAAAAAGAATCGTTTATGACGATATTACGATTCAAGCTGAAGTTGAACGGAACGAAGAAAAAGCGAACAGAATTGAAAAAATTCATCTTCATTTCATCATTTCAAGTTCCAGCGAGGATTTGGACCGTGAGCAAATTCAAAAATGCTTGGAGCTGGCGCACAAAAATTGTCCAATGGTTCAATCAGTAGAAGGCAGCATCAACATTACGGAAACATTTGAACTAAAATAAAAGCTTTTCTGAGCAAAAAAATTGTTTTTAGAAAAAAATGTAATACAATAAATGTGTATAATTCCGATCTGATTTCTTGGAGGTAATGTGATGACACAAACGAAGCTTGCCCGCCAGGCCGAATATGAAATTGATTCTATTTATTTAAAACGCTGGTCTCCGCGTTCGTTTTTAACTAAAGAGGTCCCGGAGGATGTGTTACTAAGCCTTTTTGAAGCAGCACGCTGGGCGCCTTCTGCTTTCAATTTCCAGCCGTGGCGTTTTATTATCGCTCGCACAGAGGAAGACCGCAAAAGATTTATGTCATTCATTGGCGAGTTTAATCAAATTTGGTGCAAAAACGTCCCGGTTTTTGCGTTGATTATTTCTAAAAAGACTAGCGAGCGGGGGGAAATCGGCTCCCACGCCTTTGATGCAGGTGCAGCTTGGGGCTATTTATCATTAGAAGCAACAAGAAAAGGCTTGATTACGCATCCGATGACAGGCATAGACTTTGAAAAAGCACGTCAAGTTTTAAACATCCCTGAAGAGTATGCAATCAATGCGCTCATTGCAATTGGCTATCAAGGGGAAAAAGAAGCTCTGCCGGAAAGCCTGCAGGAAAGAGAGGCACCAACCCCTCGTCGTCCTATAAAAGAATCCATTTTTGAAGGCCTTTTTGGCGAATCGCTGAATGAATAAAAGTTTCAACAAAAAAATAGAAGCAGATGATAGAGATCTGCTTCTATTTCATTTTTATGAAGAGGAATTGTGGCATTGCCGATTTACCACATTTAGTTCTGAAAAATTTCCTTTCAGTTATTACGCTAGAGTCGAAGGTGTAAAAATTCGTCCGGCAAATTCAAAAACAAATAGTTATACGGCCTCGCTAAAACGGCGTTTATGTTGGATTGTAAAGTAGGTGATCGTTGCGAGAACAAACACGATCATAAAAGTGAGCAAAATAAATGCATTTTGCCACATAAACGCATAATCGCCGCTCGAAATGACTGAACGGAAGCCGGCTACGGAATATGTCATTGGCAGCCAGTTGTGGAGCGGCTGCAACGCTGTTGGGATTAACTCTAACGGGAAGATACCGGCGCTTGTAGTTAATTGTAAGATTAAGATAATGATTGCTAAAAATCTTCCCGGATCACTTAACGTTGTGACAAGCAGCTGAATTAACGTCATGAACGTTAAGCTTGTGATGATCGTAAATACGATAAATCTCGCAATACTTTGCACTTCAATGCCTACTCCTGCTAGTAAAATTGTATCGGCTATCAATGATTGCATGACGCTGATCATAACGAGAACACCAAACTTGCTAAAAAACCAGCTCATTCCCGTTTTAGGTGTAGTTGCTGGTTCACGAAGAGGGTACACAATTGTTACGAGCAAGGCGCCGACAAACAATCCCAGCGATAAGAAGTACGGAGCAACCCCCGTTCCATAGTTAGGAACTTCGTTTAATTTTTCGTTTTTAATTTTAATAGGTTTTGCAAACATATCGTATATTTCTTTGTCCGCTTTGACGTTGCTGGCATCTTTGGCTCCATCGTGCAATTTTTCCGCCAATTCATTAGAACCTTTATCCAGCGTCGTCATTCCTTCCGTCAATTGACCAGACCCGTTAGAAAGCTGCTCGATTCCGTGTGAAAAGTTCCCTAACCCATTTGTGAGTTTTTCCATTCCGTTTGCTAATTCGCCGGAACCAGCAGCAAGCTGATTAGTGCCATCTTGCAGTTGATCAGAACCGGAAGCGAGATCATGCAAGCCGGCTGATAATTGTCCGCTTCCTTCCATCAGCTGGGTTATTCCGCTTTTCGCTTCATTCATTTTTTCACCGAATGTCGATAATCCTTGGGAGAGCTCCTTCTGTCCGCCAGCTAATGATTCGGCACCTGCGGCGAGCTGCTCTTGCCCTGCTACTAGTCGTTTGAGACCGTCGCTTAAAGCGACTGTTCCGCTATGCAATTGCGCTGATCCAGAAGAAAGCTGATCAGCTCCATCTTTCAATGCTGCAGCATTTTCGGAAAGCTGGCTGATACCGCTTGTTACTTGTTTGCTTCCATCCGCCAGCTGCCCTACACTTGCACGCAGTTCTTTGAGTGCCGTTTTTTGCTGCGGATCAGATGTTTGAGCGATCATAGCATCAAGCCGGGCTGTCAGCTGTTCCAGTCCGGCACTCACCTGTGCCGCTCCCGTTTTCGTTTGTTCTGCTCCCTTAGCCCATTGTCCGAGTGATGACGACAGATTGCTGGCTCCGCTTCGTACTTGCTCGGCTCCGTTTGCGAGCTGAGGAGCTTTTTCATTTATTTGTTTCATTCCATGAAGTGATTGCTTTAATCCATCCGCCAGCTGCTGAGAACCATTTCTTGCCTTTTCTGCACCATCGAGCAATTTCTCTTGACCTGCAATCAATTGGTCAAGACCGGAATTAAAACGGTTCATTCCGCTGTTCAGACGCTCGGCTCCGGAACTAGCGGATTGCAGTCCATTTTTAAATATCAATGATTTTTCAGCCATCGTTTTTAAATGTCCATATATTTCTTGAACTCCTTGTTCCGCAGAGAGCGCGCCGTTGTACAGCTCTTGTGAACCATCTTTGGCCGAATCAACCCCGTCCTTCAGCTTTATTGCTCCTTGTTTTGCTGAATCAATGCCATCATGCAGTTTCTTTGCTCCTTCGCTTGCCGATTCGAGCCCTTCTGCCAGCTTCTTAATATTTTGGAACATCGTTTCGGCATATGTTTCCGTTAATGTATCACCAACTTCTTCTTTCAGTTTTTCAATGGTTTTATCCCCGATTTGTGCTGCGAAAAAGTTCATGCTCTCATTCGGCATATAAATGAGCTCCATTTTTTGAGGGTGTTCGTCCTTTATCGTAGTTGCATGCTTTGAAAAGTTTTCTGGAATTTTGATAACTAGATAATATTTCCGGTTTTTTAATCCGTTTTCCGCTTCTTTCTCGTCAACAAATTCCCAAGAAAGCTGCTTTTTCTTTTTTAGATTTTCCACTAGATCGTCGCCGATCTTTAACTTTTCCCCATTCAATGTTGCCCCTTTGTCTTGATTGACTACAGCGACCGGCAATCTCTCTAAGTGGCCATACGGATCTCTAAATCCCCATATAAACATTCCGCTATACATAATGGGGATAAATAAAATAGCGATAACAGGAATCAAAATTTTCCGATTCGCTACAATCATTTTTAGCTCATGTAAAAATAATGAGATTCCACGCAACGGTTATCTCCTCCTTTTTCGTACTTTTGACCATTTTGCTCATTTAGTAATTTTATGATAAAAGAAGAAGGACTATCTATTTCGACAATCCTTTTAAAAAATACAGCTCAAATAATTCTGCGATTTTCTCCTTTGGCAGCGGCTCATGTTCCTTTTCCCAATCAAAGTTTAGGGCGATATACATTTTTAACATTAAAAAGGCGGTGATTTCGGAATCACAGTTGCGAATTTCTCCTTTTTTTATGGCGTTGTCAATTTTTTCGCGGATAAAGGCGATAATCGCCCGATCCAATCTTTTCATCACTTCTTGAACGGCCGGAGTCCCGATATCCCGAATTTCTTGGAGAAGCTTAATTGTTAGTGGATGTTGCTTTCGAAACTCTGCAATGCGATATAAAGCGCGATGGGCGTTTTCAAGAAATGGACGATCGGGGTCCATTGCATGCTCTGCCGTTTCTTTTATTTCTACTATAACCGAGGAAATAATTTCATCTAACAAATCCTCTTTGCTTTTAAAAAACGTATAAATTGTTCCTTTGCCTACATTCGCGAGTTTCGCCACTTGTTCTATCGTCGTTGCCTTATACCCGAATAAGGAAAAAGATTTTGTCGCCGCATCAATAATATTTTGTTTTCGATCGATAGCCATGCACCTCATCCTCTTGATTGACTAAATGGACATTTTGGTCATTTCGTTAAAATTATCATACTATATCGCCTGATTAAAATAAAGGGGTTTTTTTACAAAATGATCGACAGGCTTTACACATGCGGCTGTCCTCATTTTTAAAAAGGGAAGAAGGTCCAAGCACGATAACGTTGTGAAATGTTTGCAAAAACCACCACATTATAGTATACCGTCAATCATCCGAAGCTGTAATCGGCAAAAGGCTTCTGCTTCAGACATCATTTTTTTCTTGTTGTTGTATTTTTTAGATTTGAGTATTTTGCACATGGTGTCCTCTAAATGATAGAGCAGAAGGAACAAAATAATCAATTACCAAATAAACTAAAATCCGTTTTCAACGAATTAGAAATCTTGAAACATCTTCGAAAGGCAAACATCCAAAAAAATCTCTGATTCACCTGTTCTTATTTGTTTCAACTGGTGTTTTGCCTCATTTTCCAACAGAAGAACTGGTTCCGGCTTTTGGACTCTAAAAAAGCGGATCAGCTGCCAGTCAAGGATGCGGTCTACCGTTTCCTCAACCATGGTGCCGTTCTACTTTCCTTTAGTTCCTCGGTCATTGCCAAGGTTAGTAGCCTAACAGATAAATACCGGGTAAAAGTATTCATTATTGATGATTCGATGTTTGGACGGAATCGCAGTAAGAAAGTGGAACTGCTTGCACGTTGTATGGATCACTCGTCGCTCCGGAAGCGATTCTATAAAGGCTTTCGTATGCTTACTTTAGGCTGGTCTGACGGCTACTCCTTTATGCCGATTGACTTTTCTTTATTGAGCTCCAAAAAGGCTCAAATCAATGGGATTTCAGAAAAAATAGATAAGCGTACATCAGGGGATAAACGCCGTGTTGAGGCATTACAGACAGCACCAGAACAAATCCCTGCTATGCTTGAGCGTGCCTTGACCGCAGGGTTGGAGCCCGTTACGTCTTGATGGATACATGGTTTACTCAACAACCTCTCATTCAAGCAATCGTGGAACAGGGACTTGATGTGATCGGCATGGTGAAAGCGACCAATCAACGCTATCTCGTAGGGGGCAGAGCCGTCTCTTTAAAAGAACTCTATCGATTGTCTAATCCGGTTCAAGGAAAGAAAGGAATCCTTCGTTCCATTCACACGGTGATGGCAAATGGAATACCAGTTAAAGTGGTCTTCATTCAAAACCGAAACAAGAAAAACGAATGGGTGGCCATTCTTAGCACCGATTGTACCCTGACAGAACAAGAAATCGTGCGCATCTATGGAATACGCTGGGACATCGAAGTATTTTTCAAGACGACTAAGTCACTGTTGCGCCTTCAGGAAGAATTCCAAGGCCGTTCTTTCGACTTGCTTATCAGCCATACCAACATTGTGTTTACTCGTTACATCGTTCTCTCGTGGCAAAATCAATGTAACACGGATGATCGGACCATTGGCGGTCTCTTTTATGAACTATGCGATGAAATCAATGAACTGGATTGGGCTGTAGCTTTACAGCAGTTGATCGAGCTTCTTCAAGATACCCTAAAAAAGATAAATAAAATGACAAAAAAATCATTGAAAGTCAACTACAGCAATGGATTGCAGGCCTTCCTAGTTATATCAAGGCTTATTTGCCAATTTCTATCTGCGAAAGTTGAGTTAGTAATTAAAATAAAATCAAAAATAAAGGAGAAAATGGATATGACTATTACTAGCAATTATCTTCATTCCCCTGCACTTAAAACAGTACAGGGGAATGTTGTAAAGATTTTATACAGCGAAAATGTGTATCAATCTATTTTCCCAGTAGCCTATATATCAGCACAATACCAATTAATAACACGGGTATTTGAACCGATAACTTAATTAAGCTATTTGTGAATATATACTCACCTATTAAAACGACTAATCCTGCAAAAATTGCAGATATAATAGCTTTTTTCATAATTTTCAACCCTTTTTATTGAGGTAAGACAATAGGAGGATATTTATTACCATAAGTATATTTAACATAAATCGGGACACCTGTTATATACTCAGATATTATGGCTCCTACAACAGCTCCTGCAACTGCGCCAGCTATTCCAAATATACTACCTAGATATGCTGCACCACCAGAAATTCCACCTTTTACTATGGCTCGAACATCAGTCTTAGTCAACCACAGTTCGATTCCTCACCAATGAAATTTAATTGCTCTTTTTCCTTCAGAAGCTTTAGCGTAACTAATAGTTTTAGCTGAAACGTCTTTAGGCATTACAACAACACTATTTCCTACTACCGCTGTATTAGCTCCACTGATGGTCTCTAAATTATTATTAGCTTGAGATACTAAATTGTTAACAATCTCAAAATCTCTTTCAGAAAGAATCTCCTTTAACTTTTTCTCATCTTTCAATACAAATTTATTTTCTTCGACAACAACATATTGATCAGCTGTTTGAATAAGATTTTCTGATAACGATACATTATATCCTTGAGAATAGACGTTTAATGTATTTTGTTTTTCTGCCGCAAACGCTGAGTATGATGGTAATGTACTTCCTAACAAAGATAAACTTAAAGCCCCAAGTAAAATTTTTTTACGCATATTAAATTACCTCCTTAGTATATTAATTTCTATCACACTTATAGACGTTAATTTTATCAATATAGTTCCATATATTTCATTTTTTGGTATAAAAATACCATTAAATAAAGTATTCTAGAACTTTATTACTGGTAGACTAAATACCAACAAACTCGAAAATCCTTAAAAGAAAGAAACTAATTACAATGCCTTAATGGATAAGTGACCTTTATTTTTTCTCTTTAGTAGCTTACTTAACGCTTGTTCCCAAAATGGAATACCATCTACAAAACCCGCTTCTTTGCAACGTCTCATCTCATTTTTAATCTTTTGAATGGCCTTTTCTAATTTTTCATCTGTTAAGTGGTGTAATTGAGCATCATCTCTTAACATCGTTTCCATCCTCTAAATCGTGTCACCAAATAATCTTTACGACCTTCCTTGAAGAACTTAACCAAATCCACATCTGTACCATCATATAACTCTTCACTAAGGATCGTAAAAGAAGCATACCGCTTTAATTCCCAGTCGATTCCTTTAAATTTTAAATCTTGCTTCTCTAGAACAGGCATATTACCCAATTCGACTAATTCATCTAAAGTAGACTAATCTTCAACCACGTATTTACCTTTTAAAGTATCAACTGGAATTACATCAATCAGGTTACGAATCGTCTTCACATGTTTCCGCATATCATCCAAATCAACTTTTAAGTCCGTAGACTTTAAGTTGTTATCAGGCATAAGATTGACAATGACCTAACAGACGATCGTGAACAAGGTGAAACAACGCGTCCGCCGTCTTTGGCCGGAGATCACGCGGATAACGTGCCATTATTTACAGCAATCGTCCGGGACACCGATCTATCATGCCCTGTCTGAATTCAAGGGATGGTAAAAAAAGGTATGCATATCGGTCTGTCATGGCAAGGGATGAGAGTCCCAAAGCGCTTACAGATGAAATTCAAAAAAATGGTTCGCTAACCTATGACTTACATCTGTTTTCAGCGAATCAAAAAAGTTCCCTCAAAGTCTTGACTGACTCTTTGCAAAATGCTCGATTTATCAAAATATATTGTTTATGCCAGAATAAAAATAATTTTTACGGACAAATTTTTTCCATAATTGTAAACGGCCTTTTTTAGAAGGAAGTGTTTATTTTAAACAACTTTTGTTAAAATAAGTAAGCAAAGTTTTCGGGAAAATTATTGCTAAATATGGGTGGTGAGCTTTATGTTCAATCGTATATTATCGATCTTGGTTGTTGTTGGATTGCCGTTGTCCGTTATTGGCAGTTTGATGCATTGGAATGCACTGCTTCTATTTGCAATTTATTGTTTAACGATTATCGGACTCGCCAGTTTTATGGGAAGAGCGACAGAAAGCTTGGCGATTGTGGCAGGTCCACGAATTGGCGGACTGTTGAATGCAACTTTTGGGAACGCTGTTGAGCTCATTATTTCAATCTTTGCGTTAAAAGCAGGTTTAATTTCAGTTGTTTTAGCATCTCTCACAGGTTCTGTAATCGGCAACTTGCTGCTTGTTGCAGGTTTATCGTTTTTTGTTGGTGGATTAAAGTACAAGCGGCAGAAGTTTAATGAATACGACGCAAGACATAATTCTGGATTGTTAATGTTTGCGGTCATTGTTGCCTTTGTCATTCCAGAAGTGTTTGCACAAACAATGAATGATACGGACACATTGACGTTAAGCATTGGCATTTCCATCATTATGATCGGGCTCTATTTAGCCGCGTTGTTTTTTAAATTGGTAACCCATCGGGGAGTTTATCAGAAAAAAGAGGAGCAGATCGAAGAACACGAAAGCCCGGAATGGTCTGGCAAGATCGCAACCATCATTTTGTTTTTGGCAACAATTGCGGTTGCATATGTTTCGGAAAATCTTGTACATACGTTTGAAACGGTCGCACATGAACTTGGCTGGAGTGAATTATTTATTGGGGTAATTGTCGTTGCCATTGTTGGAAATGCAGCGGAGCATGCGTCTGCGATTATTATGGCTTACAAAAATAAAATGGATGTGGCGGTTGAAATCGCCATCGGATCAACCTTGCAGATCGCCATGTTTGTTGCGCCTTTGCTTGTATTAATTTCGCTTCTGTTTTCAGAAAAAATGCCGCTCGTCTTTACACTTCCTGAGTTGATTGCCATGGCGACAGGAGTACTGCTCATGATTGTAATTTCCAATGACGGCGATACGAACTGGTTTGAAGGGGCTACTTTGCTTGCTGCTTATGTCATCATGGGGATAGGCTTCTATCTATTATAGAAAGATATTTTGCGGATAAAATACAAATAGCTTGAAAAAACTACAAGCAAAGGCTACTTGAAAGGAGATAACCACATGAAACAGCTAATGACGTTATTTATTTCAGTCATGCTTGCATCGGTTTGTTCAAGCTTAAGCTTCGCTGAAGCACCAACTATCCCCAAATCGGTGATGGATATTTCAAAAGAAAATACGTATCCAAATCCGAGTCAAAATCTTCCTTATTTACAGCCAAGTGAATTAACAAAAGAGTTAATCAAAACATCCAACGTCCCGATTGAAAATCCTGTTTTAATTAAAATGTTAAATGAGTCTTCCATTACACCTTCTCCAACCGCCATAGGATATAGAGCCGCCATTTATTTGGGACGGTGGGCATTGAATTATGAATCTGAGGAAACAACAGTCAATTGGGAGTATCAAAAAATCAATACAAACTTTTTTGACAATCGAGGCGGTAAGTCGCCCGTTCAAATTAGCTATAAACAGGAGGCACAAAAACGGGTAAAAGGAGGATTAACCGCTAGAATTTCTGATCATAAAGATGTCAAAAAATTGATGCTGATGAAGGCGGCAAAGAAATCGAAAATGCCGCTAGCATTTGAAACAATTGTCGGCTTCGGGACGAAAAAAAATCAAGTATATAATATCCCGCCGAAAAAAATGGGGTATTTATACGCATACGTTCCCGCTGTCAACGAAAAAGGAAAAGTCACTTACGGAGAAGTGTATTTAATGTTAAAGGGAAGCAAGAAGCAAATTGTTGTCAAAAATGTTACGCAACAAGGCATTGGAGCATGGATTCCTGTGCAGGATCGGGCATCCTTCCACTTTCTTATTACCAATCAGCCTAGATAATAGAAAAGGGCGGGCGAAAGGCAAATATATTGCCGAAAGAAGCCCAAGCCCTTTTATTATATGCGCGCTTTTCTTTTTGTAAAATCTAAGTCTCGGTAATAACTATTTTTCACTAAAAGATTCGGTCCAAGACACGCTACGTTTGGACAATGGCAATTCAGCTGTTGGGCAATCGGGGATTGCATCCATTTTTCATAGGCTGATAAAAGAGTATCTTTTTTGATGTTTCCAAGCGGCGGTACATCGCCGAAATCTGTCACAATAATGTCCCCTGTAAAAATATTGACATTGAGACGGGATCTGCCGTCAGGGTCATTTCGAACAGTCACGTTTTTGCTTTCTCTCAATCGCTTCAGCAATGCTAAATCTTCCTCATTGTCGCTGCAAGCGTAAAACGGGAGTGTTCCAAACAGCATCCACACTGATTCGTCGCGGATATCCAAGAGCTTATGAATTGCTTCGCGTATCTTATCCAAGCTGAGCGTTTCAAGATTGCTAGCGAAATCACTTGGATACATTGGATGCACCTCATGGCGTTGACATTTCATTTCGTCTACAATTTGTCTATGGATTTTTTCAAGATGAGGAACCGTCCGTTTATTCAGCATCGTCTCCGCTGAAACAATTACTCCCGCTTCAGCCAGAGCTCTAGAGTTTTCAATGATTCGTTCAAAATATTTTGCACGTTCTTTATATGGAGGCTTCTTTTTCATCATTGCAAATCCGGCTTCAACAAAATCATCGACTGTTCCCCAGTTATGGGAAATATGCAAAACATCTAAATACGGGATAATTTTTTCATAGCGTTTCAAGTCCAATGTTAAATTGGAATTGATTTGGGTTCGTATCCCGCGTTCATGTGCGTATTTTAAAATGGGAACGACATAATTTTCCACAGATTTTATCGAAAGCATCGGCTCCCCGCCGGTAATCGAAAGGGAACGCAATGTCGGCACTTCGTCTAGCCTTTTTAAAAGTAAATCGAGCGGCAGCCCTTCCGGATCTTTCGGAGATAAAGTGTATCCTACAGCGCAATGCTCACATCGCATATTGCAGATTGTGGTGGTGGTAAATTCTATATTTGATAATGTTAATTCACCGTATTCCTTCATATCTAAATAAGCTTCCCAAGGGTCATAGGAAGGAGTAATCTTTTTGAGGGTTGTATAAGTTTCCATAAAAATCATTTCTCCTTTAATTAAACTGCACCATTAAATAATTGTAGCATGCCATCAGAAAAATGTAAGCGAATTTGAATCGAATATGATGTAAAAAAGTGTTGACAGAGGGGAAGGATAGTGGCATAATCCAAGTAACCGAATAAGAATTATAAAGTTAATAATAAAACTCTTATCAAGAGCAGGTGGAGGGATGAGCCCAATGAAGCCCGGCAACCGACTCATATGATGAGCACGGTGCTAATTCTCCCAACAGAGATGTTGAAAGATAAGAAGTTGTTTTGACAAAAAACCTCTTCTTATTGAAGAGGTTTTATTTATATAGCGCGCCCAGCTAGTTGCAGGGTGCTTGTTGGTGCAAGTCCAACCCG
>ERZ1673788.97-NODE-97-length-11464-cov-31.418792_pt1 | contig 11464 bp, 13 predicted proteins | sample MGYA00580128_ERZ1673788 | MGnify/ENA primary metagenome ERZ1673788 (study PRJEB41219, sample SAMN04549589) | soil metagenome | isolation source: soil | place: USA: Utah, Baker Hot Springs | collected 2009-04-27 ...
GGGCTTTTTTTATTCAAGTCCCCGAAAAAACTTCTAACAGGAATGCTCCTTTCTTAAATACAAACATTGCGGCAAATGTTGCAAAAAATACTTGAATGGCACTGATGGCAGATACCTCTTGTGCCGTAAAAGCCGCAAATCCAAGTAAAGGAGGGATATATAATAACATCGGGTATTTAATAATCGATCCTCCAATTCCTACCATCCCTGACAAAATAGAGCCAATCGCTCCGAGAAAAAACAAAAGGATGATAAACGAAATCGAGTATTCCATGATGAATAGCCTCCCCCGCTACAGTAAGTCAATAAAATTATTTTTAATCGCATACTTAATTAGTTCGTGTTTATCTTTTAAATCTAACTTTTGCATAATATTGGCTTTGTGATTTTCTACTGTTTTCGGACTGATGTTCAACTGTTTGGCAATTTGCACATTGGTATACCCGAGAGAAGTTAACCGGACAATTTCTTGCTCCCGCTTTGTCAATACCGATTTCGGTTCCTCTTCTTTCGAAAGTCTCTGCAGCTGACTTTCCGGTATTTTCGTTCGGTAAAAGAGTTTCCCTCTTAATACAGCCTGCATCGCTTCATATAATTCATTGGCCTGGCTATTCTTCAGCAAATATCCATGTATCTGATGCTGCAGCGCTTTTCTCACATAAATCTCTTCATCATGCATCGTCAGTAAAATGATTTTGCTATTTTTAACTTCAGAGAGAAGCGTCTTGGACGCTGTAAATCCATCCAAACCGTCAGGCATTGATAAATCCATTAAAATAATGTCCGGTTCATGCTTAATCGCCAGCATAATCGCTTCTGAGCCATCACTAGCCTCTGCCACGACCTCAACGTCAGGAAATTCTTCTAATAAGAGTCTGATGCCTTTACGAATTAGTACATGATCGTCAACGATTAATACCTTCATCTTTAAACCCCGCTCCAATCGGTATTTCAATGGCAATGATGGTACCATAGTTGATTTTTGAGTAAATTTCCGTCGTTCCGCCCACTTGGGAAATTCGCTCTTGTATATGCCTTAAGCCTAATCCTTCCTTTTTTTCTTCCATATCAAAGCCTACACCGTCATCCATCACCTTGATATACAAAAAGTCCTCTTTTTTTTCGATTCTTACGTTGACATGCTTCGCTTTTGAATATTTCATCAAATTGTGCAATGCTTCTTGAATAACGCGATACACATTAATCTCAATTGTTGGAGGCAATCGTTCTTCAACATTCGTGTAAAAGGAAAACTTCGTGTTTGGCATTTTCGTTTGGAGCGACTGAATTAATGATTCAATCGTCGGAATTAACCCTAATTCATCTAAACTTTTCGGCCGCAATTGTTGCGAATACAATTTAACATCTTCCATTACCTTTCCCAACTCTTGGCGTACTTCATGAATATACTCATGCAATTTTTCGTCTTTCACCCGTTGGATAATATTGTCCAAGGCAATTGCAATGCTGTACAGTGATTGTCCGACACCATCATGCAGTTCTTGTGCAAGCCTTTTATGCTCGATTTCTTTCGCTTCCGTTAACTGCTTCAGCATCAGTTTGGACATACGCGCTTCTTCTTCTTTCTTTTTTAACGTTTGATCACGAAGCACAAGCAAGTAATATTTCTCATCTGTTTCCTCATCTTCTAAGATGAGGGCGGTACTCATCTCCACATCAATCAAATTTCCATGATAAGTTGGCATTTCTGATAAAAAGTAAGGAACTTCTTCTGTTGAAATTAAATAACATCGTTCCTCGCCTTCTGCCACTTCCCGCTGTTGACAAAACGAACAATAAGGGACTTTGTCATGAATATTCCAGCCCGTTAACCGCTTCGCAGCCGGATTCATTTCAATAATCTCCCTAGCCTGATTCATTACAATGATTCCGTCTTGAATATAATGGAAAATTTTATCTAAAAATTCATGCTTATCCTTTCTCATCAATGATCTCTCCCTACTAAATACTCCACTATGTATACGATCTTAAACGATATATGAAAATTTATGCAGATAGAATGTGGGGAACATTGGATGAAGGGAGAAAACAGGAATGGAAAGCTAAGGGTCAGACCTCACAACACAATATATAGGACATCATATGGGATAAATGAACGATATATTGTGAGACATACGTGAGGTCAGACCCTTATGAGACAACTTCACAACTACAAAAATTGAAACGTAATATAAGTTAGAACACTATATGATGTACATTGTGCATAAGTAAAATCACTTATGCGCCAGCTGCAATTCTTATTCAAACTACTTCAATACTGGTAACTTCTCTCTTGTCCAAGCTAAATATCCGCCTTTTAAATTAAGGACATTCTTGAATCCATTAGCTTGCAGTAAGCTTGCCGCAATAGCGGAACGAGCACCGGAACGGCACTGTACAATGTAAGTCTTACCTTTTGGAAGCTCGTGTAAGCGGTCTAATAGCGTGCCAAGCATAATATGTTGAGCAGATTCAATTCTTCCTTCATCCCACTCAGTTTGGTTACGAACATCGATGAGGCAGTAATTGTCATCTTTTAAATAGTTTTGTAATTGATGAACATCAATTTCTTCGTAGTTTTCAAGCTTTTCCTGATCCGCTAAAGCAACAGATGGTTCAATCGTTGCAACGACACGATCAAGACCGATAGAAGCTAGTGCTTTTCGAATATCCATGATATCTTTTTCTTCTGCAATGAGTACAATGTCTTGGTCATAAGTAATGAGCCATCCAGCCCAGTTTGTAAAAGATTTATTGAACGGAATATTTATCGAACCTTTATAGTGAGCTTGCGCAAACTGATCAGATGGACGAGTATCTAAAATGACTGTGCCCTCACCGTATGTTTCTAAATCGGCTGCGCTTGTTAAAGCAGGAACAGGCGCATAATTTAAATAAGCAGGTCCGATTTTATTCACTTTTTTCATCATTGCAAAATATTTTGGCGGTTCAGGCTGACCTTGCAGCAATGTTTTCACAAACTCTTCTTCATCTTCAATGCGAAGTGCCCAGTTGTTTAATTTCTCATATCCTACCGTAGACACAGGGACAGCTCCAAGCGCTTTACCGCAAGCACTTCCTGCACCATGAGCTGGCCACACTTGCAAATAGTCAGGGAGCTCTTTGAATTTTTTCAATGACTGGAACATCTGTCTTGCACCAATATCCGCAGTACCTACTACTCCTGCTGCTTTTTCAAGCAAGTCTGGCCGGCCGATGTCTCCTACGAAAACAAAATCGCCTGTAAAGATTCCCATTGGTTCTATGGAGCCCCCGCCTTTATCTGTCAAAATGAATGAGATGCTTTCAGGCGTATGACCAGGTGTGTGAATGACCTTAAACTCTACATTGCCAACTGTAAATGTGCTGCCTTCTTTTACAAGAACATAATTGACTTCATCTATATATTGGTATTTCCAGTTTTCATCCCCTTCATCTGAAAGGTATAACGTAGCACCGCATTGTTTTGCTAATTCTTTTGCTCCTGAAACGAAATCAGCATGAATATGTGTTTCTGTAGCTGCCGTAATTTTAAGCCCTTCTTTTTCCGCTGTACGGATGTATTGCTCTACATTGCGCGCTGGATCAATAACAATAGCCTCCCCCGTTCTTTGGCAGCCGACTAAATAAGACATGTGTGCCAAGTATTCATCGAAAAATGAACGAAATAACATCGCTTATCCCTCTCCCTATTTACTTTGTTTATTTATAACTTCCAGCAATGCTTCTAAATATTTAAAACCGTTTTGCACTGCTGGATTTTTTAACAAACGATACATGCGGAGTAACGATACATGAGATGTATCTTTTTCATTTTTAAATCGTTCATTTGTTTCTTTAATAATGTGCAACCCTTTTTCCATAGGAACGATATCTTTAAAGCATTTAAGCGCATATTCCACAGATTGCGAATCCGTTATTACATTTTGCACAAAAAGAAGCAATTCTTCTGCTTTTCCTAAAAGCTGCACAAGTCTTGGCAGCATTTGCATCATCGTAATGATGGTTTCAAGATGTTCTTTTGTCAGATGCAGACTTTCTACCTTTTCCTCTACTTGATTTACTAGATTTGTTAATGACTTTTTATCATGGAGCGTATAGCTAATAAATTCAATCTTTTCTTCGACAGATTGGATAGCCGCTGTTAACTCAGGGAGTTTTTTTACAAGATAGTGCATGGATTCTATTTGTTCGGGCTTTTCCAGCTCTTGAAGAACCGCCTCGATTTCAGAATCCTTTTTAAGTGTCATCATAATTCTCCCCCTTTCTATTTCCGATTACATTAAGCCTTTTAGCATTCCGTTCCAGTACATAATTGGCAATAAGTTCTTTTTCATTAAATACATGCTCATTCTTTCTTTAGATTGATCGATCGGGAATGATTCTTGTGGGTTTTTATTATAATCAAACTCCGCAAGAACGAGCTTGTTGTAACCTGTGACTAACGGACAAGACGTGTATCCGTCATATTTCGCCCTCATCTCTTTGCCATTCATTAAAGCAAGTAAATTTTCCACGACAACCGGTGCTTGTTTACGGATTGCTGCCCCTGTTTTCGAAGTTGGCAGGTTTGTACAATCTCCGGCACCAAAAATATTTTTATATTTTTTATGTCTTAATGTGTATTGGTCTACATCCACCCAGCCGTCTTGATCAGCAATTGGGCTTTTCGCGATAAACTCATGCGGCCCCATCGGTGGTGTAACATGAATCATGTCGTAATTGAGCGTAAATGTTTCATTTGTATCTAAATGCTGGAATGCTGCCTTTTTCCTGTTGCCGTCGATTTCAACAAGATCGACACGATATTTAGTTTCAATTCCTTTTCTTTCAATGACTTTTTCCAGTGTGTCGGCATAGCGTTTAACCGCAAAAATGTTTGGCAGTCCAGAGGCAAAAATGATTTTTGTGTTGTCGCGAACACCGGATTGTCTGAAATAATCATCTGCTAAATACATAATTTTTTGTGGCGCACCGCCGCACTTCACCTGTGTGCTTGGCTGTGTAAAAATGGCCGTTCCCCCGTTAAAGTTGCGGATATTTTCCCATGTGCTTTGTACATATTGATACGAGTAGTTGCTGCAGACACCATTTTTGCCAATCGTTTCTTTAAGTCCTTTAATTTTGTCCCAATAAATTTCTACACCAGTCGCAACGACTAAATACTCGTAAAGAACGCGAGTACCTTCTTTTGTCATCACTGTGTTTTTTTCCGGTAAAAACTTCTCTGCTGACTCTTTTAACCACTTGACTCCTTCAGGAATTAATGTTTCTTGATCTCTGACAGAGTCTTCAACATCCGCAGCCCCACCGCCAACTAAGGTCCATAAAGGCTGATAATAGTGTTTATCTGATGGATCGATAATTACAACTTTATCTTTAAGCGAAGGAGCTTTTCTTACTAATCGAGCCGCAATGGAAATGCCGGCTGAACCAGCTCCGACAACCGCAACAGTTGTTTGAAACATTGTAGCCATGAATGTCCCCTCCTTTTTGTATTCGCTTACATTGGTAAAATTGAGGCTCAATTTCATTGTATTCGCTTTTAAATAAAATACCTATAGGGGAATCCCCTTATATTTTCACATTATTAAAAGTCACTAGCATTGCAGTAATTAAATCTGATGATTCAAAATACTAAGAATGTTCAATTTTTTATTGATTTCGAAACAAAAAAATCCTTTACAATGGAAGTACAGGTGGTTCCTGTCCAAATCCAATCGTAAAGGATAACCGTTATGGACAAGAATACACTAATTTCATCATTTGGTAAATGGGTTTCACCCATAAATATTCAAAAACTTAGCGAACAAGTCAAAGAATTGAAACAGGACTATTACACAAAAAAGCTGACAACAGAAGCCTATATTAAACTTTTATTGGTAGCCCAGCTGCTCGAATTTACGAGCTTAGAGGTAAGCGTCAAATAAAACCCACATTCCGATCATAGGTCATCCGTGTGATAATCTTCTTAGAATGATTCGGGAGGTTTTGCCATGACCCTAAAAGAAAAAAGAATAGAATGGAAAGCACGATATGATGCCTGGAAAGAGAGTGGACAGAGTATAGCGGAGTGGTGCCGGGATCAAGGAATCAAAACTCACCAAATGTACTATTGGGTGAGGCAGTTCTCCCGCGGTGGCAGTTGCACTGAAACGCCTGTCCAGACGCAGTGGCTGGCTGTTCAGGTAGAAGAATCCTTGCCCTCTTCAGGTCAAGGTCCGATCTTTTTACACGTTGATGCGATCTCCGTTGAAGTACGGCCCGGTGCCAATCTGGATCTATTAACCGATGTGATTCGGGTGCTGCAACACCAATGTTGATGAATTCCCCGTTTGAACGTGTCTATCTGGCGCGTGGCAGTACGGATCTTCGCAAATCGATTGACGGACTGGCCGCTATTGTACAGGAATGCTTTGAACTCGATCCCTTCTCTCCGTGCTGGTGAGATCTGTGCCTGTCACGCCTCAAAATTTGTCGAAGATGGATAGAGATAGAGAAATGCCTTAGCCTTCTGTCTTTTTTGAGAGTTGAAGAAAAACTTCGAAGAGTTCTTATCCTTTAAAGTGCTATCGCTCGCGGTTCATCGACCGAATCGAAATAAAAGCAGATGGAACACCGAAAATCTTTTACTGATTTTCGGCTCCTTCTACTTAATTTCCCCTCAACACTATCTCCGCCTCGGCCTCCACATGCCTTGTTTGCGGAAACTTGTCGACGGGTTGGAGTTTGAGGGTTTTGTATCCGCCGTCTTCGAGGATTCGGAGGTCGCGGGCGAGTGTGGCGGGGTTGCAGGAGACGTAGACGACTTTTTTTGGTTTTATTTGAAGGATGGTTTCTAATAGAACTGGGTCGCATCCTTTTCTAGGGGGATCGACAACTAGAACGTCGGCTTTGATTCCTCTTTTGTACCATTCTGGAATGACTTCTTCTGCTTTTCCTGCCTCAAATTCGGCATTGGTGATGCCGTTTCGTTCGGCGTTTTTCTTTTTTTCAATCGCTTCCGGCACGATTTCGACGCCGTACACTTTTTTCGCGTTTTTCGCTAAAAACAACGAAATGGTGCCAATGCCGCAATAAGCGTCGATGACCGTTTCATCGCCTTTTAATTCGGCATATTCCAAAGCTTTGTCATACAATACTTTCGTTTGTTCAGGGTTGACTTGGTAAAACGACTTTGCTGAAATGGCAAATTGAACGTCGCCTATAAAGTCGTAAATGACGTCCCGTCCCCATAAAACGATTGTTTCTTCGCCGAAAATGACATTCGTCCGCTTAGGGTTGATGTTTTGAATGATCGAAAGGACCCCGGTACACGTACTTTTATTTCTTCTATAACCTTCTTTTTATGCGGCAAGTCTTTTAGTTTGGGATCAGTGTCTGTCACACCCGAATTCTTAAAATATAATCGTACATTTTTTAATCAAAAAATTTAAATTTTTTTCAAAACATGGCTAAGTGTTTTCAATCTACGTACCATGTTATAGGTATATCCGCTAAGAAACCGCGGAAAATCTAAGGCATTTTTGTATTTCATTAAATTCTCCACAACATTTCATCCAAGAAAAGGGTACTAGCGACAGGATGAACGAACATGGATGCAGTTCAAGTACTTACTCACGGAGAACTGTCTATTATCGGATAACAATATACGGTCTCATCATCTCATAATCCTCGTGCTCCAAGATATGACAATGCCATACATACAACCCTGTATAAGGACCAAACTTCATGATTATTCGAGTGACCTGGTTAGGATTAGTTCTTACTGTATCTTTCCATCCTCGTTCTTGTGGTTCGGGAGGCAACGCAGGACCAGTATAATGGATCATTCTCTCCTTTTTAAACTTTTCTACATTGAACTCCCTCCGGTCTAATATTTGAAAATTAATTAAGTGAAGATGAATAGGATGTGTATCCTCCGTTAAGTTAATAAGATACCATATTTCGGTTGATCCCAATTTAGGATTCTCTGTTATAGGGGCATCCCAGTGTTTATTATCCAATAGCATGATTTTACGACCGTACTTATCCGTATTCTCATTTAATGTTAGGTATCGTTTCTTTGAAGCGGACTGTTCTTTTATTTTTGGAAGAGGCATCATATAAGCCGGAATAACACTCGTATCAACACTTGACAGTGGAAGAGTCACTCTAAACTGCATCACAGTACCTGTATTTTCATTTGGTGGATCTCCGGTTGGAAATGGTGCGGGGGCATCATTTGTCATGATAATATTCTTGCCTTCAAGATTGGTAAAATCAATGATCACATCTGCTCGTTCTGCAGGTGCCAACGTGATTTCTTTGACACTTATCGGGTGTTGCATGAATCCTCCATCCGTCCCGATTTGATAAAAAAGTTGTCCCGAATCAAGCTTTAGCCTATAGAAACGGGTGTTAGATGCATTTAACAGTCTGAATCGATATTTACGGGGTTCCACTTTTAGATACGGCCATACTTTTCCATTCACCAAGATGGTATCTCCAAAAAATTCAGGAACGATCGACGTTTCTAATGCAGGAACTGGTTTTTCTGGCTGCTTCGGGTAATAAAGAGAACCATCTTTATGAAAAGTCTTGTCTTGTATCATAAGAGGGACCTCATATTTCCCACTTGGTAAATTCAATAAACGTTCCCGATGATCTCTGATAAGATAGAATCCTGCCAATCCAGCATACACATTAAGCCTCGTGATACCAAGCGCATGGTCATGATACCAAAGGGTGCAAGCTCGATCGTCATTATCATATCGATATATTTGCTTTCTAAAATAGGGACCGACTTGTTTAAATCCCTTTGTAAACCAAGCCTCCGGGTAGCCATCGCTTTCCCATTCAACACTAGCGCCATGTACGTGTACCACCGTTCGTACTTCCGGTACATCCACATGGGCACCATGCACCGTATGGTCTACCGACAAAAGATGCTTATCTGGAAGATTGTTCATCCATTTAATAAACACTTTTTCTCCGCTCTCTACTTCAATTGTAGGTCCTGGATAATTTCCTTCATAGCCCCATATAGTTGTATCATTTAACTCACTATGGAGCGACTGTTTAAATTCCGTCATATTCACTTCATAATAAGTATGAAACTGGTCTTTCCACCGAGGTTTTAAAATAGGGGGAATGGGGAGCTCATCTACAAATTTAGAGAGAATCATATTTCCACTCCTTTATAACCTGCTGATTATAATCGCCTTCTTTCAAAAGGTTATAAAGATGACAAGCCCTGTATGACAAATTCAAATGGTTTTTGCGTTTGGCAAATAGTGCGATTGCACGAGAAAATCAAAGAAAACAAAAGAGAAATTGGACGCTGTACACATAGTGTGTACTATTCTGAATCATTGGAATAGGTGCTTGTACAACTAACGGGGGACGCTGCTTCAATAAGTGATGCCGCCTTTTTTATTGTGATAATGGGGATTTAAACGATCCTTTTCTTTTTGGATTACACCTAACACACATCAACACTTTGACAGATGTATAAAAGTTTTATGCGTTAAGCAAAATAGGATCGCCTTGCATTTGCTGGAACTCAAAAGATTCCTTCTGCCGTATACACATCGCGATCTCCCTCATAATCTGAGTCCAGTTCTATCCACTTTTCCATTTCTCTATTTCTCTTGAAATATACGCGAAAACAAAAGATATCCATTTTATTCAGAAAATACAAAGGTACTCTATTATCCTTATATTTTTAATAACTTTCCTGATCACCAGAAACAAGGGAGGAGTGAAACAACTGCCTTAATGGCTAGTTGTCTTCTTCTAAAATGAGTTGCGCAACTGCCTCCACATGCGACGAATTGATAGTACATACAGTGTGGTATTAGTTCATCCAAAAAAGGGATACAAACTCCCTTCCTTTCTCATTTATTGTACTGCCTTTTTGTTGATTAGCTTAGTAGTTACCGAAAGCGATTCCCAATGCTAATAAAGATATTACAAGGGGCGGAATAACACTTGTACTTCCAAACTCAACTTGAGACGATAAATGGTTTCATTTGAAGGATGGTGTCCAATAGAGCCGGGTCGCATCCTTTTCTAGGTGGATCGACGACTAGAACATCGGCTTTGCTTCCTCTTTTGTACCACTCTGGAATGACTTTTTCTGCTTTTCCTGCCGCAAATTCTGCGTTGGTGATGCCGTTTTCAGCGTTTTTCTTTGCGTCTTCGATCGCTTCGGGGACGACTTCAACGCCTTACGCTTTTTTCGCGTTTTTCGCTAAAAACAACGAAATGGTGCCGATGCCGCAATAAGCGTCGATGACCGTTTCATCGCCTTTTAATTCGGCATATTCCAAAGCTTTGTCATACAATACTTTCGTTTGTTCAGGGTTGACTTGGTAAAACGACTTTGCTGAAATGGCAAATTGAACGTCGCCTATAAAGTCGTAAATGACATCCCGTCCCCATAAAACGATCATTTCGTCGCCGAGAGTGTAGACAATTCATATTGTTACCGATAGAAGTTAATAATAACTTCAGAATGGAGAAGCTTTAGCTGAAGTACGGACTTTTTATGGTTTCCATCTTCATCTTATAAAAGTATTCAAAACATGAACTATTTCGTCTAACATAATGTACTTTTTTACACGTATTGCGTATAATAATATATAGAAGTATATAAAATGAATACCAAAAGACTTGGAGGTGTGATGATGAGCGAGACCAAAAAAATCATTGGAGAAAATATAAGGAAATATTTAGATGCGAAAGGTGTAAAACATAGCTGGGTTATAGATCGATTAGGAATAAGTAAAGGTGCTTTTTATAGATTTCTTAAAGGTGAAGGAAATGTTGATCAATTTGAGGAGAAAATGTTAAAGCTGTTTAGAATTAAAGATCCGTTTTATTTTCATCGTAAAGAAATGGATTTGCCTAAAGGTGTCAATGAAAAAATTGAAGAACAAAATTTTATGGATTTTGCTGCACTTTCTTTAAATGGAGAAGTGAATGAAGCATTTAAAGAAGGTATGAAAGTTTTTAGAGAATTTGTAGAATTGATTGATGTTCTCAAACCTTTGTCTCATTCACCAGTTATGTTTGGGGGAGAACATCGTGATCAATAAAGAGAATATAGAACAAGTAGTCAATTTTAACCGAGATTATTTGCCTGAAGTGAAATCAAAAATTGAGATGTTAAAGTCTTCCGGTGATCCTCTTATTGCCCCTAAGCCTTTAGAATTCATTAAAACTTATTTATATGAAAATGCACGCGTATTAGAATTTCCCATTAAAAATTATGATTATGGCGGTTTAGTTTTTTATTACAATCAGGATTTTTATATACAAATCAATACAGCACAGCCTAAAATTTATGAGAACTTTATGTGGGCGCATGAGTTCTACCACTTTTATTTTGATAAAGATAGGGTTAAGAAAAAAGAAGAAAATTTTGTTATGGTAGATAGTATTTTTGATGAAAAGGAGAGATTACCTAATCTTTTTGCAG
>ERZ1673788.98-NODE-98-length-11221-cov-28.673294_pt1 | contig 11221 bp, 9 predicted proteins | sample MGYA00580128_ERZ1673788 | MGnify/ENA primary metagenome ERZ1673788 (study PRJEB41219, sample SAMN04549589) | soil metagenome | isolation source: soil | place: USA: Utah, Baker Hot Springs | collected 2009-04-27 ...
TGACACCCCTGAGAGGCCGAAAAGCCTTGATATATCAACATTTCTAGAGGGAGGAAATTTTTCAGAATGGAAGAGACAAAGAAAATCCAGGATGAATTTCTGAAAATTCTCCTTAATGCGTATAAGCAAGGTGAAACGAACGAACATGTCACAACGAAAGAATTGTTAAAACAGCTTGAACATGAGATTAAAAAGGTGTATGTATCATAGCTGTGGGATTGTGGCATTATCCCGCAACATACTGAAAGCAGCTGGCATCTGCCAGATACTTTCAAACAAAAATAGAAATATACGAAATCAAGTAGAGAAAAACGGTTTGTTTTTCTCTACTTGATTTATTTTAAGCGACTTATCTGACATCTCCTTTCATTCTGCATGTTTTAAAAGCTAGGGAACGTTTGATTGTTCTATCTCCTCCGAACTAAAAATAAGCCTTTTTTCCTGTAAACATCATAAGGCGGCTGACCGATATGGGTAATGTAGTTCTTACTTCATATTATTTTTGTAAGGATTTGTGAAGTTTTTGATGACGCTTTCTTGGTATTTGCTAGGAGAAGCGCATCAGGGGAAGGGGAGGGTGAAGGGTTGAAAGGTCAATGGTTGACACCGGAAGAAATCGAGGCGAGAAGAAAAATTAAAAAAATGTGCCTTTATATCATTTTTCCGGTTTTTGCTGTTGCCATTGGGGTGGCTTCTGCAATTTTGCTGAATACGATGTAGGAAGAAAGTGTAAGGAGGTGAATTGAAGCGATTCGCCTCCTTACGCTTTTTTCTGAAAAAGGACAAAATTCTCTATAAAAATTGTCGAATCAACTAGATGTTGGAAGAATTTAATATTATAATAAATTGATAGGTAATGACATTTTTTGCAACGGAGGTAAACATGGAAGAAACAATTAGTTTAAAAGAGATATTGGATACATTGAAAAAACGGATCAGCTTAATTATTCTCATTACGGCGATTGCAACGGCGGCAAGCGGCATTGTCAGCTATTTTTTTATTACTCCGATTTATCAAGCTTCCACCCAAATTTTAGTCAACCAAACGAAGGATGACCAAGCCGCTTTTCAATACAACGAAATTCAAACGAATTTGCAGCTCATTAATACATACAATGTCATTATTAAAAGTCCAAGAATTTTGGAGCTGGTGATTGAAGAGCTGGGTTTAAACGAGACGGTCGACGAATTAAATGAAAAAATTACGGTCGGAAGCGAAAAGGACTCGCAGGTCGTCAACATTTCCGTTCAAGATCCTGACCCGAATCATGCAGCAAATATTGCCAACACGATCGCGAGCGTTTTCCAAAAGGAAATTAAAAATATTATGAACGTTGACAATGTCAACATTTTGTCGAAAGCGGAAGTGAAAGAGAATGCTTCCCCTGTCAAGCCGAAGCCTTTCTTAAATATGGCGATTGCGTTTGTTGTCGGATTGATGGCCGGCGTCGGGCTTGCGTTTTTGCTTGAGTATCTTGACAACACGGTAAAGACAGAGCAGGATATTGAGAAGCTTTTGGAGCTTCCTGTGCTTGGGGCAATTTCTGAAATGGATAATGAAATTAACAATTCGACAATGAATCAAGCGGTCAAAAAATCGAGAGTCAGGGGTGAGACGTATGGCGCCTAGAGCGAAAGGAATGAAGCAAAAACAGCGCACATTGATCACGGCGCTCAACCCGAAATCGCCGATCTCTGAACAATACCGGACGATTCGGACAAACATTCAATTTTCGTCTGTGGATCATGAAATTCGTTCAATCATGATTACATCAACAGGCCCTGGAGAAGGGAAGTCGACAACGGCGGCAAACTTGGCTGTTGTATTTGCCCAGCAAGGGAAGCAGGTGCTGTTAATTGACGCTGATTTGCGCAAACCAACAGTTCATTATACATTCCGTCTGCAAAACATTCACGGATTGACAAGTGTGTTGTTGAAAAATGCGACTTTACAGGAAGCTGTGTCGGTAAGTGAAGTTGATCATTTGGACGTTTTAACGAGCGGACCGATTCCTCCGAATCCAGCCGAGCTTTTGTCATCGAGAAGCATGGTGGAATTGCTCAAAGAAGCTTATGATCAATACGACATTGTAATTATCGACTCTCCGCCTCTTTTAGCGGTAGCGGATGCGCAAATTTTGGCTAATCAAGTCGATGCATCGATCATGGTGGTGGCAAGCGGAAAAACCGAAAGAGAAGCAGCGTTAAAAGGAAAAGAATCATTGATGGCGGCGCAAAGCAAGCTGCTAGGAGTTGTATTAAACGGCAAGCCGCAGAAAGACAGCCATTATTACTATTATTACGGCGGAAAAAATTAGGTATTTTTACCTATTTTCCTTTGAAAAAAACAGTCTACTTGTTTAAAATGAGAAATATCTGATTTTTTTCCGTGATTTGAAGGATGGTGTCGTATGATGATTGATCTGCACTGTCATATATTGCCGGAAGTGGACGATGGAGCGAAGCATTTGACTGAAAGTATCGAAATGGCGCGAGCGGCTGTCCGTCAAGGGATTTCGGTCATTACCGCAACACCGCACCATAAAAACGGGAAGTTTGATAATGAATGGAGATTCGTTAAAGAAAAGACAGAAAAATTGAATGAAAAATTGAAACAGGAAGGAATTCCGCTTACAGTAGTTCCCGGCCAAGAGATTCGGCTGTATGGAGAACTGCTTGAGGACTTTTCAGCTGGGAACTGCGGCGGTTTAAATCAGTCAAACTATTTTTTAATTGAGTTTCCTTCAAACCATGTGCCAAGATATGCAGAACGGTTGATATTTGATATGATGATGGCCGGGCTGAATCCGGTCATTGCCCATCCAGAGAGAAACAGCGAAATTGCGCAAACCCCAGACCTTTTGTACAAACTGGTCAAGCAGGGGGCAACAGCCCAGCTGACAGCAGCAAGCATTACGGGGACGTTTGGCAGCAAAATTAAAAAATTTTCTTTCGAGTTACTAAATGCCAATCTTGTCCATTTTATTGCTTCAGATGCGCACGATTTGAAGTATAGGAGCTTTCACATGCAGGAAGCTTTTGCGGAAGTGGAAGAACAATTCGGCTTAGATGCGGTCGAATATTTCAAAGATAACGCCGACTGCGTCATCCGAAACGAAGCGATTTACAAAGAACCGCCCGAGCGCATCAAAAAAAAGAAGTTTTTTGGAATTTTCTAAATTACAATATATGACTGGCTATTTGACAGATTGTTTTGTGAAATAAAAGATGCCTTAAAAAGGTGATGTCTCTTTACCTTTATCAATAGAGGCACTCGGCCGCACTGTGGGTGCTTCCAAAAGGACACCTTAGACGCTAGTCGTCGATGGTGCGGTGTGAGGGCGGGTTAGATGCCCGGTTTATTTAACAAAAGAAATTATTAATGGGTGCCAAAATGAACCAACACCTGCAAAGTATCCTTTGATCTGTATTAAAGAAGGATAATACTAATTCATGATGGTATTTAACGATTAATAAGTGTGGAACAAGTGCAAAAAATAGAAAACGGCGAGGAATGAAGCATCGTAATACATAAGAAAAAAATTTTTGATAAAAACTTGCTCAAAAGGATATTAAGCTTTGATAATAAATGAGATGCCTGAAAAACATACAGAATTGAAAGCAAAACAATTACTGAACTAGGGAGAGCTATGGTTGGTGTATTTTAACAAAAAATGTTAAAACTAAGAAGTGAACTGGAAAACCACTGGGAACGACATCAAGTGGTTATTTTTTTTCAAAACCGATATGAATCGACGTATGCTCTATTGATGAATAGATTATACGTAGGTCCGTATAAACAAAAAGTACAAAGGGAAGTGAGTGAGTATATTGAAAAAAGTGAGGAAAGCCATCATACCAGCTGCGGGGCTCGGAACAAGATTTTTGCCTGCAACGAAAGCGATGCCGAAAGAAATGCTGCCGATCGTTGATAAACCGACGATTCAATACATAGTAGAGGAAGCGATCGAATCCGGAATTGAGGACATCATCATCGTCACCGGAAAAGGAAAAAGAGCGATCGAAGACCATTTTGACAACAACTTTGAACTCGAACACAATTTAGTGGAAAAAGAAAAATTTGATCTCTTGGAAAAAGTGCGCCAATCTTCCAAAGTAGATATTCATTACATACGGCAAAAGGAACCAAAAGGGCTTGGACATGCTGTCTGGTGCGCCCGAAAATTCATCGGCGACGAACCGTTTGCGGTGCTTCTTGGAGATGACATCGTGCAGGCGGACAAGCCTTGCTTAAAACAGCTAATGGACGAATATGGAAAAACGGGAGCATCGATCATCGGCGTACAGCCTGTTCCTGAAGAAGAAACACACCGCTACGGCATCATCGAGCCGCTCGAACAAACGGGCCGCCGATACGAAGTCAAAAACTTCGTCGAAAAACCGGCAAAAGGAACCGCGCCATCCAATCTCGCTATTATGGGTAGGTACATACTGACACCTGAAATTTTCCGGTTTTTAGAAGAACAAAAAATCGGAGCCGGCGGCGAAATCCAGCTAACAGACGCCATCCAAAAACTGAACGAAATTCAACGTGTCTTCGCCTACAACTTCGAAGGAAAACGGTATGATGTTGGGGAAAAGATCGGATTTATTAAGACGACGATTGAGTTTGCGATGAAAAACGAAGAACTAAAGCAAGAGCTGATTCAGTTTATGGAAGAGTTGATAAAAAAACATAAAATTACTAATTAAATGCTATTTAAAGAGAAAATGAAAGGGGGATCGGCGCTTGACATATCAAAAAAGATTGTCATTGTTAATATTGCTCGATTCGATGATTGTACTTACCTCTATTTATTTATGCTACTGGCTTTTGTACCCAAATCAAACAATCAAGGTACCAGTTTTAGTTATTATAAGTTCAATTTCTATGTTATGCTGCCATCACATTTTTGCGTATATTTATAAACTATATAAAAAAGCATGGCAGTATGCGAGTATCGGTGAGTTGTTAAGTATATTTAAAGCAGTTACTTTATCTATCATTGTTACAGCTATTATTCAATTTATTCTTACAAATGACATTTATATCCGTATGCTTACTGTTACTTGGATGCTTCATATTTTGCTCATTGGCGGTTCCCGTTTTGCATGGAGAATTTTTAGAGATAATTATATGACAAAAGCAATTGATAAAAAGAGAACTTTAATCATTGGTGCAGGTGCAGCAGGTACGATGGTGGTACGTCAGCTTTTGCGCAACAAAGAGGCAGAGCTCTATCCTGTTGCCTTTGTTGATGATGATCCGAAAAAACAACAGCTTGACATTTTAAATGTTCCTGTTGTCGGTATGATTCGTGATATTCCCAACATTGTTCAAAAAATGAACATTGAACATATAATTATCGCAATTCCATCCTTAAATAAAGGAAAAATGAATACTATTTTTGAAGTTTGTACAAAAACAAACGCAAAAACACAAATTGTCCCGATGCTGGAAGATATTTTGGAAGGAAAGGTGTCCGTTAATCAATTCCGTGATGTCCAAGTCGAAGATTTATTAGGTCGTGAACCAGTTGAATTAGATATGCAAAGCATTTCAGAAAAACTAACGGGAAAAACAATTCTTGTGACAGGTGCGGGAGGTTCGATCGGTTCGGAAATTTGCCGTCAAGTATGTAAATTCTATCCCCAAAAAATCCTTTTGTTAGGACATGGAGAAAACAGTATCTATCAAATTGATTTAGAGTTAAGAAAAAAATATCAAGACAAATTTGAAATTATTCCAATTATTGCGGACATACAGGATCGTGAACGCATCTTCGAAGTGATGGAAGAACATAAACCCAATGTTGTATACCATGCGGCTGCCCATAAACATGTTCCTTTAATGGAATACAATCCGAAGGAAGCTGTCAAAAACAACATTTTCGGAACGAAAAATGTTGCCGAAGCAGCGGATACATTTGGTGTCAATAATTTTGTGTTAATCTCAACTGACAAAGCAGTGAACCCGACGAATGTGATGGGGGCTACAAAACGCTGTGCTGAAATGCTCATACAACAATTGGACAAGAGAAGCAATACAAAATTTGTTGCCGTTCGATTTGGAAATGTTTTAGGTAGCAGAGGGAGCGTTATTCCGTTATTTAAAAAGCAAATTCAAGAAGGAGGACCAGTTACTGTTACTCACCCTGACATGACACGTTATTTTATGACAATCCCCGAAGCATCCAGACTGGTCATTCAAGCCGGAGCACTTGCAAATGGCGGGGAAATTTTTGTTTTAGATATGGGTGAACCGGTGAAAATTGTTGACCTTGCGAAAAACTTAATCAAACTCTCTGGTTACACAGTCGAGGAAATCGGTATTAAGTTTACGGGAATTCGTCCTGGCGAAAAATTGTTTGAAGAACTGCTTAATGAAAATGAAGTCCATCCAGAGCAGGTGTTTCCGAAAATATTTATCGGGAAAGCAACGATGGTGGACGAAAAAATCCTTAACGACTTTATGGAGCAATTTGAATCAATGGATAAGGAAGAGGTTAGGGAAAGATTGTTGGAGATTGCGAATAGAAAGATGTTGTCAGAAGTATCTACTAACACAACAGTGTGAATTAACTATAACAAAATTATAAATAAAGGGTTTTGCTATGGAACAAGTAACTAAAAGACTATCTCTAAAGAAAAACTTTTCTTGGAATTTCATAGGAAATTTAGTTTATACCTTTGCACAATGGGCAATACTTTCTCTTTTAGCGAAACTCGGTAATCCTAAGATGGTAGGTCAGTTTGCCTTAGGATTAGCCCTTACGGCTCCTATAATTTTATTTACTAATTTACAATTGCGTTCAATACAGGCGACCGACACAGAAAATAAATATCAATTTGGCGAGTATTTCGGTTTAAGAATCATCACTAATGTTCTCGCTATATTAATTACATTATTTGTTGTTTTTATAGGACAATATAATGTTGTGACGTCATTTGTGATTATTTTAGTAGCCTTTTCAAAAGTGATAGAATCATGGAGTGACGTTATTTTTGGCTATTTACAACAAAAAGAAAGAATGGATTTTACAGCTATATCAAGAATTATTAAAGCAATTCTCATGTTGCTATTACCTAGTATATTTTTATTTATAACTAATAATGTTATATGGATGGTAATAGGTTTATGTTTATCCTACGTGTTAGTCTTTATCTTTTATGACTTGAAAGTGTTAAAAAGGTTTACTAGTCCTAAGGTTATATTCAACCGTAAAAATTATATCGAGATTACGAAATTAGCTCTTCCACTTGGTATTGTTTTAATGCTAGGTTCCCTTTATACAAATATTCCTAGAATAGTAATCGAGAAATATTTAGGAGAGGAACAACTTGGTTATTTTGCAGCTATCGCTTATTTAATAGTGGCGGGTAATACCTTTATAGGAGCCATAGGACAGGCAGCTGCTCCAAGGTTAGCTATTTTGTTCTCAGAAAAAAATTTTATTCAATTTAAAAATTTGCTCATAAAGTTAGTATCTATAGGATTTGTAACAGGTATAGTTGGCGTGATTATTACATTGTTATTTGGAGAGTTTATTTTAAATATATTGTATGAGCCATCATATGCTAAATATAAAGTATTATTTACTTTGTTACTAATATCAGGAGCCTTTAATTTTTCAAGCACTTTTTTAGGCATAGGGCTTACAGCTACAAGATCGTTTAAGATACAGCCATATTTAGGCGTTATATGGATTGTAGTAAGCTTTATCAGTGCTATCATTTTGATACCAAAGTTTGGTTTATTCGGAGCAGGGTATTCGGCGATAATATCAGCAATAGTACAGTTCCTGTCACAGTTAATAGCGCTGTCTGTAATTTATTTAGATAAACTAAAATCTTCAAAAGAAAAGGTTAGGAGTTAAAAATGATGCAAAAGGTTCGAGTACTACACGTTTTTGGGAGAATGAATCGTGGTGGTGCTGAAACTCTAATAATGAATGTTTTTAGAAATATAGATAGGGAAAAATTTCAGTTTGATTTTTTAGTGCATTCTGAGGAGGAAGGACATTACGATCAAGAAATTAAAGAGCTAGGAGGCAACATATATTTTGTGCCTCATCCTAGAAAAAATATATTTCAATATAAAAAAGGACTAAAAAAAATATTACGTGAAAAGGGTCCATATGATGTCATTCATAGTCATGTTTTTACCTTTAGTGGATACGTATTAAAAATAGCTAAGGAAGAAGGAGTACCAATAAGAATTGCACATAGTCATAATACACAGGATGGTCATTCTTCTGGGGTTTTAAGGAATATATATAGAAGCTATATGCGAAAATTAATATTGAAGAATGCAACTAATTTATTAGGATGTTCACAAGAAGCATGTAAGGTACTTTTTGGACCTGAGTGTTTAAAGAATAGCAATGTAAAAGTACTTAGAAATGGTATTGATTTAGAGCCCTTTGAAAAGATAGAGAAAGGATTGTATTTAAATCTAAGAGATGCATTACGTTTAGATTCCAAAGTTAAATTAATAGGACATGTAGGTAGTTTTACTAATCAAAAAAATCATGGTAGATTAATTAAAATATTTTCTTTACTATGCGATGAAATGGACAATGTTCACCTTGTATTGGTTGGCGATGGTCCTCTTAAAAACCAAATTAGCGATTTAATTAAACATTATGGTATTGAAGATAAAGTTCATATGCTTGGTGTAAGAGGTGATGTACCTGAAATATTAGCTAACTTGGATTTATTTTTATTTCCTTCTTTATATGAAGGATTAGGATTAGTTTTAGTAGAGGCTCAAGCTGTGGGGCTAAAATGTATTACATCTAACACAGTTCCATCTGAGGTAGATATCGGAGCTGGATTAGTAGAATTCATTGATTTAGAGTTAGATGATTATATATGGGTAAAGAAAATTAAACAAGAATTAATGAATAATAGTAATATCTCATTAAGGAGTGAGGAGATTAAGGAAGCTGGATATGATATTAGAGAAGTTGTTCAAAATTTAAATTGTATATATAATAACCCAATAAGACATCAAATTATTTGAATTGTACCCTGCTAAGATTAAATTGTATATCTAACAAGCAGGTTATTATTATGAATATGACAAAGAGGAAAGGTGAGATCTCTTTATTTATGAAATATGTATTTAAAAAATATACAGTTTTATGCATGATATTTCTTTATCCTTTTTTTAATCTTTATTCTATTTATTTATCAAACTTAACTTCATTATCTTCTACGTTTTTATTAATTTTTTTCTTTTTACCAATTATTATTTTTAGTTTTAATAAAAGAACTATATATTTTAGTATAAAAAATATTCCTTATTATTTTTTAGTTATATTAATTTTGTTAATAGGACTTCTTTGGTCTACTGAATTAACTCGTGGAATATTTTATATTATCTCGTTGTTTTTAGCGGCCTTATTTAGTTGTTTACTTTATAATTTGGGATTACTAAAATCTGCTTGGAGAGCCTTTGCTTTTTCTGTAACTATATTCTCTATTCTTTTGTATTTTAAAATTTTACAAAGAAATTTTGTATATTATGAACTTGACAGATTTGGATATATACAGGGGAATGAGATTTTTTTAGATCCTAATTGGTTAGCTAATTGGTTAGCTATTAGCTTCTTATATTACTTTTTTAGTTTAATGAAAGAAAAAAAAATGTATACAAATAGTATTTCGAAAGTGAAAAAAATTCTATATTTCTTGTTAAGTATTTTAAATCTATACTTTATTCTATTAACTGCGTCACGTAGTGTATTTTTAGCACTATCTGTTGCTATATATATATACTTACTTTTAAGTAAGAAGATAAAACAGTTTTCACTAATTAACTTACTACTCGCGTTTGTTATATTAATATTAATAAATGTCAATGTAAATGTTTTTGATAATTTGAAAATATTTGATAGGTTAGAAGAGACCTCGATATTAAAAAGTGACAGGATGGATTTGGCGATTTCTTCTTTTAAGGCTTTAGTTCAAGATCCATTTACTTTTTTAATAGGTTATGGTACTGGTGGGGGAGATAAAGCTATAGGTCCATACTATTATGGGGCTATTCGTCATGAAGATGGTGTTTTAAGATACAATAATCATAATGTTTATCTTGATTTATTGCTACAAATAGGGTCATTAGGTATATTGATTATTTTTTCGTTAGTTTTTTTTGTTTTGAAAAACATTTTTATAAGTATTAAAAAAGAAAATTATGCGTTTATTACTCTTCTTATTTTTACTCTCATAGCGTCATCAGCCTATAATCCAATAAAAAATGGTGTATGGGTTATAATCGGGGGATTTTTAATTGTATTGTATTTGTTTAACTATAGTTCTGATGAAGAGAATACCAAGCTTTCCTCTAATAGAAAGAAGAGCTCGATATCCATTACCAAATTGCCTACAACTTTTGGGAGAATTTAAACCAAACATGTTCATGAGTTTTAGTTGCTATTTGATTTTTCAAATGTTGCTTTATAGTGATAATGATGTAGTGATAACTCATTAGCTCCCTAATGAATTTGGACACTCGATAAGGTGTTTTTTATAATCGAAGTGACCAAATAAAGGGGTTCTTATGTGCATGAAAGAGATAAAACATTTAAAGAAATTTAAGAGAAGTATTAGAAGTCAGGAATAAAGTGCCTAGTAGCTACGCGGTATGAATTGAGTCCGAATCTTGTCCAAAGATGGGGGAAAGTTTATCAAACAGGATAGCTAGAACCGTTACCCATACTTCTTTAGCTGAGATGAAAAAGTTAGAGCAGAAAAATGAACAACTCAAAAAATTATTACGGTAAGAGAAAGGGAAATCAGAATGACAAGAAAAGAACTTTTTCAAAAATGAAAATTTGCTATAAGAATATTAGTAAGTTTAGAGGGAATATTTCTATCAAAACCTCTTCTTGTTCTTGTGGTCAATCTTGAATCTTAGACCTAAGTGCAGGAAATTTTGATGAAGGGGCCTTGGTTCGTATGAATTAATGATTGGGGAAATAATATCCAAACTTAGAATCAAGTATTTGTCCTAATGCTTGTCTTTACTAATTTTTTTGATGTGTATAAAACAGGATTTAAGTAAAATAAATATAGAAAAAAGAAAGGTTGACTCGAAAAAAAGTATTTTTAATCACTTTTTTGGGTCAGCCTTTGTTTGTATTATCTTTTTATTGATAAAAACTATCCCGAAAATTTAAGTCCATGAAAAAAGCACAAAAAATCCAGGGGGTGT
>ERZ1673788.99-NODE-99-length-10821-cov-29.681404_pt1 | contig 10821 bp, 11 predicted proteins | sample MGYA00580128_ERZ1673788 | MGnify/ENA primary metagenome ERZ1673788 (study PRJEB41219, sample SAMN04549589) | soil metagenome | isolation source: soil | place: USA: Utah, Baker Hot Springs | collected 2009-04-27 ...
TCGCTGGTCACACTAGGGCTAGTTGAGTTCTAACGCTCAACTAGCACCACGGGTTTTAAAATATTCCGATGAAGGCTCAGTTGTATCGATTGAAGCAAGAGCGGAGAAAAACAGCATAGTGATCATTGTTTCAGACAATGGAATCGGAATTCCAGAGGAAGATTTGCATCATATTTTTGAACGATTTTACCGAGTGGATAAATCAAGATCAAGAACAAGCGGCGGTACTGGTCTCGGATTGGCCATTGTTAAGGAGATCGTCGAAGCGCACGGAGGAACGGTTTACGCCGCCAGTGAATACGGAAAAGGAACAAACGTTGTTATCACGCTGCCGGAGGTATAAGGATGTACACGATTTTGCTCGTTGATGATGAAAGAAAAATGTTGGACTTGCTGGAGCTTTATCTTTCCCCTCAAGGATATCATTGCGTCAAGTGCGAATCAGGACTATCAGCCATCCGATATTTAGAAAACAACAAAGCTGAACTTGTCCTGCTCGATATTATGATGGCGGAAATGGATGGCTGGGAAACCTGCCGGAAAATAAGAGAATTTTCAAACGTTCCTATTATAATGGTAACAGCAAGAGACCAAACATTCGACATTGTTAAAGGCCTCAAACTCGGTGCGGACGACTATATAACAAAACCGTTTGACGAAGCTGAACTGCTTGCTCGCATCGAAGCGGTGCTGCGTCGTTCCGCAGGAAAGCGTTCAATTATTGATGTTCAAGGATTGGTGTGGGATCAAGAAGAACATAAAGTCCATTTTCAAAACGAAGACATATTATTAACGCCGAAAGAATTCGATATTTTAGGGTTGCTTTTAAAGCACCCGAACAGAGCGTTCAGCAGGGAAGAAATCATTGTGTCCTTATGGGGATACGATGCCGAGACCGAAGAGCGAACCATCGACTCTCATGTAAAAAATATTCGCGAAAAACTGAGACAAGCCGGTTTTCCAATCGATCAATTTCTTCACACTGTTTGGGGAGTAGGGTATAAATGGGGGAAATAGCTATATTAGCAGATTGGGTTTTTAATGTCTGCTGAGCGGGATTGTATGCATCTTTTATATTGTTGAAAGGAAGATGAGAGCCAGCTTATGTCCGGCTCTTTTTTTGTTTTTGGAACCAAATAAATTCTGAGGTGACGTCTTTGTATTGGATCATTATACTCACATTAGGTATTGATCAGCTTTTTAAATATTTAGTTAGAAATTTTATGGACTATGGGCAATCCATTCCCGTTATTAATGGTTTTTTCCAATTGACATCTCATAGTAATACAGGCGCTGCTTGGGGGATTTTTTCAGGACAAAAAATATTCTTAATTAGTATTGCAATTATTGTGATAGTCGTTGGTCTTATTTATTCTCGTAAAGTAACTGATAAGCTAACGCGTATAGCCTTTGGCTTATTTATAGGAGGTGCAATGGGAAACGTTTTAGACCGTTTAATTTTTGGTGAAGTAACAGATATGTTCGAAGTTACATTTATCAATTATCCAATTTTTAATACTGCGGATGTATTTTTAGTTAGTGGAGTTATTTTATTCCTTATTAGCACTTATAAAGAGTCAAAATTGGTTTTAACATTGATTTTAACGTAATTATTTTTACTTTTTTCCCTTTTACAATACAAGAAGGACACAACTCATTACTACTACTTTCAGAAACCTGCCCTTTTGTAGAACAACAATCAGACATATTTTACGCTCTCCTTTTTATTGGCGAGGTGCAAATAGCATTACCGAGACACCAATTAAACATATACCTGCACCTACCCAGTCATATATATCTGGTGCTTTTTATCAAGCTTTATCTATAAATTATCAAGCTTTTTTACAAATTATCAGACTTTATTTCAAAGCCACACCTATATACTTAAACAATATTTACGTCTTTTCATTCTAGTGTATATGAGGAGCTAATTGCTCAAACATCCAATGAAGCCCGAAATTTAAAAAGATCCCCCCGAAAAAGAAAAGAATAATAGGCCTATCCTCTGTCACATTTACAACAGGTAATAAATCTGTTAAAGCTATGTATAAAAATATACCTGCAGTTAATGAAAGCGAAATGGCAAGTATGCTACTTTGTAAAGAAACGAGTTCTGTTAGAAACAAAGCTGCTGTAGCCCCCACTATGGTAGATAAACCTAATAAAACAGCTGCACCTATAGCTTTCTTTTTGCTTTTCAAGCTTGCAAATACAATGGAAGATATAGTTAAACCATCAGGTATCTTATGTAGTAGGACAGCGATTAATACGACAAAACCTAATCCGCTGTTTATTGCAAAACTAGCTACAATTGATAACCCATCAAAAAAAGTGTGTATTATCATGCCTATTAATGCACCATACATTGTAGTATGGGTTTGAGATTGATGTGTTTCTTCTCCAAAATGAAAATGGGGTGCTACCAGCTGTTGAAATAAAAATATAATGCCAAAACCTAAAATTATATAAATTGAACTTGATTCCATTATTTCTAAAGCTTCTGGTACTAGATCCATAATTGCAATTGAGAAAAGTAATCCGGAACTTAGAGCCATTAGAGCATATAAACTTCTTCTGGACCAATTTTTCTTAAGAAAAATAACAAAACCGCCCAAAACATTAGCTAAAGCTGCCGTTATTACATAAAAAATGATTTCCATTAATCGTCACTCCAAAATAAATAATTCGACCTGCACGTATGATTGTGCAGGCCTAGTTAAATTAAATATGCTCTAACTGTTTGAATTATTTTTTATTCAACATATGAATAGCATGTCCCATAACGCCTTCAGCTGCTTCCATGAGTGGTTCAGGTAAAGTTGGGTGTGCATGAATTGTAAGGCTGAGATCTTCTGCCGTTGCCCCTGACTCAATTGCAAAAACGGCTTCAGCAATAAGAGATGATACTTCTGGCCCTACCATCTGTACACCTAAAACCCGATTAGATTCTTTATCCGCCACAACTTGTACAAAACCATCGGCATCCGAAACAGATAAAGCTCTGCCGTTAGCTTGGAATGGAAAACGACTAGAAACCGTTTCATATCCTTTTTCCTTTGCTTCCTTCTCCGTTAAACCTGTATAGGCTACTTCAGGATCGCTAAAAATAACAAAAGGCATGGCCTGAAAATCAATCACACTCTTTAGTCCACATATCACTTCTGCAGCTATTTTACCTTCGTAACTAGCTTTATGAGCAAGGAGGTAACCACCAGCACAGTCCCCGATCGCATAGACATGTTCCACATTGGTTTGACATTTATCATTTATCTTAATAAACCCGCGTTGGTCAAGCTCTACTCCGATATTTTCTAACCCGATATTTCCTGTGTTCGGTTTTCTTCCAATGGAGACTAAGCAATAATCCCCTTTAATTATCTCTTCCTTCCCATTAACCTGAACTTGGACATTTACTTCATCGCCTGTATTTTCTCCTCCTTGGACTAAAGCATTCGTTATAACTGTGATTCCAAGTTCCTTTAAATGACGTTTTACTACATTTGTAAGCATAGGGTCCGTACCTGGAAGAATTGTATCTGATCCTTCAAGGATGGTCACTTTAGCTCCAAATTTAGCATAAGCAGTACCCAATTCCAAACCAATATAACCACCACCTACTACAACTAAATGTTTTGGTACTTCTTGAAGCATCAATGCCTCAGTTGAAGAGATAATTCTTTTTCTATCAAATGGCATACTTTTTAACTCAGTAGGTAATGATCCTATCGCAAGGATTAAGTCTTTGTATGAAAAGAATTTTTCTTCGTTACCAATTTTGATTTTGGCAACATAGGGTTCAGTAAGATAAGCTTCCCCACTAATGACCTCCACTCCATTGCCTTTCAGTAAAGTCCGAACTCCATTCCTTAGTTTATTTACTATACCGTCCTTCCACTTCACTACTTCTAGCATATCTACTTCAACTTCACCAGAAACCTTTATTCCCATTGAGTTGGCATGTTTTATGTGTTTTACTCGTTCAGAAGCACTAATAAGAGCCTTTGAAGGTATACAACCACGGTTAAGGCAAACCCCTCCTAGTTCTGCTTTATCCACCAAAACCACTTTTTTCCCTAACTGAGCAGCACGTATGGCAGCTACATAACCTCCTGATCCTGCACCTATAACTAACAGATCTACATCATTTTTTCCTTCAACAGTCATTTCAGTTTCCTCCTTCGATTTTATAAAGAATGAAAAGAATTATTTTAAATTAAGGATGAAAGCATTTTTGTCCCATGCGGATACCAATATGTAATATATGTTTGTTCAACACATTATAATCAGTTACAGCTGGAACCCCTTTTGTTAAGGTACCTGTTTTATCAAATGCAATAGCCTTTAAGGCACTAATTTCTTCTAAATACACTCCGCCTTTTACAAGGACACCTTTTTTCGCAGCATTCCCTATCGCTGAAACAATAGAAATTGGAGTCGATATGACCAACGCACAAGGACAACCAACAACAAGAACAGCTAATCCTTGATAAACCCATGTTTCCCAACTGCCATCAAAGAATAAAGGGACTATAACAACTAATGCTGCAATGATCATAATGATCGGTGTGTAATATTTTGCAAATTTATCGACAAATGCTTGCGAAGGAGCACGTTCTCCTTGTGCTTCCTCTACAAGATGAATAATTTTAGAAATCGTTGTATCTTCTACAAGTTTCGTTATTTTTACTTCAAGTAATCCTTCTTCATTTAATGTACCTGCAAATACTTCATCATCAACTGTTTTCTCAACAGGGACTGATTCACCGGTAATAGCTGCTTGGTTGACTGCAGAGTAGCCACTTACGACTACACCATCCATCGCAATCTTTTGACCTGGTTTTACAATCATAATATCCCCAACAGCAATATCATCGACATGAATCATTATTTCTTGTCAATTACGTCTAACGAGTGCCTCTTTAGGAGCGATATCCATTAATGAACGAATCGATTGTCTTGCTCTGTCCAAAGAGAATCGCTCAAGTGCTTCACTAATCGCAAAGAGAATAACAACAATGGCAACTTCTGCCCATTCTCCAATAATAGCACCACCTATAACAGCTACTGTCATAAGGGTTTTCATGTCAAACTCAAAGCGTAGTAAGTTTTTCAAACCGACTTTAAAAAGTGATAATCCTCCGATTAATATGGACGCTAAAAACAATAAGGTAGTAACAATGTTCTCTTCTCCATTCACAGACGAGGAAAGGTAACCGAAGGCGATCAATAAGGAAGCATAAAGTAGCGTACTATGCTTTTTATAAAACGGCACTTTATCTTCTTTCATATCTTCTTTTCCCTCTTGTGAAACTTGGCGAGCAGATTTTTCAGGAGTCACTTTAAAGTTCTCGAATGCACCGGCTTTTTCTAGTTCTTCAATTGTTGCATTACCGTAAACAGCAATTTTAGATGCACCAAAATTTACTTTTGCATCCTCTACTCCAGGAAGCTGTTTTACATTATTCTCGAATTTTCCTGCACAATTTGCGCATGTAACCCCCTGAACGCGGTAAACATTTTTTTCAGCCTCTAATGCTTTTGCTTCAGACAATTTTTACAACCTCCCTTTTTATTTTCATTCAAACCAACATTTAAATGTTGACATTTTACGTTAATAATTTTAATCTAAAAGCACAATATATTCAAACAAATATTTGAATAATAACTTTCAATATTTTCACCTAAAATACTATTTATTAGTTATAGGATCATGCAAAGTGAAATTCTAAATCATTACATGAAGGGGAAATAATAGAAGGTGTAACAAACTAACATAACTAAATATCTTTTATTCCGATTAGGGAGTATTTTAAAAAGGAGTTTTTCTGTGAAAATAATTTAATTCCACTTAGCCCATGAATAGCTTCAATCTATTGAGGGTAATATATAAATAACCTAAAAAAGACAATAAGAAAGCAGAGCTACCTAATGGAAGGTAACTTTGTTTAAACTTATTCTTCTTTGGTTATACTAATTAATTAAAGGTTCTTTATAAGGCTCCTTATTAATTAGCATAGAGTAAATGATTCGAAGCATTCGATGCGATATGGCAACGAGTGCTTTTTTTCTGTGAAAATAATTTAATTCCACTTAGCCCATGAATAGCTTCAATCTATTGAGGGTAATATATAAATAACCTAAAAAAGACAATAAGAAAGCAGAGCTACCTAATGGAAGGTAACTTTGTTTAAACTTATTCTTCTTTGGTTATACTAATTAATTAAAGGTTCTTTATAAGGCTCCTTATTAATTAGCATAGAGTAAATGATTCGAAGCATTCGATGCGATATGGCAACGAGTGCTTTTTTCTTTCCTCTTCTTGCAGCAATCGACCAATATTTAGCAGCTAACCAACGATTCCTACTTCTAGAGATTGCCCATGCTACTTCGCACAGTACAGTTTTGATATGAGGATTCCCTTTAGTCGTTTTAGTTGACTTTCGTTTTCCTGCACTTTCATGATTTCCTGGAGCAACTCCGGCCCAAGACGCTAAGTGTTGAGAGGTAGGAAATTGTTCCATGTTCACCCCAATCTCTGCAATAATAATTGCTGCGGAATCCTTATTAATACCCGGAATCGTTAGTAATAACTCTACTTCTTCTTTATAATTCTTCAGAATTTCATCTATTCTTTCCTCGATTTCGCTGATTAATGATTCTAAATAAACGATGTGTTGCCAAGATTGTTTGATTAGAAAGACTTGATGATCGTTTAAAGTACCGAATAAAGAGTCTGTAATCATTTGTTTTTTGTGCTTCATTCTTCCGTGAATACTATTTTCTACATCAATGGAATCAACATATCCATTTTGAATTAATTTGGATAGAAGTTTTCTTCCAGAAACACCAAACACATCTGAAATAACTGAATTTAGTTTAACATTTGAGCATTCTAATACTTTCAGAATCCTATTTTTTTCTGAAGTCAAATGGCCGATCCATTTTTTACGAAGCCGAGTTAAATCACGAAGGTTTCGTATATCTTCTGGTGGAACAAAACTTTTTTCAATCAGTCCATAACGCAATAACTTTGCAATCCACTCTGCATCCGAAACATCTGTTTTTCTTCCAGGGACATTCTTGATTCTTTGAGCATTCGCTAATGTAATATCAAAGTAATCCTCCAAAATGTTATAAACAGGTTTCCAATAAACTCCAGTACTCTCCATCGCAATGTGCGTAATGCCATGGTTTTCCAACCACTTTAGTAAACGAAAGAGATCCTTTGTTAAAGTGGGGAAAGTTTCTGTTTCAATGAATAATTCATCGTCCTGTTCGCCAATCATGACACAAGCAACAATTGTTTCAGCATGTACATCTAATCCTGCACAACGTGTCATCAGTACATCCAATATAATCCCTCCCATAAAGTAGATTCACAAACAGCGAGTGAATTTGAAATATAAGCATTTTTCTGTACGTAGTCATCATTCTAAAGGAATGAGCTAACAATGGGTTGTTCACCAAATCCACTCAAACAGTTTTTTATTCAGAGTATCATCCACCATAAAAGCCTACGTATTGTTAACTGTTTGTGTTATCTACATTATGGGAAAGAAATATCCATTTTCATGCCAGGGTTGTGAATGAAAATTCATGATTGTTTTTTATGAATTTAATTTTAACAATTCTCTCTGCTTTAGGGTCTTTTATAGTAACCAATATCGATGATATTTTGTCTTGATGTTGTTGTTCTCTCAGGCAAGTTCACAAGCTAAAGCAAGTAATGGCCGAACGGTTAACATGCAGCCAAAGGGAAATCGTATTTACCCTAGAGATATAGTCATTGGCCAATATCTTGGTTTTGCACTTTTAGTTTTGATTAGTCTTTTAGCTACATTTGGAGTGACACTCATTCCTGATCAGTGGGTAGGTTTATTAGGACTAATCCCGATCTATTTAGGAGTTAAACTGTTTATAAAGGGTGAAGATGAAGATGAAGGTGCTGTTGTTTCCAGTTTAAATAAATTTAATAAGTTCTATTTAAGTGTAGCCTTTATCACATTTGCCAATGGTGGAGACAATATTGGAATTTATGTTCCGTTCTTTTCTACTTTAAATAACAACCAACTGGTCATTACAGTTGTTACTTTCTTTATAATGGTTGCGGTCTGGTGTTTAATCGGATATCGTCTAGCAAGATTCAGATATGTTTCTGAAACACTTGAGAAATACGGCCGATGGGTTATTCCAATTGTGTTTATAGGATTAGGCCTTTATATCATGGAAGAAAATAATATATTTTCTAACCTGTGGTCTCACTTCGTAAATTTAAATTCCTAATTAACCGTAATGATTTACAAAAATATTGTTAAACCCTCTTTCCTTTTAAAGTATTGAGTACAAATCTTTATAGAAAATAAATTATTGAAATTCGGGCAAAAATAAGATGTAATAATGTTAAGCCCAAAGCAATACATTTAAGTGTGACTAGCCGAATTCGGTATAATGTTTATGTGGATTTTTAACTACAAGGAGAAGGCGAAATATATGAAGAACAGTATGCATTTATACTTGAAAGACTTAAAAAACATTTCAACAAACTGGGTAGCCGCGATTTTAATTGGTGGATTAATGATACTTCCGTCATTGTATGCGTGGATGAATATTAAAGCATCTTGGGACCCATATGGACAGACGGATCAAATTAAAGTCGGTGTTGTCAATAATGATACAGGGTCTACAGTGCGTGATGAAGAGATCCATGTAGGAAATGAAATAGTCGAACAACTAAAAGATAATGATTCAATGGACTGGCAGTTTGTCGATGAAGAGACAGCCATGGATAAAGTAGAATATGGAGACTACTATGCCGTCATTGTGATTCCCGATGACTTTTCTGAGAAATTGGGGACTGTGATTAATGATCAACCCACAAAAGCCGAAGTTAATTATTATGTGAATGAAAAAATTAACGCAATTGCTCCGAAGATTACCGATAAAGCAACTACCACAATCGTTGAGGAAATAAGCTCAACCTTTATCTCAACTGTCAATGGCGTAATTTTTGATATGTTTAATCAACTTGGCCTTGAATTACAAAGCTCTCTACCTGATATAAGGCAATTCGAGGATTATGTTTTTACAATTGAAGAAAAGTTACCTGAAATAAAAGAGGTTTTGGACGAATCACTCTCTGATGCTGAAAACGCCGAGGTCATGATCCATGATGCTCTTAACCTTATTCCACGCGTAGAAGAAGCGTCTAATCAAGGGCTTTCGACAGTAAACGAGACCTTGAATTTTATTAATGATGCAGAAGAACGTTTAGATGAGATAGCACCACGAGTGAACGAGGATTTGAACACCATCCAACAGGCCATTCAAGATACGAATGAGTTTTTAGAATCCGTTGAACCATCTTCAATGGATTTACTGGATATGAACGAGCAAATGAACAATTGGAATGAACAAATTAATAGTACGGTTACATCTATTGAAACAGTAGAGGAAATTTTACAACAAATTCAAGAAGAACAGGAATCTGGTGAGGATTCGGGAGAAGATTCAGGTCAATCAGAAGAGAATAATCAAGAACAGATTGAAAATGCATTAAATGAACTGGCAGCAATGAAAGCTACCTTACAAGAATTGCAAAAACAACTTAATCAAGTTGATGAGATGATTGCGGAACATAATCAAGAGTTAGAAGATATGATGGCTAACTTACGAGAAACGGCTCAATTCACGAATGAGCGATTGGATGCTTTTATTACCGAATATAAAGAAACGATTGAACCTCGTGTTAGAGAAGAAATTCAACATGCAAAAAGTTCATTAGAATCGGCGAAAAGCATTTTAACCAAGGTTCAAAATACGATTCCAGAAGCACAAAACATATTAAATCGAACCGCAACTAATTTAGCAGATGGTAAAGATTTATTAGAGAGTGTTTTAGCGGAATATCCGTATATTAATACGAAAATAAATGAACTGGCTGATGAGATCCGTCAGATCCAAGGAGAAACGGATTTAGAGGAAATTATCGAGCTATTAGAAAACGATCCTGAAGCAAAGGAAAGCTTTTTTGAAGAACCCGTCAAGCTGAATCAAAACAAACTGTTTCCTATTGAAAATTATGGTACAGGCATGACACCGTTTTATACCGTATTGGCGATATGGGTTGGTGGATTATTATTGGTTTCTTTATTGGCAACCGATCCGCATCACATAGAACCGTATACAGGAAGACAGATTTACTTTGGCAGATTATTGACCTTTGTCACGATTGGCATGATTCAAACCATCATTGTGACATTAGGTGATATGTATCTACTGGGTGTAAATGTCCAAGAACCAGTTTGGTTTATAATATTTGGGCTTTTATCGAGCTTTGTGTTTATCACCATTGTTTATACTTTAGTGTCGGTGTTTGGTGATATTGGAAAAGCTTTAGCTATTGTTTTCCTTGTTTTACAAATCGCAGGTGCTGGAGGAACGTATCCAGTGGTTTTATTACCAGAATTCTTTCAATCCATTCATTCTTTCCTTCCTTTCACCTATGCGATTAACTTGATGCGTGAAGCTGTGGGAGGAATTGTTTGGACTAAAGTACAACATGATGCAGCGATCCTTTCGACATTTGGACTAGTGGCATTACTTGTGGGCGCCCTATTTAAAGCGCGTTTGAACAAGTATAAACACCAATTAATGAAGAAGTCGAGAGAAACGGGATTGTTTCATTAACTTTAAATGAATTTTTAATAACTGAAAATAATAAGTAAGTTAAAGAATGGGCTACCTTAACAGTTGGTAGCCCATTTTTCTCATGTGCGCCCGGCATGGGTGTAATCTATAGGGTGAAAGTCCCGAGCTGCGAAG
>ERZ1673788.100-NODE-100-length-10538-cov-24.643232_pt1 | contig 10538 bp, 11 predicted proteins | sample MGYA00580128_ERZ1673788 | MGnify/ENA primary metagenome ERZ1673788 (study PRJEB41219, sample SAMN04549589) | soil metagenome | isolation source: soil | place: USA: Utah, Baker Hot Springs | collected 2009-04-27 ...
AGAACAGCTATTCACGGAAGTTATAAAGACTTGCGTCAATCATCTTAATTGAACCTCCGTATACCGAACGGTACGTACGGTGGTGTGAGAGGTCGGGGGTTAGTCACCCCATCCTACTCGATTTCCATTATATATGATCGTTTAAAAGTCTATTACTAGGTTTTTCTATGTTTATTTACAGTTCATCTGTCATTTGCTTTCCGGCCTTTAGCAAGAATAATTTTGTGCGAACTGTGAAAAACTACCCACAAATAAATGAATTAAAAAAGGGGTAAGTTATATGGAGCGCTTTGAGGAATTGAACAAAAGTTATATTAATGGTGAATGGGTCGAAGGATTAAGTAAGAGAACATATGAAAATTTGAATCCTTATGATGGAACTGTCATTCAAACGATTCGGCTAGCGACCTCACAGCAACTTGAACAAGCTTTTTTAAACGCAAAAGAAGCTCAAAAAGAATGGGGAAAAACGTCTTCTTGTGAGCGAGAAGAAGTGCTGCGGAAAGCAGCGGAATTTTTCAAAAAAAATCGCGACGAAATCATAAAAGTGATCTCTCGTGAAACAGGCGGAAGCTTCATAAAGGCTAACGTTGAACTTGACTTGACGGTAGGGCTTGTGGAAGAAGCTGTGAAAATGGCCAAGAAATTAGATGAAGTGAGGGAAATTGAAGCCGATATAAAGGGGAAAGTGAATCGTGTTTATCGTCTTCCTTTAGGAGTTATAACATCCATCTCGCCTTTTAATTTTCCGATGAATTTATCCATTCGGACAATTGCTCCTGCTATTGCACTTGGAAACAGTGTCGTTCATAAACCGGATATTCAAACAGCCTTGACAGGAGGATCAATCATTGCGAGGGCATTTGAATATGCAGGACTGCCAAAAGGTGTTTTTCAATGTATTTTAACGGATATTGATGAAATTGGCGATGACATGCTCACTTCTCCGCATTCACAGCTTATTAGCTTTACTGGTTCAACGCCAGTTGGCAAGCATATCGGAAAAATTGCCGGCAGCATGCTGAAAAGGGTTGCCCTTGAACTAGGCGGAAATAACCCGTTCATTGTTCTGGCAGATGCAAATGTAGACCGTGCTGTTGATGCAGCTATTTTTGGAAAGTTTATACATCAAGGTCAAATTTGTATGATTGTAAACAGAATTATTGTCCATAAAAATATATATGATGAATTTGTACAAAAATTTGTGGAAAAAGCCAAATCGTTGCCTTACGGAGACCCGTCTGACCCGAAAACAATTATTGGACCGCTTATAAACGAAACACAAATTGAAAAAGCTTTAAATATTATAAATGAAGCAAAAAAAGAAGGAGCAAAAATTGCATTGGAAGGGCAGCGTATCGGTAATATTTTAACTCCGACTGTATTTGTGGATGTTGATAACAACAGCAAGCTTGCTCAAACTGAGTTATTTTCACCAATTGCTACGATCATGAAAGCGGAATCAGACGATCATGCCATTGAAATGGCGAATAATACAGAATATGGTTTAAGCTCTGCGATTTTTACAGAGGATTTAAGTGAAGGTGAACAACTAGGACTTCAAATTGAAAGCGGAATGACTCATATCAATGATCAAACAGTCAACGACAGCCCGACAATTCCGTTTGGTGGAACAAAGTCGAGCGGAATGGGTAGATTCGGAAATCCTTGGGTAGTAGAAGAATTTACGATGACAAAATGGATTTCGATTCAAAAAGAATATCGAAAATATCCTTTTTAACAACATGCCGGATCCACCAAGCAGCGTTGACTTTAAAAGTTAGTGCAGATGAGAAATGTAAATTAATGGATAGATAAAACAATTCATACGTATATCATTTTTTAGCCGGGCAAATTATAATGACGAAATAATAATCATGAAATGAAGATGGAGGAAATAAAATATGAAAGCAGTTACATATCAGGGAAAACAAATGGTTGCGGTAAAAAACGTTGACGATCCCATCATCCAAGATCCCGAGGACGTTATTGTCAAGATCACATCCACAGCCATTTGTGGCTCTGATTTGCATTTATACGAAGGAAATTTTCCACTACCCATAGGGTATGTAATTGGCCATGAACCGATCGGCATTGTGGAAGAAGTCGGACGTGAAGTAACGAAAGTCAAAAAAGGGGATCGAGTTGTAATTCCTTTTACCGTAGCGTGCGGTACTTGTTATTATTGCAAACATCATTTAGAAAGCCAATGTGACAATTCGAACCCTCACTATGATTCGGGAGGTTATTTCGGATATTCAGAAAAATTCGGCAACTACCCTGGAGGACAAGCAGATTTCCTTCGTGTTCCTTTTGGAAATTATACACCATTTGTCATCCCGGAGGATTGTGATTTAGAAGATGAAAAATTGCTGTTTTTGTCCGATGTATTGCCTACAGCCTATTGGAGCGTCGAAAATGCCGGGGTAAAAAAAGGAGACACAGTCATCGTATTAGGATGTGGACCAATTGGCCTTATGGCGCAAAAATTTGCTTGGATGAAAGGTGCAGAAAGGGTGATTGCGGTTGATTATATCGGCTACAGGCTGAATCATGCAAAAAAAATAAACAAAACAGAGGTGTTTGATTTTACAGCTTACGATGACATGGGCGAGATACTGAAAGAAACAACGAATGGAGGAGCAGATGTTGTTATAGACTGCGTTGGAATGGATGGGAAAAAGTCGCCTCTAGAGTACATTGAACAGAAATTGAAATTGCAAGGAGGTACTATAGGCCCAATACAAATTGCAACGAAAGCGGTCAAAAAAGGAGGGACCGTACAAATAACGGGTGTTTATGGCGGTCTGTATAATTTGTTTCCATTAGGACCATTTTTCAGCAGGAACATTACTTTGAAAATGGGCCAAGCCCCTGCGCGGGGTTATATGCAGGAGCTTTTTGAAAAAATTAAAAATGAAGAGTTTGATCCGACCGACATTATTACACATACCCTCCCATTAGAGGAAGCTGCTCACGGTTATAAAATATTTCATAACAAACAAGATGATTGCATTAAAGTAGTTTTAAAACCTTGAATTTGAAAAGAACTGGGAAAAATGTTTGAATTCCAGCTCATCACATTTGGCTGCAACTTTTTTTGGATCATATTGCCATCTAGCCTCTTCCAAACTGCAGCTGATCGTGAAATTGCATTTAATTGCAGCTAAGCTTTCGATAAATGCAACATGTTTACATTTTGTTGAATTTTCGTTTGAATTCCTTTTGTCAATTGGTCGATATTTTGCAAAATTTGATCGGTGGAACCGTATTTTTGAAGCAGCTTAAGAGCGGTTGTTTCTCCGATTCCTCTTACACCTAAATAATTGCCTGCAGAATCACCCATTAATCCTTTCAGATCAATTATTTGTTTTGGAAGGATTCCTTTTTTTCCATAAAAATTATTGTGATCAAATATTTCATAATTCCCTTTTTTAAAATTGCCACCCGGATTCCATCATCAACGAGCTGCAAAAGATCTCGGTCAACTGTAAAAATGATGATCTCATGTGTAGGGGCATAAAGATGCGCTAAAGTGCCAATGCAATCATCAGCTACGTTTTGGCTAAAATGATTCTTTTGTGGATCCATATGAATGTTTTTTGCAAAATAAAAGTGCAGAGAATTGCAAAATCCTTATGCAGTGATTTGCAATGGGGCTTTACATGGAGGAGGAGCCATGATAACCTTTTTTGGTTTTGCCAAAACTGTTGAAGCTGGCGCTTGGCTAAAGAATCATGGCTACAGAGGATCCATGTCAAGCCCTTGATGGATAGATCACATATATGTATATTTATTCAAAATTTTGAAAAAGATATATTGCAACACTCTGTATTTTTTTCTTGCAGAAAACACATATGAATCGATATAATGATTCCATATCATGTATTGAACAGGAGAGGGAAAAAATCGTTTATGAAAAGGTACATTCATACGAAAGCAAAATAGGCGAAAAAATAGAAAGAAGGATGAAGGTGCATGAACGTTTTTGAAGCTATACAGAAAAGACGTGAAATGACAAAGTTTCTAGATCAGCCTATACCAAATGAACGGTTGGAGCAAATTTTAGAAGCAGCTTATTTAGCCCCTTCTGGGAACAATCTGCCTTCCAGGGAGTTTATACTTATAACAAATCGTGAAAAGCTTGATGAATTGGCAAACGCCACGCCTTTTGTTTCTTGGTTGAAAGAGGCGAAAGCGGCCATAGCCGTTACAGGCTGCCCAGAAGTGAGCAAATATTGGCTGCAGGACGCCTCGATCGCATGCGGTTTTATATGGCTGACTGCAACTGAATTAGGTTTAGGGGCTGCTTTTGGTGCGATATATCACTCACAGGATCAAGAAGAATCAAAAAAACGGGAAGACTTTGTCCGGACAGCCTTAAACATTCCATCAGACCGCCGCGTAGTTGCAATATTAGGTTTAGGTTATCCTGAAAAGGAACCGCCCGCAAAAGAAATGGTTCGGAAGGAATCTATTATTCATTATGAACGGTTTCAAACGTAATTACGTTTGCGGAAATTTAGAAAAACCTTTTTCCAAGCAACATATGTAAGGAAAAAGGTTATACGAGTGTCATAGCATTTTATGGAATTTTTTGAAAATCGAGCTTTTCCATAAACTCGACAAACGCTTTCACAAATTTCAGTTGGATTGATTCCTTGTGATAAAACATCCAAGTTTTTCTTAAAATGGGCTTCCCATTTTTCGATTTCAGATCGATTTTATAAATATCGTCGGCATCATCTAAAATCAAGCTTGGCAAAATAGCGTAACCTAATCCGTTCAACACCATTTTTTTGCACGTATCTGCTTTATCGACTTCGATGCTGATCAATGGTGGTTGGGAGTAATTCTCAAACCACCAATTGTCCACTGCCGTTTTTAGCAAGGGATCCGTCCGATAATCAATTCTCGGCAAATTTGGCAGCTCCCGGAGATCTATTTTGTCTTTAGAAGCAATACAAATGGATTCCTTAAATAGTAATCGTTTTTGATCGTTCCAGCTGTAAGCTCCTTTTACGAAAGCGACATGGACTTCGTGGCTGTGGATCAAATGGGCTATCTCGCTGCTCGAGCCTGTCAGGACCTTAAATTCAATGTCGGGATACTCGTTTTTAAAAAGCTTTAAAAGACCGGGGAGTTTATAATCTGTAAAGTAATTGGAAACCCCTAATCTTAATGTGCCGGTTACTCGGTTCTCCATGTTCACAACATTTTCTTTTATTTTTTGTATTTTCAGCAGCATTTGATTCGCACATTTCGCTAAATATTCTCCTTGCGGGGTAAATTCAACTCCCCGCCTTCCTCGATGAACAATCTGTACACCGAATTCCTTTTCAATTTGCTGAAGCCGGTTTGTTAAAGCTGGTTGAGAAATATATAAATTTTTTGCAGCTTTTGTAATGTTTTTTTCGTTGTAGAGAACTTTCAAAATAAGCCAGTCTCGATCATCCATCGTCATCACCTCTCTTTTTCCATCAATAATTTTTATAATCATGCATAGATTATTGATATTTTATTTATATCTAAAAAAAGTATACAATATGTTTGTAGCAAGTTCGAATGCCGCAAGATATTTTGTTTAGAAAGAAGGATTGAAATGATACGAACGAAAGGTTTCTTGCGCAATGTTTCGTTTATTTTATTCAGCAGTATTGGAGGATTGCTTTTATCTCTAACAGGCCTTTCCATCGGCTGGATGCTCGGAACATTGGTGATGGCAGGGGCTTTTTCATTTTGGAGCCATACTAATTCAACATCGTCCGATGACAAGTATGTTTTGCCCCGATTTTGGATGAATGCTGGGCAATTTATTTTGGCGATTGAATTAGGGCAAAAAATCAATTTGACAGTTATAGATATTTTTAGAGATCATTGGATGTCCATCATGACAATGCTTCTCTTGTCCATTGTTTTCTCGCTGCTGTCTGGACTCGTTTTGTGGAAGTTCAGTCATACAGATTTATTGACTAGTTTGTTCGGAACGGTGCCCGGGGGCTTGTCTGTTATACCAGGCATAGCAGAAGAAGTCGGGGGCAACATTGGTGTCGTCAGCATTATACAAACGATGCGGGTATTTTTAGTAGTGCTTGTGATCCCGTTTCTTGTTTCTTCATTTGCGGTCCATTCTGAGAAGCTTGAAGTTTCGAACAACCAATCAGCGTTCATGTTTCCTAGCTTGGAAATGGACGAAATGATTTGGACGGCAGTATTGGCACTAGGGGCATTGGCAGGGTATTACATTGGAAAGCTGCTGAAGTTCCCTGCACCTTGGCTCGTTGGCGGAATGCTTGGTGCTGCTAGTATTCAAGCAGCCGGCTCATCATTTGCAGGCCACAACTTGACTCCATGGTGGCCGAACATTTTGATCATAGCGGCGCAAGTTTTCATCGCTGCAAGCATCGGCTCGAAATTTCATAAAAAGATGTTTACAGGGCTAGGAAAAACAATGGCGGTTGCTTTATTTAGCACGATTGGTTTAATTCTTTCCTTGTTTATTTGCGCTTTTATTGTTTCAAAGCTGACTGGAATAACCTTTGTCACAGCAGTTCTTGCATTTGCGCCGGGCGGTATTACGGAGATGGCTACAACAGCCGCTGTACTTCATGAAGATTCAACATTTGTTGTGGTCGTTCAAGTACTGCGCATTGTGTTAGTATGCATCGCAGTACCTCCATTGATCAAACTGCTCCATCAAAGAAGATTGCGCAATAGAGCACATTCGCATGCAGCAAGAAATATTTGATTGACATTAGGAACTTAAGACATGAAGCTTTTCAAGACTGACAGCTTCAAGTAAAATGGTAAGCGATGAATCTAATAGAAAGAGTGGTTGAGATGAAATATTTTGTCGTATTATTGCCGATGAAAGATGAAGAAAAAAGCAAAGCGTTTCGGAATGATCACTTGAATTATTTAGAGCAGAAAGGAAAAGAAGGAAAAATATTTGCAAAAGGCAGATTTACCGACGGCACAGGCGGTATGGTGATTTATCGCGCCAGCTCTTTTGAAGAGGCCGAAAAGCTTGCGAAAGAAGATCCATATGTTGTGACTGGTGCTAGAGGGTATGAGATTCACGAATGGGAAATGGTCAGCGACGCAGTGCTGCCAAATTAAGATTTTGATAGGAAAGCCGTTGTAGAATGATAGAACATTTGCATCGGTGCTGTCCGTTAGTCTCTAAAATAAAGTCCTTAGAGAAAAAGAGCTGTTTTTCTCTAAGGGCTTTTGTATGTTTACGATTTTTCTCAAAAAAACAGTTCGCAGATGCCGGCTGCTTTCAATATGCTGTGGGCTGAAGGCACAATTCTGATAACATTTATATGCAAAAAACAATCATCAGAATTTTCTTGACTTATATGTTATTATTATCGATAATGATAATAATAACATAAATAAAGGAGAAATTAACATGATTGAACAATTTATCAGCTTTCAAAGCTGCGGATATGAGTTAAAAGGAACATTATCCGTGTTACAGGACAGCCAAAAAAAGCCGGCTATTCTCATTCTTTCCGGTTCTGGTCCGTTGAATCGCGACGGCAATGATGCAAAAGGAAAATTCCAGTTGAATATATATAAGCAATTGGCATCATTTCTTACTTCTTTAGGATTTATCGTGTTGCGATATGGTAAAAGGGGAGTTGGTGAAAGCGGCGGCGATTATTTATCTGCAGGAATGTGGGATTTCGTCCGGGATGCAGCTAGCGCTGTACAATTTTTAAAACAACATCCGCTTGTTGATGAAAATCGGATCATTACCTTGGGGCAGAGTGAAGGAACAACATTGGCAGTTGCTTTAAACACCTTGGAGAAAATGGATGGGCTCATTCTTCTCTCAGGGGCAGGGGAGAGGCTGGAAGAAGCTATAACGAGACAGAGAAAGCTTGTGTATGAAGCTTTAAACAATGTAACAGGTTTAAAAGGAAAAATGATCCTCATGTTTAACATCGAGCAAAAAAACGAAAAAAAGGCGAATGCCCTTTTTGAAAAAATCATGCAATTTGATCAAGATGTGATCAAAGTTGGTTTTCAAAAAATAAATGCTAAATGGTTTCGGGAGCATTTGCAATACGATGTGCTCGAAGATTTAAAAAAAATAGAATGCCCTGTTTTGGCCATTACCGGTGACAAGGACGTTCAAGCTGATCCGGAAAAGCTCAACCGCCTCCCCGCTATAGTGAAAGGGGAGTTGGAATATTATATGATTCAAAATATGGATCATTTATTGAAAAAACAAGAAGATGAGATTAATATGTTGAAAATGAAAAATAATTATATCAAAAATGCGGATCAACCGCTTCACGAAGAGCTTTGCGACCATTTGCAAAAATGGTTGAACAAACGGTACAATGAGGTGTTTTCATGATTGAATCAAAAGCTGCTTTAATCTTGCATCCGGTACGGATTCGGATCATTCAAACATTGATCGGAAAACGCTTGACTGTGCAGGAAATAATGGAGTTTCTGCCGGAAGTTCCGCAAGCATCCTTGTACAGACATTTAAAAAAACTTGAAGAAGCAAAGCTGATTGAAATCGTTGAGAAAAGAAAGATAAGGGGAACAATAGAAAAAGTTTATGCCTTGCCGGATGAAACGATTGGGCTCGAAGACAGCGATTTGCAGCATATAAGCAGAGATGAACATTTGAACATATTTATGAGATTTATCGCCAATATTTTAGCGGATTATGAGAGATATTTACGACAAGAACAAATCGATCTCCTAAAAGATGGGGTGGGATTTCGGCAGGTTCGCTTTTATGCAAGCGACGAAGAGTTTTTTCAATTTGCTGAAACTGTCAACCGGGCGATGAAAAAGCTAATGGAAAACCAGCCTGCTCCTAACCGAAAAAAAAGAATTTTTACATCTATCATCATGCCGGAAGCAGAAGAAAAATGAAAATAGTGCAGTCTTTTTTATCCGCTTTGATTGAAAATGAAAAGCTAATCAATATGGATCAAAACAGGAGGATTATGTTCTGAACGAGCTATAACTAGAAAAATTGGGGAAGCGATCTGATTGTTGCTTCGGAATTGTCATGGGGCTGTCCAGAAAGTCAAAATCCACTGAAAACGAAACATCATAAGCATTGATATATCAACGTTTCTAAAACATTAAAGGGGCGTCTATAAGCCGGAAAATCGACTTATTAGACTGTCCCATAAAGTTTCAAAATTAATGCATGTGGAGGAATTTATGTGGCGAGCTGGAAGAAAGTTCGGCTTGGTGAGATTGTTCAAATAAATCCTGAATCATTAACGAAACATTTTCCCTTTCAAATGATCGATTACATCGATATTTCGTCTGTTGGAACAGGCGAACTGAGGGAGACATCGCAATATTTGATTCATGAAGCGCCCAGCAGAGCAAAAAGGCTGGTTCGAGCAGGCGATACGATTCTTTCGACCGTCCGTCCGAATCGAAGATCCTTTTTGTTTTTAAAAAATCCGAAAGAAAATCAAGTTGTATCGACCGGTTTTGCGGTTCTTCGGCCTACGGAGCATATTCATCCGAGGTATGTGTATTACCTTATTTCCAATCAATCTTTTACAGATTATTTAGTTTCTCAGGAACAGGGAGCTGCGTATCCGGCTGTCAGCATGGATTCTATTAAAAATGCGCTCGTATTGCTGCCGGACATGCGGACGCAAGAGAAGATTGCGGACATATTAGGAACAATTGATGATAAAATTGAACTGAATATCAAGATAAATAAAACGATCGATGAAACGATCATGACACTTTACAAATACTGGTTCATAGAGTTTGGTCCTTTTCAAGATAGAGGGTTCGAAATTTCTGAATTGGGAATGATTCCGAAAGGATGGAAGGCAGGAACATTAGGTGAAGTTATAGAATTACAAAATGGATATGCTTTTAAAAGCAAGGAATGGAAATGTGAAGGCATACCTGTAATAAAAATAAAAAATATTGTCCCGCCTTTCATCAACAAAGAAGATGCAGCATATGTAGATCCATCTTTATTCCATCGATTAGATCGTTTCAAAATTACACAAGGAGATCTGCTCATTGGGCTAACAGGCGCTGAAATCGGGAAATGCGGCATTTACTATTTTGAAGAACCCGCATTATTAAATCAACGTGTCGGCAAATTTTATTCTAGCGTGCACGAAATGAACACATTGCCATTTGTCTATGCCATAACTAAATTGCCGGATTTCCGCCAAAAAATTTTAGATCGGTCTACTGGATCTGCACAGCCGAATGTCAGCGCGGATGAGATAAAAAAAATGAAAATTGTGCTTCCGCCGGATGATATTTTAAAAAAATTTATACGTTTCACCAGCAATTATTATGCGATGATGATACAAAATGCCAATGAAAACGACCGGCTCAAAAAATTGCAAAACGCTTTGCTGCCCCGGCTTTTATCAGGGGAGATGGATGTATTAGATGCTGAAAAGCATGTTGCTAACATGATGTAAAATGATAAATAAGTTCCAAAAGAGGGGGATTGTCCCCATACCCGTCAAGTTAGCGGTATAAAATTTTTTAGGATGATACGCATGTTC
>ERZ1673788.102-NODE-102-length-9925-cov-25.497366_pt1 | contig 9925 bp, 9 predicted proteins | sample MGYA00580128_ERZ1673788 | MGnify/ENA primary metagenome ERZ1673788 (study PRJEB41219, sample SAMN04549589) | soil metagenome | isolation source: soil | place: USA: Utah, Baker Hot Springs | collected 2009-04-27 ...
ATTTGATTGTGGGGTATACCGCTTCAGCCATGGTTAATTGATTTTCACAGAAAAAAGAGCCTGCAGAAAACTTATTTTTCCGTTTTAGACTGCATGATTTGAAATGCGAGGCTTGTTGGTTCATAACGATTATTTTATAGCATGATTTTTTCCAATTGTTGAGTATGCAAACTTTCTATCAATCCAGTAAGATCGTCCCTTTTCGGTACGAACATTGTGAGTCCGATTTATTTTTGTGCTGCAGAATTCAAAATGTTGTTTAAGAAAAACCGCTTTATGTCACGAATAGGGGGGAATGGAGCGGCATATCAACCTAGACGGCAAAATGAAATCCGATAGAAAACGAAAATTTAAGTTAAATAGTCTGTTGAATAAACCTGATATTTTAATGTTTCGCCGTCAAAAAGTCGACAAAAAAAAGAGAAAAAGAAAACGTGATTCTTGAATTTCACAAGAACCACGTCATACTAAGGATTTTAATGATGATTCCGACTGGGCTCGAACCAGCGACCTCCACCCTGTCAAGGTGGCGCTCTCCCTGCTGAGCTACGGAATCATATTAACAAAACAGATGAATTTCTAATGCGTTTTTTGACAATTTCTATTGTAATGTTGTTATAAAAATATGTCAAGCCTCAATATGCAAGTTTTTTTACTTGCTGTAGTTTTTAATCATTGATAAGCTCTTTCTGGTTTTAGAATCTAAATTGATAAAAGGAAGTGCTTTTAATAGAAGCACAAAATGTTGAGAATTATAAATTATACGAAACGACCAACCGGATTACCGGGCGGTTTTTGTTTCTGATTGACGACAAAGTGTAACAGTAGTTATTTTTTCGTTTTATCTAAATAATCTGTAAGGAGTCCTCTTTGTTATACAAAATGATAGGAAAGAAAAAGAAGGTTAATTGATTTTATCCATAAATATTTACTCTACTTTATCATATTTTTCATGTTCCGAACTTATTCATTGCAACGCGAAACATATCGATCCCATTAATTTTAAATTCAGCTTAACAGTAAAGTCCGCGTTTGATCCTAATTATTTTGTTCGAACTTTCGATAATATTTGCTTAATCCTTCTTTTTAACAAATCCTTTTGACTCATAAAAAATATCTTTTTCATGCTATTATTACTCTTTTCACCTAAAGATCGGCATTGATCATTCTTGATTATTTGCAATATTCCTCTTTTTCATCTTAATACATACACTTATTATTTATTATATGCCGATAATAAGTGTAATTTCTGCCTTTATTTTCACACATAATATCCAAACATTTCACTCATGAAAACATGATACACTCCGCGGATTTGTAACAGGTTACATCAGGGTAAAATAAAAGCTATTCTCTAAAAGATTGTTGTTATCAATCATAGAGAAATATATATCATATGGTAAAATAAAGTAAAAAGGGGTAGTTTCAATGGGATTGCCAAAATGTTGTAAATGTAACCATCCATTTAGTTGGAGAAACATATTTTGTGCTTCGTTCAAATTTAGCCAAGAAATAAAGTGCCCTAAGTGTGGAACAAAAATGTATCCAACAATGAAATCAAGACAAAAAATGGGTATAGCAACTTTTGTACCATTGGTCATATCTTTTGCATTACAGGTATTTGGGCTTCCATTCAAGTTTACTATGTTGATATTTTTGTTGTTGTCAGTTTTGGGTATGATATTGCTGCCATTTTTATATTCGTTTGTCGATCATGAGGAGCCCCTTTGGTGAAAAAGGACGTATTGTTAAAGCTGATGATAAAAGGGTTTTTGCGTAATCTTGATGATAGGGAGGAGTTTTATGGAGAATATTTGTGTGTAAAGTTTTTAACTTCTCATCTTAATTCAATAATCCCGATTTTTCATCAAAAGGACGTCAGAACCGATACCCCCGTATCGCCTGAAAAAAAATCCCCGCATATAACTATAGTGTCAATGAGAGAAGCTGTCGTTTACGATTACGAGAAGAGAGATATATGAAAGAGGAATGAATATTTTCTAATAATATAAGGAAATTGAGGATCGAAAACAGTTCAGAAATCTATTCAATCTCTCAATTGCTCCTTCGAAATTAATGAGAAAGTAGGTTGGATCTATTTAAGCGATGCCTTTCAAAAACGAAAGAGAGTTTTTCCGAAATTTCTATTTTTTTTTGAGGAAGACGAAAAGACTTTCGGACTGTTATCGAGGACATCGTTTGATCTCTACCGATTAGTAAGAGCAAAAAAGGGATAGAAACGCAAAGTACGTTATGAAAAAATCTCTACTCAACATCTTCTGAACTTGCGCAAAAAGAAGTATGGTTAAAGATTACAAATAATCATTTGATCGTATTAAATGATCAATAAGCGAAACATCGTTGTTAAATTATGAAACGCAACAAAAGACAATCGTTCGAAAAACCGAAAATGGAAAAATCAGCAAAAATTATTCTGAAATAATGTGATAGATTCTTAATAGATCAACAAAAAGTATCTATAACCGCTCTTGCGAATGTAGAGAGTGTCGAACTTTCTCCATTTAAGCGAAACATTGCTTAAAGTGTTTTTAAACATCATACTCCAATTACCATGTGACTATATGAAAGTTGATGTGAATTATATCGAAATGACCGCAATATGGTATAATAATAGTTATATTTATAATGAAGAAAGGAGCATACTGATGGCTGAAATTACAAATGAAATGATTTTACAAGCGATTAAAGAACTGGCTGAGCAGCTAAAAAACCATTCAGAAGAAACGAATAACCGGTTTGAACAAATTAACCAACGGTTTGCACAAATTGACCAACGGTTTGAGCAGATTGATCGGTGGTTTGAACAAATTGACCAACGATTTGAACAAACCGATCAGCAGTTTGAACAAACGAAGCAGCAATTGGTCGAAATCAATGAGCGGCTCGACCAAGTTGAACAAAAGATCGAGGAGATGGACAAACAGCTCACTGATGTAGCAAACGGTCAAAAAATTCTTGTGGAAGAGTTGTTTGAAAATAAGAAAGAAATCAAGCGAGTCAAAAATATTTTAAACATATATTAACCGCAATGATCTATTAAGCGTTTTTTTGGACAAAACCGTGAGATAAAAACAAAATGATGTCTGAAATTAGCTTTTCGCCTCCCTGTTTTCTTCAAAATAATGTCAAACTTCTTCGCCGTTTTCTATTTAGCTTTATTCGTTCCTATTAATATCCAATTAATACTATCCTTGTTTTAACACATAATCCCCGGAATAGGATCTGGCTTGTGCTGTCTACAGTGTGAGAAAAAAGGCGCAACAAAGGATAAATCCCCATTCAAAAAACAGCGGCTGTCTCATCGGTTTAACGGCCATTGCGGCAGCCTCGTTATGCTTTCACCTTATTGATTAATTTTTATTATAAATGCAATAATTTTTTCTATCAGCGAAAGTAAAGACTGACATTAGCTTTAAGCGCCTCAGGCTTTTTACTTTCGGTACTTTCCATTCTTCACTGTTTTGAAAACCTATTTACAACAAAGCAAATTTTTCCTATAATTATAACTAACTAATTAGTTAGTTATAAAAAAGGGGGCTCTTGTTGGCTGTAAAAAAAGGCGAAGTGAGTAAGAGAAAGTTATTTCTATGCCAGAAGAGCTTTTTACGAAAAAAGGTTTTCAAAGTACCAAAAGAAGCGAATTTGTTGCAAACGAAAGCTTAACACAAGCTGCGTTTCAAAAGTAAGGAAGATATCTTTCAACAAATATTTCAAAATTTTGATCAACAGTTAATAAAACTAAGGGATGTTGGAAAAATCTGTTGAACTATCGCTATCAGATGTCAAAACTTTTGTAACCAACATGTTTATCAAATTGTTTACTTTTTTAGAAAAAACAAATCAGACAAGGAGACAGTGATCAGATTCGAATAAGATTGATATGTTCAATAACAAGCGATTCGGAATTGTAAAAGAAAAAATTGACACAGGGTGGCAGCAGAGGCCATCGCTGCTATTATAGAACGATTGGTACATCGATATTTATTAACAGGAGAAAAAGTAAAGTAGGACAGATGTTTTTGAGCGGAATTCAAAATCGTTCGAAAAGCGGTGATTGAAATGGTATTAGATTGGTTGGATTCTCAACTTCATTTGGTTAGCGTGCTTTGGTTATTTCCCATTTTGTTTATGTTTCATGATTTCGAAGAGATTCTTACGGTGGAGAAGTGGACCAAACAGAACAAGGAACAAGTTCTTGCGGTTTTACCTAAATCAATACGAAAATATTTTTATAGCAGCTTTCAGATGACAACTGTTCAATTTGCGAACGATGTATTTTGGATTTTCCATACCATTACAACAGCAACATGTTTAGCCGTCATTTTCTCTTTTTACTATATTTTTTTAATGTTACTGTTTATCTTTTTTGCCCATGTGTTCACACATTTAGGGCAAGCACTCTATCTAAGGAAATACACTCCTGGTGTAATCACTTCCATCATTCTAGTGTTGCCCTATTCTTCATATACCTACTATCGATTGCTGAAAGAACAAGTCATAAGCGGAACAGATATATTGTGGAGTATAATTGGAGCAATCATCATCGTACCAATATTATTTCTGTTTCTAGTGAATGGAAGAAATAAAGCTACAAAAAAAGTTGAGGAAGATGGTGCCGACAAGAATTTTTTGTAATGTAAGATAAATAGGGTATCTCTGTAATGGAATTTCAAATAGGGGGGATGCATTCTCTTTTTGAGAATGGCTCCAATAAATATAGTACTTTTTCAGTGGCTATCATGTAACCGAGCCACTTTTTTATTGACGAACTTGTATATACAGGTTAAAATAAAAGCATCTTGTATATACAAGTTTTGAAAGCGGTTAAAAGGAGAGTTCACAATGTTAAAAAAATGGTTTCGAAAAAAAGAGGAAACGCTCTTAGCACCTTTAACCGGAAAAATAGTCGAGATCGAACAAGTTCCTGATCCAGCATTTTCCCAAAAGCTCATGGGGGATGGAGTGGCTATTGATCCTGCAGACGGAATTGTCGTTTCGCCGGTCAATGGGGAAGTTATTCAATTTTTCCATACGAAGCATGCGATTGGTATTCGTTCTGAGACGGGACTGGAGCTATTGATCCACATCGGTTTAGACACCGTTATGATGAACGGTGAAGGATTTGTTGGACATGTGAAGGTCGGTGACAAAGTCAAGGCGGGAGACAGTTTACTGACATTCGATCTTGCATTGATCAAAGAAAAAGCAGCAAGCACGATCACACCGATTGTCATCACCAATATGGATGCCGTTCAATCACTCGAAAAGAAGTCGCTCGAAAGCGTGCAGGCAGGAACGGATTCATTTATGGTTGTCGTAGCAAAATAACACTTGTTTTGTAAACGATTACGGGGGGGATCATCATGAATATCAGCAAACAATCAGTTGAAAAGATTGTTGAGTCTGTTGGAGGAAAAGAGAATATTGTAGCGGCAACACATTGTGTTACCCGGTTAAGATTTGCATTAAAGGATGAGGGAAAAGTAGATAAAAAGGCTTTGGAAAGCATTGATCTCGTCAAAGGCTCCTTTTCGGCAAACGGTCAATTTCAAGTCGTGATTGGACAAGGGCTTGTCGATAAAGTGTACAACGAAATGGTGGAGTTGACGGGGATTGGCCGTGCGACAAAGCAAGAGATTAAAGATGCAGCGGAAGCGAAGCTAAACCCGCTTCAGCGTGCGATTAAAACATTAGCTGATATTTTTATTCCGATTTTGCCGGCGATTGTGACAGCAGGTTTGTTGATGGGAATTAATAATATCCTGACAGGCCAAAATATTTTTTATGAAGGCAAATCATTTGTGGAAGTGCATAAAGAGTGGGCCGATCTTGCCAGCATTATTAACTTAATTGCCAATACGGCGTTCGTCTTTCTGCCAGGTTTAATCGGTTGGTCAGCGGTAACGAAATTCGGCGGCAGTCCATTGCTTGGTATTGTGCTAGGCTTAATGCTTGTTCACCCAGATTTGTTAAACGCATGGGGCTGGGGAGCAGCGAAAGAAGAAGGAAACATTCCTGTATGGAATTTGTTCGGATTGGATGTTCAAAAGGTAGGATATCAGGGTCAAGTATTGCCTGTGCTAGTGGCATCGTACGTGCTGGCGAAAACAGAGCTGTTTTGGCGTAAACGAATTCCCGATGCGTTTCAGTTGCTGTTAGTCGCTCCGCTTTCGCTGCTATTTACCGGTTTTTTAGCGTTTATTGCGATCGGACCGATTACATTTGCAATCGGCAACGGGATTACAAGTGTATTTGTTTCAGTGTTTCATAATGTTCCAGCAATTGGCGGGCTTCTATATGGAGCGATATATGCCCCTCTTGTTGTCACGGGGATGCATCATACGTTCTTGCCGGTTGATTTGCAGCTGATCACCAACACTGGCGGAACATTTTTATGGCCGATTCTCGTTCTTTCTAATATCGCTCAAGGTTCGGCGGCGTTAGCCATGATGTTTTTAGCAAAAGATGAAAAACTGAAAGGGCTGTCATTCACATCTGCCGTTTCAGCTTATTTGGGTATCACGGAACCGGCCATGTTTGGAGTGAATTTACGCTACCGTTATCCATTTATTTCTGCGATGATAGGAGCAGCAATTGGCGGAATGTTCATTACGCTTAATAAAGTGATCGCATTTTCTATTGGTGTTGGCGGTCTTCCTGGGTTTTTATCAATCGTTCAGCAAAAATGGGCGCCGTTTTTCATTGGAATGGCGATCGCGATTGTGCTGCCGTTTGCCCTAACATTTGTGTTAGGAAAAATTCGCAAAGATCATAATTAATAGAACTGTGTTCTAAATAATAAATATGAATAATCAAAGATTCATACCATTGGTGAATGACCGCCAATGGTATCGTTTTTCCCGATAGTCTCAAAATTATAAACGAGGTGATATTCATTGAAGCAGCCATGGTGGAAAAAAGCCGTTGTTTATCAAATTTATCCGAAAAGCTTTAAAGACACGACGGGAAATGGAATAGGAGATTTGCAAGGGATTATCGAGAAATTAGACTATTTAAAGACATTAGGGATTGACGTCATTTGGCTGACGCCTATTTATGCTTCGCCGCAGCGAGATAACGGCTATGATATTAGTGATTATTTTAGCATTCATCAAGATTATGGAACAATGGAGGATTTCGAGCGTTTGCTTGCTGAAGCCCATCGGCGCGGTATCAAAGTGATAATGGATATGGTCGTAAACCATACCTCGACCGATCATGAGTGGTTTCAGCAGGCTCGTTCGTCAAAAGAAAACCGCTACCGACATTTTTATATTTGGAAGGATGCCAAACCAGACGGCAGTGCCCCAACAAACTGGAAATCCAAATTTGGCGGATCGGCTTGGGAGTATGATGAGCAAACGGGACAATATTATCTGCACTTGTTTGATGTAACTCAGGCGGACTTAAATTGGGAAAATGAAGAGCTGCGCAAAACGATTTATGAAATGATGCATTTTTGGTTTCAAAAGGGAATTGATGGCTTTCGCTTAGATGTCATTAATTTGATTTCGAAAGATCAACGTTTTCTCGATGATGACGAATCCCTGCCATTGGGTGACGGCCGCCGATTTTATACAGACGGTCCGCGCATCCATGAGTTTTTGCAGGAAATGAATAGGGAAGTATTTTCTAAATATGATATTATGACAGTCGGTGAGATGTCATCGACCACCATTGACCATTGCATTCAATATACTAATCCAGCACGGAACGAATTGAATATGACGTTTAACTTCCACCATTTAAAGGTAGACTACCCAAATGGTGAAAAATGGGTGGCAGCTCCATTCGATTTTCTGGCTCTAAAAAGAATTTTATCTACTTGGCAAGTGGAGATGAATAAAGGCGGAGGCTGGAATGCGCTCTTCTGGTGCAACCATGACCAGCCGAGAATTGTGTCGCGCTATGGCAATGATGGAGCATATCATAAAGAATCGGCGAAGATGCTGGCAACAGTTATTCATATGATGCAAGGAACACCATATATTTACCAAGGTGAAGAAATTGGCATGACCAACCCGAAGTTTGAGCGAATTGAAGAATACCGAGATGTGGAAACATTAAATATGTATAAAATTTTGCTTGAGCAAGGAAAAACAGAAGCAGAGGTGCTTGAAATTTTAAAATGTAAATCGCGCGATAATTCACGGACACCTATGCAATGGGACGACAGTCCGCATGCCGGATTCACAACTGGGACTCCTTGGATTCATGTCGCGCCGAATTTTAAAGAGATTAATGTGAAAAAAGCATTAGAGGATCCAACATCGATTTTTTACCATTACAAACGTTTGATTGAATTGCGAAAGAACTATGACATTATTACAACAGGAAACTATCAGCTATTGTTAGAGGATCATCCGCAAATTTTTGCTTATGTGCGCAATGGAGATGGTGAAAAGCTTCTAGTAGTGGCCAACTTTTTTGGCGGCCAAACAGAATTTGTTTTGCCGAATGAGCTTGATATAAACGGATATACAAGCCGTATCCTGCTTTCCAACTATAATGACTCTTCTGAACATGTACAAGAAATCATGTTGCGTCCATATGAAGCGATTGTGTATCATTTAACAAAATGATACTATACAATTCGGTGATGACTATGAAGGAAAATAAATTTATGGCGATTTACAACGACCTTTTGCTTCATATTCGCAAAGGCATTTTTCAGCCGAACGAAAAGCTGCCTTCTGAAAATGAATTGTCCCAGCGGTATCAAACATCGCGTGAGACGATTCGGAAAGCGCTCAATCTTCTATCAGAGCATGGCTATATTCAAAAAATAAAAGGAAAAGGTTCGATTGTGTTAGATGTAGGAAAATATGATTTTCCTGTCTCTGGACTTGTCAGCTTTAAAGAATTGGCGCAAAAAATGAACAAGCCGGCAAGAACGATCGTACATGAACTGGAATTGATCGAGCCTGATGAATATATTAAAAGACAATTGGAAACCGAAAATAAGGAAAAAGTTTGGAAAGTGATTCGTGCTAGGGAAATAGAAGAAGAGAAAATTATTTTAGACAAGGACTTTCTTTGCCAAAAATTCGTTCCAACATTGACGCGCGGCATTTGTGAAAATTCGATTTATGAATATATCGAAAATGAATTAAAGCTTCGCATTAGCTTTGCGAAAAAAGAAATGTTTGTCGACCGAGTGACAGCTGAGGATCAAAAATATATGGATTTAAACGGCTACGAGCATGTAGTAGTGGTGAAAAATTTTGTCTACTTAGAAGATGCGAGCTTGTTTCAGTATACCGAATCGAGACATCGGCTCGATAAATTTCGGTTTGTTGATTTTGCGCGGCGTACTCATCACCCGGGGATGTCCGATAAGTCCTTAAAATGAAGCCAGTGGAGAAAAACGAATTGTTTTTCTCCACTCAGCTTGTAGACTTTGTTGACAAGCTGACCTTGAAAGAATGTCGAACACTCATTCAAGGTGTTTATAATTACTTATATTGCACGGCTCCTAGAAATCTAAACTGATGTTTTTTATTGATATTTCCATTATATTAAAAGTTTAAAGTAAAAGAACTGAGTACGCTTCTTGATTTAAACGATCACCGCAAAACTCTATAAATTTTGGAATTATCTCCTCATCATAAGAAAAACCTTCAAGTAGAACACGTAAATCATTCGATGGCTCATCATAGAATTCTACTTTTCTAAAATCTTCATTGTAGTAATCAATGTTAAAGTCTTTTTCAAATTCGGAAGGTAGTAAATCTCCATCTTCTTTAGTGAGAGCGCCACCTTGACAGGGTGGAGGTCGCTGGTTCGAGCCCAGTCGGAATCATCAAGTGAAATCCCTTGAGCCACAAGGCTTCAAGGGATTTTTTATGGGTGCGCCCGGCATGGGTGTAATCTATAGGGTGAAAGTCCCGAGCTGCGAAGGCAG
>ERZ1673788.107-NODE-107-length-9466-cov-32.007757_pt1 | contig 9466 bp, 8 predicted proteins | sample MGYA00580128_ERZ1673788 | MGnify/ENA primary metagenome ERZ1673788 (study PRJEB41219, sample SAMN04549589) | soil metagenome | isolation source: soil | place: USA: Utah, Baker Hot Springs | collected 2009-04-27 ...
TCTTCGGGGTTCGGGACTTACACCCTATAGTTCATGTACATGCCGGGCGCACCAATAAAGCAGCTCGATGCATCGCCATCAAGCTGCTTGTTCTTTTTAAGGGAAACGCGGGAATTGTTTGAAATCAGGTTTTCTTTTCTCTTTAAATGCATCTCGTCCTTCTTTCGCTTCATCTGTTGTATAATACAATAATGTCGCATCCCCCGCAAATTGTTGGAGACCGGCGAGACCATCTGTATCTGCATTAAATGCAGCTTTCAAGAAGCGAATAGCAGTTGGACTTTTTTCCAAAATTTCTTCACACCATTTGACAGTTTCCTCTTCAAGCTGCTCTAATGGGACAACTTTGTTGACTAAGCCCATCTCATAAGCTTCCTGCGCATTATATTGACGGCATAAATACCATATTTCACGAGCTCTTTTCGTACCAACAAGCCGGGCAAGCAGTCCCACTCCATATCCCGCATCAAAGCTTCCAACTTTTGGGCCTGTTTGTCCGAAAATTGCATTCTCTGATGCGATCGTTAAATCACACACGACATGCAGAACATGTCCTCCTCCAATTGCATATCCGTTCACCATCGCAATAACCGGTTTTGGAATCACCCGAATAAGTCGTTGCAAATCCAAAACGTTTAATCTAGGAATTTTATCATCACCTACGTATCCGCCATGCCCCCGCACTTTTTGATCTCCGCCTGAGCAAAACGCTTTATCACCAGCACCTGTCAAAATAATTACACCAATTTTATCATCGTCCCGCGCATAGGAAAAAGCATCGATCATTTCCGCGACCGTTTTTGGTGTGAATGCATTATGTACATGAGGACGATTCATCGTAATTTTTGCTATCCCATTGTACGTTTCATAAATGATTTCATCATATTCTCGTTCTTTTACCCAAGGAAATCCCATTTTTATCCTCCTTTAATATGTAGAAAAATGTTGGAGAAACTCATCTACTATTTTACCAAAAAATTTTGACTGTTCCACATGAACTGCATGTCCGGCCTGCGGCACGACCTTTAATTCAGAGCAAGGAATCAATTGGTTCATTTCTTTCATAATTTTGCAAAACTTAAGATCCCTTTCACCGCAAATTAATAATGTAGGGATGTTGAAACTTTTTAATACTCCCCACCATGAAGGTTGAACGCCAGTTCCCATTCCTTTTAAACTGTTTGCCAATCCAATTGCATTATTTTTCAGCCGGTCCTTTCTTATTTTGTCCTTGACGGCAGGCGGGAGAGACTTTTGCGTTAAAAACAAAGGGATATTTTCCCAATGTTGTACAAATGCCGCAACCCCTTCGTCCAAAATCATTTGGGCAAGTCGTTCGTCCTGCAGCCTTCTCGTCTCTCGTTCCTTTTCAGTTTTTAATCCAGGAGAACTGCTTTCCAATATTAAAGTCTTCACAAATTCCGGCTGTCTCATTGCAAAGCTCAATGCCAATCTTCCGCCCATTGAATACCCGAGCACATGCGCTTTTCGAATATTGAATGAAAGCAATATTTCTTTTAGATCTTCAACTGCTTCTTCCATCCGATATCTTTCAGGATTTTCAGGCGAATCTGTTTGACCATGGCCGATGATGTCGATAAGTACTAGCTGGTATTTTTTTAAACTATTTTTCAAAAATCCCCAGGTTTCTCCGCTTCCTGTAAAACCATGAAGGAGAACAAGTGGCTCCCCCTTTCCAAACGTTTCAGCCCAATAATTCACATTTCGAACGGCCAATTTTCCCATCATAACATCCTTTCTATTTCCCAGGAAACAGAACGAAGCCATTTTCTCTGTTCGTTGACTCGTGTATGTCGATTGGTCGGGATTTCAATAATATTTAATCCATCTCTATTCATGCAGAATTGAAACTCGCTTCTGAATTCTTCCCAAGTGGAAATTTTTTTATAATGTGCACTATATAAGCTGGCTGCATATTGAAAATCTAAATTGGTCGGGGTGCCAAACAATTGTTCAAAATGCGTCTTTTCATCCGCCTGCGGCAAAAATGAAAAAATGCCGCCGCCGTTATTATTAATTAATAAAACAGTTAAGTTCAATCTATTTTGTTTTGCAGCAAGGAGTCCATTTAAATCATGATAAAATGATAAATCCCCTATGATTAAAATAGTTTTTTCATGACTAGCTGCAGAAATCCCAAGGGCTGTCGAAACGACTCCGTCAATTCCGTTCGCTCCCCGGTTGGCATAAAGCGTAATATTTTTATCACTGTTATGGAAAAACGTGTCGACATCTCGAATTGGCATGCTGTTTCCTACAAATACATTGCAGCGATCCGGGAGCAATTTTTGCAATTCGACATATACCGTTCCTTCAAATAAAGAATCTTCCTCAATGACCGGCGTTGACAAATACTCTCGAAAGAGATTGTTTACTTGTTTCCATTTTTTGCACCAGGATGTTTCCTGTTTATCTTTACATTTTTTGATCAGCATTTCACATAAATAGGCTTCATCACTGTGAACATGTTCTGCTGATAAAGTAGGATCGCGATAACCGCCATCACCATCAACCACAATTTGCTTTATTTCAGGATGGTCCCTTAACAATAGAAACAGCGGTTTTGAGACGGGCATTGCACCAAAACGAAGGACGACATCAGGTTTCAGATAAGCTTTCTTTTCCATCGTTTTTAAAATGGAATCATAACAATCAATAATATAATGTTTAGAATGTTCGCCAAAGCGTAAATTGGACAACGGATCCGCTAATATCGGGAATTTCAATTTCTCTGCTAATGCCAAAACTTGTTCACGAAACTCTTTGTTATGTAATTCCCCGCATACAATAAGTCCTTTCTCGCTTGAATCGATTTCATCCACAATCCGTTCAATTTGCTCATGTTCGACCAGCTTTTTTGTTTCCACCACTGGCTCAATATGAAGAGACTTCTGCAATTGATGGATTTTCGATAGATCGGGCAAAAGCGGCTCTCGGAAAGGTAAGTTGATATGGACTGGTCCTTTCGGATTTTCATTTGCAGTTTGGACCGCCCGTTGAGCGATATTTTTTATATATAACAGCATCGTTTGACTGCTTTCAGGAAGAGCGCAATCAACAAACCATTTCACATAGTTCGAATACAGATGAATTTGATCAATTGCTTGTGGAGCTCCAATATCCCGCAGCTCATGAGGTCTGTCAGCCGTTAAAATCACAAGAGGGATGCGTGAATAATGGGCTTCTATGATAGCTGGATAATAGTTTGCTGCAGCTGTTCCTGATGTGCAAAGCAAAGCAATTGGTTTTCTTTGTTTTTTAGCCAATCCAAGAGCAAAAAAACCTGCAGATCGTTCATCAATATTAATATAGGTATGTATTTTCGGATGCTCTGCAAATGTGATCGCAAGCGGGGTAGATCGTGAACCTGGGCTAATCACAACTTCAGAAATACCTTTTGTAATTAATCCATTTACAAATGCAATGACATAGTCAGATAGATTTTTATTTTTCATTCAGTTTTCCCCCTAATGCATGCTGCATAGGTCCAAATTTGATTTCTGTCTCCCTGTATTCCTCTTCCGGCTTCGAATCTCCAACAATCCCGCATCCTGCGTACAAATAAGCTTTTTGCTCATCCAGCAGACCTGAACGGATCGCAACGACAAATTCTCCGTTGTCCTGATCATCCATCCATCCAACCGGAGCAGCATACCAGCCTCTCTCTAAAGGTTCTTCATTGCGAATAAATGCTAGAGCAGCATCTTTCGGATAGCCGCCAAGCGCAGGGGTCGGATGCAATTTTTCTACAAAATCAATCAACGTAAAACCTTTTTTTACGGTTCCTTCAACAGGTGTATACAAATGTTGAATATTCGGCGTTTTTAAAATCGTTGGATTGTTTTGTAGTTGCACTTCTTGGCAATATTCACGGAACACTTTTTCGATCGCTTTGACAACAATTTGATGTTCATGAATGTTTTTTGTATCTGAAAGCAGCATCTGAGCGTATTCTTCGTCTGCCTCCACTGTTTTTCCTCTTTTAATTGATCCTGCTACACATGCAGACTGGACCTTTTGGTCTCTCTTGCTTACAAGCCGCTCAGGAGTTGCGCCAACGAACGTTTTTCCTTCATTTTCAACAACAAATAAATAACAATTAGGCTGATGTTCATTTAACATTGATAAAACATAATGTATATCAATCGATCCCTCAAACTCCAGCAGCATTTCCCTTGCCAATACGACTTTCTCAAAACGGTTTTGTTTTATTTGTTCTGTTGCTTTTTCAACAGCTGCCATCCACTCTTTTTTATGAAACAAACTTTCTTTTTTGATGGTAAAATTCAAAAAAGAATTTGTGTCTTCATTTTTTTTCTTTAAGGTGTATTCATATGCATTGAAATGATTTATAATTTCATTTATATCATCAGTTGATTGAATTAACCTGTTTATAGTAGCAAGTGTGTGACGGCCAATTTTTGTAATCATGAAAGAAGGTAAAGTGAATCGTGCTTCATGAAACGGTTTCCATTTTGAAGAATTCGCATTTTTTAAAGGGTCAAAAGAAAAACCCCCAAAAAGAATCGGACCCGTTCCAATCGAATGGGCGCCTTCAATTTGTATATATTCTTTCCAATCTTTCCACTTTGAATAAATGTCAAAAAAACGGTTGGAAAATTTTTTGTCTGTCGTCAATTCGAGCTCAACACCAATTCCACAAAGGATAAATGTACGATCAGGTGTCGCCCAATAAAATCTTTTCCCTGAATAAGCCGATTGAAAGCTTGAGAAAATCTGGAGCGGATCTTTCTCCTTGATTTCAAATACATAACTTAAAATGATTGGATGGGAATATTTTTTGACATGATTGACAGCATTCGCAACTTTATCCCTCAATGTATCTGAACATGGAATTGAAACCAAAGATGATCCCTCCATAACCGAAAAATAGCTTATATTAAGATACACCTGTTCAAAATTTATGTCAACTATATTATAGAATGACGCAATGCAAAACAACAAGCAAACAAACTGCCTCAGCTCTTTGATTGGGCTTAAGCATTTATTCCAATGAAAAACAATTGACACTCTTTCGACATTTTTCTAGACTAGGTTGTGGGGAATAGCTTTCGTTTTCAGAATGAAATAAAGGAGAGAACATATTATGCATCCTAAAACGGAGTCACATAATGTACCCATTATAAAAGCTGAACGAGGGTTTCGGGCTTGGTGGATGCTTTTAAGACCCCATACATTAACTGCAGCATTTGTCCCCGTGATTGTCGGAACTCTTTTGGCACTGCAAGTAGGACCCATTCATATTGGACTTTTTCTTACGATGCTTACTGCCTCGTTGTTAATTCAAACAGCCACAAACTTATTTAATGAATATTTCGATTATAAACGAGGTCTTGATACAGAAGAATCTGTCGGAATTGGAGGAGCAATTGTCCGAAATGGCTTCAAGCCCCAAACCGTTTTAAATTTAGCAATCACATGTATTGTTGTCTCTATCCTATTGGGAATTTACATCTGTCTCCAGTCAAGCTGGTGGTTGGCATTAGTCGGTTCAATTTGTATGGCAGTAGGATACTTATATACTGGAGGTCCATATCCAATCGCTTACACGCCGTTTGGCGAGCTAGCTTCAGGTTTATTTATGGGAGTCGTTATTACCCTTATTTCCTTTTTTATTCAGACAGGTTATCTAACTTCAACAGCTTTCATTCATTCGATCCCGATTGCGATCACGATCGGCGCCATCATGCTTGCGAATAACATAAGAGACTTAGACGGCGATAAGGAAAACGGAAGAAAAACATTAGCAATTTTGCTTGGCCGCCAGAATGCAATTCGATTTTTAGCAATTATGTTTATTGTTTCTTACTGTCTCATTTTTATTATGATCATTTTTGATTATTCCACATGGTGGTCTATTCTTGCTTTTCTTAGCATTCCAAAAGCTATTCAGGCGGTGAAGCGATTTGTCGGCAAAACAAAGCCTATTGAAATGATGCCGGCCATGAAAGCAACATCGCAAACAAACACTTTATTAGGCTTTTTGCTTGCTGCAGGTTTACTCATAAGCACCATCATATCTCAGTAACACGATAGTATGTTTACTATCGTGTTTTTTATTAAGCTTTACTGTGAAATTTGTTCTGTATCATCCACTCGCAATTTCAATATGCTGAGCAAATGTTTTGTCCTGGAAAAACATCTCGATAGGTCACAGCCTCTTTATCGGATAGCCAGCCTGTTTCTCAGCCGAATGATGTTGTGTTAGCCTTTCAAGTGCCATCAGCTTCAAAGCATAGCGTTAAAAAAGGCGTGGAAGCAGCAATCCTTTCCTGACGTGTTTTAAAATGATGATGAAATTTATGGCTGCAAAGGTGAATTTTTTTCATGATTTTAAAGTTATAATTTATTCCTTTTCGTCCAAAATAGCTTTAGATTCTAAAAAAGAAGGTGTCTTTCATATGGACATGGACGAAAAAAAATTGAAGGATTTTCAAAAGCAATTAATATTCATGAAAAATGAGATTGAAAAACGTTGGGATAATAACGATCATTTTCAATTGGAAAAAGGGCTGGACCATGAATCAACTGGAGACCTTTCCAGCTACGACAATCACCCCGGAGACGATGCGACCGAACTGTATGAAAGAGAAAAAGATTTAGCATTAAATAAACATTTAGAGAAAGAATATGAAGAGATCGTTGAAGCATTAGAAAGAATTCATGAGGGCACTTACGGTACTTGTTCCGTCTGCGGAAAAAAAATTGATGAAGACCGTCTCAAAGCTATACCGACAGCCAAAACATGCAAAGAACATACTCTAGTTCAAACGATTTCTCATGAAAGACCTGTAGAGGAAGAAATACTTGATGCGACTTTTCACGGATCCTCTCAAATCGACCATGAAAATACCGCTGTTACTGAACCGTATGATTATTTTCAAGATGTTATCGAATACGGAACGTCAGAAACACCGCAAGATGTAAGAACTCCACCGTTATCGTACGGAGATATGTATAATTCCGATGATGAAATTGGATATATTGAAGATATTGAAAACTTCATTTATACAGATATTGAGGGAAAAAACGTAAACGTCTATCCGTCACATGAACATAAACGATATGAAAAAATGCTTGATGAAGAGGATTTAACAGTTTTATGGGGAGATCTTCCATTAACAGAAAAAGAACCATATACGAAAAATGATTAAAATTACAAGAAGACAAAAAAAGCGTTGCAAACTGCAACGCTTTTTTTGATTTCGAAATGACTCCGCAGGCAGGATTCGAACCTGCGACCGTTCGGTTAACAGCCGAATGCTCTACCACTGAGCTACTGCGGAATATAAAAAAAATTTAAAGCATTTTGCCAAATAGAGCAGCTTTTGACTGACAATTGCAACAATGTCAATTGCCCAACTAAGCTGCTAAAAAAATAGCAATGGGCCTGAGTGGACTTGAACCACCGACCTCACGCTTATCAGGCGTGCGCTCTAACCAGCTGAGCTACAAGCCCATATTAAGCGGGTGATGGGAATCGAACCCACGACATCAGCTTGGAAGGCTGAGGTTTTACCACTAAACTACACCCGCGCGAAAATATTTATTTTTCTATTTAAATGATAAACACGCATTTTCCATGCCTCTTCCTCTTCCAGCATTGTTCGAGGATGTAAATGCGTCGAGGCAACTCGCAGATTATTCATTGAAGTGTCGCTCGTGGCTGAGGTTTTACCACTAAACTACACCCGCATAATAAGCTGATAATAGAAATAAATACTTACTTTCAATGCCATATTATCTATCTCTACTATAGGCAAATGGGGCGACTGATGGGAATCGAACCCACGAATGCCAGAGCCACAATCTGGTGCGTTAACCACTTCGCCACAGTCGCCGCAATTAATAAAACAATGGCTCGGGACGGAATCGAACCGCCGTCACAAGGATTTTCAGTCCTTTGCTCTACCGACTGAGCTACCGAGCCGTAAAACTCCGATAAAAAATTATGTACAATCCATCATTAAAGAAAGATTACATTGAAACAACCTGCTGTACTTGAAAAAATCCTCCTACAGCTGTTGAATCAATAATTAATGGCGGTCCCGACGGGAATCGAACCCGCGATCTCCTGCGTGACAGGCAGGCATGTTAACCGCTACACTACGGGACCATTGGTTGCGGGGGCAGGATTTGAACCTGCGACCTTCGGGTTATGAGCCCGACGAGCTACCGGACTGCTCCACCCCGCGATAATAATGACGGAGGAGGAGGGATTCGAACCCCCGCGCGGTTTGACCCGCCTCTCGGTTTTCAAGACCGACCCCTTCAGCCAGACTTGGGTACTCCTCCATATAATAAAGATGGTGGACCTTGCAGGATTCGAACCTGCGACCGGACGGTTATGAGCCGTCTGCTCTGACCAGCTGAGCTAAAGGTCCGAAAAATGGCGGTGGAGGGGATCGAACCCCCGACCTCACGGGTATGAACCGTACGCTCTAGCCAGCTGAGCTACACCGCCAAATTAAATATGGAGCCTAGCGGGATCGAACCGCTGACCTCCTGCGTGCAAAGCAGGCGCTCTCCCAGCTGAGCTAAGGCCCCTTTAAATTCCCTGGTCGGGAAGACAGGATTCGAACCTGCGACCCCATGGTCCCAAACCATGTGCTCTACCAAGCTGAGCTACTTCCCGTATATGGCGCGCCCGAGAGGAGTCGAACCCCTAACCTTTTGATCCGTAGTCAAACGCTCTATCCAATTGAGCTACGGGCGCAAATATGGTGCCGAGGACCGGACTTGAACCGGTACGGTAGTCACCTACCGCAGGATTTTAAGTCCTGTGCGTCTGCCAATTCCGCCACCCCGGCAGAGAAAAGCGGAAGACGGGATTCGAACCCGCGACCCCCACCTTGGCAAGGTGGTGTTCTACCACTGAACTACTTCCGCATATGATGCGGGTGGAGGGACTTGAACCCCCACGCCGTAAGGCGCTAGATCCTAAGTCTAGTGCGTCTGCCAATTCCGCCACACCCGCGTCAAAATGGTGAGCCATGGAGGATTCGAACCTCCGACCCTCTGATTAAAAGTCAGATGCTCTACCGACTGAGCTAATGGCTCATAAAATTTTTTTCTTCTAATCCATTTTTCATTTGTCAGATGTCCCTTCCTCTTCTAGCTTTTTCGAGGATGTTGGATGCGTCGGGACAACTCGTCGCCTATTCGACGATGCTTTGCTCGTTGCTCTACCGACTGAGCTAATGGCTCATAAAATTTTTTTCTTCTAATCCATTTTTCATTTGTCAGATGTCCCTTCCTCTTCTAGCTTTTTCGAGGATGTTGGATGCGTCGGGACAACTCGTCGCCTATTCGACGATGCTTTGCTCGTTGCTCTACCGACTGAGCTAATGGCTCATAAAATTTTTTTCTTCTAATCCATTTTTCATTTGTCAGATGTCCCTTCCTCTTCTAGCTTTTTCGAGGA
>ERZ1673788.114-NODE-114-length-8103-cov-30.200174_pt1 | contig 8103 bp, 6 predicted proteins | sample MGYA00580128_ERZ1673788 | MGnify/ENA primary metagenome ERZ1673788 (study PRJEB41219, sample SAMN04549589) | soil metagenome | isolation source: soil | place: USA: Utah, Baker Hot Springs | collected 2009-04-27 ...
ATGGACGAACTATTTTCATCATCTGCTGGTGCCGCTTTTGCGGCATGGGGGTCTAGTTATAATTATTTACGAATAGGAGAAGTTTTCAAAATGAAAGCAGCTTTTGCACATGACTTTCCATTTATTGTTGATGAATATGGAAATTATTATTCAAGAGGTGGTTTTCCATATACTGTATGGAAAAGATATCTAAATGTGTTTGATACATTAACTGTTCTTGGTAGACTTTCGAAAGAAAGTTATACAAAAAAAATAAATACAGATTCATTGACATTATCTAGTGGGCCTAATGTGAAATTTGTTAGTATACCGAATTTGAGTGACCCTATTACCCGAATAAAAAAGTATAAAATAGCAAAAAAAATAATTACTAAAGAGTTAAATGACGTAGATGTACTCATTGCCAGATTACCAAGCGAAATAGGGTTACTATCAATTAAAGTTGCAAAAGAAATGAATAAACCTTATTTGATAGAAGTCGTCGGTTGTGCTTTCGATTCATTATGGAATCATGGAAGTTTTATTGGAAAATTATATGCTCCCATTAGCTATAAAAGAGTAAAAAAAGCTGTCAGAGAGGGGAGTAATGTAATTTATGTTACACAAAAATATTTACAAGATAAGTATCCTACAAAAGGAAATTGGATTGGTATTTCAAATGTAGAAATTCCTTCAGTTGATCCTGCAATCCTACAAAAAAGATTAATTAAAATTGATAATTTAAATAGAGATAGTATTATAAGGATCGGGCTTATAGCATCGCTAGAATCAAAATATAAAGGAATAGATATTGCAATTAGGTCAATGAAATATTTGAAAAGTGAAAACATAAAGTTTGAATTTCATATCTTAGGAAAGGGTGATAGTGAAGTTTTTACTTCTCTTATTAGCAAACTAAAACTTAATAAAAATATATATTTCGATGGGGTTCTTAAGAGCGGAAGTGAGGTACATAGATGGTTAGATAATATTGATATTTATATACAACCAAGCTTAACTGAGGGATTACCAAGAGCATTGGTAGAAGCAATGAGCAGAGGGTGTCCCGCAATTGCGACAAATGTTGGAGGTATTCCTGAGTTATTAGGGATTGAGTTTTTAGTTGCAAAAAAAAATGAAAAACAATTGGCAGAAAAGATTATTGAATTTATACAAGATAAAGATAAGATGAAGCGAGCTGCCTCAGAGAACTTTTTTAATGCTTCTAATTACTATAAAAGCAATCTTGATCAACAAAGAACATTGTTTTTAAGTGATTGGATAAACAGTATTACATTTGGGGAGAGTGGCAATAATTCATGAATTTTTTGAATAATATATATGAAAAATTACCAATTTCATTGCAACATGTAGCTACTTCAATATATGGTTACTATTTAATTAAACAAAGATATGGAAAGCATTATTTGCGAAAACTAAACGAGTTAAGAAGCCGTAATGAAAAAGTTTTTGATTATAACAAGTATCAATTGGATGAGCTTAATAGGTTCTTACAATATGCTAAACGTAATAGCCCATACTACCAAGAAAAATTAATAAATATTTCATTACCTCTTAAAAGTATAGAGGAGCTTAAAGAAATTCCCGTCACTACAAAAGAAGATATAAGAGCAAATATAGATAATATAGTTACTATAGATAAAAGCAAATCTATTAAGGTATATACTGGAGGAACAACCGGAAAAAGTCTTAGTGTATTTTATACGATAGAGAACATGCAGGAAAGAATGGCCATTTTAGATTATTTCAAAGAACAACATGGATTTTATAAAGGTATGAAAAGAGCGAGTTTTACTGGAAAGGTTCTCATACCAATGCAGCAAAAGAAAAAAGTATTTTGGAGATATAATTACCCTCTTAAGCAATTATTATTTTCAAGCTTCCATTTAACTGATGAAAATATCCCTTACTATATTAAAGCGTTAAATAAGTTTAAACCAATGGCGCTTGACGGTTTTCCTTCAGTTATGGTTCGAATAGCTGAGTTTGCGTTAAAAAATGATATCAAATTTACGTTTAAACCTATTGCTATTTTTCCAACTGCAGAAACCATAAATGATTATGATCGTGAAGTATTAGAAAAAGCATTTAGTTGTAAAGTGCGCAATCAATACGCTTCTTCCGAGGGAGCACCTTTTATTACAGAGTGCAAAGAAGGGAACTTACACTTAAATATTGACACAGGAGTGTTTGAAAAATTAGATCCGACTGCTGATATAAGTGAGGTATTAGTAACTAGCTTTACAACATATGGGACTCCTTTAATTCGTTATAAGATTGGAGATGTATTAGAATTTACAGACGAAAAATGTTCTTGTGGAATAATTACCCCTATTATAAAAAGAATTATTGGAAGAAACACAGATTTTTTATATTCAAGAGAAAGAGGAAAAATTCATGCTGCGAATCTAGCTAATTCTGTTAAATACTTACCGCGATCGGTTAAACAGGTACAATTTGTACAAGATAAAATTGATGAAATTAATGTTAAATTAGTTATTGACGAGAATCTTTACACTAATGCACATACTGAAGAAATTAGGAAAGAACTTTTAAATCGATTAGGTCCAAATATGAAAATAAATTTCGAATTTGTAGATGAAATACCAGTTGAAAAAAGTGGAAAAACAAGGTTTATAAAAAATAGTTTAAAAATTTAATTTTACCAATTGGGGGATTTTAAAATGAAGATATTATTAACTGGAGCAGCCGGTTTTATAGGGTTCCATTTATCAAAGAGATTACTTGATGAAGGATATTCAATAATTGGGATTGACAACTTAAATGACTATTATGATGTGAATCTAAAAAAATCTCGCCTTGATATTTTGCAATCGAACAAACACTTTACTTTTAAAAAGGTTAGTTTAGAAGATAGAGATAGTATTAAGATGCTTTTTGAACAATATCATCCTAAAATAGTAATTAATCTAGCAGCTCAAGCAGGAGTTCGTTATAGTTTAGTAAATCCGTATGCATATATCGATTCAAACATTGTCGGTTTCATGAATATTTTAGAAGCATGCCGTCACTATAATGTTGAACATCTCATTTATGCTTCTTCTAGTTCGGTTTACGGAGCAAATACAAAAATGCCTTTCTCTGTTCATGACAATGTCGATCATCCAGTGAGTCTTTATGCAGCAACCAAAAAAGCCAATGAATTAATGGCACATACGTATAGCCATTTATACGGTTTGCCAACAACAGGTCTTCGTTTCTTTACGGTATATGGACCATGGGGTAGACCGGATATGGCTTTATTTTTATTTACAAAGGCGATTTTGAATGGAGAACCTATTAAAGTCTTTAACAATGGTAATATGATGCGTGATTTTACATATATCGATGATATTGTTGAAAGTATTTATCGTTTGATTCAAAAGAAACCTGAACCAAATCCGAACTGGGATGGTAAAAATCCTGATCCTGGTACAAGCTATGCGCCTTACCGTGTGTACAACATTGGAAATAGTAACCCAGTAAATTTAATGGACTTTATTACAGCGATCGAAGAGAAGCTTGGTATTGAAGCGAAGAAAGAATTCTTGCCGCTTCAAGCGGGAGATGTTCCGGCCACATACGCGGATGTAGAGGATTTATATAATGAAATTAATTTCAGACCTCAAACATCGATTAAAGAAGGAGTAAGTAAGTTTATTGATTGGTATCTTGATTACTATGGGGTGAAAGTAAAATGAATAGAAAAATTGCAGTAGTTGGATTAGGATATGTAGGATTGCCTGTCGCAGTAGCATTTGGCAAAAAAGGACATATTATCGGTTTTGATATTAATGAACATCGAATTAATACGTTGAAACAAGGTATTGATTATACAAAGGAAGTCGAATCTCAAGATTTGTTAGAGGCAGATATTGATTTTACCAATGATCCGTCTCGACTCCGTGAGGCGGATTTTATCATTGTAGCGGTCCCAACTCCAATTACGGAAACGAAACAGCCAGATTTAACACCATTAATTAAAGCGTCTGAAACCGTTGGTTCGAATTTGCAAAAAGGTGCGATTGTTGTGTACGAATCGACGGTATATCCGGGGGCTACGGAGGAAGTATGTGTGCCTGTGCTTGAGAAAGCATCAGGTTTAAAAGCAGGTGTTGATTTCTTTGTTGGATACTCTCCAGAACGAATTAATCCAGGGGATAAAGAGCATACGTTCACCAAAATTACAAAGGTAGTATCTGGACAAAACGATGAAGTATTAGAAATAATCGCGGGGGTTTACGGCTCGGTAGTAGAAGCTGGTGTGTATCGAGCAAGTTCTATAAAAGTGGCAGAAGCAGCCAAAGTTATTGAAAATACGCAACGGGATTTAAATATTGCGTTAATGAATGAGTTGGCGATTATCTTTGATAAACTTGGTATTGATACGGCAGAGGTGCTAGAGGCTGCAGGAACGAAATGGAACTTCCTACCGTTTACGCCAGGATTAGTCGGAGGACACTGCATTGGTGTTGATCCTTATTACCTAACGCATAAAGCGGAAAGTGTTGGGTATCATCCAGAAGTTATTTTAGCAGGGCGTCGTATTAACGATAATATGGGTAAATTTATCGCTACCTCATTAGTGAAACAAATGATTCATAAAAATATGCCGATTCAAGGTGCGAGAGTTACTGTACTAGGTTTAACGTTTAAAGAAAACGTACCAGATCTTCGAAACTCGAAAGTAATCGATGTGATTCGTGAATTGCAAGAGTTCGGTGTTGAGGTACAAGTGACAGACGCCCTTGCCGATAAGGATGAGGCGGTTCGAGAGTATGGTATTGAATTAATAGACTATGATAAACTAGTTCCAGCTGATGCTGTGGTGTTGGCTGTTCCTCATGATGAGTATGTGGAAAGAGGATGGGAACAGTTCGATAGACTATTAAAACATGGTAAAGGTATTGTCGTAGATATTAAGAGTAAATTAGAGAAGGAAACTTGTCCGGCAAATATTACTCTTTGGAGACTTTAAAATTTAGGTAAGAAGGTAAGCTCAAATGGGGAGAATCAGAGTTTTACATGCTGTTACCGTGTCGAAAAGTTTAAAGTTGATGAAAGGACAATTGTCCTATCTAAAAAAACTAGGTTACGAAGTATCTGTTGTTTCTTCGCCTGGAAAAGAAATTGATACATTTGCTGAGATGGAAAAAGTGAATATAAAGCAAATTAAAATGGCCCGTGAAATATCGCCTCTTTCAGATATAATTTCCTTAATAAAAGTTATACGATATTTATTAAAGTATAGACCTCATATTGTAAATACAGGTACCCCAAAAGCTGGGCTGCTGCTTTCTGTAGCAGCTTGGCTGACTAGAGTACCGATACGGATCTATACTGTCAGGGGGTTAAGGTTAGAAACCACTTATGGCTATAAACGAAAGATACTTTTATTTACTGAACGAATTGCTTGTTTATGTTCCCATAGGGTTATTGCGGTAAGTGAGAGTTTAAAAAAAAGAATGATTGAATTAAAACTAGCTCCTGAAAAAAAAATTATTGTATTGGGTTCTGGAAGTAGCAATGGCATACAAGTTAGTAAGGTTCAGGAACTTTCCAAAACTAATATTGATATTAGTTTAGAACCAGATTCTTTCAAAATAGGCTTTGTTGGTAGAATTACAAAAGATAAAGGTGTTATTGAGTTATTACAAGCGTTTCGAAACTTAAGAAAAAAATATAATAATATAAAATTACTAATTCTAGGGGATTTTGAAACAGGAGATCCTATTCCTGATTCTGAAAGAAGATATATAGAAACCGACCCTAATATATTATTTCTAGGGTTCCAACAAAACCCTTTTCCTTATTATAAATTTATGGATATTTTTGTTTTACCATCACATAGAGAAGGTTTTGCTAACGTTTGTTTAGAAGCTGCTCTATTTGAGCTGCCTATAATTACTACAAATGCCACAGGAGCAATTGATACGGTTATTGATGGGAAAACTGGTTTAATCTATGAGGTAGGAAATGTAAAACAACTAGAGGAAAAAATAGAATTTCTTATTAGAAATCCTGAAATTAGAAAGAAAATGGGTATAGAAGGAAAGAAATGGGTTACTAAGGAATTTCCGTCCGAAAGAATATGGAATGCGTTAGATAATTTATACAAGACTTTATTACAAGAAAAGGGCTTGAAATAACATGAATATTGAGCTTGTTATTCAAGAAGAACTCGAAGAAATAGAGTATTTAGAAAATACTATTATCTTTCTAAATACCACAGCTAAATCAAATAAAAAATTTGCGGTACTACCAAGGCGTAGTACAAGTAAATTTAAAGCTTATGGCTTTTTTATAGGAGATAGTGATATTGGGGATGCTGTGTGTAAATATATAGACGGAAAAGCAAAATATATATTAGTAGACACTGAAAACAAACAAAACTTTAACTTGTTTTCCATTGCTAAAAAGAATATATCAAAATCACAAGTGATTCCTTTCAAACCTAATGATGTAACAGTAGAGTCTTGTGATTTACTGGTGAGACATTTATTTGAAGAAGATATTCAAGGGAAGAAAGTTTTAATATTCGGCTCAGGCAACTTGGCTTCCAAAATGGCTTTGCGGTTAGCAGAAAGACAAGCAGAAGTGTTTGTATGGGCTAGGAATCAGGAGAAAGCTTCAACGATTGTGGATGCCTTAAATTATATTCTTCCAAAGTATAATGACACAAAAATAAAGCTTTTTCATGAGGATGAAAACGGTTTTGATTTGATGATTTCATTTTTATCCGCAGAAAATGTTATTGGTGCTAACTTTTTCAACTATCTAAAGAAAGAGGGAACAGTAATAGACGGTGGCATTAATAATTTTTCAAAAGACTTTATAGAAGTAGCACTTAACAATGGAGTTTCATTCATTAGACTAGATACGAGAATCGCTTTTCATTATGCGCTGATGAGCCTGAACTTGGAGACTTTCCACTTTTTTGACAATGTTTTTGGAACTCGAGAGATTGAACAAATTCGATGTGTAGCGGGCGGTATACTTGGAAAACAAGGTGATGTGATTGTGGATCAGATAAAACATCCTACTCAAGTGATAGGAGTGGCTAACGGATTGGGAGGTGTCAAGCATGAGTGTGAACTTACAGATAAAGAACGAAGAAAGATTAGTACCATCCGGGAGTATATTTTACAAAGTAACAAAAAGAATCTTTGACATTGTTTTTAGCTTGGTTGCACTCGTTTTGCTATCTCCCATCCTTTTGATTATTTCACTATTAATTATTTTGGATGACGGATTTCCGGTATTTTTTAAACAAAAAAGAACAGGGTTAAATGGAAGAACATTTTACATTTATAAATTTCGATCTATGAAAGTGACAAATGATGGATCTAATCAGAAAAAAGTATATAATTGGAAAAACGGTGTGCCCGATGATTTTATTTTTAAAAGTACACAAGGATTTGATCCGAATGTAACGAAAATAGGGCGTTTTATTCGGAAGTATAGTCTGGATGAATTACCACAGTTTATTAATGTGTTAAAAGGGGAAATGAGCATTATCGGACCGAGACCGGAAATTACCGAGATTACCGATTGTTACAATGAATATCAAAAGCAAAGGTTATTAGTTAAGCCAGGCATTACTGGATGGGCCCAAGTGAACGGGAGAAGTGAAATTCCTCATGGTGAGAAAATTAAATATGACTTATATTATGTGGCGAACCAAGGCTTTGTATTAGATATGAAAATCTTTTTTAAAACGATTGTACAGACGCTTTTTGGTAAAGGGGCTATATAAAAAACCTTTTATCTAGGCTCGTACCCCATCCAACATTATCACTATCTCATATTTTAATATCGTCCCTTATGGTTTGGTGCCTGTCACCACCCGAAATTTGTCGAAATATTAGTAATTGAAAGGTAATAAGGAGGGTATTACAATGATGGATAAGAACTAATGTTCTGTGATTAGGAGGGATGGATGAATGACGGTGAAGATTTTAAGCATTGGGTTAAGAGGGTTAGAAGGGTATCGAGTGCAGGTGGAGGTGCAGGAGGTGCCGGGGATTGCGGCGATGGTGATTGTTGGTTTGCCGGATGCGTCGGTGAAAGAGGCAAAGGAACGTGTTCTTGCTTCGCTTTATG
>ERZ1673788.118-NODE-118-length-7833-cov-26.415017_pt1 | contig 7833 bp, 9 predicted proteins | sample MGYA00580128_ERZ1673788 | MGnify/ENA primary metagenome ERZ1673788 (study PRJEB41219, sample SAMN04549589) | soil metagenome | isolation source: soil | place: USA: Utah, Baker Hot Springs | collected 2009-04-27 ...
AGGGCTTTTTTTGATCAAGTCCCCGGAAAAGCTCCTAACAGGAATGCTTTCTTTTCAAGTCCTTTATTCAATCCAAATTTGAGAACTCCAAGCATCAATATAAAGGTAAAAATAAAAACGGATATAATAAATGACCATTCATTTGCATTTGTCACCACTGGCAGTAAGCCCGTTGCAATGGACGGTCCCAAATTTGATTGAATGATACGTAAAAAGAGCATTAAAAGTATAAGGGTAAGGCTTACTTTTCCTAAATAAGAAATGTGTAGTTGATTCACTGCGAAACCGATCACTGCCGTGATGGACGGCGCAAGAAAAATTTTCGATGGTTGCCTGATCCATCCTGCTTCTCGGTACACCCACATGGCAATCGCCATTGCCGCAACTTCCGGCAAAATAATTTCGTGATCTTTCAACATCACCGAAGCCGTAATCATCGCGATAATGAATGTAATGCTAATGATATATGAAATCATCGTTACTTTCTTTGAAACAGTTGAATCCATGTTTATATACTCCTTTTGTTCATATGATTTCCATCATACTGTTTCGATTCTAATAGAAATCGACAATGATGCTAATGAAAATGTTTTAATTTGGAGTGTTTATCAAGTAAACGTCTCTCCAATCAGTTGGAGAGCTTCTGTTCCCATAAAAAATTCCCTTCCAATTTTCAATCTTCCCTCCTTGTCCTTGATTGGGGAATTTGATGGTACATTCTATTCTAACCAAGGAATCGGTTCGTATCTCTTTTTCTGCTTCATTGTAAATTTGCTCAAGTACAGTTAGAATAATCAAAAATCCTATATGTTTATGAAAAGGAGCTTTAACTAGCACAACAAGATAATTTTTTAACATCTTTATCAAATGTTAAGGCAACCAATTTCAATCCCTCTGCCATCGTTAAATATGGTGCAAGGCATTCCCGCAAATCTTCCACCGTTAGACCAAATTTTACAGCTAATGTGGCTGCATAAATCACATCACCAGCATTTTCGGCAACAATATGAACACCTAGCACTTTTAATGTTTTTGCATCAGCAACAAGTTTAAATACACCTGTCGTTTCGCGATTCACAAGCGCTCTTGGAACTGCATCAAGTGGTAAAACAGAAGTTCTCACCTCGTATCCTCTTTCTTTAGCTTGCTCCTCAGTTAATCCTACCGTAGCAATCGATGGACTAGTAAATATAACAGCCGGAACAGTATCAAGATTTACTTTTCTCTCCAAGCCATCGATTGCATTATCGGCAGCAATTCCACCTTGGTATGCAGCAACATAAACAAATTGCGGTCCCATTGTTACATCTCCGGCAGCATAAATTCTAGGATTGGAGGTTCGTAAATAGTCATCAACTTTAACTTCACCGCGAGAACCCACTTCTACGTTTGCAGCTTGAAGATTTAGTGCTTCCGTATTTGGCTTGCGCCCCGTAGCTACAAGTAGCTGCTCAGCTTCAATGATTTTCTTTTCACCATGAACAGTAACATGAATTTGTTTCATATCTCCATTCTGTTCTACACGCTCAAATGTAGCACCGGTAATAACATGAATGCCTTGTTCTGTTAATGCTTTTTCTACAGCTTCTGAAATTTCAGGATCATATTCTTTAAGAATTCTTTGGCTACGCTGCATTAACGTTACTTCCACTCCTAAATGGTGAAAGAGCTGACCTAACTCCAATCCGATGTATCCTGAACCAATAACAGCAAGACTTTTTGGCAGTTCTTTAAGCTCTAACAAAGAAGTGCTTGTTAAGTAGTCAACATCTTTTAATCCCGGAATATTAGGAATCAATGGGGAAGCTCCTGTTGCGATTAAAAAGCGTTTAGCTGTTATTTTATTCCCGTTTACTTCTATTGTTTTTTCATTGACAAATTTTGCTTCTCCCTGTATTAGTTCAAACCCATATTCATCAATTAAATCAACATACTTTTGCTGACGTAATTCTCTCACCAGTTCATCTTTTTGTTCCATTAGTTTTTTCAAATCTACCGAACCAGCTGAAGTATTTAAACCAAGGAATGGATTGTTTTTTGCTAAATGATTGATTTCTCCAGAACGTAGCAGTGTTTTTGATGGAACACATCCAATGTTTACACAAGTCCCACCGATGGTACCACGCTCAATCATCGCCACTTTTGCCCCATATTCCACTGCTTTAATAGCAGCAGAAAAAGCTCCTCCCCCAGAACCAATGACAATAAAGTCATAATCATAATCACCTTCATCATCACCAACAACGGAGCTTTTTTGTTGATGAATAACTTCAGCTTCACCTGCCTTATAATTAACCTTATTCACAGCTTCTTTGGCTTTCTCGATACCTATATGTTCTGGCAATTCGAAAACAGCTTCTCCACGGCGAAAATTTACATCTACATTTTTAGCTCCTATGCTGTTTAGAGCTGTTTCAACGTGCCTTTCACACCCAGTACATGTCATACCTTCCACTTGTAAACGATATTTACGAATTGACAAATGAAACACCTCCTATTGTTTAACACCATATCCTAATTCTAAGACGGTATTTTTTTAAGTTTTTACATCTGTTTTTGAAGCATCAAACACAACTTTAGCTGTTCCTTGGGAACCTTCTGTAATGGTTACTTCCACTGTTTTTACACCTTCTACACGTTCAAGAGCACTTTTGACAACACAGGACAACTTGAACAATCCATTTCAGTAATGGTAAAGGTAGCACTTTTAGTATTATTTCCATTCGCTGTAGTTTCTACATTATTTTCGTTACTACAAGTCGTAATAATGTAACAAGTGTTCCGATCACTATAAATGTCTTATTTTTCATTGATATCTCATTTCTTTAATCATCAATCAGAGATTCAATAATTGGACATTCATGTAGTTGCTCTTCATTCGGACAGCTTTCTTTTAATTTATTCAACATATTTTCGATACGCTTTAAATCTTTAATTCGTTGTTGAACCTCACCTATTTTTTGAGAAACAAAGCTATACATATCCGCACATCGAACCTCATCCTTATCAACAACACCAAGTAATTTATGAATTTCACTTAGAGAAAACCCTAGTTCCTGCATACGTTTAATAAAACCAATGCGCTTCACAGTCTCTTCCGAGTACATTCGATACCCTGAATCTGTTCGTGAAGTTTCTTTGATTAAGCCTTTTCTCTCGTAATATCTAATGGTTTCTTTATTAACGTTACATTTGTCAGCCAGTTCACCAATACGATATTTCATCTTATCACCCCTAGATAAAGTATAAACCCTGTACCATAGTACAGGGTCAAATGAATTTCGAAGTTTTTATAGCTTATTAAAATCTACTTTCGTTAATTTATGTTTAAACAACTTTTTTGTCCTCATTACTTTGGTCTATTAGCAATTCAACTTTTTAACAACATTGATTTAAGCCTAATAAGACGAATTGAACGCCTTTTCCCGTTTCTTCCACATCAAGTGTAACTCTCTCGATGATAGAAGCCACTTTCTCATCCATCGCTACCCGAATACCATTAATAATCTCCAACCGATCTGTGGTTTGCAGAATAAAGACAAACTCCTTCTTTACCGTGTTCTTTAAAATATCTTGTAGTGCTTGTTTCGCTTGATCAGTAATCACCATATTTCTCTTCCCCTTTTCTTAATCGATCGTTAGTCGCTATGCTTTTGGAAACAAACGTTTTAATGTTTCTTTCGTTTCGATGTATCAAGGTTGGTTAACAAGTTGGTAAATTCATCGAAAGCAGCAATTTCTACTGTACAAGCCCCCGACAATTGTTCCTCCATTGAGGCAACAACAGAATCCGGTAACTTTTTGCGATAGGGACCCACAACTTTTTCTCGATAGGCTTTGATTGTTGCTTCCGGATCTAGATTGCAAGCAAACAAATTTTGTTTCAGTTCGTTTGTTAACTCCATTTCAAATCCTTATTTATTTGATAAGTAAAAAAGACTAACGACTCGAGTCGTTAGCTAACACTGTTTCGTCAACTGAATTCAGGATTTGTTCTAATTTGGTTCGGATCGCGTTTTTAAGCATGGATCTTAAATTTTTTTATACTTCTTCTTAGTCAATGGACAAATATATTCTCCATCATCAATAACCTCGTTTTTTAACTCTCCATCTTCATTGAAAAACAACGTATATATTTCGTTGATTAGTTTATTTTCTTGCTGTATGTAGTTTATTGTTTCACTTTTGTATCCCTTGATCACTTTTTCGAAAATCATTTTAAAATCTTCAATAGACATCTCTTTCTTTAATTTGCACTCCATTGTTTTTAGTGTTTCATTACTACTTTCTTGTTGATTTTTCTTTATTAATTCTTGATACATCTCATCCATTTGCTCATATAAACCCATTAAAAAAGCATTTTCTTCTTCCAGCTTTTGAATTTTAACCGTTAACTCAGTGATTTGCTCGTAAACCAAGTTCAACTCATCCTGCATATTAATGAGTTGATTTTCTAATTGATTCTTCTCCTCCATGAGCTGTTTCATTAATTCTTCCGAGTGAGTGCTATCACCTTTAACTTCTTCAGAATCCAATTTATTATGCTTTTCACGATGGTCATTCGCCAACATTGAAAAAGAGTTTTCTACATACCATTCATAAACTCCCATTACTTCAGGCAAACCTGGTCTCTGTTCTTCAATAAACTCGAATAAATCATCGTGATAAATTCGCCAACCCTCCTTTCGATTTGCCGAACGTTCTGCTTTAATCTTTCCTTCTCTGATCCAACGAGTAACCATTTGAATTGAGTCAGTAATGTAATATTCCTGAAGTATTTTTAGTGCTTGGTGAACATTATATACTTCCATCTCCTTCTCCCCCGCTCAAAATTATTTAAAATAAAAATATGTTGGTAATGTTATACCTATGACATTACCTAAGTAATTTTAGGAAAATAAGAAATGCTTGACTTTAAGCGCCAAGCATTTTTATTAAAATCCCATTTAATTAATTAAGATCTCTAAAATTTAGGTCATTTGTTTTGTTAGTTTTGACTGTTTTTAATCAGGGCTTTGTTAAATTTCAATGTTGATTTTTAAACCACACAAAAAGACCGAAATAAATTCGGTCTTTTTGTGTGTCTTCTTCAACTATTGCATTATTCTTTCACATTTAGCAATCGCATGCTGTTTAATGTTACGATTAATGTTGCTCCCATATCCGCAAATATCGCTAACCATAACGTTAACCAACCAGGCACAATTAACAGTAATGACAATGCCTTAATCCCTAAAGAGAAAGTAATGTTTTGCTTAATAATCGCTAAAGCTTTGCGGCTCAATTTAATCGTATATGGCAATTTGCTTAAATCATCAGACATTAAGGCAATATCGGCTGTTTCTAGGGCTGTATCGGTTCCAGCACCACCCATTGCCACACCAACGGTTGAAGCTGCAAGAGCTGGTGCATCGTTCACACCATCTCCAACCATCGCAACACTTCGATACTTGTCGCGAAGCTCTTTGATGAAATTCAGTTTATCTTCTGGAAGTAAATCGGCTTTAATATCGGAAACACCGACTTGTTTTCCGATGGCTTCGGCTGTTCTTTGGTTATCTCCCGTCAGCATCACCGTTTTTTCAATACCGACTTGATGAAGTTTTCGAATAACCTCTTTGGATGATTCTCTTATTTCGTCTGCCACGGCAATTAACGCCAGAATTTCTTTTTCCGTCCCTAATACCATGACCGTTTTCCCTTGTATTTGAAGGGTTGTAATTTGTTCTTTTATTTCTGATTGGATGCCATTTGGAAGAAGTTCTTCAAAAAGACCTGGACTTCCGACATAATACATTGCGTTATTTACTTTGGCTTTGACCCCTTTACCTGTAATGGATTGGAATTCTTCAACCGATACATCATTAAAATTCAATCCATCTTCTTCTGCTTTTCTTATAATGGCGGAAGCAAGTGGATGTTGTGAGCCTTTTTCAATGGCTGCTGTAATGGTCATTAGTTCATTTTCATTGCCATTATAAGTGACCACATCGGTGACGGAAGGAATACCTTTTGTTAATGTTCCTGTTTTATCAAAAGCAATCACTTTTAAGTTTCCTGCTTCCTCTAAATAAATACCACCTTTAATTAACACACCGTTTTTCGCTGCATTTCCAATGGCAGTTACAATCGAAACAGGCGTGGAAATAACCAACGCACACGGACAACCAACCACTAATACAGCTAGACCTCGATAAATCCATTCGCTCCAATCAGCACCCATAAATAATGGAGGAATAACGGCTAGTAAAAGAGCAAAAATGATAATGGCTGGTGTATAGTATTTGGCAAAACGATCTACAAACGCTTGAGAAGGTGCTCGTTCTGCTTGAGCTTCTTCCACTAAATGGATGATTTTCGAAAGAGTTGTATCTTCCACTCGTTTTGTCACTTTTACTTCCAATAACCCTTCTTCATTCAATGTTCCTGCAAAGACTTCATCACCGACTGTTTTGGTTACTGGAACACTTTCTCCCGTAATGGCAGCCTGATTTAGCGTAGATGTACCCTTGATGACGATTCCATCCATCGCTAATTTCTGACCAGGCTTTACGATCATAATATCTCCGACTTGAATATCGTCAACAGGGACCATCATTTCTTCATTTCCGCGACGAATTAATGCTTCTTTTGGAGCAATATCCATCAACGATTCAATGGATTGACGAGCTTTATCCATGGAATAACGCTCTAAGGCTTCGCTAATGGCGAATAGAATAACAACCGTTGCACCTTCTCCCCATTCACCAATCGCTGCAGCTCCTAAAATCGCCACTGTCATCAGCGTATTCATATCAAAATTCAATCGAACTAGGTTTTTGAAACCTTTTATAAATAACGAATATCCACCGATTAAAATTGCTGCAGCATATCCAATTGTCGCAAAGATATGCTCTTCTCCGTATTGCTTCCCTAAAAACCAACTGATCACAAGCAAAACGGCGGAAATATACACTTTAATGTTCTCTTTTTGCTTCCAAAAAGGTTCACGCTTGACTGATTTTTCTTTATCTTCCCGAACCTTTAAGTTTTCAAAAGCTCCTGCTTTTTCTAATTCTTCGATGGTTGTTGTACCCCAAACGGTAATTTTAGATGCTCCAAAGTTTACTTTAGCATCTTGAACATCTGGCAATGATTTTACATTATTTTCAAACTTTGCCGCACAGTTTGCACAAGTAAATCCTTGAACACGGTAGGTTTTCGCTTCTGATTTAGATAATTTTGCTTGTTGTTCAGACACGGACTTTCACCTCTTTCTCATGTACTAACGCAATCATGATTAACTGCTTAATATGGTCATCATCCAGCGAATAAAATGCTAGCTTTCCTTCTTTTCGATACTTTACAATCCCTTGTTTATAAAGAGTCCGTAAATGATGGGAAGTGGTTGCAACAGAAGCCCCAATGATATTGGCAATATCACATACACATACCTCTTTATCTTGGCAAAGTGAATAGACAATTTTTGCCCTATTTTCATCTGCCAGTGCTTTAAACAACAGGACAACACTGGATATATCTTCTTTTTGCAATTCCCCTTGTATTCGATTGACTTTTTCTTCGTCATAACAATAAATTTCACATGTATCTTTCTTACTCATTCATTATCCCCCTTTCATATTCAAATTTCCGTTTGAATATATTATACCCCATTTCTTTTATTATTCAAATATTTATTTGAATTAAAAACAAAAAAAGAATGGAATTTAAAAAAATCACCCCAATATTTACCGTGCGATTCATTTAATTAGCTACATCAAAAAATTCTATTAGATAAAAATCGAGTAGGAGGGGGTGACTAACCCCATACCCGTCAAGTTAGCGGTATAAAAT
>ERZ1673788.122-NODE-122-length-7672-cov-21.061310_pt1 | contig 7672 bp, 10 predicted proteins | sample MGYA00580128_ERZ1673788 | MGnify/ENA primary metagenome ERZ1673788 (study PRJEB41219, sample SAMN04549589) | soil metagenome | isolation source: soil | place: USA: Utah, Baker Hot Springs | collected 2009-04-27 ...
TTATCGTATCAACGGTTTGCGACCATTGTAAAGATGTTTTGTCACGGATTCAGGTAAGATCTAAATTTTCCAAAAAATTAGGCTGGTTTGGTTCAAAAATGTTCATGCGTCGAACAGCAAACGTTAAAATTTCCGCACCTGACACTTCCACTGCTTGCTTTTGTACTTCCAAGTCTGGATATTTTCCTGTTCCTAGAAACAATCTTGATTGAAATTCATATGGCCCGATTTTTAACATATCAACCGCCTCCTACAAAATGAACGATTTCTACTTTATCGCCGTTGCATAACACCGCTGTTTCATATTGCTGTTTTGGGATAATCGTTAAATTTACTTCGACAATCGCAATTTTATTGTTTAACTGAAAATGGGCAAGCAAATCGCTAACCGTTTTCACTTCATCTGGAACATGAATCGATTCGCCGTTAATAATGAGTTCCATCACTTTCCCACCTTTGCTTGATGTCTTGTAAGTGAAAATGGAGCAAGGTCGACCTCGCTTCCTTTTCCTTCAATGAGATCGGCTAACAATACGCCGGTAATCGGACTTAACAAAATTCCGTTTCGGTAATGACCTGTCGCGATCCATACATTCGGATAGCACGGATGCTCCCCTATGTATGGCAAGCCATCGCTCGTTTGCGGGCGGATGCCGCTCCACGCTTTTTCCCATTCCGCATTTTTCATTTCTGGAAGAAGATGATGCGCACGTTCAAGCAAATTCATGATTCCATGAATCGATACTTTTCGGTCAAATGTGTGCGGTGTCGAAGTTGCCCCTATCAACAGGCGATTTCCTCGTTTTGGAACGATATAACAACCGTTTTTCGCAAATACGGTCGCTTGAATTAACGGTTTTTCTGTTTTTACAAGAAGACATTCCCCTTTGACTGGATACATCGGCAGCGATATGCCCGTTTTGGCAAGAACACGCGAAGACCATGCTCCTGCCGAAATAACCACAACATCGGCTGCGATCGTTCCATGATTGGTGTGAATCATGTATGAATAATCTGCTCGTTGTAAATCGATGACTTCCGTATACTCATGCCACTTTGCTCCATAGACAATCGAGGCATTCGCAAAAGCGATAGCGAAATCAGAAGCGCTCACTTGTCCGTCTGATGGGATGTACATCGCGCCCGCTAAATCACGGGAAACATTCAGCTCTATTTCCGCTGCCTCATCCACCGACAGCCATCGTACTGGATAATCGGTATGCTGCCAAAATTCGTAATGACGGCGAAGGGTGGCTGCTTCTCCCTCCGTTACTGCCACTTTCAACATGCCTTTCTGTACAAGCCCAATGTCGATTTCGGTGAGTTCCTTTAATTCCTCCGCAAGCTTAGGAGTCATGCCCCTGCTTTTGATCGCGAGAGGAATAAGCGGACTTTCTTCGAAAAATTCAGATTGCGCCCCAAGCATTCCTGCCGCCGCGCTTGACGATTGGCTCGCAATCCGCCCTTTTTCGAGCACACCGACGCGAAAATGACGTTTCGCCAACTGAAAAGCAATAGAAGCGCCAATAATTCCGCCGCCAACGATCACAACGTCATAATGATAACGTTCCATTTAAATCCCCTCTTCTCTTTTTCCTAACGATTTCCTCCACATTCATACCATTTTCTTCACAATTTTTGCGAGTTTCTTTGCTTCGCTAACAGGATCGTCGGCAAAAAATACCGCTGAATCCCTTGCGCACCAGCTTTCAGTACTTGTTCTGCATTATTGGAATGGATGCCGCCAATCGCGATAACAGGAATATTCACGTGATTGACGACACTTCGCAATGATTCTATTCCGCGCGGCGGTACCCCTACTTTGCTTCCAGTAGCAAAAACGTGGCCGTATATACAATAATCAGCACCGCTTTCTTCCGCTTCCATCGCTTCCGCGATCGAATGAACCGAACAACCGATAGACAACGAAGGAAAATGATGTTTTACTTTCCGCACAGACAAACTATGGTGCGCAAGCTGGACTCCTTTTACTCCAAAAACCACCGCCACATCAGATAAGCTGCGCTCCATATTGCTTTGCAATATGTCTAGCGACGATTCCCGTTAAGAATCGTATGAAGCCACTTACGCATAATGGTGGAGCATTATTTACATTATTTTATCGATCATTTTGGATATATCGGCATTATTGTAGTCGTTCATAATGATTTGCCGCATTTGTGCTTCATTGGTTGCAGGTGCTGGTTGGTGTTCCAAACTACGAGAAATATGTAGAACATATGAAAACACATCATCCAGGAGAGCCGATAAAATCAAGAAAAGAGTTTTTCTGCGAAGTGCAGGAAGCGCGTTATAACGGCAAAGGCGGAAAAGTATCACGCTGTTGCTGACATAAAAAGGGGAAACTATTCCCCTTTTTTCCTTTTTCGTATTTATTTCAAGTTAAATGAGGACGAGCTTTTTCGTTTGTGTTTTCCTGTTCATTCACTGTTTTGTCATAAGAAAAATAACTTTCTTTTTGTTTTATAAGGGGGAATAAATATATGCGTATACTTGTAGTCGGTGCAGGCGCGGTTGGCGGTTATTTCGGCGGAAGATTGCTCGAAAAAGGAGTGGACGTGACATTTCTTGTTCGCAAGCGAAGAAAAAAGCAGCTGCAAGAGAAGGGACTAGTGATTCATAGCGTTCACGGCGATGCGGTGCTGTCTCCGAAGCTGCTTGTAACGGGTGAGCAAGCCGAGCCGTTTGATGTCGTCATTTTTTCCAACAAAGCATACCATTTGCCGGAAGCGATTCGCGATGTGAAACCGTATGTTGGAGAAAAAACGATAATTTTACCGCTGTTAAACGGCATGGCGCATATGGAAATACTTTGGAATGAGTTTGGAAAGGAAAACGTGTTAGGAGGGCTTTGTTTTATTGAAACAACGCTGAATGAGCATGGAGAAATCGCGCAAACAAGCGCTTCCCATGATGTTCGATTTGGGGAATGGTCCGGGGAGCGGACGGAGCGCGTTCTTGCGTTGGAACAATTATTTTCCGGCTGCAACGCCCGTTTTCGTTTAAGCGAGCATATTGCGACAGATATGTGGAATAAATATTTATTTATCGCGACAATGTCAGGGGTGACGACGCTGTTTCGAGCGCCGATTGGACCAATTCGTTCTGGAAAGTACGGACAAGAAATTATTTTCGGATTGCTAAAAGAGATTGCGGCCGTGATGCGGGCTCATGGAGCACCAATTGCCGCGATGATATCGAAGAAAAACAACTGGCGCAATTAAACCGAATAGAAGCGACGATGAAATCATCGATGCAGCGGGATATGGAAAAAGGACAACTCATTGAAGCGGATCATTTGCAAGGATATTTGCTTTCATTGGCGGAACAATACGAAATCGAAACGCCACTGTTAAAATTGGCGTACCATAATTTAAAAATTTACGAGGCGAATCGCTCCAAAACAGAGTAAGAATAGAAAAAGCGCAGCTTTCTATGTATACAAAAGAAGGCTGCCTTCTTTTTTGCAAAAAAGATTGTATATTGGCATCATGTAGTGTACAGTTAATAGTGAAAACCTATGCACAAAAAGAGGAGGATACAGCCGTGAAGAAAGCTTGGTGGAAAGAAGGAGTCGCGTATCAAATTTATCCGAGAAGCTTCATGGATTCAAATGGCAATGGAATTGGAGATCTTCGCGGAATTATCGAGAAGCTTGACTATTTAAAAGACCTTGGAATCGATATCATATGGATTTGTCCAATTTACAAGTCGCCAAATGCCGATAACGGATATGATATTAGCGATTATCATGCGATTATGGAAGAATTCGGGACAATGGAAGACTTTGATTTATTGCTCGAGGAAATTCACCGGCGCGGCATGAAAGTGATTTTAGATTTAGTCATTAACCATACAAGCGATGAACACCCATGGTTTATTGAATCGCGTTCATCAAGGGATAATCTGAAACGGGATTGGTACATTTGGCGTGATGGAAAAAATGGCAAAGAGCCGAACAACTGGGAAAGCATCTTTGGTGGATCGGCGTGGGAGTACGATCCGAAAACTGATCAATATTACTTGCACATATTTGATGTAAAGCAGCCGGATTTAAACTGGGAAAACGAAGAAGTGCGCCAAGCGTTGTATAAAATGATTAATTGGTGGCTGGATAAAGGAATGGATGGATTTCGAGTGGATGCCATTTCACATATTAAGAAAAAGCCGGGATTGCCGGATTTGCCGAATCCGAAAGGGCTAGATTATGTTCCGTCTTTTGCTGGCCATATGAACCAAGAGGGAATTATGGATTATTTAAGAGAGCTCAAAATGCAAACGTTTGCACGCTATGATATTATGACGGTTGGAGAAGCGAATGGCGTTACCGTCGAGGACGCGGAAGAATGGGTCGGTGAGGAAAACGGTATTTTCAATATGATCTTCCAGTTTGAACATTTAGGGTTATGGCAAAAAGGAACGAATGGCGGAGTGGATGTGCGCCAATTAAAGCGTACGTTGACAAAATGGCAAAAAGGGCTGGAAAACCGCGGCTGGAACGCATTGTTTTTAGAAAACCACGATCAGCCTCGTTCTGTCTCGACATGGGGAAATGATAAGGAGTACCTTACCGAAAGTGCGAAGGCGCTTGGTGCGATGTACTTTTTGATGCAAGGAACACCGTTTATTTATCAAGGACAGGAGATTGGGATGACGAACGTCCAATTTTCGAATATTGAAGACTACAATGATGTTGCTATTAAAAGAATGTATCAAATCGAACGGGAAAAGGGTCGCTCCCATGAAGAAATTATGAAAGTGATTTGGAAAACAGGGCGCGACAATTCGCGAACCCCAATGCAATGGTCCGACGCGCCAAACGCGGGGTTTACGACGGGAACGCCATGGATGAAAGTGAACGAAAACTATAAGACCATTAACGTCGAGGCGCAATTGCGCGACCCGAACTCCGTCCTTCAGTTTTACAAAAAAATGATTCGGCTTCGCAAGGAGAACGAAGTGTTTATTTATGGAACGTACGATTTGATTTTAGAAAAGCATCCGACGATTTATGCGTACACAAGAACGCTTGGAAACGAAAAAGCGGTGGTTATTGTCAATTTAAGCGATAAACCAGCGCTGTATCGATATGATGGCATTCGATTAAGCTCAGAAAATTTGGTGCTGCAAAACTATGATGTAAAACCGCATAAAAACGCAACACGCTTTAAGCTGAAACCGTATGAAGCACGCGTATATTTGCTGAAATAGACAAAAGCTGCCGTTCATTTCTCGGCAGCTTTATTTTGCTTCGGTGAGGAGAGATGGCTTTAGGCTGCCCGTCAGCGTCAAATCCCTCAAGAACCTTAATCTCGGCAATCTCAGAAACATACTTTTTGACTGGATCGTCGAGACTGACTTTTCCTTCCTCGACCAATTGCATCAATACTGTGCCGGTGATGGCTTTAGTGGTCGAGAAAAGAGCAAACACTGTGTCGGTGGTCATCGGCGTTTCCTTTCCGAGTTCGCGCACCCCGGCTGCACCTTCGTAGATGTTGCCCTCGCGATCAGTTATCATTGCAACCACTCCTGGTACGCCTCCAGCCCTGCCTACAGCTTTATCCAAAACTTTGTCAAGAACATCCTTGAGAGCATTCTTGATTGCTTGCCTCGTCATATTTTCGTCATCCCCCTCATAAGCTCTATTAACTTCCGTTCACTACAACGATATGCGTGGCATTTCTCTCCTTTTTTCCTTGTTTTTCTGATTATAGTGTAATCAAAGGAATGGCTTCTTTCACCGGCAAATCGGGGGAGCTGTACATACGAAAGTAGCCGAATCCTCAAAATACAACTAAAGTCTGAGATGTTTTACAGCATAAAGAGCCGCTTGGGTGCGATCCGCAAGATTTAACTTAGCCAGTATATTGGATACATGCGTTTTGACCGTTTTTTCTGTAATCATTAATGCTGCGGCAATCTCTTTATTGCTTTTTCCTTTCGCAATTTCCGCAAGCACTTCTTTTTCCCTCTTCGTCAATACTTCAATAAGTTGTTCCTTACGATCCCCTCCCTTTGACACATGAGTCATTAAATGCGTGGTGACTTTCGGGTGAAGCTGATTTTCGCCTCGGTACACAGATATAATCACTTGTACTAACTGATCTGGTTCTACATCCTTCAATTGATACCCCGACGCGCCGGCACGAATGGCGGGAATAACATGATCCACATCAGAAAAGCTTGTTAAAATGAGAATTTTCGTATGAGGAGACAGCTCCTTTATTTTTTTCGTGGCTTCCACGCCATCCATAACCGGCATGACCAAATTCATTAACACGACATCTGGTTGCAGTTCTTTCACCCGTTCCACCGCTTCTTTTCCATTGGACGCTTCACCGACTACGTTAATTTCTTTTTGCGTGTTGAGGAAAAATGCTAATCCTCGCCGAACAACATGATGATCATCCACAATAAGTACATTGATCCCCATTATCCTCTCCCCTTTTTCAACGGAATGATGACATCAATCGCCGTTCCTTCTCCTGCGGCACTTTTAATATGAATTTCTCCATTTAACGATGCGACCCTCTCTTTCATACTATTTAAGCCGAGAGAAAAAGGATGTCCATCCGTCTTGGAAAATCCGCATCCCTCATCATGTATTTTCATATGGACATAGTGCTTTTGGACGTGGATCGCCATATCAACCTCAGACACTCCCGCGTGTTTTTTGCAGTTATTCAATGCTTCTTGTCCCACGCGCCATAAACACTCTTCGACTTCATTAGATAAATCGATCAGTCCGTTAATATCCACGGTTACTTTTAACCCGAGCATATCTCCGTAATGCTAAAAGGCGTTGGCTAGCCCATGTTCTAACCCGTGCGGACGAAGCTGCCAAATAAGCGCCCGCATTTCCTGAAGGGCTTCTTGCGCTAATTGCTGAATGTAGGCGAACGTATCTTTTATTGTTTCGCCTTGAGTCATTTCTTTTGCGCCGCGGGCCGTCAACTGCAGCGAAAATAATAATTGGCTCACCGAATCGTGCAAATCTCGCGCTAAGCGGTTGCGTTCTGCTATTAACGCGAGATTTTGTTCATTTTCGGCGAGCTTGATTCGCTTTATTGCTGTCCCGATTTGATAAGCAACCGCTTCTAATAATGCCAGTTCCTCATTTGTAAAGCTCGTTTTATGCGGAGCAGCTACATTGAGCACTCCAAATTTCTCATCCCCTGCACGAAGAGGAATGCTCGCGTGGTGGGTAACGCCATTGGTATCTCCCCATTGCTCTTCGATTGCCTTTTCAAGCCGCTTGCATTCAATGACATTCGCTGCCCGCTGCAGCCGCCCATCTCTGTACCGTTCCAAACACCAACAGCCTCCTTCGCACATCGGCTTCTTATTTTCCCATGTCAGTGCAGGAGGTAATTGATAGTCAGCAATAAGAGAGTATCCTTCTTTTGGATGAACAAAAAAAATCCAGCCGCATTGCAGTTTCATCACTTGTATTAATTCCTTTAATACCGTCTGCAGCATTTCCTTTACATCATTGCACTCATTCAACGTTTCGGCAATGGATTTTAATGTAAGCAATTCTTGAATATCCTGCTTGTCCTTGCTCATTTTTCTTCCCCCTTCGCTCCAATCGTATAGAATAGAGTAGGGTAACCTCTTTCAAGGCTACCCCCTCATCAAACCGTACGTGCCC
>ERZ1673788.125-NODE-125-length-7439-cov-65.305932_pt1 | contig 7439 bp, 6 predicted proteins | sample MGYA00580128_ERZ1673788 | MGnify/ENA primary metagenome ERZ1673788 (study PRJEB41219, sample SAMN04549589) | soil metagenome | isolation source: soil | place: USA: Utah, Baker Hot Springs | collected 2009-04-27 ...
TGTTTGTCTCTTTTACATGGTAATTATTGTAATTAAAATTGCTCAACTACAGTTAGATATTATGATGCCTGAAATGGACGGTTGGGAAACCTGTAAAGAAATTAGAAATCATTGGGATACACCTATCATAATGCTTACTGCCAGAGATTCAAAAGAGGATATAGTAAAGGGATTGAAAGGCGGTGCAGATGATTATATTTCAAAACCATTTGATGAAGAAGAGCTTGTTGCAAGAATTGAAGCCGTTTTACGCAGACAGAAAAATAATCATGGAGTAATACAGTTTAATGGCCTTAGTTTAGACCAAGATGCTTTCCAGCTACAATTTAAAGGGATAAATATTAACTTAACTCCAAAGGAGTTTGGACTAATTACTCTATTTCTTACGAATCAAAATATAGTATTTACAAGAGAGCATTTAATCACTTCTATTTGGGGGTATGAAGTATCGACTGAAGATCGAACGATTGATTCTCACATTAGAAATCTACGTGAAAAATTGAGAAAAGCAGGTTTTCCAGCAGAAAAATATTTACAAACGGTTTGGGGTGTTGGGTATAAGTGGAATAGTCATGAATAAATAAGTTATAGGTATTATAAGAAAAACACATATATAAAGGGGATTGACCTTTTGTCAATCCCCTTTATAAATAACTCGAAATTTTATTTATTCTACAGGTGAAAGTTCGTCTTCTGTTACCCACATATGATTTGTTATTTGTTCCCCTGTTTCTTCATCTGTGTAATCCACCATATAAACCGTAGTTTGTTCAGCTGTATCTATTGTTGCAGTTGCTCCATCCATTCCTTTCATATGTTCAGCATTTAAAACCACTTGATCGCCCGGTTTATATGATTCTTCACTCGGATTCTCAATTTCTTCGTGAACTACCCATTTATGATCTTCTACTGGTTCACCACCGGTTGTTGGGGTATATGTAACCGAATAGACTGTGGTATCAAAAGCACCCGAAACTGTTGCTTCTGCACCATTCATTCCAGCCATATGATCAGCATGAAGAATCACTTTACTACCAACAGGATATGTTGGATTTTCTGCCTCTGTTAAACCTTGGGGAACTTCTCCACCTGAGTGATTCATCTCTGAATGATCCATTTCTCCCGTAGAATCTGATTCTTCTTCACTATTATTTACGTTTTCTTGAGTTTCTGTTTCATTATCAGCATTTTCGTTTTGAGATGGTTCACCGCCGTTTGCACAAGCAGATAATAAGAATATCAATAGCATTGAAGATATCCCTAATACAACTTTTTGCTTTTTCATTATTATCACCCTTTCCAACATACTTATAGTCAAAGTCAAAATTATCAATAGTTTGTGCAGAATTTGTGCAAATATTATAGTACCTTTTTCCTAATTTTAGAATTTGCTGGAATCAATTTAAATTTATATCAACATCTCAAACTTCGCACCAAAATACAAAAATCAAATTAAACAATTGAATTATGGCTTTCCTAATTATATCAGGGCTTATTTGGCGATATCAGTCTGTGAAGTTTGAGTAATTAAGCATTCAATCATTTTTTGAAAAGAGCTATAAAATGATATATGCAGTAACCAATTTAACCTAATGCCACATCGAGAATCATCATCAATACAAAACCAACCATTAAACTCATAGAAGCGAGATCTTTATTGCCTTTTTCTTGTGAGCTTGGAATTACTTCTTCTATAACAACAAATATCATTGCTCCAGCAGCAAAGCTCAATGCATAAGGTAATAATGGTTCAATAAATGCAACTGCAAATGCACCAATGACCGCAGCTATCGGTTCAACCATACCTGAAAATTGGCCATAGAAAAAGCTCTTTCTTCGAGACATTCCTTCCCCTCTTAGTGGCATGGAAACAGCAACGCCTTCTGGAAAGTTTTGAATACCTATACCCAGTGCCAAAGTTAAAGCACTAGCTAAAGTTGCTTCAGTACCTCCATTTGCTAGTGCGCCGAAAGCAATTCCGACAGCTAAACCCTCTGGAATATTATGAAGGGTAATGGCAAGAACTAACAGGGTACTTCTTTTTCTTTCTTTTGGATAAATTCCTTCCGCATCGCTAATAGGGGCATTGGGATGAAGATGAGGTAAGATCTTATCGATTCCCCATAAAAAAGTTCCACCTAATAAAAATCCAAATGCTGCTGGAAACCATGGTCCTATGGCATTGTTATCTGACATTTCGATGGCTGGACCCAATAAAGACCAGAAACTCGCCGCAATCATGACACCTCCAGCAAATCCTAACATACCATCTAAAAATCGTTGATTTATTGTTTTTGTTGTAAAAACAAGTGCTGCCCCAAATGCAGTCATTCCCCATGTAAATAAAGTAGCCATAAATGCCTGAGTTATTGGATTAAAATTTTGAAAAAAGTCAACCATGAAAAGGACTCCTTTTTAAAAAATTAACCTAAATTTGATTAGGTTCAAAAAATTTGCCACAGGAAACATTTTAAGTCTAAGTTAAATGATAGTCAAAAATTTTATTCCTTATTTTAATAATTATAAAGCTCTTAAATATACAACTCTTATTATTAACCGTATTATATCCAAGCCTTGTTAAACTAAGCATTCGTCAGTTCAGAACATTATTTCATTTTCTAAAAGAGTTTTCTCCTCCGGTTTTCTTCAAATCGATGAGCGACTTTTCTAATTATATCAGGGCTTATTTGACAATTTCAGTCTGCGAAATTTTAAAAAATATACAAAATACTTAAATTCCTTAAAAGGATCCACAACATAATTGTTCTGGATCCCATGAAAGTTTTATTCAATTTTTAACAATTGAGCATTTATTGCACAAATAATAGTACTTAACGACATGATAACTGCACCGATAGCTGGCGTTATGACAATACCAACATTGTATAAAATACCAGCTGCTAATGGTATTGCAATGATATTATAGCCTGCTGCCCATACTAAGTTTTGAAACATCTTTCTAGTAGTCGCTTTCGACAGTCTAAGAATATTTAGAATGTCACTTGGGTTACTGTTAACTAAAATAACATCAGCCGTTTCAATGGCGACATCGGTTCCTGCACCAATTGCGATTCCGACATCTGCTTCAGCTAGGGCAGGAGCGTCATTAATTCCATCACCGGTCATTGCAACCTTTTTACCGCCTTGTTTTAACTCCCTAACGTATTTCGATTTTTCGTGGGGAAGGACTTCTGCGATTACTTTAGAAATGCCTAATTGTTCACCGACATAATTTGCGACACGACTATTATCGCCAGTCATCATAACAGTTTCAATACCGCGATCATGCAGTTCCTTAATTACTTCAAAGGATGATTTTCTGATGATATCTGCTAAAGCAATCATTCCTTGTAAAACATCATCTTTTACAACAAATACGACGGTTTTTCCTTGTCCAGCTAATTTTTCATAAACCTTTTCATCAAACGATATATGATTAGCTCTCATAGCACCCGGACTTATAACAGAAACTTCGGCACCATTCACATTCGCGGTTAACCCTTTTCCCGTTAAGTTTTTAAAATCTTTTACTTCATACAATTCAAGTTTTCGCTCTTTCCCTTCCCTAACAATTCCTTTAGCAATTGGGTGGTCTGATTGGGTTTCAACCGAATAAGCCAATTTCAAAAGTTCATCTTCACTTACGCCTTTGGACGGATAGATGTCTGTTATACCGAAGTTGCCTTCTGTTAGGGTTCCTGTTTTATCAAAAACAACACGATTTACCTTATAGGCCCCCTCAAAAGCTACTCGGTTACGAATTAACAATCCCTTTTTCGCTGCAATTGAAGTAGATCTGGAAGTAACTAATGGACCTGCCAAACCTAAAGCGTGTGGACAGGCAATAATCAAAACAGTTACCATTCTCTCTAAGGCAAACTCAAAATCACCAGTGGTAGCCCAATAAGCAAGCGTAATGATACCAACGACCACAGCTACATAAAACAACCATTTAGCAGCAATATCTGCATAACCTTGTGCTTTTGACTTCGTACTTTCTGCATCACTTACTAATTGAATAACCTGAGAAAGATAAGTATCATTCCCTGTTCTGCTAACGTTTATTTTTAAAACACCTGACCCATTGATTGAACCTCCAATGGCCTCCATACCCGGTTTCTTTTCCACAGGAACAGATTCCCCAGTTAACATGGATTCATCGACCGTTGATTCTCCTTCGAAAATAGAACCGTCAATTGGAATCTTTTCACCTGATTTTACTAGTATTTTATCACCGGGATGCAAATCCTCTACTGAGACATTAACGATATTACCCTTGGAATCGATTTTATGTGCTTCTTTTGGCATCAGCTTGATTAGTTCCTCTAAGGCTTTGGAAGCCCCCATGATTGATTTCATTTCAATCCAGTGTCCAAGGAGCATAATCACAATTAATGTGGCTAACTCCATAAAGAAATCACTGCCATCGATAAAGAATACAGTTAATGAACTATAGACATATGCTGTAACAATTGCTAGTGAAATTAACATCATCATACCAGGCGCGCGATTTTTCAACTCATCCCAAGCACCTTCTAAGAAAGGTTTACCTCCATAGACGAAGAGGATGGTGGATAAAATAAATAATAGAGTACCTTGTCCGCTAAAATCTAGGTGATAACCAAATAGCATTTGGGTCATCTCAGATAAAAATACAATCGGGATTGCTAAAACAAGCGCAATCCAAAACCTTTTCTTAAAGTCTTCTACCATATGAGCATGGTGGCCTGCATGACCTCCATGTCCTGAATGACCATGGTCGTGTTGTTGATGGCCTCCATGTTCCATATGTTCATGGTCATGTTGCTGATGCCCCTTATGTTCCATATGTTCATGGTCATGATGCTGATGACCTTTGTGTTTCATATGTTCATGGTCGTGTTGCTGATGCCCCTTATGTTCCATATGTCCATGATCGTGATGCTGTTGACCTTCATGTTCCATATGTCCATGGTGATGTTGATGGCTTTCTTGCCCTATATGTTCATTATTATGATTTTCCTTTTGATGTTTACTGTTCTCTTTTAAATCATCGTCTTTTGTCATTAATTTTTCTCCTTTCATAAATGACACAATTTATTCAAATAGTATTATTTACATATGGTTTGTCTTTACTCCTTAATGATCTTTAGGTGTTCTAAAATAAAAATTTGTTGATCTTCATTCAATATTATAATTTCCATATGATCAGAAGTTCTCGTATTCTAACATTACCAAAAGGTTAATATATCTAGTATTCCTAATAAAATCATACATAACATTACTAAAGATATACTTACCTTAATTGATTCACAAAAGTAATAAATTTTATTTTCATACATCAGCTGTATAATAATATTATTTACTATTAGAAAGTATAAAAAGAGGAAATGTCCTAGCATTTCCTCTTTTTTATATTTGAGCATTTTGCAAAATTAGATTTTTTGGATAAAAGTATAAAAAATAAAGCACTCGACAAATAGCTACCAGCATGTTGTTTTACAAAATATTACAATAATCTTGTTTTTGGGCATACCTGCAGAATTTTTCACATTGAATTTTTTTAAGCGGCTTTCTTCCCTTTATTTTCCTTTGCCATCGCTAGCGCTGAAACAAGTAATACAATAGCGTTCAGGTAAATATGGGTCTTTACTTTTTCAATTCCCCATACATGTAGGGAGTTCGCCGTAAGGTAGCTTTTCATTCTTGAATTACAGCGTTCTACACTTGTCCTCTCGTTGTAAAGCTCTTTCCAACGTTTTGTATCACGGTGCGGATTGGAATATCGGCGCACATCCTTTTTGATGTCGACTTTTACCACCATTCCATAGTTGGAAGATGAACAGGCTGCCATTCCTAATGGGCAATCCACTTTGCCGGTTGCGTGAGGACATCTGAACTTGAGCTGGTCCTTATCAGCTCCCCAATAAGTCATTTCATAACCCATGGAACAACGCGGAGTTCCATTGGAAGAAATCCCTTCAGGAGGCTCTTTTTCGTTGCGCAAATTGAGCGGGATAATGGCTTGCGCTCCAATGTTTTTGGCTGATTCATAGTTTTTTAGTTGGTCATATCCGCCATCCATGATCAGAAATTCAATTTTGGATTTGGTACGCTCTGCCACTTGCTCGATTAATTCTGGTGCGACTTCTCCATCGTTCACATGGGCAGGGGTTACTTTTATGGCCATTGGCAGTTCGCTTGCGGTATCGACTGAAAGATGCATCTTATAGCCAAACCAGGTAATTTTATTGCCGAAGGAATCATATTTTGCGCCCCAATTGGCATTACCCGTTTGTTCACTACGCTTTTTGGGCTGTTTCTTTTCATAGGCATCAATGGCGGCACTGTCGATGGCCTGGTGGCTGCCGTCAATTATTCCTTCCTCCTGAGCTAACTGTACCAAGTCAAGGAAGATCTTTTCAGCCAGCTTTTTTTTGGTAAGTGCTGCAAAAACCCGGCTGAGAGTGGAGATAGACGGTGCGGGGCGATCAATCGATAAACCGCATTGATAACGGAAACGAAGGTCTTTATCCAATCGATGATGAAGGGCGGTAAAGGTGTCGATGCCTTCGAGTGGGGCAGCGATGAGAGCCCTTAGAATCCCTTCTCTGGAATGACCGTCAGCCCCTCGGGGTGAAGAACTTCTCAACTGTTTAGCATAAGGGCGTAAATCAAGCGAGCTAAAAAAGATAGGTAATTTCTCTTTTGACTCTAATTTTTGCAGTTCTTCAAAGGAAAATAGGCTTTCTTGTAGAATATACAAAGTGACTTCCTCCTTTTGAATTTTTTGTTGTTTCGTCACTTCAAAAATTCTACATTTTAGGGGTGAAGTCCTTTTTTATGTCTTTGAAATCCTTATGGCTCTTGGGTCAAAAAATATGCAAAATGCTCAAATCCGAAAGGGCCTGTTGCAGAGGTTCAAAAGGATTTAATCCTTTGGTCAATTTGGTTTATGCTGTTTATTATTGTTGTCATCTTTGTGCTGTTTGCCATTATTTTATGGAAATACAGGGAGAGACCAGAAAATCTTGATTATGAGCCTCCTGACCAGCACGGAAATACACTTCTGGAAATCATTTGGACAGCTATTCCTGTGTTGATTGTCATTGCATTGGCGATACCAACGGTTAAGGCGACTTTTGAGCTTGAAAAACCGCCGAAGGAATCTAGAGGGGTTGAACCAATTGTCATTCATGCGACAGCAGCCGATTGGAAATGGATTTTCAGCTATCCGGAGGAAAATATTGAAACAGTCAATTATGTCAACATTCCAACAGCTATGAGGAGTAAATTTATCAATTTTCGGTAGTATTATGCAATTACGACTTATCCACAGTTGGTAAAATTTTCCAGTTAAATTTATTTACAAAAAGGGTCAAAAAGAACCAATTTTGCTTATTTTCTGTAGATGAGCAAATTCGCTAACATAAATTTACAACCAAACAAAAAAAGAGACA
>ERZ1673788.126-NODE-126-length-7388-cov-21.982545_pt1 | contig 7388 bp, 6 predicted proteins | sample MGYA00580128_ERZ1673788 | MGnify/ENA primary metagenome ERZ1673788 (study PRJEB41219, sample SAMN04549589) | soil metagenome | isolation source: soil | place: USA: Utah, Baker Hot Springs | collected 2009-04-27 ...
CATCATCTGCTGGTGCCGTTATCAAACGGCATGGGGGTCTATGAGGAATTGAAACTAGTACAAGTTTTCTCCTAATTTAATCACCCAATAATGTTTTTATCTTAACTATGAGGAATTGAAACCAAGTTTTGGATGTAAAATAGCCCCCATATGCCTTTGAAGTTTTTATCTTAACTATGAGGAATTGAAACCTCTCCGTCTCTGGTGTCTGTTGGGTCTGGTTTTTATCTTAACTACGAGGAATTGAAACTCATCTATCATTTCAGTTCTTGCCTCAGCTGCAGCGTTTTTATCTTAACTATGAGGAATTGAAGCCCTGTTGTGGATGGAGCAATTTCCGCCAAAAATTTGTTTTTATTTTAAACTATGAAGAAAAACTTTAAACAAAAAAGCACGGCCAATGTGAAGTGACCCATGTCAAGTAGACAGGAACATTTTTATCCATCTTTCAGTATTGAAGTATTTTCATGATATTCAAGCCATACTTTTTCAAGAAAAAGAAATCACATATCTATTTCTATAGCGATCATCTCTACAATCCAGCAGGAAATTATGCACAGACTTGTGAAAGATAACGGCCAATCTTATAAAAAATGTATTCAAAAGTGATAGCTTCAAAACTATGAAATTCGTAAGTAAAAGAAAGCGAAAGAATGGAATACCATGAAAGACGAGGAAACTCGTCCGGATCGTACCAAACGGGAAGAAAGAAGTTAAACTGCAGCCAATCGAATGCTAGACGAAAAAAACTGTAGAGCGCATATGAATCCATATTCAAAAATCCTTCAACGCTTAAATGTTTCATTTCCGACAAAGTCGTCCGGGTTGCGTTCTCCAATCCGCAAACTTGGGACGAATAATCATTTGATCGGATCAGCCGTGTAATATTATGCGGTTTAACCGAAGGAATTGCTCCGTTATTTCTGTTACTTATAAAACGACAAGTAAACCGTCACCTTACAACAAACTATTCAAAAATCCAGAGTAGACGAGGCTCTATTTGAGAAGAAGGCCATCCTTTTGTAATTTAACCTGTTCTTTGCCACATCAGTCGGGGACAGGTTTTTTTCTATTTTTATGAACAAAATGCACATAATTATTTTTATTTGCAAAAAAACATTATTCAGAAAATTGCTGCTATAATACCTTTGAAAATGTAAACGCTGTCAAAAAACAAGGGGGTACTGTTGAAATGAAAAAGTGGTGGTTCTTTCTAGTGATGGGGATTGTCGCGGTGATGCTGGCGGCTTGCGGAAGTACTGCGACGACAAAATCATCTAACAAACAAGAAAATTATCCAGCAAAACCGATTATGTTTGTCGCTCCTTCAGGTGCTGGGGGCGGCTGGGACTTAACAGCAAGAGCGATTACGAAAATATTGGATGAAACAAATCTGGTGAAGCAAACGATGACGGTAGAGAATAAACCGGGCGGTGGAGGAACCGTGTTTATGGCGGAATATGCGACGCAAGATAAAAACAATGATTATAAGCTGTTTGTCAACTCCCCGCCGATCATTATTAACAACTTAAAAGCGGAAGGAAACAGTCCATATGGTTATAAAGATACAACACCGCTTGCCCAACTAACCAAAGATTTTGGAGCGATCGTGGTCAGAGCGGATTCGAAATTTCAGTCGATGTCTCAATTATTGGATGCGATTAAGCAAAATCCGAAATCGGTGACGGTTGCCGGCGGATCTGCACCAGGATCAATGGATCATTTGGTTGCGATTCTTCCTATTTATAAAACCGGTATCGATCCGAAAATAGTGAAATACGTGTCGTACGATGGCGGAGGGGAAGCAATTGCGGCGCTGCTTGGCGGAAATACCGATGTCATTGCAACCGATGCTTCTTCTGTCGGGGAATATGTAAAAGCAGGAAAAGTGCGGGTGCTTGCTGTCACAGCGCCGGAACGTCTTGGCGGTGTTTTGAAAGATGTACCGACGTTAAAAGAGCTTGGCATTGATGCGGAATTTACAATTTGGCGCGGCGTCTTTGGTCCAAAACAAATGTCTGACGATGCGAAAAAGTTTTGGGAAAATACATTCAAAAAATTGTCTGAGCATGAAAAATGGAAAGAGGAGTTAACAAAACAAGGCTGGGAGCCTGAATACAAAGGTTCCAAAGAATTTACACAATTTTTACAAGAACAAGAACAGCTTATTAGCGACATGTTAAAATCGCTCGGAATGCATAAGTAAGTGAACGGGGGAGAGAATTCTTCCCCATCGTTATAACAAGAATGGAGGGATGTGAGTGAGTAAAACGTTTGATCGCATTGCTGCCATCACCTTTTTGGCCGTTGGAGCTTTGTTTATGGTGGAAAGTCTGCGAATCTCGAAAAGTGCGTATGGGAGTGCCGTCGGACCAAACGTGTTTCCATTTTTGCTAGGACTTATTCTTGTGTTATTAAGCATTAAACTGCTCTTCGAAACGGCAAGATATGCGCACTCAGAAAGCGAAAAGCAGCCGCTGCAATATAAAAAGTTTTTCATCATTTTACTTGCCGCCGTTTTCTATGCTGCTTTATTAGAAACAGTCGGCTATGTGATTACCACTTTTGTCTTTCTTGTTATTGGATTTCAGGCAATGGAAAAAGGTGGGCTGTGGAAATCGGTGTTGTTTGCCGCTTGTTTTTCTCTGGGGGTATACGGGCTATACGTCAAGCTGTTGCAAGGAACGTTGCCTAGCTGGCCAATTTGGTTGCAGTAAAGGAGGTAGAAAAGTATGGATGCATTGACATTTTTAATTGATGGCTTTCAGACCGCATTGCAGCCGCACAATCTGTTTTTCGCCTTTCTTGGAGTGCTGATCGGAACGGCGGTAGGAGTGCTGCCAGGAATTGGGCCGATGAGCGGGGTAGCGCTGCTCATCCCGGTAACCGCTTCAATGACGTCCGGTCTTGACCCAGCTCAAGCGGCGACAAGCTCAATTATTTTGCTTGCTGGTGTTTATTACGGATCGATGTACGGCGGTTCGACAACATCGATTTTATTAAATACGCCTGGAGAATCTTCCTCTGTTGTAACGACATTGGACGGTTATCAAATGGCAAAGCAGGGAAGGGCGGGGGCAGCTTTAGCGATTGCGGCGATCGGTTCATTTGTCGCCGGGCTCGTTTCCTTAATTGCCCTTGTGCTGTTGGCAGAGCCGCTTTCCAATGTAGCGTTGAAATTCGGCCCAGCGGAATATTTTTCCTTAATGCTTCTTGGATTGGCTGCTGTCAGTGGACTGGCGGGAAACTCGATGACAAAAGCGTGGATGATGACCGTTTTCGGCTTATTGCTTTCGACCATTGGTCTTGATAATGTATCAGGTGTGGCACGGTTTACGTATAACATTTCGTTTCTATACGGGGGCTTGGAATTTTTAACGGTAGCGGTCGGTTTGTTTGCCTTAGGAGAAGTATTCAAAGCCATTCTTCATAAGGAGAAAAATGACGGCGAAATCGCAAAAATCGGCCGCATCCTTCCGTCGAAAGCAGAAGCAAAAGAAAGCGTGGGTCCGATTGCGCGCGGATCGCTGCTAGGCTTTTTCGTCGGCGTATTGCCGGGAGCAGGGGCGACGCTCGCCTCGTTTTTCTCATATATCATGGAAAAGAAATTAAGCAAAACGCCTGAAAAATTCGGAAAGGGAACGATTGCCGGCGTGGCGGCGCCGGAATCAGCGAACAATGCCGCTTCAGGAGGGGCGATGATTCCGCTGTTGACGCTCGGAATCCCTGGCTCTGGGACGACGGCGATTTTAATGGGTGCGTTAATTATGTATAACGTCCAGCCGGGTCCTCTTCTGTTCGACGAACATCCAGATGTTGCATGGGGGCTTATTGCCAGCATGTTTATCGGCAATGTGATGCTGCTTATTTTAAACATGCCTCTTGTCAAAATATTTGCTAAAATTATTGAAACCCCGACTAAATATTTGCTGCCGCTTATTGTTGCGATTTCGGTTTTCGGTGTTTATGCGGTGCAAGTCACAATATTTGATGTGTTTTTACTCATTGGGTTTGGCCTTTTAGGCTATTTGCTGGCACAACATGACTTTCCCCTCGCTCCGCTTGTATTAGGGCTGGTACTTGGTCCGATGATCGAAAATAACATGCGAAGAGCACTTACAGCGTCGAATGGCGATTTTATGGTGTTTTTTGAAAAACCAATCTCACTTGTACTGCTGATCATAGCGTTTTTATGGATTGTTGTGCCATTTATCATGAAATTAAAAGGGAAGTCGATTATTGTAAATGAAGATATGTAATAAGGGAAAGACTATTGCCTTTTGGCGGATAGTCTTTCTCTATTTTTAGTCAAGGAGAGAGTAAAATGAAGCTGCAAACGCGACTGGTGATCATTATTTGTTCATTGCTTTTATTTGTTATTATTTTTCTTTCCTTTTTGTTTCAGTACATGCTCGCGGCAACACTGAAAGAACAAATCGGAATGCGGGCGCTGAATGTAGCAGAAACGGTGGCCGCTACGCCGCACATTCGGGACGCTTTTAAACAGCCGAACCCTCATCAACAAATTCAGCCGTTTGCAGAAATGATTCGTCGAAAAACAGGCGCAGAGTACGTTGTCGTGGGAAACAGACAAGGAATTCGTTACGCCCATCCGCTCCCAGATCGAATTGGGAAGAAGATGGTCGGGGGAGATAATCACGAGGTGCTTAAAGGAAAAGCGATTATTTCTGAAGCGGTTGGTTCGCTCGGTCCAGCGATACGCGGAAAAGCACCGATTTTCAATGAGCGTGGAAATGTGGTGGGCATTGTATCGGTAGGCTTTTTGCTGGAAGATATTGAGGATATCGTTTGGTCATATACCTCAAACATTTTTTTATTTTCTATCCTTGCACTATTGCTAGGGATTATTGGAGCGGTTGTTATTGCCAAAACGGTAAAAAAATCGATTCATGGATTGGAACCGAAAGAAATCGGGCTATTATACCAAGAAAAGCAGGCGATTTTAGAAGCGATTCGCGAAGGAATTATTGCTGTGAATCAGAATGGAATCATTACAATGGTCAATAAAACGGCGATGACGCTGTTAGGGTATGAGAGAGAACAAGATGTGCTAGGAAAATATATTTTACATATTATTCCTCATTCTAGGCTGTTAGAAGTAATTCGAACAGGTGAAGCAGAATATGATGACGAAATGATATTAGGTGAAGAAACGATCATTACTAATCGCATTCCGATTGTTGATAAAAAAGAAAACGTCATTGGGGCGGTATCGACATTTCGCAATAAGTCGGAACTGTACCGATTGACAAAAGAGCTTTCCCAGCTAAAAAGCTATGCAGAAGCACTGCGGGCGCAGACACATGAATTTTCCAATAAATTATATCTTATTTCTGGATTGATTCAGCTGGAATCTTATGAAGAAGCGTTGGAACTTATTACAAAAGAAACAAACATGCAGCAGGATATCGTTCGTTTTGTGATGAAAGAAGTACCTGACCCGATTGTTGGAGGGCTGTTAATCGGAAAATTTAACCGAGCTAATGAGCTGAAAATTCAATTTGATATTGATCGGCAAAGCAGCTTTAAAGATATTCCGAAACAATTGGACCGCGATCATCTTGTTACGATTATCGGTAATATTATTGATAATGCCATGGAGGCGGCATTGCATAATGGGCGTGACCAAAAGCGGGTCAACGTCTTTTTAACCGATCTTGGCGACGATCTAATCTTTGAAGTGGAAGATAACGGAACGGGTATTCAGGAAGAGATTGCTGAACAAATATTTGAACGGGGATTTTCCACCAAGGGGAATGCACAGAGAGGATACGGTCTGGATTTAGTAAAAAATTCGTTAAAGGTGCTTGGAGGGCACATTACTTATCAATCAGAGCGAGAAAAAGGAACCGTTTTTACCGTTATCATTCCGAAGCAACGGGAGGAATTATGATGGAATACACTATTCAAGTGCTCATTGTCGAAGATGATAAACGTATTGCCGAAATTAACCGCCGCTTTGTTGAAAAAGTAGAAGGATATAAAGTGGTCGGGATTGCCACAAATGAACAGGAAGGGAAAGAACTGATAGAAGTGCTGCAACCCGATTTAGTGCTGCTGGACATTTATTTTCCTGATATGAATGGGATTCAATTTTTAAAATGGATTCGCGAGCATTTTGCGAATATCGATATTATTATGATTACAGCTGCCAGAGAAATTGATACATTAAAGCAAGCGATGCATGGCGGAGTGTTTGACTATATTATCAAGCCGATTATGCTCGACCGTTTTACCGAAACATTGGTGAAATACAAAGAATATTTTTATAAAATGCATGAACTGATGAAGGAAAAAGAATTGATTGGACAGGAGGAAATCGATCAATTAATTCGACGGGAACGTACCTTTGGAGACGCAGATGGGGAACTGCCAAAAGGAATTCACCGATTGACATTGGAGAAAGTGCTGGCGGTAGTGAAGCAATATCGAGACGGCATTACAGCGGAAGAAGTAGGAAAACTTATTGGCGCGAGCCGAACGACATCAAGAAGATATTTAGAATATCTTGTTTCCATTTCTCAAGTGACAGCTGACATTTTGTACGGCTCTGTTGGAAGGCCGGAGAGAATTTACAAGCTAAAACGATAGGGAGGAAGACAGCTTAGATGTTTTTATTCTGATTTTGCTTGATGTCATTTTACCGATATTTTGCTTGCAGGTATTTGCGGTTCCCATCGTTGCTGTTTTTTACGGTTTTCAGACGCCTTCTTCTTTCGCCGGCACGGCGATTGCCGCTATGATTATGTTTGTATTGCATCTTGGTGGAGTGGAGTGATTACTTATTCGTTATTCATCGGTAGGCCGTATCCTTGCTCAAAAACACAGCGTTTTATGCGTTGAAGATGGTCTCACTCTCACCGCAAATGAGTGAGAAGGATAAACCCAGAACACAGCGTTTTATCCGTGGAATATGGACACTACCGGATGATGCCGCTTAAGCGTATTGATTTCAATACTGTTTAGTTCAGAGACCGTGACGATGATGGTCTATCTCTCTAACCATTCAATGGAATAACAAACGGCATGAACTTCTAGTTCGGCTGTTTGCTTTATTAAAACAGATGGATCAGGTAAAATATTTCAGATAAAACACGGATTTGATTGTTGGCTTGCAAACATGGAACGCCTGTTTTAAATGAAAATTGTCGTCGACCTCCAATCGTGCAAAAATCCTGGGGGATCGACGACTCTTTTAAATCTCCAATGAGCCCACGCAAATCAAAGGATTGATAAAATGTAACTCCTTCGCTAAAATATAAATAACTCATAAATCATTTTAAACTAAATACTTATATAACAGCGATTTTTGGGGTTTTTATCTTAACTATCCCGAAAATTTAAAGGGGGAAAAACGCAAAAAAAGG
>ERZ1673788.129-NODE-129-length-7050-cov-23.015011_pt1 | contig 7050 bp, 6 predicted proteins | sample MGYA00580128_ERZ1673788 | MGnify/ENA primary metagenome ERZ1673788 (study PRJEB41219, sample SAMN04549589) | soil metagenome | isolation source: soil | place: USA: Utah, Baker Hot Springs | collected 2009-04-27 ...
GTTTCATTACGTTTTGTGCCTTGAGCGAAGCGAAAGGAATGGGTATAAATATGAAAATTGAAATATGGTCTGATTATGTTTGCCCATTTTGCTATATCGGAAAGCGGCGGATGGAAAAAGCGCTTGAGCTGTTTCCGCACAAAGAGCAAGCGGAAATCGTGTTCCGCAGCTTTGAGCTTGATCCAACCGCCAAAAAACAGTACGATCTTTCCATCCATGAAATCATTGCTCAAAAATACGGCATTTCCGTTGAGGAAGCGAAGCGGGCAAATAACGATGTTGCCAAACAGGCAGAGTCCGTCGGATTGACATTTCGCTTCGAGGAAATGAAGCCAACAAATACGTTCGATGCCCATCGATTAGCGAAATATGCAGATAAAAAAGGGAAAGGAAGAGAAATGCACGAACGGCTCTTTTATGCTTATTTCACTGAATCGAAATTAATCAGTGACCATCAAGTTTTAGTTGAACTCGCAGAAGAAATCGGCTTGGATGGCGACGAAGTCAAGCAAGTGCTTTCAAGCAGTCAATTGGAAGAGGAAGTTAGAAAGGATGAACAGGAAGCCTCACGTCTCGGTGTCAGAGGTGTGCCGTTTTTCGTCATCAACCGCAAATATGCCATTTCTGGGGCGCAGCCAACAGAAGTATTTTTGAAAAGCTTTCAAAAAATATGGGATGAAGAAAACTCTTCTTCACCGCTCAAACCACTGGCAGCTGATGGCGGAGGACTATGCAACGATCAGAGCTGTAAAATGTAATTCGTCCTGACCGCAAATGGACAGGAGGAACAACGGTCATCAAAAACGACGTGTACTCCTTTTGCATTTCTTTCAGTTCATGACGATCTGTCAATTGCTCACATCGCAAAGTTTGTTTAATTTATTTACTTAAATTCGTTTGTTAACACATATAAAAGAACCGAATCGTCAGGTTATCCATGTTTACATCCTTTGTTACATTGACTAACCTTCCCAAGTTTTCTTTAGAGGAACAATTCTTACTTTACTCCTCAAACTATGAAATTTAGGCGTGCGGCTGCTCATTATGTCTTCATAACGGTGATGAATCGTTTAACTATTTTTCTTGTTGATCTGCTATTCCTTTTTTCTTGAATGATGCAAAGACCTTTCCATTTTATTACACTTGCACCCGAAATAAAAAAATCCACGTCAAAGTCCTAGAGGTAAAATACTGGGATTTTGACGTGGATCTCCATTTTCCCTTCAAATTTATGAATTTTTCATCCATCGCAACATAGTAAATGATTTCAAAGAACGGACTTTTTTCCATTTAATGTTTGATTATCCATTTTTTTATAAATTAAATTCTCGCTTCAAAAATGACCGCCTCTTGATCAAATTTCATATCCAATAGACCCTCTGTTTTATTTATAAAAGAGTTCCAATTGTTGATAAGATTATTGTAAGTAAATGGATAATACGCATGATGCGCCGACCAATCATTTTGAAAAAACATGTCCCAGTCGTTTTTTGAGGAATGATAACGGACAAGATCATTCCAATTCGCATCATTTGTTTTTTGTTCATATGAAACATAAGCAGACGGTATAATATGCAAAAAGACATGATCTATATTTTTTTCTTTTGCGTGCCTTCTCATACTTGAAATAATGTCATCGATGATTTTCGAATCAAGTATGGAATAAGCCCTTTTGCTCCGTCCATATGCTTCTTCCCTCTTTTCCTCCTGGAAGCGGTTGTATGATTCAATCGTTTTTTGGATATATGAATGGTATACATGCTCAAGGTTGCCGCGCATTTTTTCAGACAATGGTGTATGAAGCAATGCTTCCAACTTCATCCCTAATAATCCGAGTTCAATCCCGATTTGTTCTTCGCTTTTTGCAACCGTATAGCCATGTTCTGTTCGGACCGCTTCTTGATAAAAGGACCCAGCCGCTTCAAAATCATATATTGTATAATGATCGCCGGTTTCTAAAGCGCTTTCATTCTGTAAAAATTGTTGGTGGAGGGCCTCCAACTTAAAAGTATGGTTTCCCCTTAACAGCTGTTCACCATCCGTTCTATCGATTGGGGCATAATCCTCATGCTTGCGTAAAAAAGATGTATATTGTTCGATGCGCTGTTCATAAGCTTTTAAAATATCGTTATACATCTCCTCTTTCACGTCTGGAAGACCATGCTTCACAAAAAAGCCGCCAACTGATTTTGAAAAAGAATCAGCTAACTGTTGGATGCTTTGTTGAAAAAAATGATCGAGTTTGTCGAGCCGCTCTTTTCGTTGTTCACCAAAAAAATTTTCTTCAATCCAGTTTTTTAAATAAACATATTCTGAAGCTAGATCATCAATTTTTTCACCTAGGCGGTCAAAACGCCCAAATCCTGCCCGCCCCCTTGCTTTCGCGTAGAACTTAGTTGATTTCCAAGGAACGATTAGAGCGTTTGACTTCCCCCTTTTTAACGTGATTGTTTTCAGAACAGATCCGTGTGCCAGCGCTTCCTTCCTCAAATCTTTTATGTTGTCCTTTTCTGATTGGGCCCCAAGATTGGATTCATATATTTTTTCGACAATAGACTGTTTTTTCTCATGTTCTTTCAATGATTGCTGCAGAGCCACAATAGGTGCAAAACTGAATTGATCTGTGTAATAAAGCTGAACCATTTTTCCACCTCCCTCTATAAACTTTCATTTTTTTGCGGGTGCGAGTTTGTTTGATTTATATTCTTAGTTTCGACGGAAACCATTATAAAACCTCTTGTTTGCACAAAGATTTTAAGTGACTGTCCAAAATGGATTCGATCATCTCATTAGATAAATATTCCGGATGCATTAATCCATGAATGGCCAAGCCATCGATCAGCGCATACAGACGGTCCACCTCCAGCTCTACATTGATATTCGGCCGCGCAAGATCAAGTTTGACTAAAGTCTTGATGACCTGTTCAAATCCATAACGCATTTTAAGATATACTTCTTTGCTTAAAGGCTGAAGTTCCGGCTCCGAAAGAGCTTTCTGGGTAAAAGCAAACCATACCTCCATTTCTTTCTTTGTATCATCTTCAAGCGGCAAAACCTCCCGGATCATCCTTTTCATTGCATCAAGCGGCGGCATAGAAAAATCAATTTCGTTAATTCGTTGACTCACCCTTTCCGACACCAATTTCATTGCAAATGACAGCAATTCTGCTTGAGTTGAAAAATAATGTCTTAATGAACCAACGGAAACTCCTGCTTCTCTCGCAATATTGCGAACGGTTGCTTTTTCCATCCCGCCTTTCGCAATGACATTCCATGTCGCTACAGCAATTTTTTCTCTTTGTTTTACGTGATCCACTTTTTTCGGCATATTTTTATTATATCATGGTTGTTTTTTAATACACTTGTGTTAAATTTTTATTTAATACGTGTGTTTTAAAAAGGAGTGGAATCATGATCGGTTGGCTCATTGTCATATGCGAAATTTTGTTTTGGATATGTGTCGGCGCCGGATTATTCGCCAGATATATTCTAGGCTGGAAAAAAATCGGGTCGCTCCTTCTATTGTGTACGCCTCTTATCGATCTTGTTTTAATCATCGCAACGGTTTTCGATTTGAAAGACGGAGCAACAGCTCATTTTGTACACGGATTGTCTGCTGTATATATTGGGGTTTCGGTTGCATTTGGCAAACGGATGATTCAGTGGGCGGATGAACAGTTTGCTTACCGATTTGCTGGAGGAAAGCGGCCAAACAAACGGCCTCAATTCGGAAAACAGCATGCTGCTTATGAACGGCAAGGCTGGTACCGCCACCTTCTAGCATGGATTATCGGGAATGCCCTTCTCCTGTTCATGGTTCTTTTCGTCAACGATTTCCAGAAAACAGAAGCACTTTTATCATTTTCGGCAAAATGGACGTTCATCCTGTTTATCGATTTTTTATGGAGCTTCAGCTATACAATATGGCCGAAAAAAGAGGCGAAAGGGCATTATGAAAGTTAAAAATGTAATCCTTATAATTTGACCATTTTCCCCTAGATTAGCGCTACAGAGCTTGTGGAGAAGGACAATATTTTTCTCTACAAGTTTTATTTACAGCTTTTTATACCATGTTTGTAAACTCTTTACGTTAGTACCATCCCATCATAAACACTCCGAAACATGCAGTATTCACTAAAAACGTAATCCCAGCTGCGATCAGTATTCCTTGAGCAATCGCTGTTTTTCTTTTCATTAAGGCGATCACCACTGCTGGAATGATATAAATCACCTGAACAAAACCGATAAAAAAGATCGTAATCGGAAAAATCAACAATAGCCCATGTAAAAGAAGCACAATACCGATGCCTTTCCAAATGTCTTTTGTATGCTCATTCATGCACAGTCATCGCCATTTCTGTTTGAATTTCTTTCAGCCGGTTTTCAAGGCTGTCCCTGTAAAACAAGTTATACGTGTCAAACGGAATGATGCGGCCGTCGTGATGTACAATATGAACACAGGATTTTTTAACTGAACGAACATCAAAGTTATAAGCATCTAAAAATTGCATAATAATTACACGAAACACATTGTTATAGCTAATATTTTCCGGTATCGCTACTTTCGGCAGACAGCATAATAAATCTTTTAGTGAAATCGCGGAAGAGCCGGGAGAATGATTTAAACTGAATAGCTCAAAAACTTTATGTTTCAATTGTTCATCTTGTTCAAATACGATCGTATTTTGATCTCCTTCAAGGAGAATATGCGGATCGATCATACCCGTCAGAGGCTTCACTTCCCCGTTTAACTTCAGCGCATACCCCATAGCCAAACAGTCAGGATGGCAAGGGACAGGAATAATATCGTCTGCTTGAAAAACCTCCGATTGCTCGATAATCATGCTGCGAACTTCGCTCAACGTTAATCGGTCAGTTGCAGGGTTAAAATTTTTTGTTCTTCCGGCAATTTGCACCGGCTGAAAGGTGACTCCCCTGACTGCCTGCTGCGAAAGACCGTATTTAATGATTTTTCCGACCTCCTGATCGTTTACACCTTTTTTTAACGTGACAACTAATGTTGTGGAAATGTTGTATTCATTTAAATGTTCTATTGCCTTCTCTCGGACTGCACGCAAATCTACTCCGCGCAGATCGATTAACGCCTCTTTTTCAAAACTGTCAAACTGCAAATAAATTTCAAATCCGAGCATGTAGCGAGCCAGCTTTTCAGCAAATTTTTTGTCCTGGGCAATTTTAATTCCGTTTGTATTCACCATTATATGCTTAATTGGCTTCGATTTCGCCATTTCTAATATCTCGAAAAACTGTGGATGGATCGTTGGTTCACCGCCGCTGATTTGAACGATATCTGGTTCCCGCTCATTTTTCACAATCGCATCAAACATCTTCTCAATTTCCTCTAGTGGGCGCCATTTCTGTTTTTTCGGGGAAGACTCCGCATAACAGATCGGGCATTGCAAATTGCACTGATCCGTAACTTCCACCAATGCCAAGCAGCTGTGCTGCTCGTGATCCGGACATAAGCCGCAATCATACGGGCACCCGTATTGAATGGAGGTATTCCAGCGATACGGCATTTCTGCACGCTTCAAAAATTCACGGCATTTTTTGTAATATTCGATATCGGTTGAGATCAATACTTTTTCTCTTCCATGATGACGGCAATGTTTTACTAAAAAAACTTGATCATTCTCAAATATGACTTTTGCTTCCGTTTTCCGCAAACATTTCGAACAAATGCTGTTCGTTAATTCATAGAAAATGTATGGTCTATTTGGCATACTGAAATTTCTCCCTTCTTTTTTTCCTTATAAGGAACAAATAGTACATCAATCCGACGAAAGCTGCTAACTGAATGTTGTTTAACCCAAAATACGGGTGAGGTGTCGGCTTGATAAAATCAATAAAAAAGCGAAACAGCAAATAGGAAACCATAAAAAACTGGAACAGAAACCCTTCCCACGGAGCTGTTTTCTTTTTTCTTATGTATAGAACGAAAAAACCGATCAGCCATAAATAGACAATTTCATATATTTGAGTTGGATGTCTCGGCACGCCGTCTCCAAAATCAACACCCGTCACCCAAGTCGTTGGGGTGCCGTGCGTATGGTCTGAGAGGCCGGTGAAAAAACAGCCTATCCTGCCAATGCTCATGCCAATAATAAGCGGTAAGACAAAATCATCGCCTGTCGAGCGCTTCCAGCCGATTAGCTTTTTTGCGGTTTCAACTCCGATCAGTCCTCCCAGCAATCCACCGACGATCGTTTTCCCGGCCATTAAATAGTTGAGATTTGTCACATTTTTCAGCGTTTCAACAGGATTTTCAAGCCAATATAGGAGCTTTGATCCTAACGCAGCCCCGGCTATCGCACCGATCACGACCCACATCGCCTTATCAAGCGGAATTCTTTCTTTATTTCTCGTATGCAAGTAAACTCTGAAACCGGCAAAATAAGCCAAAGTCTCAAAAAATAAATGCGGATGAATCGAAACAGGACCCAAATGTATATAAACAGGAAAATCCATTTTACACCTCTTTTTGCAAAACCTTACTTTCATCATATCAAAAAATATGAATTTATTGTTTTAATATTTTAAACATTACAAAAAAATTTCGTTGCAGCAGTTATATTTTTTCCCCGTCTCAACTAAACTAATGGAAGCGCCGGCAAATATTTTCGAAAGCTGATTTTTGTTCAACAAGCTTAGCATCAATAAGTGATTCCAAGCTGTCCGCATCAGCCCATTTACAGAAAAGCTATATTTTCTAATGTTTATAATCAAGGCAGATTGGATTTTTCCGGAAGCAACTCCCGAATTTCCTTTGAATCATGATGGCAATCGCTTTTGCATACAAATAAATAATTAAAAGTTATTTGTTAGGAATCGTTGTTTGAGCAGGTTTCCTAGATTTGATTCAACGATCATCCTGTCATTTCCTTGCTCTCATTCATGCAAATCTTTCAAACTTTTTTACACTTAACAGAATCGGTTTTGAAAAATATACATCCTACTAATTGTGCAATTCAAAATTTACAAAGAAACCTAGCCGAAAGCCCACGACTTTAGTCGTTGGGATGAAGGCTT
>ERZ1673788.151-NODE-152-length-4461-cov-24.216523_pt1 | contig 4461 bp, 5 predicted proteins | sample MGYA00580128_ERZ1673788 | MGnify/ENA primary metagenome ERZ1673788 (study PRJEB41219, sample SAMN04549589) | soil metagenome | isolation source: soil | place: USA: Utah, Baker Hot Springs | collected 2009-04-27 ...
GCTTTTCTTAAATGATATCCAATATTTAATTCGGAAAATCCTTGTTTAATTTCTTGTATGAGTAAAATGTTTGTGGGAGGAAGCTAAATCCTCTTCCATCTGTTTCAAGGGGAGGTTTTCTTGAAAAGAAGGAGGATGAGCAAAATAGAGGCAAAAAGGACTCTCTTCCTGTAAGGTGATAAGTGCGACCATATCACACAGGAGGTCAGAGAGTCCTATGCAACAGTTTATCACAGGTGGGCAAACATTAAAAGAGTTAGAAATGGAATTGTTTTCGATGTTGCAAGAAACTTATGGAGGAATGTTTCAACAGATATTGGAATGGCTCGATGAAGAGATAGCCAAGCAACGAGATAAAAAGCGTTATTACCTAAAAGATAAACGAACGGTACGCATCCAGACGCTCTTTGGGGAGGTGGAGATCCGACGCAATTACTATTTGGATCGAGAAAAAGGCGTGTATACGTGTTTGTTAGATCATTTTCTCGGCTTCGATGGAGCGAAGGGGATGAGTCCGTTATTGGAGGAAACAGCGATCGAATTAGCCGTTACCGGTCCTTCTTATCGCCAAGCCGCAGAAGCGTTAGAGAAGATGGTAGGCTATGCGGTGGATTCGGCAGATGGTAGTACAGGCGACAGTGGATAGGCATCGCCCGATGGAAATGGAGCGACAGGTGTTGTTCGTGGAGGCGGACGGACTATATGTGAAACGGCAGCGAAGTCGCCGAAGAGGGAAGGAAGAAAAAATTTTGGCGGTGCACCAAGGATGGAAGCCACATGGGAAACGGGTATCCTTGGTTGGAAAACGGCACTATGTACACCAAACAAAAGAGCCGGTGTGGGAAGGATTAGAACGGTTTTTGATCGAGGAATACGGCTATGACCCAACGAGGGATTGGGTGGTGATCAATGGAGATGGAGCGGAGTGGATTACGGCTTGTCGGGAGTACTTCGGGAAACGTGTGTTTTTCCAGTTGGATCGGTTTCATGTCGCTCGAGAAATTCGCGAATGTTTCCAACATCATCCGCGGTACCGGACGATACGAAAGAAGCTAGCCACGTTTGATGAGAAAGGGTTATTAACCGAACTGTATAGCGCAGTAGGGACGCTAGGGGACGAGAAGAAAGAAAAACAAGTAGAGAGATTGATCCAACGGATTGAGTCCATGCCGGGCTGTTTGAGTGATTATCGCGAGTGGTTGCGAGAGAAAGGGATAGATACGACAGGAATGCGTCCGATGGGAAGCGCAGAGGGAACGATGCACGTCTTTGCGAAGCGAGTAAAGAGTGGACGGAGTTGGTGTGACGAAGGCATTCGAGCGTTTTTACAGGTGATGGTAGCTGTAAAAGACAGATTAACGATTCAGACATGGAAAGGAGAGATTCTTTCGCAAGAGGAAAAGAGAGAAACGGAACCAACCATGGTGAAAAAGGCAATCAAGCACGTAGGAACACGAGTAGCTGAGTTTGTGCGGGGAAATATCCGCTATTTACATCATTCGTCAGGAACGCCTATTTACCAAGCATTAAAAGCATTGAAAGGGTTTTAAAAAAAGCGAAGAAGGCACACAAAAACAGGATGAGAGGATTAGAAAACGCTTACAAAATACTTATAAAAATCAAGTTGTTAAAACCAAATATATCCAACGTATAAAAACATCAAAAAAATCTCCCACAAACTCTTGACTCAATCATCTAACAGACATCTCTTTTTCCTTTACTTAATTTGTGGCATACTATATCTAGGAGGAGGGTAACATCATGGCTAGGGTTGAGGTAAAACCAAATGTCCTACAATGGGCAGTAAAACGTACTGGTAATTTTGACATGCTTAAGAGCAAATTCCCAAAGCTTAATGAATGGATAAATAATGAAAGCCAACCAACCCTTAAGCAGCTAGAAAAATTCGCAAAAGCAACTGCTATACCTCTTGGTTATTTCTTTCTTCCTAATCCACCAGAGGAGAAATTGAATATTCCCCACTATCGCACTACTAAAGATGAATTTGCTACTCAACCCAGCCCCAATCTTTTAGAAACCGTTCAAACTATGGAGAGGCGTCAACAATGGATGCGTGATTATTTAATTCAACTGGGAAACGAACCTTTAAATTATGTAGGTTCTGCAGACTTATCAGACGATCCAAAGTTGGTTGCTCAAGATATCAGAAGAACGTTAGGTTTAAAAGACGGTTGGGCATCAAAGCAAGGAACTTGGCAAGAAGCTTTACGCAACTTAATAAAAAAAATTGAAGACATTGGAATTATTGTAGTGATCAATGGAGTTGTCGGTAATAATACGCATAGGAAATTGGATGTCGATGAATTTCGTGGTTTTGTGCTTATTGATGATTATGCACCTTTAATATTTGTGAATGGAGCAGATGGCAAAGCAGCACAAATGTTTACATTGGCGCACGAACTCGCTCATATTTGGTATGGAGCAAGCGCAGCATTTGATTTAACTAATCTTCAGCCTGCTGACATTAAAATCGAGCATGTATGTAACAAAGCGGCTGCAGAGTTTCTCGTACCCGAAGATGAGTTGCTCGATATGTGGCAACAAGTAAGCAGATATGAAGATTGTTTTAAACAAATTGCTCGCAATTTCAAAGTAAGTGAAATTGTTGCAGCCCGTAGAGCGCTAGATTTGAAACTAATTACTAAAGATGAGTTTTTTAAATTCTATCAAGCCTGTTATATAGAAAGACGTTACCAAGAAAATCAAGATACTAGCGGGGGCAACTTTTACGCAACTCAACATTTACGTATCGGCCGCCGTTTTGCAGAAGCTGTAATAAGGGCTACAAAGGAAGGAACAATTCTCTACCGTGAAGCCTATCAACTGACTGGGCTTTATGGCAAAACTTTTTCTAAGTTCGCAGAATATTTAGATCCTGGGAGAAAGTTATGAGCTCTAACAACAAATTTGTACTGGATGCCAATGTCTTTATTGAGGCCTATAACAGGTATTATTCTTTTGACATAGCTCCTTCCTTTTGGAATGCCCTGTTTGAACATGCCAAAAGCGGTAACATAATAAGTATCGATCGTGTTAAACAAGAAATCAATAATTTTCATAAAGACGATGAATTGTAATAAGTCTTTAGAAAATACTTCAACAATTCGTCAAGAAATCAATAATTTTCATAAAGACGATGAATTGAGCAAGTGGATAAATAATAACTTTGCTCAATGGTTTGAACCGACAGATAAAGAGGAAGTTATTGACACATATCGGAAAATTATTACTTGGGCAGTTAATCAAAACCAATATCTTGACATTGCGAAAAATGACTTCGCCAGTGTAGCGGATAGCTGGCTGGTAGCTTTCGCAAAGACATATAATTTTATAGTAGTTACACATGAACAATTTAATGCCGATATAAAAAAAAGAATCCCTATCCCGAATGTCTGTCGTGCATTTAATGTACAGTACGTGAATACATTTGAAATGTTGCGTAGATTGAATATAAAACTTGGTTAAACTTTCAGAATTCACAAGTTAGTCTAAAAATAAAATTAATTCCCCCTGAGCATGGTGTCTGGTACATCCTGAAGTAGATCGAAGATTATTAGAATATCAGAAAAAGAGAGCCTGTAATATTCTCAAAAATCACCCGGCTCTCTTTCTGTTTTTATCCAGAAAATTCTGTTTCAAATCTTGATTTCTCCTCTTCATTCCGTTTTAATAAAAGCAAATCCTCTATATTTCCTCAAAAAAATTCCTCGAAAGGATGAAAGCCTCCTATGCCAAAAGAATACCTCGACTTGAAAATGGATTTTATGTTCAAGCAGCTGTTCGGCCACCCAAGCTGAAAGCGGATTACGATTGCGTTTTTGAACGGGCTTTTGAACCGAACCGGCCGCGACCGGATTGTTGATGTGCAATATGAAAACACCGAGCTTCCAAAAGAGACGGTATTGATTTGTACATTAATTATAAGGGAAACAAAAAGGGAAAATCATGAATAAGATTGACAACATTGTCGGCATTTATTCGTGTGATGTGCTGTCTTTCGATTCGCTGAATGAGGAAATCTAACGGCAAATTGAGCGCGATGGAATAATGATTTATGAGAAGTCTCTATCTTGAATTATGTCTTTGCTTAAATAACATGCTCGGACGGTGCGCATCTGCACCGCCCGCTTTACTGCTCATAAAAAAGAATCGCTTTCGTGAACTCGGTAAAGTCGGTTAGATGGTGATCAAGTATTTTTTGCAAAATGGTCAAATTAATTTCCTGGTAGTCGTGAACGGCGATGTTTCTAAATCCGACCATCGCTTTCATTTTTTGTGAAAGAAAAGGAGTGATGATGCCGTGCTGTTCTAAAAGAGAAAAAGCATCTCGACTGTTTTGGGGGAGGCCTAGCTTTTTCTGTGCGACCATGTGCATCGCCAAGTCGATGCTTGCTTCACATGCTCGTTGGAGATTTAAGATAATGGAGTCTTGCTTCGTGT
>ERZ1673788.157-NODE-158-length-3551-cov-25.588101_pt1 | contig 3551 bp, 6 predicted proteins | sample MGYA00580128_ERZ1673788 | MGnify/ENA primary metagenome ERZ1673788 (study PRJEB41219, sample SAMN04549589) | soil metagenome | isolation source: soil | place: USA: Utah, Baker Hot Springs | collected 2009-04-27 ...
TCCGCCAGGCAAGGGCTATTTTTATGCTTGATCAAGTTTATCTAGCACCACGGGTATTTTAAAGCATTGTCCAACAAATTGATCATCACCTGCTCAAATCGCTTTTGGTCAATTTGGACGGTAATGTTTTTTTCACATTTATAGATAAGTGACATGTTTTTCTCATGAAACGCAGGTAGCATTTTGTCATGTAATTTCTTTAAGAAATCACACAGGTTGGCCGGTTCCTTATGGATTTGAAATGAATGTTGATCCATCTTTGCTAATTCAAACAATTCCTTTACAAGCTTTTGCATATTCTCCGCTTCTTCATAAATAATGGACAAATAGCGGTTCCTCTCCTCTTCTTTTAGATTCGGCCTTCTTGCGATATCTGCATACCCTTTTACATATGTAAGAGGGGTTCGGAGCTCATGAGAAATGCTGGCAAGAAATTCTTTTCTTTCTTTTTTTAAATATTCCAAATCTCTCGCCAATGTTTGAATCGCTTCCCCCAGCTCCGCCAATTCGTCCTCCCCTTTCACTTGCAAGCGAACAGAAAAATCGCCTTTGCTCAATTTTTCGGTTGCCTGTTTCATACGAATAAGGGGATTTGTTATCACTTTTGATAAAAAAGCGATCGTCAAAATGGTTAAAAATACCGAAAGAAATCCAACCAAAACGAAATGATGCTTTAACTTATAGATCATTTTTTGAATAGCATCGGTATTTTGAAACATATAGACATACCCTTTGATCTTGCCGTCAATACGTATCGGGCTTACTGTCGCTATATGCGACTCTTTTTGCCAATTTCTTTGCACGATTATTCCGTCATGCGGAATCGTTCTGTCCATTGTATTTACAATTTTTTTGGCAAAAGGCAATATGTCATCGGAATAATACAATATATTGCCTTTCTCATTTGTAATCACTACATCCGTCACCGCTTCCGATTCCATCATCGTCACATGCTCCAGCGTGGAATGGTCAAAGTTTTTTTCCAGCACATCGCGATGGTTATTCCCTCTCGCCAATAGATGCTCAAACTCCTCCTCAATTCTTGAATTGACCAAAGTTATGTACAATGAGACAAATAAAATGATTTCGACTCCCAAAACAAACACGAAAAATAGCAGCCCTAATTTAAACGAAATTTTTTTCACTTTTTGTCCCTTCCTTATCAACCAACTAGCTTTCTCTTCAAAAAGGAAAGCTCTTCGCCGCCTTTAACCGAACGTTCTGTTCTCATTTTTTCATTATATCATTTTCATCCAACGCTTATCTGTTCTCCCCCGTCCGAACTTTAAAACAGCGAGCGGATGCCAAATGCGGGCACACCTTTTTGGCGAGTAAATAATTTTCGCATAAAAAATTTACAGGATCAAAAATGGACCGTCTCCATCATTTTTGCACATTTTTTTGTTAAAACAGATGCAAAGAAAATGTTAGGAGTTGAAAAATTATTTAAAGAAATTCCCTGCACTTGAAGAAGATATAAATGATTTATTTGAAAACCTTGAAAAAGGCCATTTAGTCGGTGAAGATATAACAGGATTAAAACTAAAAAGCAATAAAGTCTTTAAATGCAGAGTTGAAAATAAAAGTTCTAATAAAGGAAAATCGGGTGGTTTTAGAATCATTTACTATTTAGTAACATTTGATAGGGAAATTTATCCATTAACCATTTATTCTAAAAATGATAAAGAAGATATTTCTAAAAAAGAAATTAGAAAATTGATTAATGATTATGTTAAAAATGATAAATAGTAATTGTTCAAATGAACGTCCTAAATACGCCCTTTATTTTAACTGTAGATTTCCATAAATAAAAACGAATAGAAAGGTCTCGCCTTAATCCTTCCACCTCTAAGCGAAGTGTAAGTGGGAGAGGTTCATGCCTCATAGAATCCCCGCTATTTCTCTCAGTGTGACGGGAAGTGAGTTCACTCCCCGCCCCGCTTCTTCCATTCATCTAAAAACGCCGGCAGACGTTGTTGGTGAGGGGCGATGACACTGTTGAAGTACGCCTTCCACTTATCCGGCTGTCCGAGAATATCGATATAGACGTGGCGGATTTCTTCGATGTACACAATGGCCCGGCGATACGCTGAACGCTTTCGTTGCCCAATCAGCTGCTCGGCTTTTTGTTTATAATAGGTGATCATTTCCAACGGATGATGCTCGTTTAAGTAACGTTCATACTTAGACGGAGCGGAATAGAATCGGAAAAGACGCTGTTTTTGTAACATATTGCAGCAGCTCTTTACTGTTTCCTTCATTGTAATCAATTTCTGCTTTTACATAAGAATAAAACGATTGTCTAGCTAACAATGCATACAATTCTTCTTTCACGCTTGGCGCAGCATAAGCGATCGCTTTTTTATACAGCTCATACGAAGGGCGGTGTTGAAATTGCTGTTTTAATAATTGAAGCGCTTTTTTTTCCCATTTGATCATATCGCTCGAACACGTACTCATACAATGAGCCTAAAAATCCTTCTCTTAATCCCTTCTCGGTAACCGCTATGGACAAGTTGATTGACGAAGAATATGCAAAACGGATAAGGGAGTAGCTAAAAATGATAAAAACAGCCCGAATTTTCGAACAAGAAAAAAGGAAGCGATCAAAGAAGCGGAAAAGCAGAAAGCGTTTGACCAAGCACTGTAAAACCAATGCGGCTACATTCGCAAAACTAGAGGAAATAGCAGAAAAAAGAGAATCCGTCTTGACTTCTATTTATTTTTTTCACGCACAATACAGCCCCAGCTTGACGCCGATGAGGCTGCCAAGAAAGGCGAACACGAACCAAATCCAGCCGTGGACGCTGAAGGCGCGATGCCGAGGTGAAACATGGCATGTTTATGCAAACGGTCGTTGATTTTTTCAATCTGATTCATAACGTTACACAATGTTATTTAATGCTTTTCTTGTCTATATGATCCGGTTATACTGTCTAATGAGGAGGTGAATGAAATGGAACAACAAACAGTATTAAAAGAAATTTTAAAGGCACTCGATCTGCATGCATCTGATTTTCGCACACAAATCGCTGCATTAAACGAAAAAGTCGAAGCAATAGACAAAAAAGTCGAAGCAATGAATGATGAGTTTAAAAACAAGTTTGCGGAAATGGATAAACGGATACAAGAGATGGACGACCGGTTGGAAAGCAGAATCGATCGGCTGGAAAATGAAATGAACGAACGATTTAACCGATTAGAAACAAAAATTGACAGCTTGCGCATTGAACTTATCGAAACACAAGAAACTGTCGATTTCCATTCTTCTAAAATCGCCCAACATGACCGAAAAATCCGCAAACTCGCCCAGCAGCAATAACCTCTCCTGGCACAATTTCCGTATCCCTGCGCGATGAACTTACCCCCATCACCGACAGATGGGGTGTTTGTTTCCACAATCGGTCTAAACATACGTACAGCATCATCCGCGTTTATTATAACCGTTGAGACGACAAACCTTTAAATCTGGATGCAGAAAAGAAACTTGCACATCTATATAAATTGAAATAAAGGTTTTCTCCCGTTCCACGGCGAATAAATACAAAGAG
>ERZ1673788.168-NODE-169-length-2552-cov-22.643572_pt1 | contig 2552 bp, 4 predicted proteins | sample MGYA00580128_ERZ1673788 | MGnify/ENA primary metagenome ERZ1673788 (study PRJEB41219, sample SAMN04549589) | soil metagenome | isolation source: soil | place: USA: Utah, Baker Hot Springs | collected 2009-04-27 ...
TTGTTTTGCTATGCCTATTTTTATTACTTGGAACCCAAAGTATTTATTTCAGACTATGACCTCCTAAAAACGTCTTTAATCTTATAAGGTAAGGAAAAATTGTTGTTAAATGTGGCTTCTATTTCTTATATTGACAACCTATAGTCATGCTTAACTACCACCAATGAAATCCGGCCTCCTCCAATAATTGATGAGAAGCTTCTGGTCCCATCGAACCTGCAAGATATGAGTGAAGAGGAAGGAGATTCTCCTCAAATGCATCCAAAATGGGTTGAACCCACTTCCAAGATAGTTCAACTTCGTTCCAATGAGCAAAGAAAGTCGAATCACCGCATAAAGAGTCGAAAATCAAGAGCTCATAGGCTTCGGGTACATCTTTCTGATTAGTCGTAAAGTGCATATGGACGGGTTCAATCCTTCCATCGTTTAATACATTTTTATTATTTAATTGCAATGAAACTCCTTCGTTCGGATTGATTTGAATCACTAAAAGATTAGGAGCTGTTTTCTCATTTTTCGGTAAATACCATTCCTTTAATGGATTTTTGAATTCAATCACAATACGTGTGGACTTTTCCTTCATTCTTTTACCTGTGCGGATATAGAATGGTACCCCTCTCCAAACCTCATCATCAATCCACAAACGAGCCGCAACAAACGTATCCGTTGTTGAAGAAGCAGTTATTCCGGGTTCTTCTTTATATCCGACAACTGGTTTTCCATCGATTTCTCCAGGACCATATTGACCGCGAACAACGTGTAAACTTACTTCTTCTTTCTGTATTGGCTGAAGAGATTCCATGATTTTTCTTTTCTCATTCCGGGATGTCTTTTGCGCTGATCCGTTTTGGAAGGTGCATAGCGGTCATCATCAACAATTGTAACATATGATTTTGAACCATATCGCGAATGGCCCCTGCCTGGTCATAATAACCTGCTCTTTCTTCAACTCCAACCGTTTCGCTAGCTGTAATTTGTACATTGGCTATATACTGATTGTTCCAGATTGCTTGAAATGAAATACAGAGTTGGCAAATTTTATAGCTTCCAAGTTCTGGACCATCGGCTTCCCAAGGTAATGATCTACTCGATAAATTTCGTCTTCTTCAAAAGCTTGACTTAACTTTTTATTTAAATCTTGCGCTGATTTTACATCGTGACCAAACGTTTTTTCGATAATCAGGCGTTTCCAACCTTTGGCGGATCCTAGTCCACTTTCCTTGATGTTTGCTGCAATCACCTCAAAAAATTCCGGCGCAACAGATAAATAAAACATGCGGTTTTCAGGAATATTCAATTCTTTTTCACGTCGTTGAACCATTTCAAGCAACTTTTTATACCCTTGGGCATTCGTTACATCTAAAGAAGTATAACGAAACGCATGGAGAAACTCTTCCATTTTGGAACGGTCATTTGTCAAACGTCTAGAAAATGTTCTTAATGAATTTTCCACATATGCTTGAAATTCAACATCGGATAATTCTCTTTTGCTCACCCCAATAACGGAAAACGACTGAGGCATTTTTGGTCAAGAAATAAATTAAATTATATAATGCAGGGAAAATTTTTCGTTTAGCTAAATCACCTGTTGCCCCAAACAAGACAAAGGTCATCGAATCCAATGTTATCCCCCCCTGTCTTTTTGAAACATTTTTCAAAAAGAATAAAGCTGATAGAGCAGATGTAACAAGGTTTACTACATTGCAAGAATTGGTATTTTTGTGAACAGGAAGAAGGTCTTGTTCTTGTATTTTTTCGTTCATGAAAGTTCAACAAAGACGAGGGCAGCTTTTGTTCCTTCCAGCGTTTTTAAAACATCGAGAGCATTCTCTCCGAAATAAATATCGCGCGGAATAGTAAAACGATTCATGCTGCTCCCTCCAGTGCTCGTAATTGGTTTACAGATGCTAGTATAATGCGTATAAAATTTATTGAGAAGTACGCACTTTATACATTTATTTGACAGTATGTGTTTTATTATTATAAAGTGAAAATGAGTATACCATGGGCTGTAATAAACATGGGAGGTGAAACGATGGGACACGTTTGCGGCAAGACGTATAACTGTGAAAAAGAATTAACACTCTCTGTTATAGGCGGTAAATGGAAAATGCTTATTTTATGGCATCTAGGAAAAGGGGGAAAGAAGCGGTTTAGTGAACTAAAAGCTCTCATACCGGGGATCACCCAAAGAATGCTTGTTAACCAGTTGCGAGAGCTGGAGGAAGATCAAATTGTTCATCGCGAAGTCTATCCTGTTGTTCCACCAAAAGTAGAATATTCACTGACCGAGCATGGAAAAAGTCTGATGCCAATTCTTGATGCTATGTATGAATGGGGCAGAAACTATATGGAGACTGTTGTCAAAGGTCAAGTAAAAATCAATGAGGCCGCCAAGTAGAAAAAACTTTCCTCCTTTAAAGCTTCGAAAACTCCCTGCTCGTACTCCTTAATATACTTTTATAGGAAATGGCGTAAAACCCCTATGGCTTTAGCATAGGGGATGTAAGCTCTAATGACCTTGTTCTTGAATATATTTTTGGATAATCTCT
>ERZ1673788.178-NODE-179-length-1988-cov-141.325918_pt1 | contig 1988 bp, 1 predicted proteins | sample MGYA00580128_ERZ1673788 | MGnify/ENA primary metagenome ERZ1673788 (study PRJEB41219, sample SAMN04549589) | soil metagenome | isolation source: soil | place: USA: Utah, Baker Hot Springs | collected 2009-04-27 ...
AGCGCGCCCAGCTAGTTGCAGGGTGCTTGTTGGTGCAAGTCCAACCCGAGTAAGTGCCAAGACGCTCGGTAGCTGACCGGCAACTGGTGGCGAAATCCTAAGGTTGAAGCCCGGTGACAACGTAACCCTTTAAAGAGTGCTAGCAAATCAACAGGTCGTAACATTAAGTGAATTCTGCCGCCTCGTCAAAAGAGACCTCGGTGGAGGACAAGGGGAAGTCGAGCCCGGTGTATATGGGCGAAGACCATGGACGGTGTGTAGAACTTGGATTGCAGCACCCAAGAATCCCTCGGGGTATGGGAATCGACATGTTGAGAAAGTAACCTGCGGAACTGGGGAGACCCTCCTTCACACTCGATAAGAGTAAAGAGGAAACCTATAAGCGTATGCGAAGTGGTGGACTGTGAAGAGGGAGTCGGAGGAGGTCATAGTAACAATGAAGGAAAGACAACAAAACTTTCTGGAGTGAAGGACCTCTGCTTTGTTCGCGTGTTAGAAGGAGGTAAGAGTGAGTGAATGCCGGAAAACTGGCTAACTACACCGATGTAAAAGCTCGAGAACTTTGGAAAACACTATACCTTTGTGCCAAGGAAAGCAAAAGTCGCCGATTTCACGCATTATATGACAAAGTTTATCGTCCCGACATCCTTGCGGAAGCATGGCGAAGAGTGAAAAGGAATCAAGGCAGTGGGGGTATAGATGGACAGACTATAGAAGAGATTGTCTATGAATATGGGGAAAGAAAGTTTCTCAATGAACTCTATCTCGAATTGAAAGAGAAACGATTTCACCCGAAACCTGTTCGAAGAACATATATCCCAAAAGCTGACGGGAAACAAAGACCACTAGGAATCCCAACGATTAAAGACAGGGTTGCACAAATGGCAGTGAAATTAGTTATCGAACCTATATTTGAAGCAGATTTCAAAGACTGTTCATTTGGTTTTCGTCCAAAACGGAACGCCCATCAAGCCATAAATAGGATACGTAAAGCAAGTAGGAAGTCATACTGGGTTGTCGATGTCGATATCAAAGGGTATTTCGACAATATCAATCACGAGAAGCTTATGAAACTGGTGGAAAAGCGAATAAGCGATAGAAGAGTGTTAAAACTTATCCGAAAATGGTTAAAAGCAGGGGTCATGGAAGATGATCAGTTCCATGATACTGAACTAGGTACGCCGCAAGGCGGAGTGATCTCTCCGCTCTTAGCGAATATCTACCTGAATTACATGGATACCGTCTGGGAAAAGCAGTTATCCCACCTAGGGGAACTTATTCGATACGCTGATGACTTCGTCATTATGTGCAAAACGAAAAAAGAAGCCCTGCAAAGTATCAATGTTCTTAAATCCATCATGAAGAAGCTGGATTTAACCATCAACAAAGAAAAATCAAAGTTAGTAAATCTTTGGGATGACAAAAGTGGATTTGATTTTCTAGGAATGCACCACAGAAAATTCCCTGTGTATAACAAGGGAGGTTCTAAAGTATACGTCATGTCGCACATCCCAAGCAAGAAAGCCATGAAAAACATGAGAACCAAGATTAGAGACTATACATCGCCAAGAAATAAGCTACATCTTTCGTTGGATGAATTAGTCGAAGGTCTGAACAAGAGACTTAGAGGCTTTAAAAATTACTATCAAGTCTCTCCAATGTCGAAGAAATGGCTCAATAAAATTGACTGGTATGTGCTCGAAAGGCTTACCTTGTTTCAGAACAAGAAAAGAAACAAAAGGCATAAACACGCAAGGATAAAAGAGGTCATAGAACGAACGAAATATAAATTAGTGAAATTGGCAAAGTAGCAAGTACGAACGCCATTGGAGGAAGAACATCGGAAAGCCGTATGAGGGAAAACCTCACGTACGGTTTGATGAGGGGGAGCAGGAAAAGGAGATGTCTCCTTGTCTGGCTTAGTAAGGTGGAATACCCTGAAACCCGAGGACAAGAAGACAATAATTAATTCCTGTTCTCTACTCTAC
>ERZ1673788.184-NODE-185-length-1669-cov-51.762082_pt1 | contig 1669 bp, 2 predicted proteins | sample MGYA00580128_ERZ1673788 | MGnify/ENA primary metagenome ERZ1673788 (study PRJEB41219, sample SAMN04549589) | soil metagenome | isolation source: soil | place: USA: Utah, Baker Hot Springs | collected 2009-04-27 ...
TTTACAAAGAAACCTAGCCGAAAGCCCACGACTTTAGTCGTTGGGATGAAGGCTTATTAGATACTTAATACCTATCTAATATTATGATATATTATAATTAGATAGGTGGTGATTATCTAATGAATAATAAATACACACATAAAAAAGGAATTGTTTATCTAAATCAATATCATATAGTATTTTGTCCTAAATACAGACGTAAAGTATTGGTTGGAGATATAGAGAAAGATTTAAGGCAGATATTTTATGATATAGCTAAAGAAAAAGATGTTGAAATAAAAGCATTAGAAATAATGCCAGACCATGTTCATATGTTTATTAGTTTCGACCCACGACAACCTTTGCACAGTTTAGTACGATATTTTAAAGGAACAAGCAGTAAAATTTTAAGAGACAAATATCCTGAATTAAGAAGTAGAATTCCTTCACTTTGGACACGAAGTTATTTTTGTTGTACCGTTGGATATGTAAGTGAAGAAGCAATACAAAAATATATAGAAAATCAAAAGAATGTATAGAAAAAGGTGGTGAATCATGAAGTTAACGGTTAATTTTAAAATACTGCCTACTAAAGAACAAGAACAATATTTAGAACAAACTTTAAATGAATATATAAATACTGTAAATAATATAGTTCAAATTATGATTAATAGACACACAAAGCTAACTTCAAAAAATATTAAAGCAAACTTGCCAAGTGCAGTAAAAAATCAAGCAATACAGGATGCTAGAAGTGTCTACAGAAAATATAAGAAAACTAATAAATTGCCTATATTAAGGAAACCAGTATGCATATGGAATAATCAGAATTATAAAATAAATGATTGTTTAAGTTTTCCAGTTTCTATCAATGGTAAATCTCAAAGAATAAAAGTAAAAACTATACTAACAGATTATCAAAAGCAAGAACTAAACAATAAATTAGGTACATTAAGAATAACTAAAAAATCGGGTAAATGGATAGCACAAATAGTTGTAGATGTACCAGAAAAACAAAGCAATGATAACAACATAATGGGAGTAGATTTAGGATTAAAAGTACCAGCCGTAGCAGTAACAAGCAACGGCAAAACAAGATTCTTTGGAAACGGAAGACAGAACAAATATATTCGCCGAAAATATAAAATTCTTCGTCAAAAATTAGGAAAAGCAAAACAATTAAAGAAAATAAAACAAATCGGTAACAAAGAACAACGATGGATGAAAGACCAAGACCATAAAATCAGTAGGGAAATCGTTAATTTTGCTAAAGAAAATCATGTTTCGGTGATTCGCCTTGAAAAGTTGACGAATATCCGAAACACGGCAAGAACAAGCCGTAAAAACGAAAAGAATTTGCATACATGGCCATTTTATCGTTTAGCAAACTATATAGAATACAAAGCAAAATTAGAAGGAATAAAAGTAGAATATGTAAATCCAGAATATACAAGCCAAAAATGTCCTCATTGTGGTACTTTAAACAAAGCAAAAGATAGAAAATATTTATGTAAGTCATGCGGATATATAACTCATAGAGATAGATTAGGAGCTATAAATATAATGAAACCACCTGTGGCAGATGGTGTAGCGTAAGCGATAGTCTGCCAGCCCTGGGGTCTATACGACCTGCCTGGGGAGGGGTGATGGCACACCCTAAACTTGGGCGTTGTCCGAACCAGAAATGGAT
>ERZ1673788.195-NODE-196-length-1495-cov-115.171528_pt1 | contig 1495 bp, 1 predicted proteins | sample MGYA00580128_ERZ1673788 | MGnify/ENA primary metagenome ERZ1673788 (study PRJEB41219, sample SAMN04549589) | soil metagenome | isolation source: soil | place: USA: Utah, Baker Hot Springs | collected 2009-04-27 ...
AAGAAAGCATTCCTGTTAGGAGCTTTTCCGGGGACTTGATCAAAAAAAGCCCTCTTGGTATGATGCAGGGGTGTCAAACAACACCTACCATCATGCCAAGGAGGACTTCAGATGAATTGTACACAAAATCATAAAATCAATCAAGTCACCGAACAAACGCTTGTCGTGGGAATCGATATCGCGAAACGAACCCACTACGCCTGCTTCGTGGATGACCGGGGGCGTGTGCTTCGAAAATCCTTCCCGTTCCTCCAGTCGAAGAAGGGATTTCGGCAGCTGAATGAAGCGATTCAGGAGGCGATGCAAGCGTTCGGGAAGTCACAGGTGATCGTCGCCGTGGAACCGACCGGGCACTACTGGTTGAACCTGGCCTACTTTCTCGAGGAAAACGGGATCCCGCTGGTCATGGTCAACCCAGCGCATGTGTGCCGGTCGAAAGAACTCGATGACAACCTGCCGACGAAACACGACGCCAAAGACGCCCTGGTCATCGCCAGACTGGCGAAAGACGGACGATTCCTCGTCCCCCGGCTGTTGCACGAGATCGAAGCGGATTTGCGCGTCGGGAGCACCCTCAAAGAAAAGCTCCGCAAGGAACAGACGGCGGTGAAAAATGCGATCATTCGTTGGACCGATCGGTATTTTCCGGAGTTTTGGACGGTGTTTCGCGATCTGGGGAAAACGGCGCTTTCGGTGTTGGAGTGGACGCCGTTTCCGGCCGATATGGTGGGTCGGACCGCCGAGGAGCTCATCGAGGTGTACCGGCAAAGCGAAGGGCTGAAATGCCCGCAGAAGGCCAAAATTCAGGCGTTGATCGACGCCGCGAAGGACTCCATTGGGGTGACGGAAGGGACGACGATGGCCCGGTTTGAGATCGCCGCGCTCGTCCGCCAATACCGCCAATTAGAAGCCGAGATCGCGGCGCTGGACGCGGAGTTGAAGGCGTTGGTTCAAACGACGATGGAGTATCAATGGCTGAAAACGGTCGACGGGTTGGGGGATGCCACGATCATTGACCTGCTGGCGGAGATCGGCAGTTTCTCCCACTATCGGGACCCGCGTCAATTGGTGAAATTAGCGGGCCTGACGCTCAAGGAGAACTCCTCCGGCCAGCGCAAAGGGCAAAAGCGGATCTCCAAACGGGGACGAAAACGGCTGCGATCGGTGTTGTTTCGGGCGATGATTCCGCTGATCCGGCACAACGAGGCGTTTCGCGAGCTGCATGAGTATTACACGACCCGATCCGTCAACCCGCTGACCGGAAAACAGTCTATCGTGGTGTTATGCCGAAAACTGCTGAATGTGCTGTTTGCGATTTGTACGAAGAAACAAGCCTTTGACGCAGAGCGAATGATGCAGGACGTCTTGTCCCAAGTTCAACACCGGGTGGCATAAGGCCTCCCCCACGAACAGAAAAAATGTTTGACAACAGGATGACACCGGAGAAGCTGGCGTGATCTCCTCCATGCGACCTCGAGTCCCTAAGAAAGCTTGG